>Ga0255338_1004269_pt1 | contig 15154 bp, 12 predicted proteins | sample MeOH1_35cm_T4_19_FD_203715 | JGI IMG/M metagenome (GOLD analysis project Ga0255338, IMG submission 203715) | Sandy soil microbial communities from University of British Columbia, Vancouver, Canada - MeOH1_35cm_T4_195 | ecosystem: Engineered > Artificial ecosystem > Sand microcosm > Unclassified ...
AGAAGCGGAAGATCTGGGTCAGCAGGTTGCGCTCTTTGTCGTTGAGCTTGGTGGCCCAGTCCTTCAGGTCCTCGCCCAGCGGGATCTCTTCCGGCATCCAGTGGACCTGCTGCTGCTTCTTCCAGAACTCGTAGGCCCACGGATAGCGGAACGGCTTGTAGGCGAACGAGGGGGTGAGGAGCCCCGGCAGGTTGCGGACGGTGGTGGTCATGGCGCGCCTCGAAAACGAATCAGGGACCCTTGCCCCCGATGCAGACAGGGTACGTTCACCAATCGTAAAGGGTAGTGGGAAGTTGCGTGGCGTGTGGCCGCGCCTTCCATATGTGGGGATGGTTCAGTGGATAACCACTACATCTTGTATTCCGCCGCCGGATCGGGCGGGGTGGCCGTCGAGGCGGCGCTGACCCTGATCGGGGCGCCGTTCGACCTGGTCGAGGCGCCGACCTTCGACTTCGACGACCGGGCCGCGGGCGACAGGGTGCTGGCCGCCAACCCCCTGCGGCAGGTGCCGGCGCTGGTGACCCCGGCCAATGGGACGCTGCCCGGCGAGACCCTGACCGAGAGCGCCGCGATCCTGGTCTGGCTGGCCGAGCAGCACCCCGACGCCGGGCTGGCGCCAGCCGCCGGCGATCCGGCCCGGGGCGCCTTCCTGCGCTGGATGAGCTTCGTGTCCTCCGCGATCTACGCCCACTTCTGGCTGAAGGACGATCCGTTCCGCCTGGTCAGCGACGCGCGCCTGCACGCGGAGGTCGACGCCCGGATCCAGGACCGCATCTCCGAGTGCTGGGCGGTGATGGAGGCGGGGACCCGGCCCGGCCGCTACATCCTGGGCGACCGGCTGACCGTCCTCGACCTCTACGTCACCGTCGTCTCCCGCTTCCGCCCCCGCCGCCAGCGCTTCCACGCCGCCGCCCCGCGCCTGGGCGAGGTGGTCCGCCGCGTCGACGCCGACCCGCGCCTGGCGACGTTCTGGCCACAGCGCTATCCCTTCGAGCCCGGCTGGGACCGGCTCTGAACGCTAACCTTTCAGCCGCCGTGGCGCGTCAGCGCCGACAAGATCAACCACGGACCACACGGACCACACGGACGGGCTCAGCCCGGATGGACCGCCGTGCGTCTGCGCTTGTCCGTGTGGTTCGTGTGGTCCGTGGTCAAATTGAACAGCGCCTGCTGCGCGCATGGCGCCGGGAAGGTCGCCTGCGGCGCGCGAAGCGTCAGCGCTGCGGGCGCAGCGAGAAGGTGAAGGCGGCGACCGTGTCGTCGCGGGTCTGCTGGCCGAAGACCATGTGGCGGCCCTTCACCTCGCGGTGGATGACGCCGAACGAGGACTGCACGTCGCCCTTGCGCCAGCCGACGCCCACCTGGGCGTCGCCGACCAGGGCGCCGGACGCGTCCGTGCTCCAGCCCGCGCGGTCCCAGCCGCCGTGCTCGCCGCGCAGCATGTTCATGCCCACGGCCCGGCCGCTGGCGGCGGCGAACAGGTACCAGCGGCCCTTGTCGCCGAAGCTCAACCCGTCCTTGACGCCCATGTCCCGCAGCTGCTCCAGGGCGCGCTCGCCGCGCGACTTGGAGACGGTGAGCGTGGCGCCGCCCTCGGCGTTGGCGCCGCGGCTGCCGACGCCGAAGCCGGCGTGCGGGGCGATATCGAATGCGAGCTTGTCGGACTGGAAGCTGACCGCCTTGGGCCAGCTGCGGACCAGGGTGACGTCGACGCGGTCGTCCTCGGGCGCGAAGCCGGGCAGGCGCATCGGGCTGCCGACGTTGATCCGCAGCGAGTCCACCGCGCCGTCGTCGCGGCCGGAGAGTCGGACCTCGCTGGACTGCCACGCCATCACCGCGCTGGTGGCTTCGAACGCCGCGTCGTGCAGGGCGGCGGCCCGGCTGATCTCAGGCGTCAGGTCGGGAACAACGCCCTGCGCGGCGGCGCCATTGGCGGCCGCCAGTCCCAACACGATGGCAAAATGCGCCCCATAACGCATTCGCATCTCCCGACCCACGTCCGTGCAACGCGGTCCCCACGGGCATAGTTCGTCGGGCCCGCGCCGCCTGCAAGACGTAAAGTGTCACAGGCGAATTGCGGCAGGCTTAACGCCCGCTCACTGGCAGGCCAGGCACTCTTCGTAGTCGGTCTTGCCCTCGGCGTAGACAACCGCCGCCAGCTCCTCGCCCCCCGCGTGACTGGCCCGCTGCACCGACTTCGAGCGCAGGTAGTACAGCGACTTGCACCCCCGCTCCCACGCCTGCCAGTGGAGCATGTGCAGGTCCCACTTATCAACGTTGCCGGGCAGGAACAGGTTCACCGATTGGGACTGGCAGATATCGGGCGTCCGGTCGGCCGCCAGTTCCACGACCCAGCGCTGGTCGATCTCGAACGCCGTCTTGTAGACGTCCTTGTCGTCCTGGCTGAGGAAGTCCAGGTGCTGGACCGAGCCCTCGTTCTGGAGGATCGAGTCCCAGACGGCCGGGGTGTTGTGGCCGGTCTGATCCAGCAGTTTCTCCAGGTAGGGGTTCTTCACCGCGAAGGTCCCGGAGAGGGTCTTGTGGCTGTAGATGTTGGCCGGGATCGGCTCGATGCCCGCCGACGTGCCGCCGCAGATGATCGAGATCGAGGCGGTGGGCGCGATGGCCAGCTTGTGGCTGAACCGCTCCATGACATTGCGCTCGGCGGCGTCCGGGCACGGGCCGCGCTCGGCGGCCAGCTTGCGGGAGGCGGCGTCGCACTGGCGGCGCAGGGTCTTGAAGAGCCGCATGTTCCAGCTCTTCGCCATGGCGCTCTCGAACGGGACGTTCTGCGCCTGCAGGAAGGTGTGGAAGCCCATCAGGCCCAGGCCGACGGACCGTTCCCTACGGGCCGCGTAGACCGCGTGCTTCATCTCCGGCGGCGCGCGGACGATGAAGTCCTCCAGCACGTTGTCGAGGAAGCGCATGACGTCCTCGATGAAGGTCGGGTGGTCGCGCCACTCCAGGAAGGTCTCGGCGTTGACCGAGCTCAGGCAGCAGACGGCGGTCCGCTCCAGGCCCTGATGGTCCTTGCCGGTGTGCAGCATGATCTCGGAGCACAGGTTCGACTGGCGCACCGACAGGCCCAGCTCGCGCTGGTGCTGCGGCATGGCGCGGTTCACCGTGTCGGAGAAGATCAGGTAGGGCTCGCCGGTCTGCAGGCGGATCTCGAGGATCTTCTGCCACAGCGAGCGGGCGTCGACCTCGCGGACGACCTCGTTGTTCTTCGGGCTGCGCAGGCCGAACATGGCCCCGTCGCGGACGGCCTCCATGAACTCGTCGCTGATCGAGATGCCGTGGTGCAGGTTGAGCGACTTGCGGTTGAAGTCGCCCGAGGGTTTCCGGATCTCCAGGAACTCCTCGATCTCCGGGTGGTGGACGTCCAGGTAGACCGCGGCCGAACCCCGGCGCAGCGAGCCCTGGCTGATGGCCAGAGTCAACGAGTCCATCACCCGGATGAAGGGAATGATGCCGCTGGTCTGGCCGGCGCCCTTCACCTTCTCGCCGATCGAGCGCACGCCGCCCCAGTAGGTGCCGATGCCGCCGCCGTTCGAGGCCAGGGCCACGTTCTCGTTCCACACGCCCTGGATGCCTTCCAGGCTGTCCGGCACCGCATTTAGGAAGCAAGAAATTGGGAGTCCGCGACCTGCGCCGCCATTTGATAAAACTGGCGTCGCCGGCATGAACCACAGGCGTGAGATGTAGTCGTAGATCCGCTGCGCATGCTCTGCATCGTCAGCGTAGGCTGTCGCGACGCGAGCGAACATGTCCTGATAACTCTCGCCCGGCAGAAGGTATCTGTCTTCAAGAGTTGTCTTGCCGAAATCAGTCAGCAGCTTATCGCGAGCACGATCGACTTCGACCTTTCGAACGAGCTGAAGTTGCGGCCGCTCCGAGCGTACTGCAACCTCTTCAGAAGCTTGGGCAATCCCAACTTTCGCCGCTTCGCTCATATCATTCGAACCCATGCTTCGAAGAGTAGCAACCTGCTTGGCCGCCCCCTGCCCCCTACATGTTGTGGGGCCGCAGCCCGAACAACCCATATATGGGGCACCTGTCCGCTCGACTCGTCAATGAGGCGGGTCCTCCGCACACAGACTTTTTCGCTAATGAGACGTTAACGCGCAGGGGCCCGCACTCGGCGGAATTCCTTACCCGACTCGATCGCTCACGACAGTGTGAACACCTACCGCGCCAGTGGCCAAAACAATGCGATCAGCGCTGTGCCCACCACCAGGACGATCAGGGTCAGGGGCGCGCCCAGCCGCGGATAGTCGATGAAGCGATAGCCGCCGGGCGCCATCACCAGGGTGTTGCACTGGTGCCCGATGGGGGTGAGGAAGTCGCAGGCCGCGCCCATGGCCACCGCCATCAGGAACGGGTCCGGCGCCAGGCCCAGCAGCCTGGCCAGGCTGGCCCCGATGGGCGCCACGATCAGCACCGTGGCGGCGTTGTTGAGGAACGGCGTGGCGGCCATGGCCACGGCCATCACCGCGGCCAGGGCCAGGATCGGCGGGCGGCCCTCGAAGACGGCCCCCAGGCCCTGGGCGATGAGGTCCGCCCCGCCGGTGGCGCGGATGGCGTCGCTGACCGGGATCAGGGCGGCGATCAGCACCAGCAGCGGCCCGTCCAGGGCGCCATAGGCCTCGCGCATGCGGATGGCCCCGACCGCCACCATCAGCACCGCGGCCCCGAAGAAGGCGATGGCCACGGGGGCGATATCCAGCGCCACCAGCAGCATGGCGCCGCCCAGGATGATGGCCGGCGCCAGCTTGCGCCGCATCCCGCCCAGCCGCACCTCGCGCTCGGCCAGCGGCAGCAGGCCCAGGGTCTTCAGCACCCCCGGCAGCGAGCGCTCGGCGCCCTGCAGCACCAGCACGTCGCCGGCCCGGAGCGGCAGGGTGCGCAGCGCGGTGGAGATCCGATACCCGGCGCGGCCCACGGCCAGCAGGTTCACGCCGTGGCTGGTGTGCAGGTCCTCCTGCCGGGCCGAGCGGCCGACCAGGCGCGAGTCCGGGCCGATGATGGCCTCGACGACCCGCACCTCCTCGGTCGGCTCCTCCATGGCGATCGGGCGGTTCGAGCGGGTGAGCCGCAGCTTCAGCCGGGCGATCAGGTCGTCCAGCGCCTGGTGGTCGCCCTCCAGCAGCAGGACGTCGCCGGGGCGGATGCGGGTGTTGGCGTGGGGCCCCGCCTGGCGCTTGCCGTCCCGCAGCAGGGCCATGACGGTGACGTCGCCGTTCGCCACACGGGCCAGCTTGCCCACCGTGGTGCGGCGGGCGTCCCAGTCCGGCGGGATCTCCACCTCGGTCACATAGGGATTGGCCGCGAGCGCGGCGTCGATGCGCTCGGAGACCGGGCGCGACGCGGGCAGCAGGCGGTAGGCGAAGATCAGGAACGCCAGCCCCACCGCCGTCACGCCCAGGCCCACCGGCGCGTAGTCGTACATCCCGAACGGCCGGCCCAGCACCTCCTCGCGCACCTGGGAGACGATGATGTTGGGCGACGTGCCCACCAGGGTGACCGTGCCGCCCAAGAGGGCGCCGAACGACATGGGCATCAGGATCCGCGACGGCGGCGTGCCGGTCCGCCTGCACACCGAGAGCGCGATCGGCAGCATGATCGCCAGGGCGCCCACGTTCTTGGTCACCATCGACAGCAGGGTGACGGCGGTGGAGAACAGCAGCACCTGCGAGGTCTGGCCGGTCAGCCGCGGCAGCAGGGGCCGCAACACCGTCTCCACGATCCCCGACTTGGCGAACGCCGCGCTGACCACCAGGGCGCAGGCGATGATGACCGTGATGTCGTTCTTGAAGCCGTCGAACGCCGCCTTGGCCGGCACCACGTTCAGGGTGACGCCCGCCAGCAGCGCCAGCACGGCGATCACGTCATAGCGCCACCGGCCCCAGATGAAGCCCGCGATCGTCGCGCCCATCAGCCCGAAGGCCAGGGCCTGCTGCAAAGTCATGGAGTCCCTCGACCGCCGTCCAGGGAGCTAGAACGCAAGCCGGGCCTTTCGGCTGCGCCGGCGTCCGAGCCCGCGTCCGGCCGCCGCCTCCACCCCCGCCTGTCATCCCGGTTTCGCGCGCCAGCGCGAAGACCGGGACCCAACGTGGATCACCTCCACCCTCAGGTCGGCGGCCTCAAGGCGGGGATTCCACCGGCGGCCCCGGCATGAGGAGGGCTGGATCCCGGTCCCCCGCCTTCGCGAGGGCAGGCTTCGGCTCCGCCAAAACCGGGATGACACCCGTCGGAGGGAACGACGAACCACGGAATTCGGGGACAGCTCATCCAGTCCCCAAACTCCCGCCTTACCTCCCCCATTGCGGCAGCAATGGCGGGTGGAGCGCGCCGCTCCGCAGGGTAGGTGAAACGACGACGTCAGGAGGCCGCCGCCAGGCGCCTCCCCTCCATTGATCTCACGGCAGATGCGAGCCTGCCTCTCAAAGGCAGTCAAACTGGCCGCCATGAGATCCATGGCTGGGAGTGGCCGCGGCCACTCATTGACACGCCCCGGCCCGACAGACTCGAATCAACCATGGATTTAGGGAGGGAAAGCATCCCCTATGGGATGCACATCAGACTCTTGGGGGCGGTCCATGGCTAGAGTCACCGTCTCGGCCTCGAACGAGGTCGAGTTGCTGGAGCAGATCGCGTACCTGAGCCAGGCAGGCAGCGCGGTCCTGCAGGTGATCATCATCGCCGTCGCAGTCTGGGCGGGATGGGCCGCGTACAGGCAAGCCAGTTCGTTCGCAGTCTTTGAGCTTCTGAAGTACGCGCAGGGCGAAACCTTCCGCTTGGCTCGTCGCGAGGTAATTCGCAAGGTCGACGAGTTGAAGGTTGACGGTTGGTGGGACAAGAGCCTCGAGCTTGAAGCCAGTGCGTCCGATTGCTGCGCCCACTATGACGTCCTCGGCCGGGTGTTGATGTTTCGCCCCGACAGCAGGCTGGCGCGCTTCCTGGAGCCGTGGGGGCCGAGCATAATTAGGACGTTCGAGGCGCTTCGTCCGTTTGTGATGCATCGTCGGGCCAGCGGGGGGCCGGACTTTCGCGGTTACGAGTGGCTGTACGACCAAGCCATGCTTCGCCGCGCTCGATCGTCCAGCACAAGCAAGGTTTCCTTGCAAGCGCATGAGGAGACAACGGCGACGCCCCCTCAAGAGGGTTCTCGGCAGCCCGCTCCGCCCTAGGCGACCATATTCAGAATTGGGGGACGGGTTCTCTGGCCCATCGTGGGGAGTTCGTGGGGACAGGTTATTCAGTCCCCAATTTCTCCCTCTATGCGCAGATGGAACCGCGCCGCAGGCGGATTGGGCCGACCATGCAGAGCATAAGCCAGAGTGAACTAGCGAAGATCACCTATCTCGACCCGAGCGCTGTGGACGAGCGCGTCGTCCTGCTGATGCCTTTGTGGGATGGTGAGATCTGGCGGATATGGGTCAACATCGACGAGCAAACGCTCGTCGAGTTCAAGCCCGTCGACGCCGCCCGTTCGCACTATGTCGCGAAGGCTCCCGCCAAAGAGAGCGACGTCTTCTTTTGGTTTGCGGATTTCATGTATCAGCGGGCTCACTGGCCCGAGACAAGCCACTACGTCCGCGCGATCTGCGACGACTTCCACATGCTAGGAACGAGCGCCGCCAAGCTTCGCCACTTCTACGAAGCCAGAGACCAGGTCGATCGTTCGCTGCTCACGTCGTTCGTCCAGTCAGAGCTCGAATACATGCTCACGGTCTCACGCTCGGTCTTCGATCTCCTGCAAGAAGCGGTTTCTGAGATTTGGAATAAGCGCGTGCGCTTTCCGAACGACCCCGATGGCGCGAAGCGCCCCAAGCTGCCGCCTACCTTCTCCAAGGTCGTTCTTGATAACGGTCAGATCAGGACCGCGGAGCAGATCGCGCAACGGTTTGGCGTGCCGGAAGTGCTGGCGCAACGCTATGCGGCCGACGCAGCGACGTTCGCCCATTTCCGTACCTGGCGCGACCGCATAGTCCATGGCGGCTCTAGCGTCGATATGGTCTTCATCACGGAGAAGGGCTTTTGCGTGAGCCCATCCCATCCGGCGTTCAGCGATTTTCCGTGGGCGGACGCCCATCACTACAACGAAGCAATCGTGTCGCTGTTACCCTGGGTCGCCAACATCATTGGCCGCACGGTCGACACCTGCACAGGGTTGATGGCTTCCCTTGCGAGCGTCGTGGCGTTTCCGGCTGAGGTCGCACCAGGCTACCGCATCTTCTTGCGCGATCCGGTGAACCCAGAACTTGCGGCGATACAACGCGTCCTCGACGGCGAGTCTGTCTGGTGGGCCGACCAACAATTGAGCCTTCTAGGCGAAACCCCTGCCTCGTAGGTCGCACGGTGCGGCTCAATAGGCCGCGCCGGCGGCGTTGACGTCTGGCGCGTCGGCGTCGTTCGCCGGCACCTCGACATCATCAAAGACAATGTCCTTGAACAGGAGGAACGCGGGATCGCTGACGCCGACCGCCTCAATCTCGTTTCGGTCGATCAGCGACCGCGCCAAATGGAATGTGTCGTCCTTCGGGTGGACGCTGTAGAGCTTGAAGGAATTCGGGGACAGGTTATCCAGCCCCCCAATTCCCTCAGGTGCAGCTCTCGCCCAAACCGTGCTCGACAGTACCAATCAAATTGCGCCGCGGATCAGCATCACCACGATCGACCCGCCCTGGAACGTGCGGGCAGATCACCTATGGACTCGCTTGAAGGCGCTGTCGCCACAAGGCAACTTGAGATCAGGTTTGTCCCAGGGGGCTATCGACGGTGGGGCTCGCCCTTAACACCCTTCTAGCCATCGTCTTCGTCCTGTCGTCGGGGATCTTCTTCCAAGAGAAATTTCGGCGGAACCTCCCGCTAATCATTGTCGCCGGCGTGATCGCGATCGTCTCAACCGTCTTCTTGGTCAAGGAAGTGGTCGAGTTCCTTCAGGAGAAGGCGTCTCGCGCCGCCTCCGCGGCGCCCCACCTCCTCGTGCCGCTCCGGCCCATGCCGCCGCCCAGCGCGCCGGGCCCGTTTCCGATCTCGGCGCCCTGGTTCGGCGAGATTGAGGGCGACTTCGGGCCGAAACGCCCAGCCACGCTCTCAGTGGAGATTTTCAGGGATACGAACGGTCGCGTCCGCGGACGCCTGGACGGCTGTCTTCAGGACCTTGTGCTTGTTAGGTCGGAGACCGGGATGCGGGAGTACACCGTCCACACGGCCATCAAGGAAGGTGGCTGGGGCAAATTCCCCTACTACTGGTGCCACACCGCCTGGACCGTCGAGCAAATGGGGTACCCGGCCAAGATTCGGCTCCAGGCTATTCCGGGAGATCCCCAACACATCAAATACACGCGATTGGACTTAGGTGATCGGGTCACCAATGGCGTGACAACGGTAGGCGTGATCGAGACGGCGACGGGCATCCTGACGGTGGATTGACGGTGCCTCGGCCTTGTGTGCGACAACCGTCTTGGAGGTCCTGCCGGGCAATTGGGGCGCGGTGCCTCTGGCGTTCCGATGCAATGCCCGCTTTCGGCCCCGAAGCCAGCAGCGGCGCCTGGCCCATAGCGTCGGACGGAGCATCGATCGAGGCCCCGGGCCGCCGGCTACGCAGAGCCAAGCACCGCTTTCCCGCCTTAGGCGCCTCGTCCGCCCCCCGCCCCCACATCCAAATTCAACAACGCCGGATCCCCGCCCTGCGCGGTGATGTTCACGCTCACCGCCCGCTCCACCGCATACGGCAGCAGCGCATGCGGCCCGCCGGCCTTGGGGCCCGTGCCCGACAGCCCTTCCCCACCGAACGGCTGCACGCCCACCACCGCGCCGATCATCGAGCGGAGGTGTCACCGGCCGGGACCGTGCACTGACCGTACTCGGCGAAGACCTCACGCCCCAAATATCCACCCCGTCGTCAGCGTGCTCATCTGCACCCCCACCAGCACCATCTGCCCGCCGCCCGTCATGTCGATGACCGTATCCGCGCCCACCTGGCTCACGGTGTACTGGGTGCCCGGATCGACCTGGACCCGGTCGCCCTGGGCCAGGCTGAAGTCCGTGACCCGGTCGAGGCCGGCGTCGCCGAAGGTGTGGAAGATGTCGGCGCCCAGGCCGCCGGTGACCGTGTCAGATCCCTTGTCGCCCGACACGTAGTCGGCGCCCGCGCCGCCGTTGATCACGTCGCTGTCCTGGCCGCCGCGGACGATGTCGTTCCCGTCGCCCCCGTTGCAGGTGTCGGCGCCCAGGTTGCCGTACACAAGGTCCGCGCCGGCGTCGCCCGACAGCGAGTCGTTGTCCTTGCCGCCCACGACCCAGTCGTCGCCCAGGCCGCCGCTGCCGGTGTCGTTCCCGGCGTTGCCGTTGATGTCGTCGAAGCCCGCCGTGCCGAGGACTTCGTCGTTACCCTCGTCGCCCCGCAGGTAGGTCGCGTGATTGGGCGCCGGGGTGACGTCGCCGCCATAGATCCTGTCGTTGCCCGCGCCGCCATAGATCGTGTCGGAACCGCCGACGCCCAAAAGGATGTCGTCGCCATCGTAGCCGCGCAACAGGTCCGAGGTGACGGAGCCGCGCACCGTGTCGGCCCCCGCGAGGACATAGGTGAGCGCCCCCGGCGTGTTCGCGGCATAGAGGTACTGGTTGGCCAGGGTCGCCGTGATGCTGATCCCGTTCAGGACGATCGAACTGGCGATGAAGCGGTCGGGGCCCGGCCGGTACTCGACGAACCCGATCGAACTGATCGCGCCGCCGCTCAACTGCGACTGGGCGTCATAGGTGAGGCCCGAGCCATTGATGCTCACCCGGAGGATCTCGCCGGCGAGACCGAGGTGGCTCGACGTCGCGTCCTCGATGGTGAGCCCGAACAACCGCTCAAGCCGGAACAGATCGATATTGCCCTGAATGTACGCCTCGGCCACCTGAACCCCCCCCAACGCCACGATACGACCTGAGGTAGCCGACGACGGCCGCAAGGCAAAGCTTGATTTCGACGCCGGTCAGGCTGGCGACGACGCCCCCCTAAACATCCAAATTCAACAGCGCCGGGTCCCCACCCTGCGCGGTGATGTTCACGCTCACCGCCCGCTCCACCGCGTACCGCAGCAGCGCATGCGGCCCGCCGGCCTTCGGGCCCGTCCCCGACAGCCCTTCCCCCCCGAACGGCTGCACGCCCACCACCGCGCCGATCATCGAGCGGTTCACATAGGCGTTGCCGGCCGGGACCGTGCGCTGGACCTCATCGGCGAAGGCCTCGATGCGGCTGTGGACGCCCAGCGTCAGGCCGTAGCGGGCCTCGACCAGCGGCGCGGCGGCCTGGGCCAGCCTGGCCGGGTCGTAGCGGACCACGTGGAGGATCGGCCCGAACACCTCCTTCTGCAGGAACCCGGCGTCCGGGATCTCGGCCAGGGTGGGGGCGAAGAAGTGCCCCCCTTCGGGCACGGAGAGCCGTCCCAGGATCCTGGCCTCCTTCCCCAGCTTCTCCACGTGGGCCTCCAGGGCGGCTTGCGCGTCGGCGTCGATCACCGGGCCGATGTCGGTGCGCGGGTCGGCGGGGTCGCCCACCACCCACGTCTGCATGGCGCCCTTCAGGCCCTCGATCAGCAGCTCGGCGGTGTCGTGGGGCACAAACAGCAGGCGCAGCGCCGAGCAGCGCTGGCCGGCCGAGCCGAAGCCGGAGGTGAGCACGTCGTCCAGCACCTGTTCGCGCAGCGCCGTGGTGTCCACGAACATGGCGTTGAGGCCGCCGGTCTCGGCGATGAACGGCACGATGGGGCCCGGCCGCGCGGCGAGCGTGCGGTTGATCGCCCAGGCGGTGTCGGTGCCGCCGGTGAAGGCCACGCCGTCGCAGCCGGGATGGGCGGTGAGCGCCGCGCCCACGGTGGCGCCGTCCCCGGGAAGCAGATGGAGGAGTCCGGCCGGCACGCCGGCGGCATGGAACAGCTTCACCGCCTCGGTGGCGACGATCGGGGTCTGTTCGGCGGGCTTGGCCAGCACGCCGTTGCCGGCGGCCAGCGCCGCGGCGATCTGGCCGGTGAAGATGGCCAGCGGGAAGTTCCAGGGGCTGATGCAGACGAAGACGCCCCGGCCATGCAGGCTGAGCTGGTTCGTCTCCCCCACCGGGCCGCGCAGGGTCTCGGGCGTCGCGAACTGCCGCTCCGCCAGCTGGGCGTAGTAGCGGCAGAAGTCGGCCGCCTCACGGACCTCGGCGATGGCGTCGCCCAGCGTCTTGCCGGCTTCACGAACACAGATCGCGATCAGGCGGTCGCGGTCGGCCTCCAGCGCATCGCCCATGGCGCGCAGCACCTTGGCGCGGCCCTCGCCGCCGGCCAGGTCCCACGGGCGCTGGGCGGCCTTGGCGGCGGCGAAGGCCGCATCCACGTCGGCGGTCGAGGCCGACCAGACCTGGCCGATTTGGTGGGAAAGGACAGTCGGCGACACGGCGGCCTGCCCGGCGCCGCCCTTCACCAGCTTGCCGCTCACGATGGGCGCGCCTTCCAGCGTCTCCTCGTCCAGCGCCGCGATGGCGATGGTCAGGCGGTCGCGCACGGCGGCCACGGAGAGGTCGAGGCCCGCGGAGTTGCGCCGGCCTGGCCCATAGAGGTCGCGCGGCAGGGGGATGCGCGGGTGCGGACCAGCGCCGGCCGCCTCCACCGCGGTGATCGGGTCGACCACCACCTTCGAGACCGGCGTCTTCTCGTCCAGCAGGGCGTGGACGAAGGAGGTGTTGGCGCCGTTCTCCAGCAGCCGGCGGACCAGGTAGGGCAGCAGGTCCTCGTGGCTGCCGACGGGGGCGTAGACCCGCAAGGGGAACTGGCCGTACCGGTCCGTTGCGGACGCGTAGAGCGCCTCGCCCATGCCGTGCAGGCGCTGGAATTCGGGGCTGAGGCCCATCTGGCTGGCCATCAGCCGCACGGCCGCCAGGGTGTGGGCGTTGTGGGTGGCGAACTGGCCGTAGAGGTGCGGGGTGGCGGCCAAGAGGGCGCGGGCGCAGACCAGGTAGCTGACGTCGGTCGCCGCCTTGGTCGTGTAGACGGGATAGCCCTCGAGGCCGGCCACCTGGGCGCGCTTCACCTCGCTGTCCCAATAGGCGCCCTTGACCAGCCGCACCATCAGCCGCCGGCCGCTGGACCGCGCGATGCCGGCCACCGCCTCGATCGTCTGCGGCCCGCGCTTCTGGTAGGCCTGCACCGCCAGGCCGAGGCCCCGCCAGGCGCCCAGTGACGGCTCGCGGGCCAGCCGGTCCAGCAGCTCCAGCGAGATCGCCAGGCGGTCGGCCTCCTCCGCGTCGAGGGTGAAGTTGATGTCGGCCTCGGCGGCGATCTGGGCGAGACGCACGATGCGCGGATAGAGGTCGCCCATCACCCGCTCGGCCTGGCGCGCCTCGTAGCGGGGCGAGAGGGCCGAGAGCTTCACCGAGACGCCGTGGCCGCGCTCGGGACCCTGGCCTTTGGCGTGCTTCGCGACGCTGCGGATGGCGTCGGCATAGGCCTTCTCGTAGCGGTCGGCGTCGGCGTCGGTGCGGGCGCCCTCGCCCAGCATGTCGAACGAGCAGACGAAGCCGTCGGCGCCGGCGCGCTTGATCGCCTTGTCGATCGTGGCGCCCAGGACGAACTGCTCGCCCATGATGCGGACGGCAGCGCCCACGGCGCGGCGGATCACCGGCTCGCCCAGCCGGCCGGCCAGGCGCTTGATGAACCCCGGCAGGTCGTCGCGGGCCTCCTGGTCCGGGTCGATGATCTTGCCGGTCAGCATCAGGCTCCAGGTGGAGGCGTTGACCAGCATGCTGTCCGACTGGCCCGCGTGGCTGGACCAGTCGGCCGAGGCGATCTTCTCGGCGATCAGCTTGTCGCGGGTCTGTTCGTCGGGCGTGCGCAGCAGCGCCTCGGCCAGGCACATCAGCGCCAGGCCCTCGCGGGTCGACAGGCTGAACTCCTGCAGGAAGCTCTCGACCACGCCCTGGCGGCTGGCGTTCTTCCGCGCCGCGCGGACCAGCGCCTCGGCCTCGACCTGGATGGCCTCGCGGTCCTGCAGCGACAGCGGCTTGGCCGCCAGGATGGCTGCCAGCGTCGTACGTTCGTCGGCGAATTTGCCCGTATCCAGGTGATCGAACGCCATCTGCTGCTCCATCGTTGATGATGTACGGAGTAATCGACCCATCGCCGAATGTGCTACGGTAGATCCGGACGTTCGCCGAAGAACGTCGCTCCTGGAGTCCCAATGTCGAATAATCTACGGCTCGACGACACCGACCGCCGCCTGCTGCGCACGTTGCAGGCCGATGGTCGCATCAGCAACGCCGAACTGGCCGAGCGCTGCAACCTCTCCCCGTCGGCCTGCTCCGACCGGGTCCGGCGGCTGCGCGAAAGCGGCTACATCACCGGCTTCGCCGCCCTGGTGGACCCCCAGCTGGTCGAGCGTGGGGTCCTGATCTTCGTGGAGGTGGTGCTGGACCGCACGACGCCGGAGGTGTTCGAGACCTTCGCCGCCGCCGCCCGCCGCGCGCCCGACATCCTGGAGTGCCACATGGTGGCCGGCGGCTTCGACTACCTGATCAAGTCCCGCGTCCGCGACCTGGCCGCCTGGCGGACGTTCCTGGAGGACGTGCTGGTGCGGATCCCCGGCGTCCGCGAAACCCGGACCTACGCCGTGCTGGAAGAGGTCAAGTCGACCACCCAGCTGCCGATCTAGCGCCATAAGAAAAGGGCCCGGTGTCGCCACCGGGCCCTCGACTTTGGTCGCCGTCTTGGATCGACTTAGAAGTTGATGTCGATCGTCGAGCGGCGGTTCAGCGGTTCCTTCACGCCGTCGCCGGTGGCGACCGCGGGCATGGTCTCACCCTTCCAGTCGACGGAGAGGGCGGTCTGGTTCACGCCCGAGCCGACCAGGGCGTCAGCCACGGCCTTCGCACGGCGTTCCGACAGACGGACGTTGTAGGTCGCCGAACCGGAGGTGTCGGCGTGGCCCACGACGACCACGCGGGTGGCGTTGCCGCCCTTGGCGTAGTTGGCCGCGTCGCTGATCACCGCCTGAGCTTCCGGCGTGATCACGTACTGATCGAACGGGAAGTAGACGATGAACTGCTTGGCCTCATAGGCCGGAGGCGGCGGAGGCGGCGGCGGAGGCGGCGGGGGCGGAGGAGGCGGCGGCGGCGGCGGCGGGGGCG
>Ga0255338_1004270_pt1 | contig 15150 bp, 8 predicted proteins | sample MeOH1_35cm_T4_19_FD_203715 | JGI IMG/M metagenome (GOLD analysis project Ga0255338, IMG submission 203715) | Sandy soil microbial communities from University of British Columbia, Vancouver, Canada - MeOH1_35cm_T4_195 | ecosystem: Engineered > Artificial ecosystem > Sand microcosm > Unclassified ...
TGAACTCCGGCGCGTCTTCGTTCGCTTCGATGCGGGGCCCGAGGAGCGTGAGCGGGTTCCCCTTCATCGTCACTTCACCGGTGCGTTCTTCTACTGCCATGGCAGTCTCCTTTTGAGCAAAACTCGGCCGTCCCCGGCCAGAGGGACACGGACGGAACGCCCGGCGTGGCGGATGGCGTTAGGGCTGAATGGCGCCGGGCAAGAAGCGGGGAATTATATCATTCGGTCCCGGGTGTTCAGGGGTTGGGTGTTCAGGCATTCAGGCATTCAGGCATTCAGGCATTCAGGCATTCAGGCATTCAGGCATTCAGGCATTCAGGCATTCAGGCATTCAGGCATTCAGGCATTCAGGCATTCAGGCGTTGGGCGTTGGGAAGGGGGAGCCTGCTTTGCTTTAGCCAGCCATCCGTACGTTGCCGTCCTGGAGCGAAGCGAGGATCTCGCTCTCGTGCGAGACTCCTAAAGGACTTCATCCAGCCGAGAGGACCACCGCTTCGGCGGGGGGTGCTCCGCCCGCGCCGGGGGGTGACTGGGTGGCTCCGGAGGCGCGGGCGCGTTTGCGGGACCAGGCATCCAGGAGCAGCGCGCCGATGAGGAGCACGGCCACGATTACGCCGTGGATCTCCCGGGGCAGCGTGGTGTGGAAGCTGCCGATGGCGAGGGTGTTGTTCAGCTCGATGCGGCTCTGGATGGCCTGGAGCATCAGGAAGCCGAACGCGGTGCCCGCGATGCTCCCTTCTCCGCCCGCCACGCTGGTGCCGCCGAGCACCACGATGGTGATGGCGATCAGCTCGTATTCCTGGCCGATGTCGGCGCGGACGCTGTCGTTGCGGGCGGCGTAGAGGATGGCGGCCAGACCGGCGAGGAGGCCGCTCACCAGGTAGACGCGGAGCTTGACCAGGTTGACGGGCACGCCGGAGAGCTGCGCGGCGGCGGGGTTGGAGCCGACCGCGTAAACGGCACGCCCACCCTGGGTTTTGGCCAGGTAGACGCCGAAGCCTACGAACGCCGCGAGCAGCACCCAGAGCGGGACGGGGAGGCCCAGCAGGTCGTCGCGGCTCCAGCTAAGGATGAGGTGGGGGAAACCGCCGAAGTTGGTGCTGCCCCCGAGGGCATAGGCCAAGCCGCGGTAGACGGAGAGCGTGGCGAGGGTCACGATGAGCGGCGGGACGCGTCCCCGGGAAACCAGCAATCCGTTGAGCACCCCGCACGCGGCGCCCACGCCGAGCGCCATGCCGAGCGCGAAGACCCCGTTGCCGGTGAGCTTCCACGTGAGCCCCATGGCGACGGCGGAAACCGCGACGATGGAGCCAACGGAAAGGTCGATGCCGCGCGTCAGGATGACGAGGGTCATCCCGACGGCGAGCACGCCCAGGTGGGCGCGGTCGCGGAGGACACTATCCAGCAGGTTCTCCCGGCTGAAGAATCCTTCCACCGTCATGGCGAACCAGACGAACAGCACCAGGAACAGTATCAGCAGCCCGTACTCTCGCTGAAAGCGAAAGCGAGAGCGACGCCCTTCTTTCCGCATCGAACCGCTCAATCCCCGCGACCTCCCCACGCCGTTCGGTAAGCTGTTGTCTCCCGGCAGGTTCACCCTCGATCCGGGTCAGCCCTCCCCGCTGGATGGGAGATGGGAGATGGGAGATGGGAGATGGGAGATGGGAGATGGGAGATGGGAGATGGGAGATGGGAGATGGGAGATGGGCGCGTGCTGTAAGAATTGGCCGTCGCCGATTTCGTGATCCTTCACCCATACGCGTGCATGCACTGCGCTCCAGGATAACGGGGTACGGGAGCAGGGCCGACGTTCCCAATGCCCAGTGCCTGAACGCCTGAACGCCTGAATGCCTGAACACCCAACACCTGTACGCCCCTACCTGACACAAAAAAGCAGGCGCCCCGAGGGACGCCTGCTCTTCGTTCGGTGGTGGGAGCCGGAGGCCTACACCAGTTCTTTGATCGCCTGTCCGTTCTGCGCGATGCGGATCGGGCGGCCGGTGGGCGTGTGGTAGATCTTGCCCGGGTCGATGCCGAGGGCTTCGAACATCGTGAAGGCCACGTCTTCGGGGCGCAACGGGCGGTCCGCCGGCTCTTCGCCCTTGGCGTTGGACTTGCCGACCGCGATGCCGCCCTTCAGGCCGCCGCCGGCCATGACGACGGACATGACCTTGGGCCAGTGGTCGCGGCCGCCGGTCTGGTTGACCTTCGGGGTGCGGCCGAACTCACCCATCCAGATGACGATGGTCTCGTCCAGCATGCCCCGGTCGCTGAGGTCCGTGAGCAGGGTGGAGAAGCCCGAGTCGAGCTCCGGCAGGCGCTGGCGGCGCAGGGCGTTGAAGATACCGCCGTGGTTGTCCCAGCCGCCGCGGTTCACCGTGACGAAGCGGACGCCGCTTTCCACCAGGCGCCGGGCGAGGAGGAGACCCTGGCCCAGGCTGTTGCGACCGTAGCTGTCGCGCAGCGCATCCGGCTCTTGCTTGAGGTCGAACGCCTTGCGGGTGGTCGGGGAGGTGATGAGGTCGTACGCCTTGTTGTAGAAGTTGTCGGCACCCGTTACCGGATCGTCGGCCTTGCCGGTGCGGACCAGCGTATCGGCGGAGGCGAGGAACTCGCGGCGGCGGCTGAGACGGTCGGAGCTGACGTTGTCCGGGAGCACGATGTCGCGCACCTGGTAATTGCCCGCGCCGGGGTCACCCGCGGAGAACGGGCTGCCGTCGGCGCCGAGGTAACCGGCGCCCGCGTCGGCCACTACGCCGGGGATCGCCACGTACGGCGGCATGTTCTTCTGCCAGCCCTTCTCCTTCGCCACCACGGAGCCGTAACCGGGATACTCGAAGCCCGGAATCTGGCGGTAGCCGGTGAGCATGTAGGTGGTGCCGCGCTCATGGGCGCCTTCCGGGTGGGTCATCGAGTTCAGCACGCTGTACTTGCTGCCCACGGCGGCCATCTTCGGCAGGTGCTCGCTGACCTGGAAGTCGCCGCCCTTCACGGAGAGAGCCTTGAACTCACCTCGCCATTCCACCGGAGCGTCCGGCTTGGGATCCCAGGTGTCGATGTGGCTGGGACCGCCGCCCATCCACATCAGGATGACGGACTTCGCCTTGCCGCTCTTCGGGGCGGCGGCCGCGGCCTGCATCCGCAGGAAGTCCGGCAGCGTCAGCCCGGCGAGGCTCAGCGAACCGACCTTCAGAACATCACGACGCGTGATGCCATCGCACGTGCGATAGGTACTCATTGTCTGGGCTCCTTCGTAGTTTGATGGTCCGCGGGAGGCGGCGACCATCGCCGTGGAATAGTAACTTAGTTAGTGATTGAACATAAACTCTTTGGTGTTGAGGAGGCCCCACATCAGGTCCTCCACCCCTTCCCGCAGGGAGGGAGCCGCAGAGATGAGTTTCTTGGCTGCTGCTTGTTCTTTATCGGTCGGGCGCCGGCTCAAGGAGCCGAGGTAGCACTCTTCCGTAATCTCGGGAATCGATTTCTTGGCGTTCACCAACCGCGCCACGCGGCCCCCATCGTTGGAGATCCGGCGGTTGACCGTTTCCCCGTTCAAGAGGTTGAGCACCATCGTGACGTTGGTTTCCTCGGAGCGCTCGCACTCGCAGGCTTGCTCCCGCTTGGCGCGGCCGAAGAGCGTGAGGAAGCCGTTATCTACGTCGCGGCGGTTGTCCACGATCGCCACGGCGCGCTGGGCGCCCTGGCCGTAGTAGCCGTTGTTGCCGGTGGCGAAATCGACCGCATCCAGGAGCACCTCGGCCATCAGCTTGCGCGGATGAGCGTGCGAGGCGTAGATGTGATCGTCCACGTTATTCGCCCGGGGGGCGGAGGTGGTCTGGTAGGTGCGGGAGTTCAGGATGTCGCGCATCAGGGAGCGCATGTTGAACTTGTAGTCCACCATCTTCTGCGCCATCGTCTCCAGCAGCTTCTCGTTCGCTGCCGGGTTGGTCTGGCGATAATCGTCCACCGGGTTCACGAGGCCGCGGCCCATGAAGTTGTTCCAGAGCCGGTTGGCGATGGAGCGCTTGAACCACGGGTTGCTGGGCGAGGTGATCCAGGCGGCCAGCTTCTCGCGGCGGTCCTCATCCGGTCCGAAGGTCGCCACGTCGCCCGCCAGGAACTTCGGCTGGATGACCAGCGCGGCGCGGCGCGGATGCGTCACTTCGCCATCGCTGGCGGCGTAGAAGATGCGCTCCTGCTCACCCGGGCCGTTCTTCACCTTGGTGCGGGCGAAGAAGGCGGCCAGGCCGTAGTAGTCCATCTGCGACCAGGACTCGAACGGGTGGTTGTGGCAGCGGGCGCAGTCGATGCGGACGCCGAGGAACACCTGGCTGGTGGCGCTGGCCACGAACAGCGGGTAGTCGTTGCCGAGGTCGCCGATGCTGTACCAGTTGGCCGGTCCTACCTGGAAGCCGCTGCCGCTGGCCGTCATCAACTCCCGCGCCATCTGGTCCCACGGTTTGTTGTCGCGGACGCTGTCCCGGATCCAGCGGTAGTAAACCTGGAGGCCCTTGTCCTGCTTGGTCTGCTGGTTGTTGCGCAGCAAGTCTGAGAACTTCAGCGTCCAGTAATCCACGAACTCCGGGCGGGTGAGGAGCCGGTCGACCAGCTTCTCGCGCTTGTCCGGAGCCTTCTCATCCAGGAACGCCTTCGCCTCTTCGGCCGTCGGGAGCACCCCGATGGTATCGATGTAGGCGCGGCGCATGAACTCGGAGTCTTCGGAGCGGTCCGAAGGAACGATGCGCACTTCCTTCAGCTTCGCGAGCACCAGATCATCAATGTAGTTGTTCGACTTGAAGTTGGCGTATTCGCTCTCGGCAACCGCGGGCCGGGGCAGCTTCACGCGGACGATGCCCACGCCGCCCAGGTAGCGCACCATGATCGAGGTCTCGCCCGGCTTTACGGCGGTGATGAGCCCGTCGTCGTCCGCCTCGGCGACCTGATCGTCGTTGCTGCTGTAGCGGGCGTATTCGGTGACGTCCTGCGTGGTGCCGTCATCCCGCACGGCCATCACGACCACCTGCTGGGTGTCCTTCGACTGGTCCAGCGTCCACTCGGTCGGGAAGATCTCGATGTGGTTGAGCCGCGGCTCGAACTCGGTCTGGCGCGTCTCCGCGGGGAGCACTTTTCGGAGCTCCGGATCGGCCGGGGCCGTCACGCCGTCCTTCATCCAGGTGAGGATGCGGTTGTAGAACTCGCTGCCCTCTTTGAACCGGAGTCCGCCGCCGTGGGGCACCTTCATCGTGGCCTTCGCGAGGATCAGGCTCTGGGACGGGGTGTTCTTGTTGACGCGGGCGCCGTTCTTATCCAGCACCAGGGTCTGGTAGTCGTAAACGGGGTCGTAGCCGAAGAGGGAGAGGCGGAAGCCGCCGCGGCCGGAGGGCGAGCCGTGGCAGCCACCCGTATTGCAGCCGGCTTTGGTGAAGACCGGCACGATCTCGTTAGCGAAGCTCCAATCCGCCTTGGCGTTCACGTCCTGGCTGACGACCGTCATCTCGCCGGAGAGTCCGCCCACGGTGGCGGTGACTTTCGCGGTGCCGTTGGCGAGCGCGGAGACCCGGTTGCCTTCCAGCTTGAGACCGGTAGCGCCGGCCTTCTTCGCGGTGGCGGTGAGGTCACGGACGCGCCCGTCGGCGTAGTAGCCGAACACCAGGAAGCGCTGGCTGGAGCCAGTGCCGGACAGGGTGACCTTGCTTGGGCTCACCACTACTTTGACCAGCTTGCCGGTCGCAGCCGGGGCGCCTGCGGGCTTAGCGGCGGCCGGCTTGGCGGCCGGAGCGGCCTCGGCGGGCCCGAGTGCCGAGACCCCAAGGCCCAGCACCAGTAACGGTAGAAGCGTCTTTCCCGAGCGTAACTCCATCGATCCACCTCCGGGCTGCGATTGGGACTAACCGGCGCAGCCAACGACCCGGTTACGGGCGAGAAATCAGTTCTTCGGCGATACCGTCACCCAGAGCGGCTGGTTGACCACGTACGGCTGGGCACCGGCTACACCCGAGGCCCGGATGTACATGCCCAGGTAGGTGCCGGGCGCCATTGTCTCCGGAGCCGAGATGCGCATGTCCGCGGTGCTCTGGCCGTTCTTGATGACGGGCAGCTTTTCCACCGTGATCTTGCTCACCTTCAGGTCGCCGGTTACGGGATCGGGCTTCTTCTCTTTCACCAACTGCTCCAGCACAAGGCCTTTGATGGTGGGAGGCGCGTTGATCGCCAGCTTCACATCTCCGCTCTGACCTTCATACCGGCTCAGCGAGGTTTCGAACTCCGTGCTGCCGCCCTGCGGAACCGTGACTGAATCCACCGGCACCATCGTCGGGCCGCCCAGGCGGTTGATGCCTTCCTGGCGGAAGACCATCCCGAAGCCGGGCTGGAGCGGCCGGATGGCCAGACGGTAGAACTGCTGTGGGCCGGAGCCGCTGCGCACCTGGTTCCGCACGTAGACGATGTATTCTTCCGTATTGGGGATGGTCACTTCCATCCGCGCGTCCGGCATCCCGCCGCCGTCATCATCCCGGGCGATGACCCGTCCCTTGCGATCCATCAGCGTGATGAAGGTGTCCACCGGGCTGCCGAGCTTGCTCGCGGAGATCGCGAATACCAGGCGCGTTCCACCCTGCCCCTGGAACCGATAGCCGTCCACGTCCGTCATCGTGTCGAACTTGCCGTTGCAGACCGCGGGCACCTGGACCTGGGTGGCATCCTGCATCCGATCGTTCGGCTCCACCTCCAGCACGTCCGGAAGCGTCTCCGCCATAATCGGCACCGCGTTGCTCATTCCGGCCGCGGTGATGACGCGGAACTCCTGGGCGCCGGGAGTTTCCTGCATGTCCACGAAGCGCTTCAGCGAGGTGGCGCCCGAGGAATCCAGGTTGTAGCCGTAGACCGTCACGTTCGACCGCTTGCCGACGGTGCCTCCGGGCGGAACCACCGCGGTAATCGTGGGGCGATTCCCCACGGTCAGCCGGTAGTGGAAATCGCCGCGGCTGCGGAACAGCGAGTCACGGATCGTGATGAAGTACTTGCCGTCGGTCGGAAACTGAAAGGCGAGGAAGGCGTCCGCGCGGGTGCTGTCGTCGTCGTAGGCCAGCTCTTTGCCCTGCTCGTCCCGCAGGATGATGAAGGAGTCCAGGTAGCTGACCCCCTCCATGTTGTTCTGCGGCGGGGCGTAGCGCTTGAAGCCTTCCACGTCGAACACCAGGCGCTCGCCCTTCTTGGCCGTGAAGGAGTAGGTGTCCTGATCCTCGCCGCCATCGATCACGCCTGCGATGGTGGTCGGCGCGGTGATCGGGTTGGCCTGCTGGATCGCGTTGTTCGGCTCCTTCTCCGGCACCTGGGCGTACTGGGAGACGAAGAAGTACATCGGCGTGGTAACGCCCTGGGCCGTCTGGCAGCGGATCTCGTGCAGTCCGGGCGGGGCGTCCGCCGGCACGGTGATCTTCGCCTTCACCTGGCCGTCCGTCGCCGCGCTCACCGTGGCCTTCATTCCCCGGTCCGTGGGGGTGATGAGGGAGGGGAACGCCGAGAAGCGACAGAGGAGATCTTTAGTCCCGGCGAGGCGCTGCCCGCTCAGGGTGATCTCAACGGACTGCCCGCGCGCCGCCGAGGGCGGCACAATGTCCGTAAGGGTAGGGGCGTCCGGGATCGTATCCACCGCCCCTGCGGGGACGGCGCCCGCGACCGCCAGGAGCGATGCGAAGGTAGCGAGGGTCCAGAACCTGCGGTGATGCATCCTGCTCACTTCATTAGCTCGAAGAAAGGGTCCCGATCGAGACTAGCGATTCCGGCGCGGACGGCCCGTATACCGGGCTTGTTGACGCCATGCTCCCGAGCGCTCAGTCTTTAGACTGTCTTTAGCCCGAGATGTTTCACTTTTTTCCCAACCAGGCGTCCATAGGGTTGTTTGTCGGGGCGGGCCGGTCCACGTGCGCAACTCTACGCAAGAATTGAACGTTGACTACTGGTCCAGGTTGCCATTCTGTGACAACTGAAACCCGCGCTCCGTTTCAATTTGTTAGGGAATAAGCATGCTAACTCCTGCATTCCTATAAGGAGTTGTGGCGAAGTCTTGCAGATTGAGCAGTTCCAAGGCAGAACAGACGGTCGCGCGGCTCAGCCACGCAGCGCAACGCCCAGGGATCCGGAGACCCGCGTGATTCCGGCACCCCTCGCCGCGCGCATTCTGCGCTGGTTGCGAGTGGTCTGCCGGGGGTAGAATAACGGCGCGCACCGGTCGCCCGCGGTTGGAGCGGCGGAGCCGGGTCGCGCGTTGTAGCGGAGGAATCCGTGGCTGGCGTCCTGGCTCCCACAATCGATGCGGCACCACCCCCTCCGCCAGCGCCGGCCCGCGAAGTGCGGGAAGCTCGCGGCGACGAGGTGCAGGCGGCGTGGGCGCTGCAGCGAGAGGCGTTCAACCTCACCGAAGGGTCGCTTCCCCTGTCGGAGCCGCAGGGACGCCGCCAGGAGCTGCGCGTGGTGAGCCACGCGGGGCGCGTCGTGTCTTGCCTCACGCTCCTTCACACCCGGCTTTCGTTCCACGGCACGGAGATTCCGATGGGGGGCATCCGGCACGTGGCCACCCATCCGGAGGAGCAGAACCGGGGCTACGCGGGCGAGCTGGTGCGGGACTCCCTACAGCGGATGAGCGCACAGGGGATGCCGCTCTCGGTGCTGTTCCCGTTCTCGTTTCGCTACTACCGGAAGTTCGGTTATGAGCTGGGCGGAAACCACTGCCATTTCTGGTGCCGTCCCAACTGCATCCCCGCGTACACGGAACGGCGCCTCACCCGCCGGGCAACGCCGGAGGACCTGGAGCCGCTGTTTGACTACTGCGCCCGCCGGGCCGCAGCGCGCACCTGCTCCCTGCCCCGACACCCCCTCCACTGGCAAGCGCTGGCCGGCGATCCCCGCGTCCGGCTGACCCTTTACGGCGAAGGCGTCATGGAGGGTTACCTGGTGACCGAAGAGACTCGCGACTCCTATGGAGGCCGGGTCATGAAGGTGCTGGAGGTGGCCGCCTCCTCACGCAGGGCCTGGAGGGCCCTTCTCGGGACGCTCGCCCAGGCGCAGGTGGAGTCGATCGAGTGGAATGCGTCGGCGGAGGACCTCCAGGCGAGCGGCCTGCTGCGGAGCGCGGCGCCGCTGCGAGAGGGGTTCAAGCCCCGCGCCATCGTGACCGTGCGCCCGATGTTTCAGATCCGCGTCACGAACGTGGCGGAGGCGCTCCAGGCGCGGGCAGCGGGATTCCCCGTGGGCCCCTACCGGCTCGCACTCCGGATCCAGGATGACTTGATCCGAGACAACAACGACCCGGTGGCCCTTCACGCTACCGGCTCCGGGGTAACCGTGCGCCGCGCGCGGCCCAGCGACCCATATCTGAAGCTGGACGTCCGCTCATTCTCCCAGGTGTTCTGCGGCTACCTGTCGATCGCGGATGCGGTGTCGCAAGAGCTGGCCCAGGCCTCGTCTCCCGCCGCACTGGAAACGGCCGAGCTGCTCTTCCCCGCTGGGGATCCGTTCCTCTCGGAGTTGGACCGGTTCTAACCTCGTCTGCCTCGGCGATTTCTGAGCACTAACGGTTCGCGGCTGCCCGGCGATCCGCCAGCCACTCCCTCCAGAATCGCTCTTGTTCGGCAACGGTCGTCAGGTCCATCTCGGGACCGGCAGCGAAGAGGGAGACCAGGTCTTTGATGCCGGCGGGGCGACCTATTTCCAGCCGATAGATCCGCAGGCCAAGGCCCATATCGCGGCCCATCCCGGAGGGATAGCAGTCGCGGCATGCCCCGTAGCAGTTCGGCGTAATGCCGTCCTGCTCCAACTCTCGACGGATGGCACACAGTGCTTCAAAGTAATCGGACTTTGTTGCCGCAAGGCGTTTGCCCGGAAACTCCAGTGAAAGCGTGCAACCTCCGTCCGTGGTCTGGAGAGTGAATACGCCGGTCACGGGCGCCTGATTCCCTGACAGCAGCAGCACGCTCTGCTGGTTGTCCCCATCGTGTTCTGGCATCAGGAGTTGAAGCGAAGAAAGGTAGTTGAAGCCGGGGGGTAGCTCATGGCTACTCCCTCCCGCCTCGTCCGTCAGGACTCAATCAGTGGGTCGAGTGCCGTGAGCTGCCTGCTGCACTCTGACAACCCGCAGAGTGCAGCAGGCAGCTCACGGGCTCAGAATCCGCTTTCGCATTGAGGGCAGACACTTCTGCGGAGAGTTCCACCTCGTGCCGTCCGCGGGTTACGCCAGCATGGCAAGGCGGGGTAGTATCCGACCGGTTATCGGCAGCATTGGCGCGTGGTTGGCCGGACTCCCGGAGCAATCCGAGCAATGCCTGCCGATAGCACGTACCCGGACGTGGAGCCCTGCCGAGTTGGCATTCAGGCTGCGCTGAAAACAACCGGCTAATCCAGTTGAGCGGGTTGTCCTACTGCTGGTCGGGAGACTTGGTCTTTCCGTCGTCCGGCTCGGTGGCGTCCGGTTTGCCGTCACCGGCCGAGTCGCCCTTCTTCTCTTTCGGCTTGCTGTCGCCGTGGAGGGTGCAGCGGCTGGGGAGGTCGCCCAGGAGGTACTCTTCCGTGTGGGTGGCGGGGCAGCCTTCGCGGGCCAGCATACCGGTTTCGGAGCAGACGGTCACGCGCAGCACGTTGCGCTCGTTGCTATCGCCGGTGAAGGGTACGGGCGTCGGGGACTTCCGGGCATCGCGGCGCTTGCGGTCCGGCCTTGCCTTCGCGGTGCTGGAGGCCAACAGCGGCTTGTTCTTCTTGGCGGGGTTCAGCTCCACCGCCTGCTTCATGTAGTTGGCCCACACGGGCACGGCCACGGTGCCGCCGAAGATGTGCTCCATCTGCGCGTTGTTCCGGTTGCCCGCCCAGACGGCCGTTACCAGGTCCGGGGTGTAGCCACAGAACCAGGCGTCCGTGTATTCCTCGCTAGTTCCGGTTTTGCCGTGGGCGTTCGGCACGACGCGGGCGGCGTTACCGGTGCCGTACTGGACCACAGCCTCCGTCAGCGTGTTGATCGATTCGATGGTGGACTGCTTCAGCCCGGTGTCCTTCACCTTGGGCTGCATGTCTTCGAGAACTTTTCCGGTCTGATCCCGCACCTGGAGGATCACCATCGGCTCGGCGAGCTTGCCGCCGGCCGCGAACACTCCGTAGGCGGAGGCCATCTCCAGGGGCGTCACCTCGTTGACGCCGAGGGAGATCGACGGGTAGGCGTAGAGGCGGCTGGTCACGCCCAGCCGCCGAGCGGTATCCGCCACCACCTTTGGGCCCACTTCCATTCCCACGTTAAACGCCGCGCCGTTAGACGAAAGCGCGAACGCCTTCGCGTAGCTGACGCTGCCGGACATCTTGCCGTGGTTCTTCGGCTGGTAGAACTTGCCGTCCGGCATGCGGATGCCGCGGGCCGTAACCGGCACGCTGGAATACGGGTTCTTGTCCAGCTTCTCAAACGCGGCGGTGTAGACGAACAGCTTGAACGAGGAGCCGGGCTGGCGCTTGGCCTGGGTAACGCAGTTGAACTGGTACTTCTCCCACGGCTCCTGCACGCCGCCGACCATCGCGCGGACATAGCCGTTGTGCGGATCGAGGCTCACCAGCGCGATCTCGGAGACTTTGCGGCGGCGCCACTCGTTCACACCGGCGCGGGCGGCCTTTTCGGCGGCCTGCTGCATCTTCCAGTTGATGGTGGTGACGACCGTCAGGCCGGCCTTGTTGATGATGTCCTCATCATAGTTGTACTTGTCGCGGAGCTGGTCCAGCACGTATTGCGCGGCGTACTTGGCGCGGAAGAAGCCCGTGCTGCGCGGCTTCTCCTTGGCGACTTTGATCGGCTTGGCCTTGGCTTCCGCCGCCTGCTGGGGCGTGATGAACTTCAACTCCGCCATCCGCTCCAGGACCATGTTGCGGCGGGACTTGGTGCGATCGTAATTGCCCACGGCGCGCATGGAGGCGTAGGGGGAGAGGTCGCTGGGGCGCTGGGGCAGGCCGGCGAGCATGGCGGCCTCTTCCAGCTTCAGATCTTTGATGTCTTTGCCGAAGTAGACCTGTGCCGCGGCCTTGACTCCGTAAGCGCCGGAACCGAAATAGACTTGATTGAGGTAGGTCTCGAGGATGCGGCTCTTCGTCCAGTTCCGCTCGATCTGGACCGCGAGGAGCATTTCCTTGATTTTGCGGGAGAGCTTCTTGCGGGAGCTGAGGAACATGTTCCGCGCAAGCTGCTGGGTGATGGTGCTGGCGCCCTGGGACATGTCCCGGTCCGTCACGTTCGCCCAGAGCGCGCGGACGAGGCCGCGGAAGTCGAGGCCGCTGTGCTGGTAGAAGCGGCTGTCCTCGATGGCGACCATCGCATCCTGCATGTGCTTCGGGATGCGGTCCAACGGCACCGGCTCGCGGTTTTCGGTGGCGATCTTCGCCAGCACCACGCCGTCGGAAGAGATGATCTTCGTGCCTACGGGCGCCCGGTAGTTGTCGATGACCTGATCCGGCGGCAGGCTCTTGTTCATCTGATAGAACGCGCCCAAGACGACTCCCATCCCCGCTCCCAGGATGAGGATAAAAGTAATCTCCATCCAGAGCAGGATCGTCTTGACCCGCCGCTTCACCGTCGGACTAATCATCCAGTTGACTCCCGGCCGACATTATAGGTGCTGACTTAGACAGCGTCAATTGAGCAGTACCCCGCAATTCGGCCAGCGATTTCCGCCCATCCCTAACCTTATTAGTGTCATGATCCGCTTGCTAAGTTCACCAACTCCCCGAAACCGTGCCCAGACGCGACCGTTTCTGGTCTTACTCGGCGTACTGGGGCTGCTCTTCGGAGCGTCTTACAGCGGCGCGCAAGACCGCGCCGAGCGGTTTATCGGTCCCGGCGTCCGTCTACTTCAGTGGTCCCGCCCGGACGGCCCTTACGCCCTGCAGGCGGTGGAGGTGGACCGCAGCCAGGGGTTCATCCGGCTCGGCGTCTCACAGGGCGGCGGGGAGACGATGGCCCTGGAAACGCTCACTCGCCAGTCTGAGCGCCTGACCAAAGGCGACCGCTATCCCATCGCCGGCGTGAACGGCGACTTCTTCTTCTACCCGAACACGCAGCAAGGAGGGATCCCGACCAACGCGTCCGTGCTGGACGGCGAGCTGATCCGAACCCCCTACCAGCGCTCCTGCCTGGTGATCGATGCCGCCGGGAACCCGTCGATCAATGTCCTCCAGACCCACAGCGTGGTCTCCCTCCCGGGTGGGATGGAGCGCGAGATCGGCGGGGTCAACCAGCCACGCGGTCGCAACCAACTGGTGGTGTATACCCCTAGATACGGAGCCACCACACGTACCGACGCCACGGGAGTGGAAGTTTACCTCCAGCCGGACGAATTCCCGCTGCGGTACGGGGTAACGCAGAAGGCGCGGGTCAAGGCCGTGCAGGCCGGCGTGGGCGGCGGCGCGATCAACCCGGGCACCTGGGTGCTGTCCGGCTCGGGCCCCGCCGGCGCGGCGCTGCGCGGGCTCCAGCCGAACGACGAGGTGGGCCTGCGGATCGAGTTCAATCCCCCGCTGGGTCCGAAAGACCAGGTGCTGGGCGGCGGCCCGCGCCTGGTGCGGGACGGCAAGCCGGCCGTGGAGCCGGAGGGCGGAAGCATCAACGGGGCGTTTGCCACCGCGCGGCACCCGCGCACGGCCATTGGCTACAACGGCACGCGAATCTACCTCCTGGTGGTGGACGGCCGGCAGCCCGGTTACAGCGTGGGGATGAGCCTGCCGGAGCTGGCACAGGCGATGGCGGACCTGGGCTGTACCGACGCGGTAAACGTGGACGGCGGCGGCTCCTCCGCACTGTGGGTACGCGGGTCGCTGGTGAACCGCCCCTCGGATGGCCGGGAGCGCGCGGTGGCCAACGGCCTCTTCGTGCTGAGCTCCGCGCCGAAGGGCGACCCGGTGCGGCTGGTGCCCTCCGTTCCGGAGATTGCGGCGCTGCCGGGCGCCGAGGTGCCGCTTTCCGTGAGCGGCGAGGACCGGTACTACAACCCGATCTCCATTGCCGGAGAGAAGGTGACGTGGACGGTCGACGCGGCGCTCGGCACGGTGCGCCAGGGGCGGTTCGTGGCCGCGGAGCCCGCGCTGCCCGCGGGTCAGGAGTTCGCCTCCGGCATGCTGCACGGAGAGAGCGGCGGCGTGGCGGCGGACCTGCCCGTGCGGGTCTATGCCCGGCCGGCCCGCGTGACGGTGCTCCCGGCGATGGCGCGGGTGGGCACGCAGGCGCAATCCGCCTTCAAGGTCGCGGCGTTCAACGCACAGGGCAAGCCGCTCGCGCTGCCGGCCACCATCCGCTGGGAGACCGCCGCGGAACTGGGCAAGATCGACGCGACCGGCACCCTGGCCACCGGCGCGGCACAGGGCAAGGGCGTGATCACCGCCACGGTGGCCGGGGTCTCCGGCACCGCGCAGTTGGAGGTGACCGAGGCCGTGGCCCGCGCGCTGGAGGACTTCGAAGGCACAGGCACCTGGACCACCCGCGTGAACCCCGCCGGGGTGGCGGGCAGCGCGATGGTGGCCACCGGCGTAGCCCGCAGCGGTAAGCGGGCACTCCGCATCGAGTACGACTTCGGTACCGGCAGCGGTACCCGGGCGGTGTACGCGCAGGGGGACCGGGTGCTGGGTGCGGCTTTCGCCCTGAAGGCGTGGGTGTATGGGGATGGGCAGGGAGCGTGGCTGCGCGCCCGCGTGAAGGACGCGAAGGGGACGGTCCACACCGTGGACCTGGCGCGGAACGTGAACTGGAAGGATAGCTGGAAGGAACTGCGCGCGCCGTTCTCGGATGACTTCCCCACGCCGCTCACGCTGGAGAGCCTCTACGTGGTGGAGCCGGACACCGCGCTGAAGCAGAAGGGGGCGATCCTGATCGATGACCTGGGGGTGGACCTGTAGGTGTGGCCCCACCCCCGGCCCCTCCCCATCCTTGCGGGATGGAGAGGGGTGCCTGAGCACGGAGGCGGGTGCTGCGCTTATGCCGGCACCCGGCGTTCGTGGTGGGTTGGACCGATGGCGCGTCAAGCGTCGGGCTCTTCGCTGCCCGACAAGTTGAAGGATTGACGACGACCCGCCCAGCATTGGAATGCGTGGGCTACTGCGAGCCGGAGCTGGCTTCCTCGCGCGCGGTTGCGGTGTGGA
>Ga0255338_1004271_pt1 | contig 15149 bp, 18 predicted proteins | sample MeOH1_35cm_T4_19_FD_203715 | JGI IMG/M metagenome (GOLD analysis project Ga0255338, IMG submission 203715) | Sandy soil microbial communities from University of British Columbia, Vancouver, Canada - MeOH1_35cm_T4_195 | ecosystem: Engineered > Artificial ecosystem > Sand microcosm > Unclassified ...
CATTGATGAAGGCCAGGTGGTCACCGGAGGCATGGCTCGCGCCGAGGTTGCAGCCGCCGGCGAAGCCGGTGTTGGCGCCCGGGTCGACCACCGTGACGCCGGGCAGCACGGCCAGTCGGCCGACGGCATCGGTCGTGCAGCCGTTGTCCACGAGGACGACGTCGACACGGACTCCGGTGGAGGAGAGAACGGCGCCGACCGCCTCCTCGAGCAGGGGCTCATCGCCCCATGCCAGCATCACCGCGGTCACGCGCGGGGCGGGGACGGGATCAGTCATGCACCGGGTCGTCCGGATCCGCGGGCCTGTCCTCGATCTCCTCGAGGCGCAGCCGCAGGAGCGCGACCTCCTCGGCGAGTGTCCGGACCCGCTCCTCGCCGCGTCCCAGCTCGTAGCTGTGCTGGAGGCTGAGACCCAGCAAGACCAGGGAGGCGACGAAGAACACGAGGTTCGACGGCACCTGGAGACCGAGGAACTCCGAGACGCTGCCCAGCAGCGACGGTGCCAACGCGACGGTCAGGGCGCCGATCGCCAGGACGAACCAGATGACGGCGTACTTCTCGCGGAGCCGGTGCCGCCGCATCATCTCGAACAGGGTCAGCAGGATCGTGATCGCGCCCAGGATGCCGAGCGCTTCGGGCCCGTTCATGGCAGCTCCTTCGCCTCGTCGGCGATCATCGACGACGGCTCGGCGCCGTCGTCGAAGTTCGCCGGCCAGCGGCGCACCAGCGCCAGGCCGAGCGCGACGACGGCGCGCAGCAGGTAGATGGTGGAGCGGAACGGCGACTGGCTCGCCTGCCCGGCCTCGCGGACCCGCATGTCGACCGGCTCCTGCGTGACGGCGCAGCCGGTCCGGATCGCGATGACCAGCGACTCGACCGTGTCGCCGAGGTACTCGGCGGGGTAGTGGGCGGCGAACACGCTGATCGCGCGCCGGTTGGCCACCCGGAAGCCGGAAGTCGTGTCGGTGAGCCGGGTGCGGCCGATCCGGGAGAGGACCTTCGCCAGCAGGACCATGGCCCAGCGGCGTGGCCCGCGGGCCTGGTAGCTGTCCCCGTCGCGAGCGAACCGTGCGCCGATGACGATGTCGGCGTCGTCGAGACGCTTGAGCAGCGTCGGGAGGAACGACGGGTCGTGCTGTCCGTCGGCGTCGATCTGGACCGCCACGTCGTAGTGGTGCCGCTGTGCGTAGCGGTACCCGGTGCGCATCGCACCGCCGACCCCGAGGTTGAAGGGCAGCCGGGCGACCCGGGCGCCCGCCGCAGCGGCCCGCTCCGCCGTACGGTCACCGGACCCGTCGTCGACGACGAGGACGTCGACGTCCGGGTTCGTGCGCCGGATCTCGCTGATCGTGCGCCCGACCGAGATCTCCTCGTTCCAGGCCGGCACGATGACGAGGACGCGCGGGTCATGCGGCTCGCTGGACACGGCCGGACCATATCAAGGGACGGCGGCCGTCCCTTGATCACGGAAGTCAGCGCGCGCGCCGACCGTCGATAGGGTCGGGACGTGCCCACTCCAGAGCGTCGCCACCAGCCCGAGCAGCAGGCGCCGCCGGTGCAGCGACTGCGGATCCGCTACGCCAAGCGCGGGCGGCTGCGGTTCACCAGCCACCGCGACTTCAGCCGGGCGTTCGAGCGGGCGCTCTTCCGGGCGAGGGTGCCGATGGCCTACTCGTCCGGGTTCAACCCGCACCCGCGGATCTCGTACGCCGGCGCCAGCCCGACCGGGGCGGCCAGCGAGGCGGAGTACCTCGAGATCGGCCTCGCCGAGACCGTCGACCCCGAGTCGGTACGCCGCGACCTGGACGACTCGCTCCCCGACGGGCTCGACCTGCTCGAGGTCGTCGAGAGCGCCGGCGGCTCCCTCGCCGACCGGCTCGAGGCCTCGCTGTGGGAGATCACCGTGCGTGGCGTCGATCAGCCGACGCTGGCGGGAGCGGCGGAGCGACTGCTGGCCACCGCGGAGGTCCCGGTCGAACGGATGACCAAGAAGGGTCTGCGGCGGTTCGACGCCCGCGCCGCGATCGTCTCCCTGGCGGTGCGCTCCGCGGGACCCGCTTCCGGCGAGTCGGCCGTCGACGGGGAAACATGTGCGATACTCCAAGTGGTCTTGCGACACGGAACACCGTCCGTGAGACCCGACGACGTTCTCGCCGCGCTCCGTGAGATCACGGGAATCAGTACCGACCAGGCTGCGCTCGCGCAGCGGTTGGCACAGGGTCCCCTTGACCCACGTACCGGCACGGTGGGAGATCCGTTGTCACCGGACCGCGACGCGGCCGGCTGAGACGTGGTGACAGCACGACTCGGCCAGGGGCTCTGCGACCGCGGTTGGTGATGGGGGACCACCCACTCGACGTACGCACACGGAGGGTGTCGTCGCCGACTGAAGGCTTTTGTCGCGGGGCGCTCACCAGCTCCCGCGGCGCGACCCGCACGGTCACCAGGCGATGCGCAGGGGCCGTGCACAAGGAGAGCGATCGTGCTCGACGCTGACGAAACCAGCAATTCCGACATTCCCGCCACTGACGCAGCCGCCGAGACGCCCGAACAGGGCACCGGGCAGGCTCCGGAGCAGCCCGCCGGCGACCCGGCCGGCCAGCCGGTGAAGAAGGCCGCCAGGAAGACGGCGGCCAAGAAGACCACCAAGAAGGCCGCGGCGAAGAAGACCGCGAAGAAGGCCGCGCCGGCGCCCGACGCAGCCGAGACGCCCGCCGCGGCTACTGCCGAGGCCGACAGCCAGGCCGAGGTCCCTGCCGAGGCGCCTGCCGAGCAGGCCCCGAGGGCCCGGAAGTCCACCCGGAAGTCCTCGAAGGCCGCGGCCGCGCCGATGGTGCTGTTCCAGGCGCCCGAGGCCACCCCGGCGCCGGCCCGCAAGCGCGCGGCGAAGGCCACCGCTGCGGCCGCTCCGGCGGAGGAGGAGGCCCCGTCGACCGACGAGGCCCTCGACCTCGAGTCCGCCGAGGCGTCGGCGAAGAAGACCGCCAAGAAGGCGGCCAAGAAGACCACCAAGAAGGCCGCGGCGAAGAAGACCGCGAAGACGGCCGCCGGGGAGCCCGAGCCCGAGGAGACCCGGCCCGAGGACGTCGAGCCGGAGGCAGCCGAGGAGGGCGTCGAGCCCGCCGAGGGCGAGGAGGGCGAGGGCGGCGACAACGGCCCGCGCCGTCGCCGCCGCCGGGGTGGCCGTCGTCGTCGCCGCGGAGCGGGCGAGGACGGAGCCGAGGGCGCCGAGGGCGCCGAGGAGACCGACCAGGCCCCGGACGAGGCCGAGGAGGGTGGCGAGGAGACCGGCACCCGCCGTCGCCGGACCCGGGTCCGCAAGCCGCGCAACCCCGAGGACGAGATCACCGGCGTCAGCGGCTCCACCCGGCTCGAGGCTAAGAAGCAGCGTCGCCGCGAGGGCCGCGAGGCCGGCCGTCGGCGGGCGCCGATCGTCAGCGAGGCCGAGTTCCTCGCGCGCCGCGAGTCCGTCGACCGCGTGATGGTGATCCGCCAGCGCGACGACCTGACCCAGATCGGCGTCCTGGAGGACAAGGTCCTCGTCGAGCACTACGTCGCCCGCGAGTCGCAGACCTCCCTGATCGGCAACATCTACCTCGGTCGCGTGCAGAACGTGCTGCCCTCGATGGAAGCGGCCTTCGTCGACATCGGCAAGGGTCGCAACGCGGTCCTGTACGCCGGTGAGGTGAACTGGTCGGCGCTGGGCCACAAGGAGGGCCAGCCCCGCAAGGTCGAGTCGGTCCTCAAGTCGGGCCAGACCATCCTCGTGCAGGTCACGAAGGACCCGATCGGCCACAAGGGCGCCCGGCTCACCGGCCAGATCAGCCTGCCGGGCCGGTTCCTGGTCTACGTGCCCGACGGCAACACCAGCGGCATCTCGCGCAAGCTGCCCGACACCGAGCGCAACCGCCTCAAGACGCTGCTCAAGGAGATCGTGCCCGACACCGCCGGCGTGATCGTGCGCACCGCGGCCGAGGGTGCCAGCGAGGACGAGCTCACCCAGGACGTCGAGCGGCTGACCGCCCGCTGGACCGAGATCGAGAAGCGGGTCCAGGCCGGCAACGGCCCCGAGCTGCTGTACGGCGAGCCCGACCTGACCCTCAAGGTCGTGCGCGACCTGTTCACCGAGGACTTCTCCCGGCTGGTCATCCAGGGCGACGACGCCTGGGACCTGGTCGAGGGCTACGTCACCCATGTCGCCCCCGACCTCAAGGACCGCCTCGAGCGGTTCGAGTCCCAGGACGGCAAGGACGTCTTCGCGGCGTACCGGGTCGACGAGCAGATCGCCAAGGGCCTGGACCGCAAGGTCTGGCTGCCCTCGGGCGGGTCCCTGGTCATCGACCGCACCGAGGCGATGACCGTCGTGGACGTCAACACCGGCAAGTTCACCGGCTCCGGGGGCAACCTCGAGGAGACCGTCACCAAGAACAACCTGGAGGCCGCCGAGGAGGTCGTCCGCCAGCTCCGGCTGCGTGACATCGGCGGGATCATCGTCGTCGACTTCATCGACATGGTCCTGGAGTCGAACCGCGACCTGGTCCTGCGCCGGCTGGTGGAGTGCCTCGGCCGGGACCGCACCCGCCACCAGGTCGCCGAGGTGACCTCGCTCGGTCTGGTGCAGATGACCCGCAAGCGGATCGGCACCGGACTGCTCGAGGCCTTCGGCGAGGAGTGCGAGCACTGCAAGGGCCGTGGCGTCATCGTGCACGAGCAGCCGATCGAGCCGAACGGCCGCGGTGCGGCCGCCGACGAGGGCCGCAGCCGTCGGGGCCGCGGTGGCGCCCGCTCGCGGGGCCGCTCCGGCGGCGACGCGGCGGTGGCTCCGGTCGAGCCCGTGAAGCCGTCGCCGATGGCGCTCGCCGGCACCAAGCCCCACCCGGAGACGACCGAGCCGGACACGGCCGAGTCCCAGCCGACGGAGACGGCCGAGCCGCAGTCGACCGGGGCCGAGGCGGCGAAGCCGGTCGAGGTGACCTGGGCGGTCGTCGCGCCGACGGAGCCCATCGAGCCGGTGGCGCCCGAAGCCGCCGAGGCGAGCCCCGAGGAGGCACCGGCCGAGCCGGTCGCCGCCCCGATCGTGGTCACCAGCACCCGACGGCGTCGGGCCGGGCGGCCCGCCGGGCCACCGGTGGTCCCGACCGAGGCGCCGGGGGGCGTGACGGTCGACGGCGTCGAGCAGGCGGCCGCAGAACCCGCCACCGTGCCCGCGATCGAGCCCGCCACCGGGCACGAGGACGGGACCGGCCACGACGACGAGGACAGCGGCCCTTCGCTGGTCCACGTGCCGGTCAAGAAGAAGGGTTCGCGCAAGCGCTGAGGCAGCCGCCGCGGCAGCTCGGCGTGGTCGTTTTGACCGCGCACCCGGCCACCGCGTAAAGTTGACCCTCGGTGTGCTCATGCACACCCTTCTGCGTGGACCATCTCCCAGCCCGACGGCGGGAGAGGTGTGCCACCAGATCCCTGAGTTTCATCGACGAGGAGAGTGAAGCGGACGTGTACGCGATCGTGCGCAGTGGCAGCAAGCAGCAGAAGGTTGCTGTCGGCGACGTCATCGAGATCGACAGGACCGACGAGGTCGCTGGCGCGTCCCTGAGCCTGCCCGTGGTGATGGTCGTCGACGGCGAGAAGGTCACCTCAACCGGCCTGGACAAGGCCGCGGTGACCGTCGAGGTCCTCGGCGCCACCAAGGGCCCGAAGATCATCATCCAGAAGTACAAGAACAAGACCGGCTACAAGAAGCGCCAGGGTCACCGGCAGAAGTACACCCAGGTCAAGGTCACCGACATCAAGCTCTGAGTCTCGACAGGCTCGATCTCCCGAAGAGGACTGAACTCATGGCACACAAGAAGGGCGCGGCGTCCACCAAGAACGGCCGCGACTCAAACTCGCAGCGCCTCGGCGTGAAGCGGTACGGCGGTCAGCTGGTCAACGCCGGCGAGATCATCGTGCGCCAGCGGGGCACGCACTTCCACCCGGGCACCGGCGTGGGTCGTGGCGGTGACGACACGCTGTTCGCGCTGGTCGCGGGCAACGTGGAGTTCGGCACCCGGCGCGGTCGCCGCGTGGTCAACATCGTCCCGTCCCCGGCAGGGTGACCGGGCGCTAGCAGCACACACCGACTCGACGTTGGGCGTCCCGGCTCTGCCAGGGGCGCCCTTCGTGGTTTCGAGGCTGGCTGGCGCTCGCACCTCAACCACTGACGACACAGAGAAAGGAGCACCCGATGGCAGTCCCGACGTTCGTCGACCGCGTGGTGCTCCACGTGGCCGCGGGGCGAGGCGGCAACGGCGTCGCGTCGGTGCACCGTGAGAAGTTCAAGCCGCTCGGCGGTCCCGACGGCGGCAACGGGGGACCCGGCGGGTCGGTGATCCTGCGCGTCGACCCCGACGTCACGACGCTGATCGACTACCACCACAACGCCCGCCGCAAGGCCGGTCACGGTGGGCACGGAGCCGGTGCGCACCGCAACGGCGGCCACGGTGAGGACATCGTCCTGCCCGTGCCCGACGGCACCGTCGTCACCGACGAGGACGGCGAGGTGATCGCCGACCTGGTCGGGGCCGGCACCGAGCTGGTCGTCGCCGAGGGTGGCCGTGGCGGGCTCGGCAACGCCGCTCTCGCCTCGGCGAAGCGCAAGGCGCCCGGCTTCGCGCTGCTCGGCGAGCCCGGCGAAGAGCACACCATCCACCTCGAGCTCAAGGTCGTCGCCGACATCGGCCTGGTCGGCTTCCCCAGCGCCGGCAAGTCCAGCCTGATCGCGGCGCTGAGCCGCGCCCGACCCAAGATCGCCGACTACCCGTTCACCACCCTGGTCCCGAACCTCGGGGTCGTCCGGGCCGGCGACACCACGTTCACCGTGGCCGACGTACCCGGGCTGATCGAGGGCGCCAGCGAGGGCCGCGGCCTGGGACACGACTTCCTGCGGCACATCGAGCGCTGCGCCGCGCTGGTGCACGTGGTCGACCTCGCGACGATGGAGCCGGGCCGCAACCCGTCCGAGGACCTCGAGGTGATCGAGGGCGAGCTCGCCCGGTACGGCGGCCTCGAGGACCGCCCCCGTCTGGTCGCGCTGAACAAGGTCGACCTGCCCGACGGGCGCGAGATGGCCGATCTGGTCGCCGAGGACATCAAGTCCCGCGGCTGGCCGGTGATCGCGGTCAGCGCGATCACCCACGAGGGGCTGCGTGAGCTGTCCTTCGCGATGGCCGAGGTGGTGGCCGCGGCCCGCCGCGACCGCGTGGTCGAGAAGGCCGAGCGGATCGTGCTGCGCCCGAAGTCGCGCCACGGCAGCGACGAGTTCACCATCAGGGAGACGGGCGAGGGCTGGCGCGTGCGCGGCGAGAAGCCCGAGCGCTGGATCCGGCAGACCGACTTCAGCAACGACGAGGCCGTCGGCTTCCTCGCCGACCGGCTCAACCGCCTCGGCGTCGAGGCGAAGCTGTTGGCGCTGGGTGCGGTCGAGGGCGACCCGGTGCTCATCGGCGACCCGGACAACGCCGTCGTCTTCGACTTCAAGCCCGGGCTCGACGCAGGCGCGGAGATGCTCGGCCGTCGTGGCGAGGACCAGCGGTTCACCGAGTCGCGGCCTGCGGCCCACCGGCGGCGGGCCATCGAGGAGGCCATGCCGGAGCGCGGCGAGACCGAGACCCGGGCCGACGTCGCCCGCCGCCTCGACACCACCGGGGACGAGGCCGTCGAGGACGACCGGTGACCCGCTCGGCCATCACCCGCGCGAAGCGGGTGGTCGTCAAGGTGGGCTCGTCGTCCCTGACCACCGCGGCCGGGGGCATCGACCCCGAGCGCGTGCGCGCGCTCGTCGACACCCTCGCCGGCGCGCAGGCCCGGGGCACCGAGATCGTGCTGGTGTCCTCGGGGGCGATCGCAGCCGGCCTCGCCCCGCTCTCGCTGCGCCGGCGCCCCCGCGACCTCGCCCGGCAGCAGGCGGCCGCGTCCGTGGGTCAGGGCATCCTGGTGCACCGCTACACCGAGGAGTTCGCGCGGCACGGCCAGGTGACCGGGCAGGTGCTGCTGACCCTCGACGACGTCACCCGCCGGGGTCATTACCGCAACGCCCAGCGCACGTTCGTCACCCTGCTCGAGATGGGTGTCGTGCCGATCGTGAACGAGAACGACACCGTGGCGACCACCGAGATCCGCTTCGGGGACAACGACCGGCTGGCCGCCCTGGTCGCGCACCTCGTCCATGCCGACCTGCTGGTGCTGCTCTCCGACGTCGACGGCCTGTACGACGGCCCGCCGTCGGCCGCCGGGAGCACGCTGGTGGCCGAGGTCCGTCACGAGTCCGACCTCGAGCACGTCACGGTCGGCAAGGCCGGCAAGGCCGGGGTCGGCACCGGCGGGATGCGTACCAAGCTGGAGGCGGCCCGGATCGCCACCGGCGCCGGCATCCCGGTGATCCTCACCGACGCGACGAAGGTCGCCCCGGCCCTGGCCGGAGAGACGGTCGGGACCTTGTTCCACCCGACCGGCCGGCGACGGCCGACGCGGTTGCTGTGGCTGGCGCACGCGACCGAGGGCAAGGGCACGATCCGGCTCGACGCCGGGGCCGTGCGCGCGCTGACCGAGCGCCGGGCCTCGCTGCTGCCGGCCGGGATCACCGCGGTGACCGGCTCGTTCGCGGCCGGCGACCCGGTCGACCTGCTCGACCCCAGCGGCCGGGCGATCGCCCGTGGCCTGGTCAACTACGACGCCGCCGAGCTGCCCGACCTGCTCGGCCGGTCGACGCGCGACCTGGCCCGTGAGCTGGGCGCGTCGTACGAACGCGAAGTCGTCCACCGTGACGACATGACGCTGCTGGACCAGTAGTCTCGGGCGCATTGTGCGCGGCTGAGGGGGGAGCTGCGCCCGCACCGAGTTGGGTGATTCCCCTGCAGCGCGGGCGTGTCGTCCAGCACACTGGTCCTGTCGGGGGTCGACGGCTGAGGAGGGCGTGTGGTGGTGGACCCTGCGGGGCGCCTGTGGCACGTGACGATCACCGTGGCCGGTGATCCGGTCGAGCCGTTGCTCGTCCGGTCGGCCCTGGCACGCCTGAGCGAGCAGCGGCCGTTCATCGACTCGGTCTCCTTCACCGGGGCGAGCGCCGAGGTCCAGTTCTGGGACGAGGGCGACTCGATGGTCGACGTGGCGTCGCTGGCGCTGCGGGTGTGGACGGAGTACCGCGAGTCGGCGGGCCTGCCCTCCTGGGAGGTGGTCGGCCTCGAGGTCGTGGAGAAGTCGCTGCGGGACCGCCGCGGCGGTGGACGTCCGGTCGGGTACCGCTCCCCGACGTCGGTGCCGTTCCGCCTCTGAGCAGCCGATAGGCTCAAGGCATGTCCGACCAGATCGTCGAGGTGGCGACGCGTGCCCGCGAGGCCGCTGCCGTGCTCGCCCTGGCGACCCGGTCCACCAAGGATGCCGCGCTCGAGGCCATGGCCCAGGCGCTCGTCGACCAGACCGACCGGGTCCTCGCGGCCAACGCCGAGGACGTGTCCGCGGCCGAGGATGCCGACACGGCGCCGCACCTGATCGACCGGCTCCGGCTCGACAGTGCCCGCGTGGCCGCCATGGCCCAGGGCCTGCGTGAGGTTGCCGGGCTGCCCGACCCCGTCGGTGAGGTGCTCCGCGGGTCCACCCTGGCCAACGGCCTGGAGCTGCGCCAGGTGCGGGTCCCGTTCGGCGTGGTCGGGGTCATCTACGAGGCCCGCCCGAACGTCACCGCCGACGCCGCCGGCATCTGCCTGAAGAGCGGCAACGCGGTGCTGCTGCGCGGGTCCTCCAGTGCGCTGCGCTCCAACACCGCGATCGTCGCGGTGCTCCGCGACGCGGCCACCGCGGCCGGTCTCCCGGCCGACATCGTGGCGCTCGTCCCCGGCGAGGGGCACGACCCGGTCAAGGCGCTCATGCGGGCCCGCGGGCTCGTCGACGTGCTGATCCCCCGCGGGGGAGCGGGGCTGATCCGCACGGTCGTCGAGGACTCCACGGTCCCGGTCATCGAGACCGGCGTCGGCAACTGCCACGTGTACGTCGACGCGGCCGCCGACCTCGACATGGCGCTCGCCATCGTCATGAACTCCAAGACCCAGCGCACCTCGGTCTGCAACGCCGCCGAGTCGCTCCTCGTGCACGCCGACGTCGCCGAGGAGTTCCTCCCGAGGGTCGTCCGCGCGCTCCAGGAGGCCGGGGTCACGATCCACGGGGACGCCGGGTTCGCCGGCTTCGACGGGGTCGTGCCGGCCACCGACGAGGACTGGGACACCGAGTACCTCGCCCTGGAGATCTCCGCGGCCGTCGTACCCGACCTGGACGCGGCGATCGCGCACATCCGCCGGCACTCCTCGGGTCACACCGAGGCGATCGTGACCGGCTCGCAGTCCGCCGCGCGCCGGTTCACCGCCGCGGTCGACTCGGCCGCCGTGATGGTCAACGCGTCCACCCGCTTCACTGACGGAGGAGAGTTCGGTTTCGGTGCGGAGATCGGCATCTCGACCCAGAAGCTGCACGCCCGGGGCCCGCTGGGACTCCCCGAGATGACCTCGAGCAAGTACGTCGTGACCGGCGATGGACACACGCGCTGAGGCCGTCGACCCGGGCACGCTGGATGTCTGGGCCGACCCTGCCAAGGAACGCTTCGCCACCCCGGCGACAATCATCACCTTCATCCGCACCATCGCCGCGGTCACCATCATGGGGTTCGCGATGCACGCGGACCGGACCGGCGGGTTCTGGAGCCCGGCCCTCAAGCTGCTGGTGATCGGACTGGTCGTCTACTGGGCCGGTGACTCGCTCGACGGCCAGGTCGCCCGCCGGATGCACCACGAGACCCGGATCGGCGCGGTCCTGGACATCATGAGCGACCGGTTCTGCGCGGCCGCGTTCTACCTCGGCCTCGCGTGGCTGCACCCTGAGTTCACGGTCCCGGTCCTGATCTACCTGGCCGAGTTCATGGTCGTCGACTGCTTCCTGTCGATCGCCTTCCTGGCCTGGCGGATCCGCAGCCCCAACTACTTCTACGTCGTGGACCGGATCGTCTACCGCTACAACTGGACGCACCCGGCCAAGGCCGTGAACTCCGCGCTGTTCGCGGTGTTCCTGCTGGTCACGCACCTCGCCTGGGTGGGCGCGGTGGTCGCCAGCGCGCTGCTGGTCTTCAAGGTCGCCTCGCTGATCCGGGTGGCGCGGATCGGGCTGCCGATCCCCGAGGTCACCGGGCTGGAGCCGTCGCCGTCGAGCACGTCGGCGGCGGTGCGAGGCACCACGGCGTGAAGCTGCTGCTCGGAACCTTCCTGTTCTCGGTCGCGTCCGCGCTCATCCCCATCCTCAACGTCGAGGCGTACCTCGCCGCCGTGGCCCTCAAGGCCAACCACCTCTCCGACTGGCAGCTCGCCGCCGTCGGGGCCGGCGGCCAGACCGTCGGCAAGATCCTCTGGTACTTCGCCGGCACCCAGTCGCTGCGGATCCGCTGGATCCGGCAGAAGATGGAGACCGAGAAGTGGCAGCTGTCCTACGCGCGCTGGCACGAGCGCATCGTGGGCCGGCCGGTCTTCGCCGGGGCGATCTCGTTCACCTCGGCGGTGACCGGGTTCCCGCCGCTCGCGGTCATCGCGGTGCTCGCCGGCACCCTGCGGATGAACTTCGCTGTCTTCCTCGGGACCGTGTTCGTCGGCCGCACCATTCGGTTCTGGCTGGTGCTGGCCGGGGTCGGGATGCTGTTCGGGCACTGACCACGTGTCGGTGGCCGGCGCGACGGCCGGTAGGGTACGCGCCATGACCATCCTGCTCGTTTCGCTGTCCTCCGGCGGCACCGACATCGCCGAGTCCGGCACGTTCTGGGACCCGTACTTCATCGGCGGCGGCATCCTGCTCGTCCTGCTGGTCCTCATGGGCGCACTCCTGGCGTTCGGCAAGGGACGCGAGCACTCCTGAGCACCACGCCGGTGGCTGCTCCCCGTCGACGCGTCGGCGTGATGGGCGGCACCTTCGACCCGATCCACCACGGGCACCTGGTGGCGGCGAGCGAGGTGCAGTCCTGGTTCGACCTCGACGAGGTCGTGTTCGTCCCGACCGGCCAGCCGTGGCAGAAGACCTCCCGCGAGGTGACCTCCGCGGAGCACCGCTACCTGATGACGGTGATCGCGACCGCCTCCAACCCGCGGTTCACGGTCTCCCGCGTCGACATCGACCGGCCCGGCCCGACGTACACGATCGACACGCTGCGCGACCTCGCGGCCGCCATGCCCGAGGCCGACCTGTACTTCATCACCGGAGCCGACGCGCTGGCCGAGATCTTCACGTGGCGTGACGCCGCCGAGCTGTTCGCCCTGGCGCACTTCGTCGGCTGCACCAGGCCGGGCTACGAGATGGATCGCGGGATGCTCGAGGGCATCCCGCCCGAGCGCGTGACCATCCAGGAGATCCCGGCGCTCACCATCTCCTCCACCGACTGCCGTCTACGAACCGCCCGGGGCGAACCCGTGTGGTACCTCGTCCCGGACGGCGTCGTCCAGTACATCGCCAAGCACCGGCTCTACGAAGGAAGCTCCGCATGACCGCCACACCCCGCGCCCTCGAGCTGGTCCGTGAGGCTGCCGCGGCGGCCTCGGACAAGCTCGCCACCGACATGGTCGCCTTCGACGTGTCCGAACAGCTCGTGATCACTGATGCGTTCCTGCTCTGCTCGGCGGCCAACGACCGCCAGGTCAAGGCCGTGGTCGACGAGATCGAGGACCGGCTCCGGGCGCTCGGCGCCAAGCCGATCCGCCGGGAGGGCGAGCGGGACGGCCGCTGGGTGCTGCTGGACTACGCCGACATCGTCGTGCACGTGCAGCACACCGAGGAGCGGGCGTTCTACGCCCTCGAGCGGCTCTGGCGGGACTGCCCGGCGATCGACCTGCAGCTGGTCGAGCCGGCCTCGTCGGTGGTCGAGCCCAGTCGAGACCAGTGACCCGGCTCGTCCTCGTCCGGCACGGCCAGACGGCCTGGAACCTCGAGGGACGAGCGCAGGGCCACACCGACGTCGGGCTCGACGACACCGGCCGTGCTCAGGCTGCGGCCCTCGCGCCGTACGTCGCCGCGATGGGGCCCACGGCCCTCTGGAGCAGCGACCTGGCCCGCGCCCGCGAGACGGCCGGGTACCTGGCCGCCGCCACCGGTCTCGAGGTCAGGCCGGACCCGAGGCTGCGTGAGTTCGACGCGGGGGAGCGGGCCGGGCTGACCACCGCCGAGTTCGCGGAGCGGTTCCCCGACGCCCACGCGTCCTGGCAGGACGGGCACATCACCGGCCACGTGCCCGGGGCCGAGACGATCGCCCAGGTGACCGCCCGGATGGTCCCGGCGCTCCGGGAGGCATGGGACGCCACCGCACCCGGCGACACCTCCGTGGTGGTCGCCCACGGCGCCTGCCTCAAGGTCTCGCTGCTGGCCCTCCTCGGCTGGCCCGAGGCCCTCATCGGCAGCGTGCGCGGGCTCGACAACTGCGGTTGGGCCGTGCTGGAGGCCGACCCGCACGGCCGCGGCATCAGGCTGGCGTCGTACAACGAGACCGCCCACCCCGCTGTCCATGGACCCGATTTCGCATCCGACGCCCCCGTTGGCTAATATTCGGCGAGTTGCCCGGCGGGAGACCGCAAACGGCAGCGGGGCTGTGGCGCAGCTGGTAGCGCACCTGCATGGCATGCAGGGGGTCAGGGGTTCGAATCCCCTCAGCTCCACCGAGTGATCAGGAGAGCCGCCTTCGGGCGGCTCTTTCTGTTTCCCGGGTTGGGCGGGTGGTGCGGGTTGGTAGCGGCGGTGCTGGCCCGGCATGCAGGGGGTCCTCGTGGCCGACGGGGACACGGTGATGTACGAGCACTCCGAGACGTGGACCTTCGCTTCGGGCGAGGTCCTCGTGCTGCCCTTTGTCACGGTGCACCGCGTGCGCGACGGCAAGGTGGCGCTCTGGAAGGACTACTGGGACTTCGCGGCTGTGGCCGACCACGCGCCACCGGGCTGGCTGGCGGCGCTCCAGGCCGCCGACACCTCGTGGATCCACGACGCCACCGGCGAGATCTGAGCAACGGATCGGCGAATCGCCCGCCGGCCCACGCCCAATGGAACTGGAATTCGTTCTAGTCTGCTGGCATGCGGTTCGCGATCAGCCTGGCCTTCCAGCCCGTCGACCAGCTCGTGGCGCTGGCGCGCGAGGCCGACGCCTGCGGGTACGACGCGCTGGCGGTGCCCGACCACGTGGTCGAGCTCGAGACGCTCGGGACGCCGTACCCGTACACGCCCGACGGGAAGCGCCGGTGGGACCACGACGCGGACTGGCCGGACCCCTGGGTGCTGACCGGGGCTCTCGCCCAGGTGACCGAGCGGATCCGGTTCTTCACCTCGGTCTACGTGGCCGCGCTCCGCAGTCCCTACCTGGTCGCGAAGGCCGTCGGCACGGCGGCGGTGCTCTCCGGCAACCGGGTCGCGCTCGGGGTCGGGGTCGGCTGGTGCCGTGAGGAGTTCGACCTGCTGGGCCAGGACTTCGGCACCCGCGGGCGGCGTACCGACGAGGCGCTCGACCTGTTCGGGCGGCTGTGGTCGCCGGGCTGGACCGAGTCCGGCGGCGGCCACTACCCGACCCCGAGGCTGACCATGGAGCCCACGCCGAGCGCGCGGGTGCCGGTCTACGTCGGCGGGCTGTCAGAGATCGCGTTCGCCCGCGCTGCCCGGCACGACGGCTGGATCGGCGACCTCTACACCGTGGAGGAGGCCGGCCGGCACGCGCGACGGCTGGCGGAGATCCGGGAGGACATCGGGGCCGAGGGCGACTTCCGGGTGATCACGGCGCTCACCGACGCGTTCTGGCCCGAGCAGTTCGCCGCCGCCCACGAGCAGGGCGTGACCGACGTCTGGACGATGCCGTGGGCCTACTACCACGGGCTCGACGCGACGCTGGAGCAGAAGCTCGACGGCATCAGGCGGTTCGCCGACGACGTCCTCGTCCCGCTCGGGGCGACCACCCTTACCGATCGGTGACGTCGGCGCGCGACCCGGGAACACGGGCCGCAGCCCTGCCAGAGTGGTCCCGTGACCACAGCAGACATCGCCGTGATCGGTGGCAGCGGCTTCTACTCCTTCCTCGACGACGCGCGGACGATCCCGGTGCGGACGCCGTACGGCTCGCC
>Ga0255338_1004272_pt1 | contig 15146 bp, 15 predicted proteins | sample MeOH1_35cm_T4_19_FD_203715 | JGI IMG/M metagenome (GOLD analysis project Ga0255338, IMG submission 203715) | Sandy soil microbial communities from University of British Columbia, Vancouver, Canada - MeOH1_35cm_T4_195 | ecosystem: Engineered > Artificial ecosystem > Sand microcosm > Unclassified ...
TTATAAGAAAAGAAAGAATTTTTTATCAAAGATTAAAATGAAGTAGTATTTTTAAATAAATGTTTTTATAACGCCTATGCGTTCATCAAACTCAACAATTACTGAAATCAAGGACAGACTTAACATAGTTGATGTCCTTTCTTCATATCTGCAATTAAAAAAGTCAAGCACGAATTTTAAAGCGTCTTGTCCTTTTCATCATGAAAAAACTGCTTCTTTCATGGTCTCGCCTTCTAAGCAGATTTGGCATTGTTTTGGTTGTGGTGAAGGCGGAGATATTTTCGGTTTTGTAATGAAATATGAAAATATTGAATTTCCAGAAGCATTAAAAGCTCTGGCAGAAAAAGCAGGGGTTGAATTACCAAAGTTTACTAAAGAAAATATTGTCGAGAATAAATATCAGGGGGCGCTTTTAAAGGTTAATGAATGGACAGCTAAGTACTATAATCAGGTTTTAGAAAAAAGCTCTTTAGCAAAAGAAGCAAGGGAATATTTAAACAAAAGAGGCTTAAGTTCAGAAACAATTCGTGATTGGCAGATTGGTTTCGCACCAAACGAGTTTCATTTACTCGAAGATTTTTTACTTAAAAAAGGATATACTCATAAAGAACTGCTAGATGCTGGCGTAATTTCGAAATCTCCTCGCGGTGATTATTTTGACCGTTTTTTTAACAGAATAACTTTCCCGATAAAAAACTATTCTGGAGACGTTGTTGGTTTCACAGCAAGGACCATGGCAACAGATGCAAAGATTGCTAAGTATATCAATACTTCAGAAACTGCTGTCTACAACAAAAGCAAAGTTATATTTGGTTTGTATCAGGCAAAACAACAGATTCGTAAAGAAGACTGCGCAATTATTGTTGAAGGAAATATGGATGTCATATCCTGTCATCAAGCAGGCTTTAAAAATGTGGTTGCTAGCTCAGGGACAGCATTTACCTTTGACCAACTACAAACCCTTTCTAGATTAACCAAGAATCTTAAGTTTTCATTTGATACAGATGCTGCAGGCGTTGCTGCAACCAGGAGAACCTTAGATCTTGCACTACAACAAGGCTTCAGTGTTTACATTGTTAAAATATCAGGAGCAAAAGATCCTGATGAGCTTATTAAAAAAGATCCAAAGCTTTTTGCTAAAGCCATTGAAGAAGCTCCTTTGTACCTAGATTATTTTTTTGAAAAGGCTTTTGCTAATTATGATCCTGCATCAGTTCAGGAGAAAAAACAGATTGCTGCAGAGCTTGTTCCTTTAATCAGGCAGTTGGTGGATCCGCTTGAAACAGAGCACTACACTCGAATGCTTGCGCAAAGATTGAATGTTGCTGAAAAAACAATCTATGAAATAATGGCTAGAGCAAAGGTTCCCAGAACAAGCGCTGCTATTAAAGATACTAGTAAAACAGATGCACCTTTGTTAAAACCGAAAACATATCAAATGGAACAAAGGTTGCTCGGATACTTCTTGTTTGATTCTGAATACGCTACGGAGATATTAAAAGAGATTAAACATGAAGATTTTAAAGACCCTGGTATCAAAGATGTTTTAGCGCTTTATGCTCAAAAAAATCCAGAGCAAAGCACAGAAGAATTCATCTCAACCCTCAAAGATCCAGAACTAGCTAAAATAGCGGTATTTATGGTAGAATCAGAATATCACCAATTGGACAATCCCGCGGTCTTTAAACAACAATTCCGCAAACTTTTAAGGGATTTTGTAACCAATAATACAAAAATAGCGATGAATTCAGTTATTGCCGAAATGGCTTTGGCTGAACAGAAGAAAGACAAACAAAAGTTAAAAGAGCTCAATGAAAAGTTTTTGGAACTATCCAAGGACTTAAATCGTATTTAATCCGTTTTTAACGTGGTGCATTTAATTTGATATTATGAACAAGAAAAAATTGAAGAAGAAAATTGTAAAAAAGGTTAAGAAGCATAAGGTAAAGGCTGTTAAAAAAAGCAGCAAGAAATTAAAGAAAGCTAAGGTAGTCTCAAAGAAAAAAGTTGTTGCTAAATTAAAAGTAGAAACAGAACAACAGCCAGATATACAAAAGGCTGTTGAATATTTGATAAACAAAGGGGCAGAAAGAGGCTTTGTTACAGAAGCTGAAATTTTGCATGCCCTGCCTCATTTTGAAGATGATATTACAGCTGTAGAATCAGTCATGGATCAGTTAGACAAGCGTGGTATTGAAATTGTTGATCCTGAAGTTGCAAGCATTTGGCAAACACAAGATGCGCACATTGCAGAGATTCCTAAAACAACAAAAGGTAGAAAGAAAAAAGAAGTTCCTGATTCAACATATGACCTTGGAGACATTTATGATGACTCCATTCAGATGTATCTTAGAGAGATCGGAAAAGTCCCCCTGCTATCTGGTGCTGAAGAAATTGAGCTTGCAAAAAGAATTACCAAAGGAGACGTTGCTGCAAGAAAGCGTTTAACAGAAGCAAACTTGCGTTTAGTTGTTTCCATTGCAAAGAAATACATGGGTAGAAACTTAGGACTCTTGGATTTAATTCAAGAAGGAAACCTGGGTTTGTTTAGAGCAGTTGATAAGTTTGACTGGAGAAAGGGGTACAAGTTTTCAACATACGCAACATGGTGGATTAGACAAGCAATCACTAGAGCGCTAGCTGATCAATCTAGAACCATTCGTATTCCTGTGCACATGGTTGAAACATTGAATAAATATGCTCAGGCAGAACGTCAGCTAGTGCAGGATTTAGGTAGAGAGCCATTACCAGAAGAGATTGCTGCTGAAATGGGTATTGAAGTTGAAAAAGTATATCACTTAAAAAAGATTTCTCAAGAAACAGTTTCAATTGATTCTCCAGTAGGAGATGATAGCGAAGACGTAGAATCATCACTTGGAGATTTCATTGTTGATGAAGATACAACCATGCCACAAGAAGTTGCAGGCAGACAGATACTTAGAGAATATGTTCAGGAAATACTTCATGATCTTGATCCAAGAGAACAGAAGATTTTGAAAATGCGTTTTGGCTTGGAAGACGGCGTAACTCACACACTAGAGGAAGTAGGAGAAGAATTTGGTGTTACCAGAGAACGTATTCGTCAGATTGAAGCAAAAGCACTCGAACGCATGAAAGAACATAGGAATATAACTAAGCTTCGAGATTACTAAAAATCCTTTAAAAACGCCCCAAAAGGGGCGTTTTTAAGTATTGAAAACAAAGACCAGACGTGATATTATGGTATGTGCAATTTATTTGCACTGTCACTTGGAATCCCACCGTTTTCCGGAGGAAGCAGATGCAACATATGCGAATCAGCAGTTTGCAGCCGGATGTTGGCCAGTGCTGTATCAGGGCACTGAACATTCGGAGCAGAGCGTACGCGCCGTATTCGAAGTTCGCGGTCGGTTGCGCCATCCGCGGGGCAGATGGCGAGGTTCATGTTGGCGTCAACGTTGAGAACGCCGCCTACCCTCTCGGAAGTTGCGCCGAAGGCAACGCCATCGCCCAGATGGTGGTGCAGGGGGTCAAGCAGTTCGATTACCTTGCCATCGCTCTCGAGGGCGGCGGTAGCCCTTGCGGCGGTTGCCGGCAGCGGATCTGGGAGTTCTGCCACGGCAACAAGAGCATCATGATCTACATGGTCGACTCGTCGAGCGGCAACGACGCGCGGGTAACCATGGCAACCATCGGCGAGCTTCTGCCGAACGCGTTCGTGTTGTAGAAGCACGCAGTGCTAGTACAAAACAGATTAGGGGGAAAGCAAAACTCTGTCCCAAACGGGGCAGAGTTGGAAACAAAGGGTCGATTGAGGGGTCGGCTTTTTTCTATTCCCGAATAATATGTTGCATGGAATATTCTAAAGAAGAACCAACTTTTTTTCCAGGATTAAAAATATTTTCTGGATCAAAAATTTTCTTGGTTTCTTCAAAAAGTTTAAATACTTTTTCACCATACATTTGTTTAAGGTAAGGGCTTCTAATTAAACCGTCATTGTGTTCTGCAGTGATTGATCCGTGGTATGACAGAACCAGGTTATACACCTCATCTGAAAGCTTTGGAATGATCTGTGCTGTTTTTGGATCTTTAAAATCCATTAATGGGATTATATGGAAGTTTCCATCACCTACATGTCCTGCGATAGTGTATGTAAATTTGTATTGTTGTAAGAGTTTGTTTAATTTTGGCAGAAACTCTGGTAGAAATTCAGGACGGACAATGATGTCATCAATAAAGGGCGCTGTGTGCTTGTTTTTCACATGTTTTCTTAGGAGGGCAAAACTCTCTCTTCTAATAACCCAGTACTTGTTTGCTTCTTGCTCATCTTTAATTAGGTGAGTTTTAATACCCATTGCTTTAACTTGATTAAAGGCATTTTTGGCTTTTTCATATGATTCTTGATGGGTTTTTCCTGTAAATTCAGCTAAAAGCACCAGTTTTGGAAAACCGCCTGTTAGGGTCATCCAAAACTCCGGTAAGAACTGAAAACCCATTTTTAAGATGTTTTTTGGTTTTAATATTCGCACCAAATCCGGCAAAAAACGGATTGCTAGCTTAAGTGTGTAATCATCATATGATTCAAAAGTCTCGGGCTTCAAAGCTAATATCTTTTGAACAATCGCAACTAAGTTATTCAAGTTTTTTAAAAATACCACAACCATGGTTGAATTTTTTTCAGGTTGCACTAGTCTAAACTTTATCTTTGTAACAATACCTAGTGTTCCTTGAGAACCAACAAAGAGTTTTGTTAGATCAAAAGTCTTTTTTTCTTTGTCGCATATATTCCAGAGATAATAGCCAGCTGAGTTTTTAGATACATTTGGTTTTGCACTATCAATCAAAGCTTGGTTGGTTTTAAGGAGCTGATCTATTTTTCTGTAAACTTCTCCTTCAAAGGTTTGCATGGAAAGCTTTTCTTTTAATTCTTTCTCATCTAATCCTTTGAAAATATATTCTTTGCCGTCTGCTAGGATAACGTTTAATTCTAAAACATAGTCCTCAATTTTCCCATGTGTTAAAGTTTTTTCACCAGCAGCGTTGTTTCCAACCATTCCACCAAGCGCACATATTTCTCTTGATGCAGGAAACGGGGGAAGTAATAAATCACGAGCTAGAGTTTCTTTTTCAAAATCCCGGTAGAACATCCCTGGTTCTGCAATTGCATAATCAGAACCCAGTTCAATTAAATGATTGAAGTGCTTTTTAAAATCCAAGATTATTGAAGTGTTCAAAGCACCACCACTCATACAACTACCACCAGCCCTTGGAGTTATGGAAATGCTTGGGTCTGTTTTTTTTGCTGTGTTAACAAAAGCAACGATTTTTTGTATGTCTAAAACATCCGCAGGCGCTATGACAACCTCGGGTTTAATCTCAAAGATGCTTGCGTCCCTGCTATATTCTTTAATTGTTGCTTCATCTAATAGAACCTCACCTTTTAAACCAAGTTTTTGTATTTGTTCAATATTCATAGTTTAATTGTAGCAAGAAAAGTGCTATTATTACTAGGCAATTAAGGAAAAAATATGAACATAAACCCGTTTCAGACCGCATTGAGTCAGTTAAAAACAGCAGCTGAGGTTGCTAAGATTGACCCTAAATTCGTTGAACGTATCCAGTATCCAGACAGATACATTGAGGTAACTATCCCAGTGATTATGGATGATGGATCCCAAAAGATATTTACGGGCTTTAGAAGCCAGCATAACAACGCTAGAGGGCCTTACAAGGGTGGTATTCGATTCCATCCTGATGTTAATTTAGATGAGGTTAGGGCTTTAAGCTTTTGGATGACTTTTAAAAACGCGGTGGTTAATGTTCCTTTTGGTGGTGGTAAGGGTGGCATTATTCTTGATCCAAAAAAGCTTTCTGAAACTGAATTAGAAAAACTTTCACGTGGTTATGTTCAAAAACTTTACCCTGTTTTTGGTCCTGAGTTTGATGTACCAGCACCAGATGTAAACACCAACGGTAAAATTATGGGTTGGATGGTTGATGAGTTTGAAAAGCTCATCGACAAAAAAGCTAGAGCTACTTTTACGGGTAAGGCAATTGAAGACGGCGGTAGCCAAGGAAGAACTGAAGCAACAGGTTTTGGTGGTGGTGTTGTTTTAAGGGAAGTATTAAAAGCTGGTTTAGTTGATTTAGGCGAGAACAAAACAATTGCAATTCAAGGTTTTGGAAATGTTGCAACATACTTTGCAGAAAGCGCAAAAGCTCAAGGATTAAAAGTTGTTGCTCTTTCTGATTCAAAGGGTGGAATTTACAACTCAGAAGGAATTGACGTTGTTGCTGCAGAAGAACATAAAAAACAAACTGGTGCTTTGAAGGGTTTGTCTGGAACAAGTGAGATAACTAACGCAGAGCTTTTAGAGCTTCCAGTTGGTGTTTTAGTTCCAGCAGCTTTGGAAAATGTTTTAACAGGAGAAAATGCTTCAAAGGTAAAAGCAAAGTTAATCATTGAAATGGCAAATGGACCGACAACACAAGAAGCAGATGCAATCTTTGAAAAGAATAATATCATCGTCATTCCAGATATATTAGCAAACAGCGGTGGGGTGGCAGCTAGCTATTATGAGTGGTATCAGAATATGCACGATGAAAAATGGACCAGAGAAGATGTTTTGGCAAAACTTGATGCTTTAATGATTAAAGCATTTGAGGGAGTCTTAGAAGCACAAAAAAAATACAACACATCCTTTAGAAATGGCGCATATATAGTAGCTATTGAGAGGATAAAGGAAGCTAGTAAGGGTTAAAATGAGGAAGAATTACGAAAAATCTTTCATCCAGGGAATCCTTGATCAATATGAGAATCTTGGAGAAATATTAGAGTACAACCTATTCATGACTGGTTTTGAAAACTCAAACTTCTATATCCGCACAGACATGGGAGAGTTTGCTGTAAAGATTTTCGAAGGTTTAGAGTTAAAACCAGAAAATGTTTCTTTTGAAGTCGAAGTATCAGATTATGCATTTAAACAAGGTATAAAAGTACCAAAAATATATTCCAATAAAGAGGGAGAATCAGAAACCATATTCAACAACAAGCATGCGATTGTCATGAATTATGTGAGTGGCGAGAATATGCACGCTAAAGAATTAACAGATTCTCTTGTTGAACAAATCGCTGAAGAGACTGGCAAGATGGACTTTGCTTTTAAGGCTTTTAAAGACGGTTCAAAAACCAGACAGAGTTATGAGTTTGATTTAAAAAATGTTTTGATGCTAGAAAAGAGTCTTGAGTATCTTTCTGAAGAATTTGATCGAGAAGTATTGCTAAGAGTCTTTGATGATTTCAAAAAGATTAAACCAGAGTTTGATAAATTACCTAAAGGTTTAATACATAATGATATTGTGCCACATAACTGTTTAGTGCAGGATGGAAAATTAAATGCGATTATTGATTTTTCGGATATTGCTTTTAGTCCATATATCCAGAACGTTGCTGTTTCATTACATTTGATTGCATTTGGATATAACTGGAAGCCAGAGCAAGCAAAATTGTTCGTTAAGACATACCTTAAACATAACTCTTTAACAGAAAAAGAATTAAAGTTGTTGTATATTTTAGTTAAAGCTAGACTTTTAACTTTTGTGCTTGAATTTAATAGATGGAACTTTGTTTATGCATTTGATGAATTAAGAGCAAAGACTGTAAAAGACCATTATGAATTTTTAAAGCGATTCATTCAGTTCGGTGAAGCAGAGTTTAACAAACTCATTGCTTAAGTTATTTATTCACAACCAACATTGCTTTCCTAACACCAGTTATTACTTCGTGATTGCCTGTAGGGTAGTCACGGATAGCATTAAATAGAATATCATAGGTATAGACATAGTCCTGGCCTTTTCTCGTGCCAGGGTCGTTTGTTATGAATTCTTTTTTAGATTGATCGTAGCCTTTAATTACTAGCATGTGTGTTTCAGGGCCTGGTTGTTTAAAGTTTGGGTTGTGTAATGCAATGCCATCTGCTGGAACTATGATAATACTTCCTTTTGATATCTCTTCAACAATGTCATTTACTGTGAAATCATACCTTAATAGTATGTTTGTGTTTTTGTAGTAGTCTTTAAAAGTTTGAGCGGTGTCTTTTGCTCCCGTATCAACAGAATTACCATACTTTTCATTTTCAAAGGCAATCAGTTTTCTGATTTCTTCTTCTGCTTGGGTTGGGTTAATTTTTCCTGAGATGTCATCCTTAAACCAATGCCAGGCCATAATTAGGCTTGCTTCTTCGCAAGCAGCATTTTCATCCTCATCCCAAGTTGCAAAAGGAGATTGTGATGTAAAAGGAACCTCAATCAAATGTTTTTCAGGGACGATTGCAGATTTTACTTTTTGATTTTTTTGATTTGATTCTTGAAGCTGTATTACTGTTTCTTTGCCGAGCTTCTTTGGTTTAAACATGAAAAACAAAGCCAGTAAAAGAATTAAAATGGTTAATACGACTAAGGTCTTTTTCATAGAATAATGATAGCACTAAATTGTGATATAATGCAGGTATGGTAAGTAAAATCAAAAGAAGTCAAAAAATATTGGCATTTGCGTTAATTATCGCACTTGCCAATCTATTTTCCCTCCCAGTTTCGACTAATGCTGAAACAGGTACAGTGCAAATCAGTGCTGTAGATAAAGTGCAGTTAGAAAGAGAGCTTCAAGCTTTAGAAAAACAGATTGCGGATTATGAGGCCCAACTTTCAACAACTAGAAATGAAAAAAATACTTTAGCTGCTAAAGTAAAAGAATTAAAGACCGAACAATCAAAGCTTTCTTTGCAGATTAAAAGTACGAACTTAATGATCGGGGATTTAGAGGAACAGATTGATACAACAGAAGGATCCATCTCAGAACTTGAAAAGAAGATTGAGACCATCAAAACGCAAATTAGTGGCACAATCATTTCAATCTATGAACAGGACAACAAATCAATTGTCTCGGCTCTAGCAAATGATGGAGGTATTTCTGGATTTTTTAAAGAAGTTGATAATAATCAGCAACTTTCGAGAAGCTTAGCTCAGGCCCTAGATCAAATTAAGTCATACAAAACTGATTTAGAAGACCAAACAGTTCAGCTAGAAGAAAAACAGCAAGATGCAAGAGATCTCTTGGCAATTAAAGCGCTACAACAGCAAGACTTAGGAGGAAAGCTTTCAGAGCAGAATAGTTTGCTTTCTGAAACTCAAGGCAAAGAAAGTCAGTACGCAGCTTTAGTTGCAGCAAACAAACAAAGAGCAACTCAAATTAGAAACCAGATTTATGACATTGTTGGCGTTACTAGAGAGATTACTTTTGGAGAAGCTGTAGAAATGGCCAAGACTGCTTCTAGTTATACAGGAGTCAGAGCAGCATTTATTCTGGCAATTTTAACTCAAGAATCTAATCTAGGAAAAAACGTTGGTACTTGTAACCGTGCTGGTGATCCGCCTGAGAAAAGCTATACCGAAATAATGCACCCAACAAGAGATATTCCTAAGTTTTTGGAAATAACCTCAGAGCTTGGTCTTGATCCAAACACCACACCAGTTTCCTGTCCGATGCGTGGTAAAAACGGTGCAAGGATTGGCTGGGGAGGAGCTATGGGTCCTGCTCAATTCATTCCTTCAACCTGGATGGGTTACAAAGACAAGGTTGCCACAATAACTGGGAAGTCTGCAAATCCATGGGATATTAATGATGCTTTTCTTGCTGCAGCTATTAAAGTTAAGGCAGCAGGAGCTGCTGATCAAAACAAAGAGTGGGCAGCTGCAATGAAATATTTCTCTGGTTCAACTAACAAAAGGTATCGTTTTTACGGTGACAATGTAGTTGCTACAGCAAACAAATACCAAGCAAGTATTGACGCATTAAATTAAAACATGATTTTTCTTCTAAAATACATCAGGTATATTATTCTTTTCCTCGCAATTCTCTTAGCTGTGCTACTTTATGCTTTTACGGTTAATCAATTTATAAACCCAGTTGCTGCTTATGTAGAGCTTGGTCAGAATTATGCAATTATAGCCCTTGGGTTAATCTATTTTTCTTTGATTATCACCCCAATATATCTTGCCTTCCCTAAGCTTCCATTTAAACCACTAGCTATTAAATCCAGAAGAGCTTTGGGTGTTAGCGCTTTTATTTTTGCATTAATGCATGCACTTTTAGAATTCTTTAAGATCTTTGGCGGTTTCAGTAACTTACAATATTTATATGGTAAATATCTGCTCGCATTCTTGTTGGGATTTGTTGCACTTTTAGTTCTTGCAGCAATGACAGCAACCTCTGTTAATTACGCAGTAAAGAAAATGGGGAAGTACTGGAAGATTCTGCACCGCTTCATATATCTTGCTGGATTTTTGGTAGTTATTCACGTTTTGATAATAGGTTCGGATTTTGCTAATTTTTCTGAATTAGAACCATTAATGTATCTTGTTGCTTTATTATTCTTGTTAATCTTGCAAGCATTTAGAGTGGATGCTTGGTTTGTCCGGAAGTATCAAATTTTAAAACCAAAATTAATTTTTAGCATTTTAACAGTTCTAATTTTGTTTTCTGGTGTCGCGTTATACTTTTTCAAAATTAATTAATAAATATATATATGCAAAAACTATTCATTCCAGTTTTACTTGGTACATCAAGACAAGGGCGTTTTAGCGAAAAGCCCACTAATTTAATATTTCAGCAGTTAAAACAAAGAGAGAATATTGAAACGGTTTTAATAGACCCAAGAAATTTAAACCTCCCAGAAACTGATGACGGCAGAAACTTGGCAGCCTTAAATCCCGAATACATGGATATTGTTAAACGTATGGATGGCATGATCATAGTAAGCCCTGAGTATAATCATAGCTTTCCAGGAACCTTAAAGCGTATTTTAGACATGGCAGATCCTGAATACAAAAAGAAAGCTGTTTTGATTGCTGGGGTTAGTAATGGAGAAATCGGTGGCGCTAGAATGATTGAAGCATTAAACACAGTCCTAAAAGCCCTGGGTTTGTCAGTAACCCAGTATGATTTAAAGTTTTTTAAGGTAAATGAGCTTTTTGATGAGACTGGAAATATATTAGATCAAACATACCTATCTAAGATTGAACGGGGAATAGACGACTTAATATGGATGTCCCAAGCTTTAAAAACCGCACGAGAAAAAACTAGTCTTTAAAGACTAGTTTTTAATTTAATCTAAGTGCAGCTAGTATCATTATACCTGCAGCTGTAAATCTAATAACATATACTTTAAGCGTGTGTTTTTCAAGTAGTTGTGGAGCAAACACTGAAAACAAGAAAGCAATGATCATGGAAATCGGCAGAGAGATGATTGCAGCAGAAACTCCAATATTTGATGCAAAAGCTTTGTTGGATGCTAGCACTGCAATAAAGCCAGTTGCAGCTCCCAAAAAAGTTGCACCAAATTCCTTTGGACCTATTTTTTTAAAGTCTTTGCCAAATTTTGGCCAGGTAACAAACAACATTCCTTGAGCAATTATTGCAATCCATAGGCTTGCTGTCCAAAAGCCCAGTTCATTAACGCTTTTGTTTGTATATACAGCTTCTAGAGCAATAACTACCATCATCAGCAGAGTGTAGAAAATTCTTTTGTTAAAAAATGTTTGTATAGAAAAGCGCTCATCAATACTGACAAACAAACCGCCGATAAAGATTACAGCGATGAGGTATAGTTGTTCTGGGTTGAGTCTCTCCTGTAAAAATATTGCAGCAAGAATTACAGCAAAAACAGTTCTAAAGTTAAATAGAGGCGCAAAAACAGAAACATCTAGCTTAGAAAGATTTATGACATAGGTAATACCAGCAATGGCATAGAGTAATGCGGCCATGACAACATTAAACCATTGATTTGGTATGCCAGCGTTATTGTATAAAGCAAAAGGTGCGATTAAAAGAAGGATCAAAAAATTCCAAAGAAAATTAAAAACCCAAAGGTTTGCTGCAAGGTGTTTGTTAACAAGCTTAACTACCACAACCTCCAAGCCATAACCAATGCTTGCAATCCAAGCAAAAATGTAAAAAGGAATCATATACATAGAATATCAGTTTTTTGTGGTAAAATGAATCATGTCATATTTTTTCAGAGGGCGGGTCATAAAGGGTCAGGGCTATGGTAAGAAAATTGGGTTTCCCACTGCCAATATTGACCGTAAAGAATACCTAAAAAAGAAACTTAATATTCCTTTTGGGGTTTATGCGGGCTTGGTATCTTTGGGTGATAGGGTTTACAAAGCAGGTATAGTTATTGGTCCTAAAGACGAAAAAGGACAGCCCAAGCTTGAAGCACATTTGATTGGTCACAACAGCGATATTTATGGTAAACATTTAGTCTTTAGACTAGAGAAATTTTTGCACAAGTTTAGAAAATATCAATCAGAAACAGAGCTAAAAAAACAAATTGCAAAAGATATTAAAATAATTAAGAGATTACTTTAAAAATATGGCAAGTAAAATGCAAAAATACGGCCCCTATCTAATTTTCATAGCAGCAATGCTTTGGGCTACTGATGCGCCTTTTAGAGTGCATTTAACGAAAGAGCTCTCAAGCAATTTCATAGTTTTAATAGAGCATTTCTTTGATATTTTGATTGTCTTACCAATATTAATCTGGTCTTTTAAAGACTTGGGTAAGCTAGGGAAAAAAGAATGGTTTTCAGTTTTGATCATAGCTATCGGTGGTTCTGCTTTAGCATCCATTGCTTTTACTCAAGCTTTTAGATATGTAAATCCATCTGTGGCAATTCTTTTGCAAAAATTACAGCCTTTAATTGCAATTTCACTTGCTGCTGGGTTATTAAAAGAAAGCTTGAGAAAAAATTTCTGGTTATGGACAGGCGTAGTCATAGTAGGTGCTTACATAATTTCATTTCCAAGATTTATTCCACAGCTTTTCATCGGAGAACAGTTTAATCCAAATGCAGCTGGAGTTACCCTGGCTTTAATAGCAGCTGTTTTGTGGGGTGCTTCAACAGTGTTAGGAAAGTTTGTTTTAAACAAAGTTAGTTTTAAGGTCATGACCTCATTAAGGTTTGTGGTTGCTTTTGTTTTCTTGTTATTTTTAAACATTTTTCAAAAAACTATTCCAGATTTTTCAAGTGTTACTTTCAAAGATTGGTCTTTCCTTCTAATCATTGCAATTACATCTGGCGTTGTTTCATTGTTCATATATTACAAAGGGTTGCAACATACTAAAGCATCAATTGCGACTCTAGCAGAGCTTGGCTTTCCTTTGGCTGCTGTTGTTGTAAACTACTTTTTCCTTAAAGAAGCGTTAGTGCCAATGCAATTCTTAGGTATGGCAATATTACTTTTCGGACTTTGGCATTTGAGTAAAGAAAACGAGCAGGTTGAGCCTGTGCAAAACCCCCTTTACATAAAAGAGTAGATTTGCTAGTATTTCCCTATGTTTAAATTGTCTCAAAATCTCTTGTTGGTCATTAGAAATCGCAGCGGCGCTAGTCCGTTGAGACAATTTTTGTTTACTTAATTTTTTACGAAACAAGAATTATCCCAGCGAGCTAACGCCGCTGGGATTTTTGTTTTTGCCGGGCTACATGTTCGGCTAGTTTTCCACCCCACCACCTGCAGGAGGAAGCATGCAACAGGCAGAGAACCAAGGGCTGGTCTCAGACCTCGGCATTGACTCAGATGCTGTCAGGGAGATCTTGGACGCCTTTCCCTCGCATTATTCAAGGGAATGGGCCATGATCTTGATCCAGGCGAATAAAGGGCATGTCCAGCATCTTTTGCGGGCCGACGCCAATGTTCGTCTGATCGTTGAGAGCCTGCTCGGTTCGTAGTGCTCTGCTAAGCTGCAAAAAAGACCCACATTTGGAACCTAAGTATTTAGGGAACCAGATGAGGGTCTTTTGCGTTATATCTTTTTCATATATCGAGTTTTGTCTTTTAAAGACATTCTTTCGATAGCATAACGTAGCATTGTGCGTGGCATTCTTTTGTAGTATTTATTCAAGAACTCTTTTTCTGTTTTCAAGGATTTTTTCCCCACTTCTCTTAACATCCAGCCAACTGCCTTTTGAATTAAGTCATGTTTATCAAAAAGTAATATCTTTGAGATTTTTAAGGTGTCTGTGTATTGATTATTTTTGATGAACCCAGAAGTTGAAATAATCGCGATTCTTCTTTGCCAGATATTTTTAGAAACAGCGAAGCGATACAGCAAGCCTTTATTCCTTTTTAAAAACCAGTCACCTAATATATATGGTGCAGAAAGATCAACCAAGTCCCAGTTGTTTATTCGCTTACTGTTTTTAATATATGTCTGAACTATTTGCTGTTTTAATTTGAGGTCTTTTGCCTGCTCATATTGCATAACTAAAATCTCTAGTGCAACTAAACGATGCTCATGAATTTTGCTTGCAAGAAGTTTTTGTATTTCAGTGATTGGCAGAATAGAAAAATGCCTTGCTGTTTTTCGTATCTCAGGAACTGTGATACCTAAGAAAACATCACCGGCACCATATTCTCCAGGTTTAGTTTTGAAAAAACCCTGCAAGAGCTTTGCTTTTGCAGGATTAGACTTCTTGTTTAATTCAGTGACTACTTGTGTATATTTAGACATATGTTAAAAACCCAGAGGATTTTCAGAACTTGTACCTTCGTAAATTACAGGTTTGCCAAAACCAATAGGGACGCAGCCTATTAAAGCAGGAATGAGGCATGGAGCATATACATTTAACGCAGAACCAAGGTTCCAGTTTGGGATGGCCACTCTTTTGTAATCATAAAGCTTTGTCACCGGAGTTATCATAAATAACCCTCCAACTGGTGGACCAACAACGATCAGTTGAGAAAGAGAACAGGGGCAATATATCTTAAATAGTGTTCTGCCACCTATATTTGCTGCTCTAACTAAGCTTGCTGGTAAGAAAGTAACAGCAAGGATGATAAACAGGGCAAAAAGTTTTAGAAGGGTTTGTTTCATTGGTTTTCTTTGAAAGTATCATAGCAAAAAAAACGTCTGATGTCGCATCGTGTTTGCTTAAGCGCATAAATATCTACATAATATATACATGAAAAGAAAAGTTAACTCAGTATTTAAGGTTTTTACTCCCAAGGAATTAAAAGTCTTTAAGAAGTTAAATACTCCAAAGAAAGTCCAGGATTATATAAATCACCTCTCTGTTAATTTTGAGATAGGCGGGGAAACATATCT
>Ga0255338_1004273_pt1 | contig 15145 bp, 11 predicted proteins | sample MeOH1_35cm_T4_19_FD_203715 | JGI IMG/M metagenome (GOLD analysis project Ga0255338, IMG submission 203715) | Sandy soil microbial communities from University of British Columbia, Vancouver, Canada - MeOH1_35cm_T4_195 | ecosystem: Engineered > Artificial ecosystem > Sand microcosm > Unclassified ...
GGGCAGTCAGGACGGCAAGGTAGAGGTGGCTGTGAGCACAAAAGCACTTCAAAAAGCTGAAACGGAGCCCGCAAAACCTTTGGAAGAGCAGACAAATGCAGTCCAGGGCGACAAAAAAGAACAACTAGCGGCAACTACTGAACAAAATGGAACGGCCCCGGCAAGCGGTGAACCGGCCCGGAATAACCGGAAAAGTGAAATCGCGGGAACCGCGAGTACCGGTATCGCGGGGCTGGATCAGGCAAATGCACGCAGCAAACGTAATCTGCCGCATTCGGATGGTCCTTTGCCAGCGGGAAGTGTCATTCAGGAACAGCCTGCAAGTAACCACCAGAATGCGATTGCTGGTAAAGCGCCGGTTAGTGGTGCGGAAAACAGTGATATCGCAATAGCTGCGGTGCAAAACGAGCCGGCATCCGCGGAAATGTTGACGTCATTGCCATATAGTGATCTTGATGTTTACGTTCAGAAACGACATGTTTTTTTCCGGCCCGAAGTCAAAATAGAAGAGCCGGTTAAAGCGGCAAAACCCAAGGAGTATTACGCCAGCATTGGCATTATGCCCGCTTCATTTAACCCGAATGTGAAATTGAAAGAGGCACCGCAGGCTTTCATGGCACAGTCGGTGAGCCAGAAACGGTCTGTTTCCGGGACCAGCGAGGCACGTGCTTCGTATGCGGTTCAGACGCAGGGCGGGCTACGCTTGTCCAAGCACTGGTCTGTGGAGACAGGAATAAGCTATCTCCGCGGTAATTCGGCTTACGAAGGCGGCGGATATGTATTGAATGCCTACAACAGCGCGGCATCCAACGTGTTGGAAAATGCATTGGCAGGTAACAGTCCCGCTATGGCCGATAAGGCGGCAGACTTCAATAACGGTGCGTTGTACATCGACGTGGCCAAGAAAGTCAGCAATAATTACCAGTATTTGCAATTGCCGGTTCAGGCGGGTTTCACGCTGAATCCGGATAAGAAATTCAGCTATTCTGTGCTCGGTGGGATGATGGCGAACTTCTTTTTGGTGAATGAACTGGAATCGGCTTCCGGGGATATTATCAGAACAACCGCCAGCGATGAAATATACCGCGGCACGAACTGGGCCGCGACAACAGGATTGCGATTGAATTATAAGCTTTCAGCGAATTGGGGAGCCAACCTGACAGGGTCTTATCAAAAAGCAGTTTCATCGAGCTTTAAATCTAATCAAAGCCTCGATTCGCGCCCTTATTTGTATGGCGTTTCGTGGTCGGTTCGCTATTCTTTTTGAGATAATTTTGAAAAATTTCCAACCATTGCCGGTTGATTTGAATCTATCGATTTGTGGGTTGATTGTGGAGAAGGAAAACGTCCTTGCATCTGTTAGCCATGAAAATTTTAAAGAAGTCGATCACCATTCCAATGCTTGCAGCAACGATGCTGTTTGGCTGTACAAACGACAGTGTAAGTCCCGGTAACGAGGTAAATCCGGTGGTTATACCTGCCTCGGTTTCGAAGGGAACTACCTCTTTCGCATTTGACTTCATTCATGCGTTGCAGAAAACGCAACCTGCGGGGGAAAATTTCTTTGTCTCGCCACTTAGCCTGCACATGGCTTTGGGAATGCTCCTGAACGGAGCCGAAAAGGAAACCTCCGACGAAATTCAAAAGGCTTTGAAAATGGATGCCGTTGCATTGGCTGATTTGAATGCGGCATATAAAACATTGATTAACGATTTGCCGGTTGCCGATTCGAAAGTGAGCTTGGGATTAGCGAATTCGGTTTGGTATAGAAATGACTTTTCGGTTGAAAATGATTTTCAATATGTTTTGAAAAACTCATTTGAATCGGAAGTAACAGGTTTGCCATTTGACGATGCTGCGAAAGATCGCATTAACAAATGGGCAAGCGATAAAACGAATGGAAAGATCAAGAAGGTCCTCGACCAGATCCAGCCACAACACGTGATGTTTCTTCTGAACGCATTGTATTTCAAAGGAGACTGGCAAACCAAATTTGATGCAAAGAAAACGCAGGATGCGCCATTCAAGCTGGAAGGCGGGCAAAGCAAGAACGTAAAAATGATGTTTGCCGAATCTGATTTCAAAGTGGGATCCGGAAGTAATTACGACGCTGTCCGCTTGCCATATGCCAACGGCCAGTTTAACATGACCTTACTCATTCCGAAAGGCCAGAATGCGATCGATGCAGTGCTTAATGAAATCACGGGAGAAGGATGGTCAAAGCTGAATGACGGAATGGTTGAGCGAGATATTACGGTGGGTTTACCCAAGTTTACACTCGAATATTCAGCTCAATTGAAGGAAACACTGCGGAGAATGGGTATCAAGCGTGCGTTTGAGGATAGCGCACAACTGGGCAAGATCAATAAAGCAGCCGAGCTCTATGTCGATTTTGTAAAGCAGGATGCATACCTCGGCATCGACGAGCAGGGAACAGAAGCAGCAGCGGTGACAACGATTGGTATCGGGCTTACATCAGCGGGGCCAGAGCCGGCAAGGTTCATTTGTGACCGGCCGTTTGGGTTGGTAATCAGCGAAAATACGTCCAATACCATTCTTTTCATGGGCAGGATCAATAATCCGGAATCGAAATAGCAATGCTGAAAAGCATTTAAAAATATTAAAGATAAAAAATACCGGTTCGCCGGTATTTTCGGGGTGCGTTATCGTCCGAAGGCCTTGCTTTCGGACGATTTTGTTTTGTATTCCAACTAATTACAAAAAAACAGTGTCCTGCACTTACCCAAGTACTAATATCATTTTTACTAGCCTCTAAAACCTAACCGTATGAAAACTAAACTTTTACTGTTATGTATTGTGGCATGGCTATGCTGGTCGTGCAACGATCAATGTAAGGAGACACGCGTTGTACGTCGTTTCAGTAACGTTACGCATTCCCTGATGGAGCTCAGGACGCAGGTGAAGGCCGAATCGCCACGGGCTCTGGAACAGCCAGGGAAGATGTATGTGAAGGGGAAGTATTTATATGTAAATGAAATTAAGAAGGGCATTCATATTATCGACAATGGAAATCCTGCCAGTCCCAAATTTGTAACATTCATCAATATTCCCGGCAATGGGGATGTCGCAGTCCGTGACAATATCCTGTATGCCGACAGTTTTTGCGACCTCGTATCAATTGACATTGCCGACCCGACAGCACCCAAAGAAGTAGGCAGGGTCAAAAACGTATTCAAAACAGGCCTTTTCGACGGGGGTGGATGGTCGCTAAACGAATCCGTAGGCTCGATTACCGACCAGAATGTAGAGTGGGTAACCGAAACAGTAGCCGTGAATTGCGAAGACAATGTTACGCCAAACTGGTGGTGGGGCGGCTTTCTCGGCCTGGCCGACCGGGCGTTTCTGAGCAGCTCGTCGTCGGCGTCACCGCAGTCTTCCAGCGGTAACAACGGCCAGGCGGGCTCAATGGCGCGTTTCGCGCTCGACCGCAATTTTCTTTACGCAGTTAGTCAAAGCCAGTTGCATCTTTTCAAGATCGACAAACCCGCACAGCCTGCGGACTTTGCCACTGTAAATTTGGGTTGGGGCATCGAAACCATTTTTCCTTACGAAAACAAACTCTTTATAGGATCTTCGACCGGGATGTTTATTTATGACAATACCAATCCGGCAGAACCGAAACAGCTCTCGAATTTCCAGCATGGCCGTGCCTGCGATCCGGTGGTAGTACACGGGGACATCGCATATGTAACGCTACGCACCGGTACCGCGTGCGGAGGCGGGCAGAACCAGCTCGATCTGGTGGATGTCAGCAACCCGGCTGCACCGCAGCTTATCAAAAGCTACCAAATGGAAAACCCGCATGGCCTGAGTATCGATTTTCCGACGCTTTTCCTTTGTGAGGGAGAACATGGCCTGAAGGTATTCGATGTGACCGACAAGTTTTTGGTAGATCGGAACCAACTGGCGCATTTCAAGGATATGCATGCCTATGACGTGATTTCCCTGGGGAAAACATTGCTGCTCATTGGCGACGACGGGTTCTATCAATACGATGCATCGAACCCGAAAGATTTGAAAATGCTGAGCAAAATTCCAGTAGGAAAAGCGATTTGATATGAAAAAGATCATATATCTGCTGCTATTGGTGGCCGGCACTGCGTCGTACGCGCAGACGTCCAGGGGCGTGAGGTTTGTTAACCACACCGAATTCGGAGGGTTGTTCGGAAGGGTGAAATACGAGAATCCTTATGCTGGAAATGTCGATCAAGTCGACAGCAAAACCAGCCTGACCATTCAGACATTTAATGGTGTCCAGATTCATCAGAAATTATCTGCGGGGGTGACGCTCGGAATGGACTGGTACAAGACAGCATTGCTGAACCCTGTTGCGGGTGGAATACGATATGATTTCCTCGGTCGCAAAAACGTACAGTTGTTTGGTACTGTCGATGCCGGCTATGCATTTGCCTGGTTCCATGACGATCCGGAGGGCGCTGATACAAAAGGAGGGTTGATGGTAAACCCGGGCCTTGGAATCAAGGTAGGAAAGCCCGGAGTGGCTGCATTTACCATCGCGTTGACGTACAAACGGCAGGAGGCACATGTGACAAAAGTGCCTTTGTGGGACCAGAAAGAAAGGTTTGAAGACCGGGTCTACAACAGGCTTGCATTGCGGTTAGGAATCAGTTTTTAAAATATATAAGCCATGAAAAGAATTGCATATCTGTTCATTTTGTTTGGATTCTTCGCGTTGAGCGCATTTGAATGTGGAGACGACAAGGATTGTTGTGCCCTTCCGCCATGCTCGGAAATCGGTTCATTGGCCGGGACATGGCGCCTGGACTCCTTCCAGAATACCGCGACAGGTGCAGTGGATCCTGACCCTAAAATCAGCGATAAAAGCGTCGTTTTTAGCTTTTCGGATGATCAGAAGAACGGAACAATTTCAGGTCACACTTTTGTGAATACAATCAGTGGGGCTTATACGCTCGGCGCGAATTGCACTTTTAAAATAACCAGCTTTGGCGGAAGTAAGGTAGGCGAGCCGGAATGGAGCCGAAAGGCCTGGCTTCCATCGGACTCAACAAACGGCAAGGGCAGCTATCAAGTTTTGTCCGATAAGCTGATTCTCAAATTCGATAAAAACCCCGAACAGCTTGTTTTTAAGAAGGATAAGTAAGGTATTCAGGCGGAGAATGTCAGATTTCCGACTGCATTTTCCGCCTGATATCGATTGATTTTTCGAATTCCGCAATTTCCCGCACAAATAGCTGATGTCCTCTGTGGTACCAGTCCCGGAATTTCTCCGACTGGTCGATATGCTTCGGCAGATACTCAAAAATTACTGACAAGTCGAACGATTTGGACATCACTCCGGCTCCGGATATCACCCCGTCGATCGCATTGCATTCCTGCTCGAAATGGTTAGGAACCGGCACCATCATCACGGGTTTTCCAAGGTACATGGCTTCGCAAACCGATTCGAAACCGGCTGTCGTTACCAATGCGCGACAGGTGGCGAGCATTCGCAGGTATTTTTCGCTGTTGATCTGGTGGAAAGTAAGCGTACTGTCAAAAACAAATTCTTCCGAAGCATCCGGATTGTCCCAAAAGCAATGCAGCTGCACATCCTTGTGTTTCCGATGCCAGTCGATAACCTGCGTGCTGAGGCTGTGATGTGTCATGTAAACGAGTATAAACGAACCCTTTTGTGGAATGAGCCGGGTAACCTCCTTGCGGAGCAACGGCGGCATCACCGTGATTTTCAGTTCGGGCGCGGACGGTATTTCGCGGAACGACAAGGCAAGCCGGTTAGCCGAAAGCCACGATGTCGACTTCGAGTTGAGGTTGATCAGGAACTGGTTAATTCGACTTTTTTCGGGAAAAATAAATTTAGGGTGAAGTAAAAGGTATTGATGTGCAATGCAGACCATCGGTATACCCGAACGGTAGATCATATTATAGAGCCCGCCGTAAGTATCGTAAAAACTCACAATCAGGTCGGGATTGATCTGTTTCACCGTTTCATGAATGCGATGAAGGCTTTTGAGGTATTTGGGTAAATGCGCCAGGTGTGTGGCGATCGTACGGCCCACATTCATGCCACCACCCTGTGTTTTGTAAATGATGTTTGGTGCTGCGAAATGATGCACGGGCGCAAAGATCTGCTCCTGAAAAAATGAAGGGATATTCCGGCCCGGAGACGTTCCCACCATCGCGCCCACAACCTTATGCCCCGCACTACGCAGGACCTGGCCGAGGGAAATGGCTTGTGTCAAATGCCCCCGGCCCTCTCCCTGAACCAGAAAAAGGATTCTCATGATTATAGATAGCGCTGATTTCGCCCCGTCAGAAAACCGGTGAATGCCACCTGCTTTTCCATGCCGGGGAAGTTTTCAACGACTTTTTTAGTACTCGTTTGTTTTACCGGCTTCTCGACGATCGACTGCTGGTCATAATAAAGCAGGCTCCAGTTGCCATCGAAATCCTCTACCAGCGCGCTCAGGGTCTCGACCCAGTCGCCGGAATTCATGTACTTGATACCATCGATTTCGCGAATCGCCGGGTGGTGAATGTGCCCGCAGATCACACCGTCGCAGCTGCGCGAGCGGGCGAGTTCAGTAAGCTTCTCCTCAAAGTCGGTCATATAGTTCACAGCCATTTTTACCGACTGCTTCACACGTTGCGACAAAGAGTAATAGGAGAGACCGCGCCATGCGCGATATTTGTTGTAAAATTTATTGACCCACAGCAGGAACGTATAGCCGATATCGCCCAGGTAGGCCAGCCATTTCAGATGGGTGGTAATGGAGTCGAAAACATCGCCGTGGGTCACATAGAACCGCTGAGTACCGGAGGTCAATATATAGTCTTTTCGGATCTGGAAATGCTTGCCTAGGCGCAGCGGGATGATTTGATCCAGGAAATCGTCGTGATTTCCGCGGATGTAAATCACTTTCGTTTTATTGTCCTCTATCATTTTAAGGACGCGTTTGAAAAACAACGTATGCTTCCGCTTCCAGACACCATACTTTTTCAGTTGCCAGGCATCGATAATGTCTCCATTCAGGATAAGCTTTTTGCAAGAATAGCTTTTCAGAAAGTTGGTGACTTCTTCTGCCTTCGAGCCGCCGGCGCCGAGGTGGATGTCGGAAATAATGATCGTGCGAAAGTGAGTTGTATCTCCCATGATACAAATTTTCTCATTTTATATTAACTGCATATTACTGACAGGTTATCAGTAGGTTAAGTTTGCACTAAAAACTACTTCTACAAGCCGGTTTTGAAATATTTACAGAGTAACTATGAGTTTCTTTAAAAGAAAAGCATCATTTTTACTGTTAGCATAACTCATCAACCCTAATGAAAAAACTGTTTATATTTCTACTGTTTTTCGGTGCGCCTGCGATGGCGCAGCAGGTTTATTTGCCGCACGAGGTTGAAAATAAAGCTGAGCCGGCGGGAGGTCTTGTCGTGCTCAACCAGTTTGTTAGTTCCAACCTTCAGATTCCCTTTCCTTCGTCGGTGAAGGGCGTAAATGGCCGGGTTTATCTCAAAGGTGTTGTACAGCCCGACGGCAGCATGAGCGACATAGAGGTGACCCGCGGGATCGACACTTTGTGCAATGCGGCGGCTGTGAATGTACTCCGGATGTATCGAGCATGGAAGCCTGCTACGCTGGGAGGGCAAAAGGTGAGGCAGACGGTATTTTTTCCTGTAACCTTTAAAGCCGACGCCAAAAACACCTACGACGCTGCCAGGCATGCATTTGTCGATTATTTCAATGAGAATTTTAATCCGATAGATTCCGCACGCGCCAAATACCGGCGGACGCTGCCCGTCGATGACCGAGGATTTGTTTCCGGAGACGTAGCGTACGAAGAAGCGAAGGGGAGAAAGTGGAAGCGGCTCGGTGAAGCGAAATTTGCCAAAACGCAAATCCGCTACAAATCGCGTTTCTTAAACCCGGAAAGGGACTCAATTGCTGCCTACCGCATTTCGGCCCGAGATTACAACGAGGCCAGCCACGCTACCGAGGTTACGTTCGATTCCGCCGGCCATATGCTTTCGTATGTAGAATATGGTGTGGACGGAAAAGCGTCGCTTATTAAGGATTACGATCTTACCGGCATGGTAAGGCGTCAGCAACTCCTAACCGATTCGCTAGTTACGGACGTCTACTGGGATTCCAATGGGCAAATAAGGGCTCACAGAGATTTTCCCATCAACAAAATGGGCGTAAAAGACGAACCGTTTCTGATGAATTCGTGGGGGCCGGATGGCTCGCAGTATGTACAAAACGGGGAAGGCTATTGGAGAGCGGTAGGAGAAACACCCAACGGGAAGTGGCTTTTCGAGCAGGGTAAGGTGGTGAAGGGTATCAAGGACGGCAAGTGGAGCGGAAAATTGGCCGATAGCACGCAATACTACGAGGAGATTTATGATCTGGGACAATTCAAAAGTGGGATCTCCTGGGTGAATGGAGAAAAAACAGAATATACCAAGGCTATGATCAATCCTGAGTTCAAAGGTGGGATCAGAGAGTTTTATAAGTTCCTCGCCATGAATATACGCTATCCCTCCGATGCAGCACGTAATGGCGTTGCTGGCCGTGTAATGCTTTCATTTGTGGTCTGTGAAGATGGCTCGATGTGTGAATATAAAGTGGAGAACCGCGTCGGCTACGGTCTCGACGAAGAAGCGTTGAGGGTCGTGAAGCTCATGAACGGGAAGTGGGATCCAGGGTCAATGCGTGGACAAAAAGTAAGGGTCAAATACAATGTACCGATCAATTTTCAGATAGAAACCAGCCGGCAGGTGACGATATACAGATAGTAACACACATTGAGCCACTCATCCGCTCCCGGCGCCGGTCACAGGCTCCGGGATTTTTTTGTCCCAAATGCATTAGGAAGTCGTGAATAGTTTGATAATATTGTGATATCAATTTAATATCAAACTAAACCAACGATGATCGAAAAAGAATTACGCTCTATGTCTGGCTATCTGCTGTTTGTGATAGGCCTGCTGCTGTTGTTCGGTGGCTTTGTAAGTATTGTGTCGGGTGGTAATCCGCTAACCGGAGGTCTCATTAGCGCGATCGGGTTCATCGTTCTGATTGGCCTGACGGTTATTAATCCAAATGAGGCTGTCGTAACCACTTTTTTTGGTGATTACATGGGTACCATGAAGCAAAATGGTTTGCGCTGGGTGAACCCGTTGTTCCGCAGAAAGAAGATCAGCCTTCGCGCCCGTAACCTGAATGGCCAGAAACTGAAAGTAAACGACAAGCTTGGCAACCCGATCGAAATCGCGGCGGTGGTCGTGTGGCGTGTGGGCGATACGGCGAAATCTTCTTTTGAAGTGGATGACTACGTGAAATATGTCGAAATCCAGTCGGAGGCGGCCGTGCGCCATTTGGCGGGTATTTATGCTTACGATTCGATGGAAGATGAAGAGGCAAGCACCCAGGAAGTGACTTTGCGCGACGGCAGCGGGAAGATCAACGAAATGCTCGAAGCCGAGCTCACCGAACGTTTGAGCCGGGCAGGTATCGATGTCCTCGAATCCAGGATCAGCCACTTAGCCTATGCGCCCGAGATCGCGGGTGCGATGCTGCAACGCCAGCAGGCATCGGCAGTGGTCGCAGCCCGTCGCCAGATTGTCAACGGGGCCGTTGGAATGGTGGATATGGCATTGGCCATGCTTTCGGAAAAGGGTATTGTGCATCTCGATGAGGAGCGCAAGGCCGCGATGGTGAGTAATTTGCTGGTAGTTTTGTGCGGTGAGAAAGCGGCGACACCCATTCTGAACGCCGGTACATTGTATCCCTGATATGGCGGAGAAAAAAGCATTTGTTTTGCGGATCAATCCTGATATGCTGCGGGAGCTTGAAGCCTGGGCACAGCAGGATTTTCGCAGTTTGAACGGGCAGATCGAGTTTTTGTTGAGCGAAGCATTGAAAAAACAAAGGCGCTCAAAATCAAAGGGAAACGACGGGGACGGTGCAAAAGAGCAATTAAAATGTTAAAATTGCATGGAGTATATAGTTGTCGTACTAATTTTTAAAGCTCACATGAAGCAATTATTCAGGACACTTTCATTAACAATCCTTTCCTTTCAGCTTTTTGCGCAGATTCCCGACACTTTCCAGTGGTTACCCGACGGCAGCGGCTACCGCGATGCCAGCGACGGCCAGATCGTGGAAGTAACATTGCCTGCCAATCAGGAAAAAATCATCGTTTCGTCCGCGCAGCTTACACCGCAAGGCGGCGCACCTTTGACTGTCCGAAGCTATTCTATTAGCAAGGCCGGAGATAAAGTTTTGGTTTATACCAATACCAAACGTGTGTGGCGCTACGATACCCGTGGTGATTACTGGGTGTACGACATGACGGCCAAAACCTTGAAACAACTGGGCAAAGGGCTCCCGGAATCGTCGCTGATGTTTGCGAAATTTTCACCGGATGGTAAAAAAGTCGCGTACGTAAGCAAGCATAATGTGTATGTGGAAGATCTCGCAAGTAACACAATTAAACAACTGACGACCGACGGCACGGACCGGGTAATCAACGGCACTTTCGACTGGGCCTACGAAGAGGAATTCGATTGCCGTGATGGTTTCCGTTGGAGCGACGACAGCAAGTCCATCGCCTATTGGCAGCTCGACGCTCGTAAGATCCGTAACTTTCTGATGATCAATACCACGGATTCCATTTACTCATTCAACGTGCCGGTGGAATACCCGAAAGTGGGCGAAACGCCTTCTCCCTACAAAATAGGTGTGGTGGACGTTGCTTCTGCGCAGACCAAATGGATGAATATCCCTGGTGATCCGCAGAATACCTACGTTCCGCGCATGGAATGGTCGGGTATGCCGAATGAACTCGTGGTCCAGCAGTTGAACCGCAAGCAGAATGAGAGCACATTGTTATATGTCAACACCACCGACGGCAGTGCAAAGCCATTTTATAGTGAGAAGGACGAAGCCTGGATTGATATCAAAAGCCGTTGGGAGAGTGATCCGATGGGCTGGGACTGGATCAATGGCGGAAAGGAGTTTTTGTGGGTAAGTGAAAAGGATGGCTGGCGCCACACCTACCGCGTGAGCCGTGACGGTAAGAAAGAAACGCTTATTACCGCGGGCAATTTTGACATGATCAGCCCCGTCCGCATCGACGAGAAGAACAATACCTATTATTTCATGGCCTCGCCCGATAATGCTACGCAGAGCTATTTGTATAAAACTTCGCTGGATGGCAAAGGCACCCCGGTACGCATTACCCCTGCTGATCAGGCTGGAACGCATGCTTACGACATTTCGCCGCTAGGTAAATTCGGTCGTCACCAGTTCTCGAACGCAAAAACATCGCCTTTGGTAGAATGGATTTCGTTCCCTAAACACGTTTCGATAGATCCCAACAATTCCATCGCGCAGTCAAAGGACAAGATCAATTCGTCAAAAGCGAATATCGAGTTTTTCAAGGTCAAGACCGACGAAGGCGTAGAAATCGACGCGTGGATGGTGAAACCGACCAATTTCGATGCCAGCAAGAAATATCCGATCGTGTTCATGGTGTATGGCGAAGCTGCCGGAAGCACGGTGAGAGATGTTTGGGGAACCGGCAGGAACCGTTTGTATGCAGGTAGCATGGCTGATGATGGCTATATTTATGCTTCCATCGACAACCGTGGCACGCCTTCCCCCAAAGGAGCCAAATGGCGTAAGGCAATCTACCGCAACATCGGCCGCATCAATATCAAAGACATGGATGGCGCTGCTACTGCCATGTTCAAACAATTTGCATTCATCGACACCAGCCGTGTGGCAGTGCATGGATGGAGCGGTGGCGGTTCGTCGACTTTGAACCTGTTATTCCAATATCCGCAGCATTTTAAAACCGGTATTGCCGTAGCTGCTGTGGCCAACCAGCTTACTTACGATAACATTTACCAGGAACGCTACATGGGTATTCCGCAGGAAAATCGCGAGGATTTTGTAAAAGGATCGCCGATTACTTATGCTAAAAACCTGCGTGGTAACCTGCTCTACATTCACGGGACCGGTGATGACAATGTACACTACCAGAATGCAGAAATGCTCGTCAATGAGCTGGTCAGGGCCAATAAGGTGTTCCAGTTTATGCCTTACCCGAACCGTTCGCACAGCATTTCGGAAGGCGAAGGTACCTCTCGGCATTTGCAGTCGCTGTTTACGGATTATTTGAGAAAGAACTGCCCTCCGGGAGCGAAATAATGCGGGGAAAAATATTGTGCGCAATCGGCCTGGCGGGATTGATCCCGCTTGGCTGCCTCGCGCAGGTGAGCGAGGGCACGAAGGTCGGAATTAACACAGGTACGGGGCTGAATGCGCCGAGATCGGGCGTTTTTTGGACCTCACCAACCGAACAACCGGGCGTGATCGGTGATTTTTATATCGATTCACTGTGGCGTGATGGTGATGTAAAACTGATGAAGCCGGTCGCGCAAATTGGCGGGCACGAATCAGACACAATTGCGGGTATCAGTATTCGCTACAATGTGCTCCATGATGAGCTGGAAGTGCTGGCCGACAAAGCGAGGAAGGACATTCGTGTGATCCGGGGGAGTCAGATCAAAAGCTTCAAAACGAATATTGGCCCCGGAGATATCGAATATGTAAACCTGGCGACATATGATCCGAATGGTGAGTCAAAGGGTTTTGGTGCTGTGCTTGCTTCGGGCAGGATTACTTTTGTGAAAGTTTATAGGTCGAAGATCACCAAACCGAACTATAATCCTGGCTTTGGCACGGGCGAAAAGAATACGATAGTCCGTCTTTCGACAGAGTATTATGTGCTTTCAGGTGCCGCAGTGCAAAAGGTTAATTTGAGTAAGAAGAGCCTGCTGTCGCTGATGACTGATAAGAAGCCGGAAGTGGACAGGTATTTAAAGGAACACGATCCGGACCTTAAAGATGAAATACAGGTAGCAAGCCTTATCCAATACTACAATTCCAAATAGAAAAAGCCTTCCGGAGCAGTTCCGGAAGGCTTTTCTATTTGGAATTCATTACTTCCCATACAGCTTTTTAGCCGCCGGCTCATATTTGTCACCTGCGCTCCATTGAGGGGCGGTTTTGCGGTCGGCGATCAGGCGTGTCGCGTATGTGTAAGCCTGACTGAATTTCAGCAGGTAGTTGAAATCGACCGTTTCAGGATGGTCGGTTACCTGGTGGTAGTTCTTCATAATATCCCCGTTGAACTCCTTGAAACCAGGTGTGAAAGTCGGTGCGGGAATGCCTTCTTTGGCGAAACTCACATTGTCTGACCTGTCGAAAAGGCCTTGCTCCGGTGAAGGATCGGCGAAAACACCCAGGCCGAATGCCTTGCAGGCTGTTTCAATTTCCACGCGCGCGCCGGTACGATCAAGCCCCATTACCGAAACAATGGTGGTGTCGTTATAACCCGCACCATCGGAATTCATATTGAAAATACATTTGTTTAACGGCATAATCGGGTGTGAGGCGTAGTATTTGCTGCCAAGCAAGCCTACTTCCTCGCCGGTCAGTGCTACGAGAACGATCGAACGTTTCGGCGGATTTTTGGCCAATGCTTCTGCGGCGGTGAGCAAGGCCGTTGCGCCAAATGCATTGTCGCGCGCGCCGTTGAAGATGCTATCCTCGGGCGTATAGGTCTGCCCGCCTTGCTTGCCTACGCCCACGTGGTCGTAATGCGCGGAAAGGAGTACATATTCTTCTTTCAATTTAGGATCGGTACCGGGAATGTAGCCGGCCACATTATAGCTGTAAACGGGTTTGGCAACTCTTCCGGAAGTTCTAAAAGTAACCTCTTTTACGGCACGCAATGCACGAGCGAATTTGGCTTCTTTGCCGTTCACCCAGGCATGCGGGATCGATTTGGCAGCTGAACCCTCCACCAGCGATATTTTTTCTCCTGCAAAAAATTTGCTTACGGTATTCCAGGGAATAGGCGCGTTGAAAAGCTCTATAACGGCAATAGCACCCTTATCCTGGGCGATTTTGCGCTTTTCCGTCGAAGTAGCGATGATTTCGGAGGGCGTCTGCGTTTCCGGCGTTCCGCTTTCTACCAATACAATTTTGCCTTTGACATCCAGCCCTTTATAATCGTCCCAGCTTTTGGCAGCGTTTTCCAGCCCAAAACTCGCATATACGATCGGTGCTTTCAAATCCACGGCATCGCCGGCCATCAATATCCAGTCGGTGCCGCTTTTCATGATTTCGGCATCCGCAGCGATCTCTCCCGGGCCATTCGCACCCATTTTTTCGAATGGAACCCGCTGGAAATAGCTCGATGTACCGCTTTCGGTGTTACCCGGAACGGGAACGACACCCATTTTACGGAATTGCTCGGCAATGTAACGGGCTGCTACGAAGTTGCCCTGCTCGCCGGTACGCCTGCCCATGAGCTCGTCGCCGGCCAGAAAGCGGATATGCGCTTCGGTTTCGGATTTTTTGATTTGAAATTCGGGTAATGAAGGAGTCTTTTTCTGCGCATCGGCGGGAAGGGTAATGGCCAATCCGAGCGGTAACAGTAGTAATGATAGTTTCATGACTGTTTTGTGAAGATTTTAAACAGAAAATGTGAAGACGTAAGTTAATCAGACATCTTCACATTGTATGTTACAGCAATTGGAATTCGCTACCGTTTGTTCAATATCACTGCCGCTTCTTTCGCAAAGTAGGTAAGGATGCATTTGGCGCCGGCACGACGAATGCTCGTAAGCACTTCCATCATCGCACGGTCGCCATCGAGCCAGCCGTTTTGCGCGGCGGCTTTCACCATCGCGTATTCGCCGGAAACGTTATAGGCAGCAATCGGAATGTCGAAGTTTTCGTCCAGCAGGCGGATAATATCGAGGTAGGATAATGCAGGTTTCACCATCAGCATATCGGCACCCTCTTCAAAATCCAGCTGCGCTTCGAGCAATGCCTCCCGTTTGTTGGCGGGATCCATTTGATAAGTCTTTTTATCTCCGAACTTAGGTGCCGATTCCAGTGCATCGCGGAAAGGGCCGTAGAATGCGCTGGCATATTTGGCGGAATACGACATAATGCTCACATCGGTAAAACCGTGTGCGTCGAGGTGCCGGCGGATGTAGCCCACACGACCATCCATCATATCGCTCGGCCCGAGAATGTCGGCTCCTGCTTTCGCCTGCG
>Ga0255338_1004274_pt1 | contig 15142 bp, 11 predicted proteins | sample MeOH1_35cm_T4_19_FD_203715 | JGI IMG/M metagenome (GOLD analysis project Ga0255338, IMG submission 203715) | Sandy soil microbial communities from University of British Columbia, Vancouver, Canada - MeOH1_35cm_T4_195 | ecosystem: Engineered > Artificial ecosystem > Sand microcosm > Unclassified ...
CGGGGGATAACGTGAGTGTGACGGGGGAATTGATCAGCCCGATCGCCATGGAGCAGGGGCTCCGGTTTGCGGTGCGCGAGGGCGGCAAGACGGTCGGCTCCGGCGTGGTCACCGAGATTCTGGCGTAACGACGGTCTGAGGAGTGAGGCGATCGTTCCGATCCCTCTTTCTTGGTCCATTATAGGATTCGCCTAACGAGGAGAGTGAGATGCGCGAGGTTATTGATTTAGCGTGCACGGTCTGCAAGCAGCGGAATTATTCGACCAACAAGAATAAGAAGAACGATCCGGACCGGTTGGAGCGGAATAAGTTCTGTAAGTTCTGTCGGAAGCATATTGCCCATAAAGAAGTGAAGTAGGCCGAAGCCGGTGTCGTGCCGGCGATGCGGATCCTGTAGGGGCATGGTGTCAATGGCAGCACCTCGGTCTCCAAAACCGATGGTCTAGGTTCAAATCCTAGTGCCCCTGCCACGCTGAGCATGCTCGGGAGCGGTGTGATGGTCGTGGGGCTGTGCTGGAGATGGGTTTGGAGAGGCGGAGGGGCCGATGTTTAAGCGGATGACGGAATCCATAAAGTTGTTCCTCGCGGAAGTTCGCGCGGAGTTGAAGAAGGTGTCGTTTCCGACCAGGGCTGAGACCATCGGTTCAACGACTGTGGTGATTGTGTTTTGTATCCTGATGTCGCTCTATTTGTCGGTAATCGACTCGTTCCTGGTGTGGCTGGTCAGTAAGATTATTTGATCGTTCGACGGATGTGCGTCTCGCGGAGGCGCGTCCTGATTTCTTGACCTGAGGGTGGGGCATGACAAAAAACTGGTACGTCATTCATACGTACGCGGGGTTTGAGGGACGCGTGAAGACCAGCCTCTTAGAGCGAGCCAATCAGATGGGGCTCGTCGAAAAGCTGGGTCAGGTCCTGGTTCCGACCGAGGATGTGATTGAAATCAAGGACGGGAAGCGGCGGACGTCGCGGCGGAAGTTTTTCCCGGGCTATGTGTTGGTCGAGCTGGAAACGCCGTTGCAGGACGAGACGATGCAGATGATCAAGGAGACCCCCAAGGTCACCGGGTTTGTCGGGGGTGGGGCGCTCCCGCTTCCGTTGACGACCGAGGAAGTGGAGTCGTTGCTTAAGCAGGTTGATGCCGGACAGTCCGGGCCGCGCGAGCAGGTGAAGTTCATCAAGGGCGACAATGTCCGAATCGTCGACGGCCCGTTCCTGGGTTTCAATGGGCTGGTGGATGAGGTGGATCAGGATCACAGTCGGTTGAAGTTGATGGTCAGTATTTTCGGGCGCTCGACGCCGGTGGAACTGGGGTTCCTGCAGGTTGAGCGAATTTAAGGTGTGCCGTTGTTGCTGTTGAACGTGGCAGTGCTGACGTTCTGAGGAGATTCATATGGCAAAGGAAGTATCCGCTCTCATCAAGTTGCAAATTCCTGCTGGGAAGGCCAATCCGGCTCCTCCTGTCGGCCCGTCGCTCGGTCAGCACGGCGTCAACATCATGGAGTTCTGCAAGCAGTTCAACGCGAAGACGCAGAAGGAAGGGGATAGCATTATTCCGGTGGTCATCACCGTGTATAAGGATCGATCCTTCACCTTCATTATGAAGACGCCTCCGGCGTCGGATCTGTTGAAGAAGGCGGCAGGCATTATCAAGGGGTCTGGCGTGCCGCAAAAAGATAAGGTTGGAAAGATTACTCAGGCTCAGCTGCGCGACATCGCCCAGAAGAAGCAGTCTGATTTGAATGCGGCGGACCTGGAAGGGGCGATCAAGATCATTGCCGGGACGGCCAGAAGCATGGGTGTCGTAGTACAGGGATAGCGCGGATAGCGTTCGGGAAGAAGGAGTACGAGGTATGGGAAAGAAGATGAAGGCCGCGTTGGAGAAGGTCGAACCGCGCATGTATGCCTTGCGTGAAGCCGTCGACGTCGTCAAGAAGTCGGCCTATGCGAAGTTCGATGAGTCGGTCGATATTGCCTTGCGGTTGGGTGTCGATCCGAAGCGATCCGACCAGATGGTGCGGGGCACTACGGCGTTACCACATGGGACCGGCAAGAAGGTTCGCGTCCTGGTGTTCGCCAAGGGAGACAAGGAGCAGGAGGCGCGTCAGGCCGGCGCCGACTACGTGGGATCCGATGATCTCATGGAGAAGATCAAGGGCGGATGGATGGATTTCGATTATGCCATCTCCACCCCGGATCTCATGGCGTCAGTCGGAAAGTTGGGAAAGCAGCTCGGGCCGCGCGGCCTCATGCCGAATCCGAAGACCGGCACAGTGACGTTCGAAGTCGGGAAGGCCGTGGCGGAAATTCGCAAGGGCCGGGTCGAGTTCAAGGTCGAGAAGGCGGGTATCGTGCAGGTGGCGGTCGGCAAGGTGTCGTTTGACGTCGACAAGCTGTATGACAACGCTTCGGCCATTCTTGAATCCGTCATCAAGGCGAAGCCGGCGTCCTGCAAAGGCCGCTATCTGAAGAGCGCCACGATTTCCAGCACCATGGGTCCTGGAGTGCAGTTGGATGCGATGGCGTTGACCAAGCAGTGGAGTTAAGCGAGCGCCGGCGTGGCCGGCGTCTGGAGAGAAAGGGTCAGGTATGAAGAAGGATCTTAAAGCACCAGCGGTTGCCGAACTTGCCGAGTTGTTCGGCCGTGCAAGAATCGCGATCTTGACCGAATCCGTCGGTCTTCCGGTGAACCAAGTCACCGAGCTGCGCAAACAATTGCGCGGGGTGAAGGCCGAGTACCGGATCATGAAGAATACCCTCGCGATTCGGGCTTCCGAGGGGACCGGTTTGGCCGGTCTCAAAGCCCATCTGAAGGGTCCGACGGGGATGGTGATCGGATATGACGATCCCGTCTTGCCTGCCAAGATCTTGCGCGATTGGATTAGTGCGGAGAAGCGGGACGAGAAAATCAAGGTTACGGTCGGCGTGTTGGAGGGGAAGCTCGTGCAGGCGGCGGATCTCGCGGCCATTGCCAAGCTGCCCAAGAAGGAAGTGCTCATTGCTATGTTGTTGTCGGCCATGCAAGGACCGATACGCGGCGTGGTCTATACATTGAGCGCAGTATTGTCAAAATTTGTGCGAGTTGTTGCAGCCATTCAGGACAAAAAGAAAGGGGAGGGAGACATGTCAGCTACCACTACAAAATTTTCGCAGGAAGAATTGATCAAGGCCATTGAGGGCATGAGCGTGCTCGACTTGGCGGAGTTAGTGAAGGGCTTGGAGACCCGCTTTGGCGTCACCGCTGCGGCGCCTGTCGCCATGGCCGCAGCCCCGGCTGCCGGTGGAGCCGCTGCTGCCGCCGAAGAGAAGACCTCGTTCGACGTGATCCTCGTCTCGGCTCCTGCCGACAAGAAGATCCAGGTCATCAAGGTGGTGCGTGAATTGACGAGTCTCGGCCTGAAGGAAGCGAAGGATCTTGTGGAAGGCGCGCCGAAGCCCGTGAAGACCGGCGCGACCAAGGAAGAGTCCGACACCATGAAGAAGAAGCTCGAAGAGAGCGGTGCCAAGATCGAGATTAAGTAAAGCAGCATTGTCCGATCGTCTTCGGGTGCTGTCCTCACTGACGGCACCCGAAGCCAACCATAGTGTGTGGAGGAGTGCGCATGCCCGAAACGACTCTTCAGGAGTTCGTCGAACGGAAAGATTACTCACGCATCCGGGCCAGCATCGCTATCCCTGACCTGATTGAAATTCAAAAGCGCTCGTACGAAGAGTTCCTGCAAATGGAAGTCGAGCCCGAGCGCCGTAAGGATCAGGGCTTGCAGGCCGCGCTGGCCAGTGTCTTCCCGATTCCTGACTATAACAATACGGCCGTACTGGAGTTCTCCAGCTATACCCTGGGGACGCCCAAGTACGACGAGCGAGAGTGCATTGAACAGGGCATGACCTTCGCGGTCCCGCTCAAGCTTCGCGTGCGCCTGGTCGTGTTCGACAAAGAAGATAAAGGCCCACGAAAGAAGGTGCTGGACGTCCGGGAGCAGGAAGTCTATGTCGGCGAATTGCCGCTGATGACGGAGCGCGGAACGTTCATTATCAACGGGACCGAGCGGGTCGTCGTAAGTCAGCTGCACCGTTCGCCTGGCGCATCGTTCACCCACGACAAGGGGCGTACCCATGCCAGCGGGAAGGTGTTGTACTCGGCGCGCATTATCCCCTATCGAGGATCCTGGCTCGACTTCGAGTTCGACGCGAAGGACATCCTCTATGTGCGGATCGACCGCCGGCGAAAAATGCCGACGACGATTCTGCTGAAGGCCTTTAATTTTTCCAGCGACGACCTGCTCAAGATGTACTACCCGGTCGAAGAAATTCGGCTGGTGAAGGGCAAGCTGTTCAGGAAGCTGGATGCCGATATCCATCAGGGGCTTCGAGCCTCTGTCGAGGTCACGGAAAAGGGGAGCAAGGAACCGCTCGTGCGCGAGGGAGCCAAGCTGACCAAGGGCCTCATCGCCAAGCTGAAGGCTGCCGGCGTGAAAGAGATTCCGCTGACTCCTGAGGAGTTGGTCGGTCGTGCGATCTTGACGGAAGTCGCAGATGCCAAGAAGAACAAGATTGCCGAGAAGAATCAGCGGTTGACGGCGGAGATCGTGGAGAAGATCCTCGAGAGCGATGTCGAAGAATTCAAGGTCATCTATTTCGATACCGCGACTGCGACGCCGGTTATTCTCGACACGCTCGAAATGGAAAAGATCGAGACCAAAGAAGAGGCGATGGTCGAAATCTATCGCCGCTTGCGGCCGGGTGAGACTCCCTCTGTGGAGACGGCCCGTGCACTGTTCGACAACCTGTTTCTGAATTCCAAGCGGTATGACCTGTCTCCGGTCGGTCGGCTCAAGTTGAACAGCAAGTTGACGCTGGATCTGCCGCTCGAGCAGCGGACCTTGACGGCACAGGATATCGTCGAGGTCATCCGCTATCTCGTGAATCTGAAGATGGGCAAGGGCGATATCGACGATATCGACCATTTGGGCAATCGTCGCGTGCGCTCGGTCGGCGAACTGTTGGAGAATCAATTCCGGCTCGGGCTCGTGCGGATGGAGCGGAGTATCAAGGAGCGCATGAATCTCCTGGATATGGAAACCGTGCTTCCTCACGATCTCATCAACGCGAAGCCGGTGGTTGCGGCTGTGAAGGAATTCTTCAGCAGCAGCCAGTTGTCGCAGTTCATGGACCAGACGAATCCGTTGGCTGAAATCACCCACAAGCGGCGCTTGTCGGCGCTTGGTCCGGGAGGTTTGACTCGTGAACGGGCCGGCTTTGAAGTGCGTGACGTGCATCCGTCTCACTACAGTCGTATTTGTCCGATTGAAACGCCGGAAGGTCCGAACATCGGTTTGATTACGTCCTTGGCGACATATGCCAGGATCAATCAGTTCGGGTTTATCGAGGCGCCTTATCGGAAGGTTGTGAAGGGCCGTGTCTCTGACGAGATCGAATTTCTTTCAGCCATCGAAGGCGACAAATATCTCATCGCCCAGGCCAACTCGACCGTCGATAACGGCGGGCGTTTGACCTCCGAAATGATTACGGCGCGTCATGGTGGAGACTTCGTCACGGCGACGCCGGACAAGATCGACTACATGGATGTTTCGCCGAAGCAGGTCGTCAGTGTCGCGACGGCGTTGGTCCCGTTCTTGGAACATGACGACGCGAACCGCGCCCTGATGGGATCCAACATGCAACGCCAGGCGGTGCCGTTGGTCACATCCGATTCACCGCTCGTTGGAACCGGTATGGAAGCCGTCGTGGCCAGAGATTCAGGCTACGTGGTCCAGGCACGCCGACCCGGAGTTGTGGAGAGTGTGGATGCGACCCGCATTGTGGTGCGGGCTGAGGGTAAGGAAGGGCGCAAGGGGAAGGATTCAGGTCTGGATGTGTATGACCTGATCAAGTTCCAGCGTTCGAACCAGAACACCTGTATTACCCAGACGCCGGTGGTCCGATTGGGACAGCCTGTGAAAGTTGGACAGGTACTGGCCGATGGTCCGGCCATCGATCATGGAGAATTGGCTTTGGGGAAGAACATCCTGGTGGCCTTCATGCCCTGGGGTGGATACAACTTCGAAGACGCGATTCTTTTGAGCGAGAAACTGGTTCGTGAAGACGCTTTTACGTCCATTCACATTGAAGAGTTTGAGCTGGAAGCGCGGGATACGAAGCTGGGCAAGGAAGAAGTGACCCGCGATATTCCCAACATCGGCGAGGAAGCGCTCCGCAATCTCGACGAGAGCGGCATTATTCGCATCGGCGCCGAAGTAAAGCCGGGCGATATTCTGGTCGGTAAGGTCACGCCGAAGGGCGAGACGCAGTTGACGCCGGAAGAGAAGTTGCTGCGGGCGATCTTCGGGGAAAAAGCCGGCGATGTGAAAGACACGTCGCTGACCGTCCCGCCGGGCGTCGAAGGGATCGTGGTCGACGTTAAGATTTTCTCCCGCAAAGGGCTGGATAAGGACGAGCGCTCCAAGAGCATCGAGAGCGACGACCAGATGAAGCTGCAGCGCGATCATCATGAGGAGCTGCGCATTATCGATGAGGAGAAGACGAAGAAAATTCGTAAGCTCTTGCTCGGTAAAGTGGTCGGTCGTGACTTGATGGATCCGGATACCGGCGATGTCATTCTGAAGAAGAAGGGCAAGCTGACGGCCGAGATTCTCAAGCGGCTCCCTGACGATACCGTGCGCCACATCATTTTGAGCGATCCGGATGAGCAGAAGGAACTCGAAGATGTGGAGCGTCGGGCGAAGGAGCAGATCGAGATCCTCCAGACGCTGTATGACGAAAAAGTCGGACGACTGAAGCGCGGCGACGAATTGCCTCCCGGCGTGATCAAGCTGGTGAAGGTGTATGTCGCAATGAAGCGCAAGATTCAGGTCGGCGACAAAATGGCGGGACGACATGGGAACAAGGGTGTCGTGTCGCGCGTGTTGCCGGAAGAGGACATGCCCTATTTGCCGGACGGCACACCGGTTGAGATTGTCTTGAATCCTCTCGGCGTGCCCTCACGTATGAACGTAGGGCAGATCTTGGAGACTCACCTCGGGTGGGCTGCCAAGGCGCTGGGGATCAAGGTGGCCAGTCCGGTGTTCGACGGGGCCTCGGAAAAAGAAATCAAGGATCTGCTCACGAAGGCGAAACTGCCGCCGAGCGGACAAAGCACATTGGTTGACGGGCGAACCGGAGAAACCTTTGCCAGCCCGGTCACTGTCGGCTACATGTACGTCCTGAAACTCCACCACCTGGTGGACGACAAGATTCACGCACGGTCCATCGGGCCCTATTCTCTCGTGACGCAACAGCCCTTGGGCGGTAAGGCTCAGTTCGGCGGTCAGCGGTTGGGAGAAATGGAAGTCTGGGCCTTGCAGGCATACGGCGCTGCGTCGACGCTGCAAGAGTTCCTGACAGTCAAGTCCGATGACGTCCCGGGCCGGTCGCGCATGTATGAAGCAATTGTGAAGGGCGAACCATTCCTGGAGCCAGGATTGCCCGAATCGTTTAATGTCTTGGTCAAAGAGTTGCAGAGTTTGGGGCTCGACGTCGAGTTGCTGAAGTCGCAAGACTAACCACTTGTGTGCCGGTTGAAAGCCGGTATCAGAGGAGGTCCTACATTGGAAGGCGTATATACATTGTTTGAGAAGCCGCGTGATGCGGTGTCGTTCGATTCGATGCGGATTCGCATTGCATCGCCCGAGAAAATCCGGTCCTGGTCCTACGGCGAAGTGAAGAAGCCGGAGACGATCAATTACCGGTCGTTCAAGCCGGAAAAGGACGGCCTCTTCTGCGCAAAGATTTTCGGTCCGATCAAGGACTGGGAGTGCAATTGCGGCAAGTATAAGCGCATGAAGCATCGCGGGATCGTCTGCGACAAGTGCGGCGTCGAAGTCATTCAGTCCAAAGTGCGCCGCGAGCGCATGGGGCATATCGAGTTGGCCGCGCCAGTCGCGCACATCTGGTTCCTCAAAGGTGTGCCGAGCCGTATCGGAACGCTGCTCGATATGAGTTTGAAGCAACTGGAGAAGATTCTCTATTTCGAGAGCTATGTCTGCGTCGATCCGGGATCGACGGATCTCTCTGAAAAGGAATTGGTGCCGGAAGACAAGCTGCGCACCTTGCAGTCTGAATTTGGATCCAGCGGCTTTAAGGTCGGCATCGGCGCAGAAGCTATTCGCGATTTGCTGCGCAAGATCGACATCAATAGTTTGTGGGATGAGATTCAGATCAAGGCAAAGACGTCGGCGTCGGCGGCCCTGAAGAAGAAGTATGCGAAGCGGTTAAAAGTGCTGGAGGCGTTCCGCAAGTCCGGCAACAAGCCGGAGTGGATGATCATGGATGTCATCCCGGTATTGCCGCCGGAATTGCGCCCACTGGTGCCTCTCGACGGCGGCCGGTTTGCGACGTCCGACTTGAACGACCTGTATCGCCGCGTCATCAACCGGAATAACCGGTTGAAGCGTTTGATGGAATTGAAGGCGCCCGGTGTCATCATTCGCAATGAAATGCGCATGCTGCAGGAAGCCGTTGATGCCTTGTTCGATAACGGCCGTCGTGGCCGTGCGATCCGTGGACCCAACAAGCGTCCGCTCAAGTCGTTGAGCGACATGCTCAAGGGTAAGCAGGGCCGCTTCCGTCAGAACCTGCTCGGAAAGCGCGTCGACTACTCCGGTCGTACGGTCATCGTGGTCGGTCCGGATCTCCGCCTGAATCAGTGCGGACTACCGAAGAAAATGGCGTTGGAGTTGTTCAAACCGTTCATCTTCCACAAGCTGGAAGAACGCGGGGCTGCAACCACGATTAAGAGCGCCAAGCGCCTGGTTGAAAAAGAGCGCCCTGAAGTGTGGGATGTGCTTGATGAAGTGATTCGCGAGCACCCGGTGTTGTTGAACCGCGCACCGACCCTACACAGACTCGGTATTCAAGCGTTCGACCCGGTCCTGGTTGAAGGCAAAGCCATTAAGTTGCATCCGCTCGTCTGCGCGGCGTTCAACGCCGACTTCGACGGAGACCAGATGGCCGTTCACGTCCCGCTGTCTGTCGAAGCCCAGGTTGAGGCGCGGGTCCTGATGATGTCGATCAATAACATCTTGTCTCCGGCGAACGGAAAACCGATTGCGGTGCCGTCGCAGGATATGGTGTTGGGCGTCTATTGGTTGACTAAAGAACGCGTGGGCGTCAAGGGCGAAAACAAGATCTTCGGGTCTCCCGAGGAAGTGCGGATTGCCTATGATGCGCGCGAGGTGGAAGAGCATGCTCGCATTAAGGTGCGTCTCGGTGGTGCGCTGGTGCAGAGCACGGTGGGGCGCGTGCTCCTGTCGGAAATTCTTCCCGCCAGCATGCCGTTTGCCAGCGCCAATAAGTTGATGACCAAAAAGGAAATGACCAAGTTGATCGACACGGTCTATCGGCAGACCGGGCATCGGGATACGGTCGTGTTCCTCGATAAGATCAAGGATCTCGGTTTCTTCTATGCAACGAGAGCCGGCGTGTCGATTTGCGTCGACAATATGCACATCCCGACGAAAAAGGGCGTGTTTATTGAAAAGGCTCAGCATGAAGTCGGCGAGATCGAGAAACAGTACGCCGAGGGGTTGATCACCAACGGCGAACGTTACAATAAAGTCATCGACATCTGGGCGCACGTGTCGGAGCAGGTGGCGAATGAAATGATGAAGGAGCTCGGTGCCGGCGGCGATCCCGCCAAGGCCGAATCCTTCAATCCTATTTTCATGATGGCCGACTCCGGTGCTCGAGGCAGTTCGCAGCAGATTCGTCAGCTCGGTGGTATGCGCGGACTGATGGCGAAGCCGTCAGGGGAAATTATCGAAACGCCGATTACGGCGAATTTCCGCGAAGGGTTGACGGTGCTGCAGTATTTCATTTCGACGCACGGTGCGCGCAAAGGTCTCGCGGATACGGCGTTGAAGACCGCGAACTCCGGGTATTTGACCCGTCGCTTGGTCGACATCGCTCAGGACGTGATCATTTATGAGATCGACTGCGGCACGCATGACGGCATTATGGTGAGCCCGCTCATTGAGGGCGGTGAAATCATTCAGCCGTTGGAAGAGCGTGTGCTGGGTCGCTTGGCCGCAGAAGATATCCGCGATCCCGTGACCGGTGAAATCATCGTGTCGCGCAATGAAGAGATCAATGAAGATCGCACCAAGGCTGTGGTTGAGGCCGGTGTTGAACGCGTCAAGATTCGATCTGTATTGACGTGCCAGGCGCCGCGCGGCGTCTGTCAGGCCTGCTACGGCCGAGACCTTGCTCGTGGGCGACTCGTCGAGAAGGGGGAGCCCGTCGGCGTCATTGCGGCACAGTCGATCGGTGAGCCTGGAACGCAGTTGACCATGCGTACGTTCCATATCGGTGGTACGGCCAGCAAAGTCGTCGAGCAGACGATCGTCGAAGCGAAACACGCCGGTCGCATTAAGTTTCTGAGTTTTGATGCGAAGAAAAATGCCGACATTCCGACACCCGGAATCGCCGTCCGGAACAAAGAGGGCGAGTGGGTGGTGATGAGTCGTAACGCCAAGATTGCGATCGTCGACGAGAGCGGCCGTGAACGGGAGAAGTATCCCGTAGTGTATGGCGCCAAGATCAAGATCGGTGACGGTGATCGGATTGCTGTCGCTCAAAAGCTGGTTGAATGGGATCCGTATTCACTGACGATCCTGACGGAAGTCGGTGGACGGATTGCATACGGAGACATCATCGAAGGCGTGACCATGAAGGATGAGTTCGACGAGGTCACCGGTCTCTCGCGTAAAGTGATCATCGAGCATTCCGGTGCGACCCTTCGTCCGCGCATTTCGATTAAGGACGACGGAGGGAAGACGGCGAAGGTTGCGGCCGGTGCGAATGTGGCCCGCTATCTTTTGCCGGTCGGAGCCCACATCTTTGTCGAAAAAGGTGCGGCCGTGCATCCCGGAGATGTGCTGGCAAAGATCCCGCGCGAAACGACGAAGACCAAGGACATCACCGGAGGTTTGCCCCGTGTGGCTGAACTGTTCGAGGCGCGCAAGCCGAAGGAGCAGGCTGTCATCAGTGAAATCGACGGTGAAGTATCCTACGGTGGATTCGTAAAGGGACAGAGAAAAGTGCTCGTCGACAATAAGATGGGCGATGTGAAGGAATATCTTATCCCTAAGGGTAAACACGTCAATGTGCACGAAGGGGACTGGGTTCGTGCCGGTGAACCATTGATGGATGGTTCGGCCAATCCTCACGATATCCTCGATGTGCTGGGGCCTAATGAGCTTCAGAAATATCTTGTCGATGAAGTGCAGGATGTCTATCGTTTGCAGGGTGTGACCATCAATGACAAGCATATCGAAATCATCGTGCGCCAGATGTTGCGCAAGGTGCGTATCGAGGATCCTGGCGATACCGAATTCCTGCCGGGGAGCCAGGTGAGCAAAGCCCTGTTCGAGAAAGCTAATGACCGCGTGTTGGAGAAGGGCGGTACGCCGGCTCTCGGTAAGCCAGTTCTCCTAGGTATTACTAAGGCAGCACTAACCACTGATAGCTTTATTTCTGCCGCATCGTTCCAGGAAACGACGCGTGTGTTGACGGAAGCGGCTATCAATGGACGTGAGGACAGTCTGCTCGGGTTGAAGGAAAACGTCATCGTCGGTCGCTTGATTCCGGCCGGTGCTGGATTTGAAGAGTATCGCGATACGTTCGTCATTAGCGAGAAAGCCGCGCCAGTTGCAGTGGCGGCGGCTTCCGGTGGCGCTGAAATCGTGCAAGAGCGGACGGCATCGACAGCCGGTGAGGGCGCGGTGCGCTCGTAATTGTCTCGAAATTTCAGTGATTCTCAGGGCGACTTGACAGGCGGTAATTGCATCACTATAATCCGACGGCTTTGCGGAAGAAGCCCGTTGAATTTTTGAAAGCGATAAGGGTTAGAACACGATGCCGACAATCAATCAGTTAGTGCGAAAAGGACGAAACCTCGTCAAGGCGAAGACGAAGAGTCCGGCGCTCAAGGGGTGTCCTCAGAAGCGCGGAGTGTGTCTTCGCGTCTATACGACGACTCCGAAGAAGCCGAACTCGGCGTTGCGTAAGGTGGCTCGCGTTCGATTGACGAACGGTATGGAAGTCACGACATATATCCCTGGTGTCGGGCACAACTTGCAGGAGCACTCCATTGTGCTCGTGCGCGGCGGTCGCGTAAAGGACCTTCCCGGCGTTCGCTACCATCTGGTGCGCGGTGCGCTTGACGCCGTCGGTGTGGCTGATAGAAAGCAGAGTCGGTCCAAGTACGGCGCCAAGCGTCCGAAGTAAATTCTGGAATAACGAGAAAGAGTATCTGACATGCCAAGAAGTAAATTTCTGGATCAGCGTGAAGTGCTTCCTGATGTGCGGTATCGCGATAAGCTTGTCGGGAAGTTTGTGAATACGCTGATGAGTGGTGGGAAGAAGAGTACGGCAGAGCGTATTTGCTACGGCGCCTTCGATGCGATTCAGGAGAAGACGGGCAATGACCCGTTGAAGGTCTTCAAGGCTGCTATTGATAACGTGAAGCCGATTGTTGAAGTGAAGTCGAGGCGTGTTGGCGGCGCGTCGTATCAGGTTCCTGTCGAGATCCGTCCGGCGAGAAGGGTCTCTTTGGCTCTTCGTTGGTTGGCTGAATATTCGCGGACTCGCGGCGGAAAAAGCATGCGGGAGCGCTTGGCTGCTGAATTGATGGATGCGTCGAATAATACTGGCGCTTCTGTGAAGAAACGGGAAGACGTGCATCGGATGGCGGAAGCGAATAAAGCCTTCGCCCATTATCGCTGGTAGCGTCGTACTGTGCTGCAGTTGAGCCGTGCTGCGAATCGCAGTTTCGGGTGTAGGCGGGTCGCAGCAGTGAAGTTCGGCTTGACTTGTGGCACATGTGTTTTTTAGGGGAATGAAGTGGCTCGTCAAACATCATTAGAACATACGCGAAACATCGGCATCATGGCTCACATTGATGCCGGGAAGACGACGACGACGGAGCGCATTCTGTTTTATACGGGAATGACGCACAAGATCGGCGAAGTCCATGAGGGCGCTGCTACCATGGACTGGATGGAGCAGGAGCGTGAGCGCGGAATTACGATTACTGCTGCTGCCACGACCTGTTTCTGGCGCGAGCATCGCATTAACATCATTGATACTCCTGGTCACGTCGACTTCACGATTGAGGTGGAGCGGTCGTTGCGTGTTCTTGATGGTGCCGTGGCGGCATTCGATTCTGTTCAGGGGGTAGAGCCTCAGTCTGAAACGGTGTGGCGGCAGGCGGATAAGTATCAGGTGCCGCGCATTGCGTTCATGAACAAGATGGATCGTATCGGTGCGGATTTCTTTGCCAGCGTTCAGTCTATCATCGACCGGCTTGGTGCCAATCCTGTTCCTATTCAGATTCCGATCGGGCGGGAAGGCGAGTATCGCGGCACTGTCGACTTGGTGAAGATGAAGGGTTTCTTTTACGACGATGAGACGTTGGGCGCGAAATACGTTGTCGGCGAAATTCCTGAGAATCTGGTCGAGCAGGCGAAAGAGTATCGCGAGAAGATGATCGATGCCGTCGCCGAGTTCGACGAGCAGGTCATGGAGAAGTATCTCAATGGGCACTCGCTGACTGAGGAAGAGATTAAGCGGGCGATCCGAGCCGCGACGATTGCAATGAAGGTAACTCCGGTTCTCTGTGGTTCGGCCTTCAAAAATAAGGGTGTGCAACAACTGTTGGATGCTGTTGTTGATTATCTGCCGTCGCCGCTTGATATTCCTCCGGTGAAGGGTATTGACCCGAACACCGGGAAAGAAGTTGAGCGGAAGCCGGATGATAGTGATCCGTTTTCTGCGCTCGCATTCAAGATGATGACCGATCCGTTCGCGGGTCAGCTGGTGTTTTTCCGTGTGTACTCAGGTACCTTGAAGACCGGCTCGCCCGTGTTGAACGTGACAAAGGGAACGAAGGATCGTATCGGTCGATTGCTCAAGATGCATGCGAATAAACGGGAAGAGATCGATGTTGCATACGCGGGGGATATTGTGGCGGCTGTCGGTCTCAAGGGTGCCACGACGGGGGATACGCTATCAGAGGAAAAGCAGCCGGTCCTCTTGGAGGTCATGAAATTCCCCGAGCCCGTCATTGCCATGGCCATTGAGCCGAAAACGAAGGCCGATCAGGAGAAGATGGGTTTTGCGCTCCAGAAGCTGGCGCAGGAGGATCCGTCGTTCAGGGTGCGTACCGACGAAGAGACGGCCCAGACGATCATTGCCGGCATGGGCGAGTTGCATCTCGAAATTATCGTTGATCGTATGCTCCGTGAGTTCAAGGTTGAAGCCAACGTTGGTAAGCCTGAAGTTGCCTTCCGTGAAACGATCCGTCGGTCGGCTGAGGCTGAGTCGAAGTATGTCAAGCAGACCGGTGGTCGTGGACAGTATGGTCATGTGGTTCTCACGGTTGAGCCGTCTGAGTCTGGCAAGGGTTTTGAGTTCGTCAATAAGATCGTCGGTGGTGTGATCCCGAGAGAGTTTATCCCGGCTGTTGAGAAAGGCGTCAAGGAACGCCTCGATGCCGGGGTAATCGCGGGGTATCCATTGCGCGATATTCGCGTGACGCTCACATACGGCTCATATCACGACGTTGACTCGAATGAAATGGCGTTCAAGATTGCTGGCTCGATGGCTTTTGCTGATGCCTGTAAGCGAGCTGATCCGGTATTGCTTGAGCCGATCATGAAGGTTGAAGTGCTCGTGCCTCAGGATTTCATGGGTGATGTCATCGGCAATCTGAATGGCCGACGAGGCAAAGTCCAGGGCATGAAGGTTCGGGCCGGCGCTCAGGCTATTGAGGCAACGGTTCCGCTCAGTGAAATGTTCGGGTATGCCACGGATCTTCGATCGCGTACCCAGGGTCGTGCGACGTATAGTATGGAGTTTGATCGCTATGATCAGGTCCCTCGGCAGATTGCGGATGGGATCATCGCGAAATATCGGGGTGAATAATCATAGAGTCTAGTTGGTGTAGAGGGAGGGAGTAGGTTATGGCGAAGGCGAAATTTGAGCGGAAGAAGCCGCATGTGAACATTGGGACGATCGGGCACGTGGACCATGGGAAAACCACGTTGACCGCAGCCTTGACCAAGGTCTGCGCCGATCGCGGGATGGC
>Ga0255338_1004276_pt1 | contig 15136 bp, 14 predicted proteins | sample MeOH1_35cm_T4_19_FD_203715 | JGI IMG/M metagenome (GOLD analysis project Ga0255338, IMG submission 203715) | Sandy soil microbial communities from University of British Columbia, Vancouver, Canada - MeOH1_35cm_T4_195 | ecosystem: Engineered > Artificial ecosystem > Sand microcosm > Unclassified ...
CCTGCACTTCATCGCGCGGCAGGTTGCGGCCATGCAGTTTCTCGATCGCGTTCTCGATCGGCAAGCCGTGGCAGTCCCAGCCCGGCACGTAGATGGCGTCCAGGCCTTTGAGCTGGCGCGCCTTGACGATCATGTCCTTCAGCACCTTGTTGACGGCGTGGCCGATGTGGATCTGGCCGTTGGCGTAGGGCGGGCCGTCGTGCAGCACGAATTTGGGTTTACCCCGGCGGACGTCGCGCAGCTTCTTGTAAAGCCCCTGGTCTTCCCATTCCTTGATCCAGCCCGGTTCGCGCTTGGGCAGGTCGCCGCGCATCGGGAAGGGGGTGTCGGGCAGGTTCAGGGTGCTGCGGTAATCCGGTTTGTTGGTGTCAGACATGGCGATGGTTGGGTAAGAGCTTCATCAGCCCGAACGCACAGGTTGGGGCTACAAGAGGGAGACCGTCTGCCCTGAGCGGTCCAAGGGCAAGGACGGTCGAGACGGATCGTCTAAATTCGGTCGCGCGTCGTCTGCCGGTGCGTCTCGGCGTGCATGGAGGCAAAAAACGCCCGTGCGTCGTCGCAGTCCTTGGCAATCCCCGCTGTCAGGGCGTCCAGACCGTCGTATCGGAGTTCGTCGTGCAGTTTGTGCAGCAGTTCCACGCGGATGATTTTACCGTAGGCCCCCTCGGCCCCCAGGGCGGCCGGCCAGTCCAGGCAATGGGTCTCCAGCAGGACGCGTCCGCCGTTCACATCATTGGGGTCGAGCGAGGGGCGTACACCCAGGTTGGCCACGCCGCGTAGCGGCTCGGCGTCCAGGCCGTGCACCAGCACGGCAAAGATGCCGCTGGCGGCCGGTTTCCAGTGGGCAAAGCGCAGGTTCAGGGTCTTGAAGCCCAGTTCGCGCCCAAGCTTGCGGCCGTGCACCACGTGGCCCGAGATATGGTACGGGTGGCCCAGCAGGCGTGCCGCGTCCGCCATGCGGCCCTCGCCCAGCGCCGCGCGCACGGCCGAACTCGAGACGCGCAGGCCATGCACTTCGTAGCTGTTCATGCGCGCTACGTCGAAGCCGCAGGCTACGCCGGCCGCATCGAGCATGGCGTAGTCACCGGCGCGTTTGGCGCCGAAGCGGAAGTCGTCGCCTACCAGCACATAGCGCGCGCCCAGGCCTCGCACCAGCACCTGGTCGATGAAGGCCTGTGGCGACAGCGCTGCCAACTGGGCATCGAACGGCAGCACCACGGTCTGGTCTGCGCCGCTGCGTTCCAGCTCGGTCAGCTTGTCGCGCAACGTGCCCACGCGTGCCGGTGCAATCTCGGGTTTGTGGGCGATGCCGGCGAAGTAATCGCGCGGATGCGGCTCGAAAGTCAGCACGCAACTCGGCACGCCGCGCTGCTGGGCCTCGCTGCGCAAGAGCGCCAGCATGGCCTGGTGGCCGCGGTGCACGCCATCGAAATTGCCGATGGTCAACGCACAGGCCGGGGCGATGCCGGGGTGGTGGAAGCCGCGGAAAACCTTCATCGATTTGATATCGTTTTGATAGCAGGCGGTGCTGTAACGTAAAGCAACTGCCGCCAATTTGTCATGAAAACAGGGTATATTGTGACCCATGGCGAGGCAGCATGGCCCGGCCGGCTGCCACAGACGCAAGCGTTCCGTATGAATGGTTTTTGTAACCGGTCAGGAGGCGTGTTTTGAAAGTCTTGAAGCTGTCGGCCCAGGGCTTGCCCCAGTCGTGGATTTCGCTCGAAGAGGCGGTGCTGCACTACGCCGCTGATGAGGTGCGCTGGGAGTCCGGCGGCGAGGTGGCGGTGTTCCATGGCGGGCACAATGCCATCACCGGCCAGCAGTCCATCATCGCGGTCAACAGCATCATCGGCACCAAGGGCGTGCCCACGATCAACCCCTTCAACCTGCGGCCCAGCCTGACCAACAGCAAGCTGTTCATCCGCGACCGCAATGTCTGCGCCTACTGCGGCGACCCTTTCCACGAGTCCGAGCTGACGCGCGAGCACATCATCCCGTTCGCGCAGAACGGGCAGGACCACTGGATGAACGTGGTCACCGCCTGCCGTGCCTGCAACCACCGCAAGAGCCACCGTACACCGGAGCAGGCCAACATGCCGCTGCTCTATGCGCCCTACGTGCCCAGTCTGTGGGAAGACTTCATTCTGCGCAACCGCCGCATCCTGGCGGACCAGATGGAGTTCCTGATGGCCCACGTGCCCAAGTCCTCGCGGCTGCTCACGTAGGCCGCACCTTGGCGGGACCGATGTCGCTGAGGTGGCGAACGGTCTGCGGCAGGAAAACTACAATGCACGCTCATTATTCCTGTCAACGTTTTCGAGGAAGTCCCCCATCATGACCTTTCGCCGTTCCGTCATTGCGAGTTGTGCTGCTGCCTTGCTGGTGGCTGCTACGTGCGCTGCGTTTGCGCAGCAAGCCAAGGAGGTGAAGATCGGCTATGCGCTGGCCATCAATTCGCACTACGGTGCTGCGGCCCAGGCCTGGGCTGATTCAGTCGAGAAGGCGACCAACAATGCCTTCAAGTTCAAGCAGTTTCCCTCCAGTGCCCTGGGCGGCGAGCGCGAGCTGATCGAAGGCCTGCAGCTGGGCACGGTGGAGGCCATCATCGTGTCCACCGGTGCGCTGAGCAACTTCGTGCCGGAAGTCGGCGTGGTCGACATTCCCTTTCTTTTCCGCGACACCGCGCATGCGCGCAAGGTGCTCGACGGCGAATTCGGCCAGGACCTGTTGACCAAGTTCAAGAAGCGCGGCCTGATCGCCCTGGCCTGGGGCGAACAGGGTTTCCGCCATTTGAGCAACAACAAGCACCCGGTGAACAAGCCCGAAGATCTCAAGGGCCTGAAGATTCGCACCATGGAAAACCCGGTGCACATCCTGGCCTTCCGCACCATGGGCGCCTCGCCCACCCCCATGGCCTGGCCCGAGGTGATCGGCGCCCTGCAGCAGGGCACCATCGACGGCCAGGAAAATCCGCTCTCGGTCTTTGTTTCTGCCAAGCTGTGGCAGGTGCAGAAGAACCTGACGCTGACCGGCCACGTCTATGCCCCGATTGCGCTGATCGTCTCGCCCGCCTTCTTCGGCAGCCTGACGGATGCACAAAAGGCCGCCTTTACCCAAGGCGCCAAGCTGGGTGCCCAGGCTTCGCGCAAGTTCGTCGACGACGTCGAGAAGAAAGGCGTGGAGGAGATCAAGTCGCACGGCGTGAAGGTCGTGACCCAGGTGAACAACGCCCCTTTCCAGGCTGCCCTGACACCGGCCTACAAGCAGTACGCGGCCAAGTATGGCCAGAAGACGCTGGACCAGATCGCGGCCGTCAAATAAGCCACCGCCTTCAGGTCTGAATCTGCATCGCCCGGCTTTGTCCGGGCGTTTGTTTTAACTCCCACGGCCCGGCAATCCCGGGGCATCTTGAATTATGTTGAATCGCATCGAGCGCCTTCTGGTGGCCTGCAACCGCTGGCTGCTGATCCTGCTGCTGCTGGCCATGGCCTGCATCGTCTTTGCCAATGTGGTGCTGCGCTACACCACCGGTGATTCGATTGTCTGGGCGGAGGAAGTGGCGCGGCATCTGATGATCTGGGGCACCTTTCTCGGCGCCGGGCTGGTGCTGCGCTTTGGTGGTCATGTGGCGATCGACAACCTGCACCAGGCGGTGAGCACGCCGGTTGCCCGCCTGCTGCGCACCGTGGTGGTGGTGGGCATCGGCATCTTCTGCCTAGTGATGACCTATTTCTCGATTCTCTACGTCTGGGCGACGCGTTTCCAGACCACGGCTGCCACCGACATCCCGATCTCCTTCATCTATGCCGCCATGCCGGTGGGCTTTCTGCTGATGTTCGTGCATCTGCTGTTCGTCGTACGCGGCTACATTGCCGACGGCAGCTACGTCGAGTCCGGCGAGATGGACGCCGAATCCGCCGCCTCGCTCTGACACGCAGGGACAGACATTCCATGACACTCACTCTTTTCATTGCCGCTGTCGTGCTGATGGCGCTGGGTTTTCCCGTGGCCTTTGCGCTGGCCATGTCGGCCGCGCTGGCGGTTTTTGTCGGCGGACGCTACCCGCAGCTCGTGGTCTTCAAGGAGATGTTCACCGGCATCGACAGCTTTCCGCTGATGGCGGTGCCATTCTTCATCCTGGCGGCCGAACTCATGTCGGGTGGTGCGCTCACGGCAGTGCTGCTGCGTTTTGCGGCCCAGTTCGTCGGTCATTTGCGCGGTGGGCTGGGTTACGCCAACGTGCTGTCGCTGACGCTGTTCTCGGGCATTTCCGGCTCGGCGCTGGCCGATGCCGCCGGCCCCGGCTCCATGATGGTCAAGATGATGGAGAAAGCGGGCTACTCGCGTGCCTACGCGGCAGCGCTCACCTCCAGCACCGCCATCGTCGGCCCCATCATTCCGCCCTCGATCAGCATGATCATCTACGCCATGCAGGACGAGCAGGTCTCGGTCGGCGGGCTGTTCATGGCTGGCTTTCTGCCGGGCCTCCTGATTGCGCTGGCCATGGCCTTTGTCAACTGGCGCGTCTGTACCCAGCGCGATTACCGTTCCACCCAGCCGCGCCCCTCGGCACGCGAGATGCTCGTCAACAGTGTCAAGGCCATTCCGGCCCTGATGCTGATCGTGCTGATCCTGGTCGGCATCCGTTTCGGCATCTTCACGCCGACGGAGGCCTCGGTGGTCGCGGTGTTCTACGCGCTGGTGTGCGGCAAGTGGATCTACCGCACCCTGGAATGGAAGGCGCTGCCGGCGATTGCCGCGCGCTCGGCACTGCTGACGGCCTCCGTGCTGCTGGTGATGGCCACCTCGGCGGCCTTTGCCTGGGTGCTGACGGTTGAAGGCGTGCCGCAGCAGGTGTCGCAGACCATCGTGAGCTGGAACCTGTCGCCGGTGACCTTCCTGATCGCCGTCAACATCCTGCTGCTGCTCTTCGGCATCTTCATGGAGCCGCTGCCAGGTGTGATGATCCTGGTGCCGATCCTGGCGCCGATTGCCGCCACGCTGGGCATCGACCCGACTCACTTTGCCATGGTGGTGATCGTCAACCTCACGCTGGGCATGATCACGCCGCCGGTCGGCGGCCTGCTGTTCGTCACGGCCGTGTCCACCCGGGTGTCGATGGCGGAACTCACGCGCGAGTTGCCGCCGTTCCTGCTGGCCCACTTCGTGGTGCTGGTCTTGTTGACCTTTGTGCCGGCCATCTCGACCTGGCTGCCCCATACCCTGGGCTTCTGAGTCGCTCGTGAAATGAAAAAGCCCGCCAGCAAATCGCTGGCGGGCTTTTTGTCTGCCGGAACAGACGAGCGTCAGGCAAACACGCCAGCCGTGTCCTGCATGCGCGCAGAGACCTCGCCCAGCTGGTGCAGGCTGTCGCCGAAGGTCATTTCCAGCTGCGTCAGCTTCTTGAAGTAGTGGCTGACGATGAGCTCGTCGGTCACGCCGATGCCGCCGTGCAGTTGCACCGCCTGCTGGCCGACGAAGCGCATCGACTGGCCGAGCTGGTACTTGGCGCGTGCCATGGCGCGGCGGCGCTCGTCCGCCGGGGCATTGAGCTTGAGGCTGGCGTAATAGCTCATGGAACGCGCCAGTTCCAGCTGCATCTTCATGTCGGCCGCGCGGTGGCGCAGGGCCTGGAAGCTGGCAATCACCACGCCAAACTGCTTGCGCGTGTTCAGGTACTCCAGCGTGGCTGCCAGCGTCTGGTCCATCACGCCGACCGCTTCGGCGCAGGCGGCGGCAAGGCCGATGTCCACCGCATGCTCCAGCGCCGTCAAGCCCTCCAGTGTGACCAGTTGCGCCGGTGCATTGGCCAGCACCACGTCGGCCGCGCGGCTGCCGTCCTGGGTGCCGTAGCCGCGCGTGGTGACGCCGGTGGCCGTGCGCTCGACCAGGAACAAGGCAATCTTGCCGTTTGCGCTGGCGGGTACCAGGAAGGCATCGGCCTGATCGCCGGCCGGCACCACGTTCTTGGTACCGGAAATCGTCCAGCCAGCGGCCGCCTGGGTCGCCTTGGCATCGCACACATCCAGGCGGTAGCGTGCACGGCGTTCCTGCTGCGCCAGCACCACCAGCGCCTCGCCCGAGGCAATGCGCGGCAGCCAGGCCGCCTTGAGTTCGGCGCCCGCGTAGCCGGCGAGCACGCCGCCGGCGATCAGGCTGTGTGCCAGCGGCTCGAGCACGATGCCGCGGCCCAGTTCCTCCATCACCACCATGCCTTCGATCGGGCCCATGCCGAGGCCGCCGTCGTCTTCCGGGATGTAGAGGCCACACAGGCCGAGTTCGGCCAGTTCATTGAAGGCCTCGCGCGAGAAGCCGCCGGCGGCTTCCGTGGCACGGCGGCGCTCGAAGCTGTAGCCCTTCTCCACCCATTTGTGCACGGCGTCGCGCAGTTGCTGCTGGTCGTCGGTGAAATCGAAATCCATGTTGTTCTCCTGTTCCTGCTGCGATCAGCCAAGAATCGTCTGCGCGACGATGTTGCGTTGCACTTCGTTGCTGCCGCCGTAGATGGTGGTCTTGCGCATGTTGAAGTAGGTCGAGGCCAGCGGCGCATTGGCCAGCAGACCGCCGGGGTAGTCACCCTGCCAGCCGGCTTCCATCGCTTCGCGGATCAGCGGCACGGCGTAGGGGCCGGCGGCCAGCATCATGAGCTCGCTGTAGCGCTGCTGGATCTCGCTGCCGCGGATCTTGAGCAGGCCGGCGATGTCGAGCGAGTTCTTGCCCGACTTCTCGGCCGAGAGCACGCGCAGCACCAGCATCTCCAGTGCCACCACGTCCACTTCCAGCTTGGCGATCTCGTCGCGGAACCGCACGTCGTCATAGACGCCTTCAGCCTTGGCGATGCGTTTCAGGCGCTCCAGTTCGCGCTTGGCGCGGTTGACGTCGGCGATGTTGGTGCGCTCATGCGAGAGCAGGTGCTTGGCGTAGGTCCAGCCCTTGTTCTCTTCGCCGATCAGGTTCTCGGCCGGCACTTCGACGTTGTCGAAGAATACCTCGTTGACCTCGCACTCGCCGTCGAGCAGCTTGATCGGGCGCACGGTGACGCCGGGCGACTTCATGTCGATCAGCAGGAAGGAGATGCCGGTCTGCGGCTTGCCTTCGGTGCTGGTGCGCACCAGGCAGAAGATCCACTCGCCGTACTGGCCCAGCGTGGTCCAGGTCTTCTGGCCGTTGACGATGTACTTGTCGCCCTGGCGTTCGGCGCGCGTCTTGACCGAGGCCAGGTCGGAACCGGAACCCGGTTCGCTGTAGCCCTGGCTCCACCAGACTTCGCCGCTGGCGATACCGGGCAGGAAACGCTTTTGTTGCTCCGGGTTGCCGAAGGCCATGATGACCGGGGCCACCATCACGGGGCCGAAGGGCACCACGCGCGGCGCGCCGGCCAGGGCGCATTCTTCTTCGAACAGGTGCTTCTGCACCGCGTTCCAACCCGGGCCGCCGAACTGCTGGGGCCAGCCCCAGCCGAGCCAGCCCTTCTTGCCCAGGATCTTGGCCCAGCGCTGCATATCGTCGCGCGTCAGGTGCAGGGCGTTGTGCACCTTGTGGGAAATGTCGGCCGGCAGGTTGTCGCGCACCCAGGCGCGGATGTCTTCGCGGAACTTCTGCTCTTCAGGGGTAAATGCCAAATCCATAGGGGTCTCCAAACAGGCTGCGTGTGTTCATGTCGCGAGCTCAAGCCTGCGTTTTTAGCACGATCGTTCGCATCCCACTGTCCAAACCGCGACAAGCCCGATAATTCAGCCATCTCATGAAAAACATCGTCATCCTGATTTCCGGCGGCGGCTCCAATATGGCCGCCATCGTCAAGACCGCCGAGCGTGACCGCTGGCAAGACAAATACGGCGCGCGTGTGGCTGCCGTCCTCAGCAACAAGGCCGATGCCAAGGGGGTGCTGTTCGCCCGCGAGCAGGGTATCGCCACCGAGGTGCTGGATCACAAGCGCTACGACTCGCGTGAGGCCTTCGACGCCGCGCTGATGGCCGTCATTGATGCGTACCAGCCGGCGCTGGTGGTGCTGGCCGGCTTCATGCGCATTCTCACGCCCGGTTTTGTGAGCCATTACGAGGGCCGGCTGCTCAACATCCATCCCTCACTGCTGCCCGCCTTCCCGGGCCTGCACACGCACCAGCGCGCGATCGACGCCGGCTGCAAGTTCGCCGGCGCCACCGTGCACCAGGTGACCGCCGAACTCGACCATGGCCCCATCCTGGCCCAGGCCGTGGTGCCGGTGCTGCCGGACGACGACGAGCACACGCTGGCGGCGCGCGTGCTGACGCAGGAACACCTCATCTACCCGCGTGCGGTGGCTGATTTGCTACAAAAACAATAGCTTATTGCGCAGATTTTTCGAGGGCTTGCTGCTGATCTTGTTCTGAAACCCAGACAAAACGCGGCTGCCGCACGCCGTCGATCACCACCTCTTCGCTGAACATCGCCGCCGGCCGAACCCACAGGCCGCGTTCGCCGTAGAGGGCGCGGTACAGCGTCATCGGCTCCAGCGTCTCGCTGTGGCGCACCGTGCCCAGCACCTCGTACATCAGGTTCTTGTAGTGGCGGTAGATGCCGGGGCGGGTTTCGATCAAGGGGGGGAGTTTTTCCTCAAGCATGGGACAATTCTCCCCTATGCATCCCAAATCCCTGTTGGACGTCTGCTCCGAGCTCGTCCGGCTCACCCTCAAATTCGATCATCCGGCCGACGCCATCGTGTCGCGTTTTTTCCGCGACCACCGCAGCCTGGGCCCGCGTGAGCGCGCCACGCTGGCCGAAACCGTCTACACCGTTCTGCGCAAGAAGCTGCTGTTCGACCAGCTGGCGCTCTCGGGTAGCGGCCCGAAAGAACGGCGGCTGGCCATCCTCGGCTTCTACGGCCCGCGCGATTTCCTCAAGGGTGCGCTGACCGACCAGGAGCAACAGTGGCTCGACCAGTGCGACCAAGTCAAGCCGCAGGAGCTGATGGACCGGCATCGCCACAACCTGCCCGACTGGCTGGTGCAACCGCTGAAAGAGCAACTGGGCGACGGCTTCTGGCCGCTGGTCGACAGCCTCAACCTGGGCGCCGGGCTGGACCTGCGCGTCAACACCCAACTGGCCAAGCGCGAGGCGGTCCAGAAGGAGTTGCAGGCCGCCGGCATCAAGGCCGTGCCGACGCCGTACTCGCCCTGGGGCCTGCGCATCGACGGCAAGCCGCCCCTGAACAAGCTCGATGCCTTCACCCGTGGCGCCATCGAAGTGCAGGACGAAGGCTCGCAGCTGCTGGCCCTGCTGCTGGAGGCCAAGCGCGGCGAAATGGTGGCCGATTTCTGTGCCGGTGCCGGCGGCAAGACGCTGGCCATCGGCGCGGCCATGCGCAGCACCGGGCGGCTCTATGCCTTTGACACCTCGGCCCACCGGCTTGAGGCCCTCAAGCCGCGGCTGGCACGCAGCGGCCTCTCGAATGTGCACCCGGCCGCCATTGCCCATGAGCGCGACGAGCGCATCAAGCGCCTGGCCGGCAAGCTCGACCGCGTACTGGTGGATGCGCCGTGCTCCGGCCTGGGGACGCTGCGGCGCAACCCGGACCTGAAGTGGCGCCAGAACCTGCAGGCGGTGCAGGAGATGACCGTCAAGCAGGCCGCCATCCTGGCGAGCGCGGCACGCCTGCTCAAGCCGGGCGGCCGGCTGGTCTACGCCACCTGCAGCATCCTGCCGCAGGAAAACGAGGCCATTGCCGAGGCCTTTTCCGCCGCCCACAGCGACTTCCAGCCGCTGGAGGCCGGGGAGCTGCTGGCGCAGCTGAAGGTGGACGGCGCTGCCAGCCTGTGCAGCGGTGGCGACAGCGGCCAGCAATACTTGCGCCTGTGGCCGCACAAGCACCAAACCGACGGCTTTTTTGCCGCAATTTGGCAGAAAAAGCCATGATCTGACTTGAATTGGACTTTTTCGCCGGCAGATGTCCAGGGATGGTCAAACCGGGTCGAAAGCCTTAAAATTCATACCTATGGGGGGTGGCAATTAGCCACCCTTATTACTATATTTAATTCGTTGAGAGTCTCCGACTATGTTGTTACCTGACTGGGCTGTGCTGAATGCCGCCATCGAGTGGCTGGCCCACGGCCTGTGGGATCTGGCCTGGTGGCAGATCGTTCTGTTCGCCCTGGCCATGACGCACGTGACCATTGCCAGCGTCACCATCTTCCTGCACCGTCACCAAGCCCACCGCGCGCTCGACCTGCACCCGATCGCCTCGCACTTCTTCCGCTTCTGGCTCTGGATGACCACCGGCCAGGTGACCAAGGAGTGGGCCTCCATCCACCGCAAGCACCACGCCAAATGCGAGCAGGCCGAAGACCCGCACAGCCCGCACGTCTACGGCATCAAGAAGGTGTTCTGGGAAGGTGCCGAGTTGTACCGTGCCGAGTCCAGGAACAAGGAAACCATGGCGCGCTACGGCCATGGCACGCCGGACGACTGGATCGAACGCAATCTCTACACCCGTTATTCCTGGCAGGGCGTGGGCCTGATGATGATCATCGACCTGACCCTGTTCGGCGCCGCCGGCTTGGCCGTGTGGGCCGTGCAGATGGCCTGGATCCCGGTCACCGCCGCCGGCATCATCAACGGCATCGGCCACTACTGGGGCTACCGCAACTTCGAGGCGCCCGATGCCAGCACCAACATCTCGCCCTGGGGCATCATCATCGGTGGCGAGGAACTGCACAACAACCACCACACCTACCCGACTTCGGCCAAGCTGTCGGTCAAACCCTATGAGTTCGACATCGGCTGGGTCTACATCAGCCTGATGCAGAAGGTGGGCCTGGCCAAAGTCAAGAAGACGCCGCCCAAGCTTGCTTTTGGCGACATCAAGCCGGTCGCCGACGACAAGACCCTGGAAGCCTTGATCGCCAATCGCTACGAAATCATGGCCGGCTACGCCCACGGCATGCAGCGCGCCGCGCAGCAGGAACTGGCCGCCCTGAAGACCCGCAGCGCCGACACCGCCGTCATCAAGGCCGCCAACCGCTGGCTGCACCGCGATGCCGACAAGGTGCCCGCTGCCGTCATGCCCGAACTGGCCAAGGTCCGCGCCGCTTCGCCGGTGCTCGACAAGATGGTGACCATGCGCGAAGAGTTGCGCCAGCTCTGGCTCAACACCTCGCTCTCGCGTGAGCAACTGCTGGCCAATCTGCAGGCCTGGTGCCACCACGCTGAGGAAAGCGGCATTGCCGCGCTGCAGGAGTTCTCGCGCAAGCTGCGCGCGGTACGCGCCTGAGCCTCGTTCCCGCATCTGGAAAAGCCCGCTGCTGCGGGCTTTTTTGTGCCTGTTTTCCGGCAAGGCCTTGTCTGCAGGCGCGAAATTCAGAAACAAAAAAGCCCGCATGAAGCGGGCTTTTCTGCGTGAGGAAAGACTGAATTACTTCAGCTTCATTTCCTTGTATTCCACGTGCTTGCGAGCCTTGGGATCAAACTTCATGATCGCCATTTTCTCGGGCATGGTTTTCTTGTTCTTGCTGGTGGTGTAGAAGTGACCGGTACCGGCCGTGGATTCCAGCTTGATTTTTTCGCGTCCGCCTTTGGTTGCCATGATTCAGCTCCTTAAGCTTGGCCACGTGCGCGCAGGTCGGCGAGCACGGAGTCGATACCATTCTTGTCGATCAGACGCAGGGCGGCGCTGGAAACGCGCAGACGGACCCAGCGGTTCTCGGATTCAACCCAGAAACGGCGATATTGCAGGTTCGGCAGGAACCGGCGCTTGGTTTTGTTGTTGGCGTGGGAAACATTGTTTCCGACCATCGGGCCCTTGCCCGTGACTTCACATACGCGTGCCATGAGGACACTTCGCTTTCTTCAAAACGGCGGTCACAGACGTGAGCGCCTCACCTCGCCAGATTTCCTCAAAGGGTCGGGTGGCGGTAACCCATGCAATCACTGGGCGAACCCAGCAAAGCCTTGAATTATAAAGGATTTTGGGTGGATTGTGCAATCCCCAGGCCGCGCGCAAGCGCCGGCCGTTTCAAGGCACCCGCGGAACCGGCTTGGCCGGGCCGTTGGGTGCGCCCCCTTCGCGCAGCAGGAGGGGGGTGGCGCAGCGAACGAAGGGAGCGGAGCCTGGGGGAGGCAGGAGGCTACGCCTCCTGCTCCAAAAAGCGCTGTGCGTCCAACGCGGCCATGCAACCGGTGCCGGCGCTGGTGATGGCCTGGCGGTAGACGTGGTCCTGCACGTCACCGGCGGCAAAGATGCCCGGCACCGAGGTCTGGGTGGCGAAGCCCTTGAGGCCGCCCTTGGTGACGATGTAGCCGTTGTCCATCTCCAACTGGCCCTGGAAGATCTCGGTGTTGGGCGCGTGGCCGATGGCGATGAAGCAGCCCTGGAGCGCCAGGTCTTCGGTGCTGCCGTCGACCGTGCTCTTGAGGCGGATGCCGGTCACGCCGCTGGCATCGCCCAGCACCTCGTCCAGCGTCTGGAAGGTCTTGAGCACGATCTTGCCGGCCGCCACCTTGTCCATCAGCTTGTCCACCAGGATCGGCTCGGCCTTGAACTTGTCGCGCCGGTGCACCAGGTAGACCTTGCTGGCGATGTTGGAGAGGTAGAGCGCCTCTTCCACCGCGGTGTTGCCGCCGCCGATCACGCAGCAGACCTGGTCGCGGTAGAAGAAACCGTCGCAGGTGGCACAGCCGGAGACGCCGCGGCCCATGAAGGCCTGCTCGGACGGCAGGCCCAGGTACTTGGCCGAGGCGCCGGTGGCGATGATGAGGGCGTCGCAGGTGTAGCTGCCGCTGTCGCCGGTCAGGGTGAAGGGGCGCTTGCTGAAATCGACCTGGTTGATGTGGTCGAACACGATCTCGGTCTTGAAGCGCTCGGCGTGGGCCTGGAAGCGCTGCATCAGGTCCGGGCCCTGCACGCCGTCCACGTCGGCCGGCCAGTTGTCGACTTCGGTGGTGGTCATGAGCTGGCCGCCCTGGGCGATGCCGGTGATCAGCAGGGGCTTGAGGTTGGCGCGCGCGGCGTAGACGGCGGCGGTGTAGCCGGCCGGGCCGGAGCCGAGAATCAGGACTTGGGCATGCTTGTTCTGTGACATTCTGAAACCTTCGCAATGGGAATGCAGGCATGATTGTAAGAACGGATGGCGCCGGACGCCGGACGCCCGCCCCATGCCCCTGTGCCAGCCAGATTGATCAGCTGTGCGGCCGTTCGAAAAAGTGGCTGCGTCTGCGTTAAGCTTGGCCCACATCCTGCCTATGACGTACACCCTCAATACCCTGAACAACAGCGCCCGCCAAGGCGAGGCGCCGGCCCGTACGGGCTGGGGCCGTTTTGCCCATGAACTGGCCCTGGTGGCCGGTCTGGTGGGGCTGGCCTTCTGGCTGCTGGCGCTGACCAGCTATTCCCTGCAGGACGCGGCCTGGTCCACCTCGGGCGAGAGTGGGGCGATCCTCAACCGCGGCGGCCGCCTGGGCGCTTGGTTGGCCGACGCCAGCTATTACCTGCTCGGCTTTTCGGTCTGGTGGGCCTTTGCCGCCGGCGTGCGGGCCTGGCTGGCCTCGCTGGCGCGCTGGCTGCGCGGCCATGAGCTGCTGGAGGCCCCGGCGGTGCACGAATCGTCGCGCCTGAGCCGCTGGGCCGCCGGCCGCACGGCGTTCTGGCTCGGCCTGGTCATGCTGCTGTGTGCCAGCGCGGCCATCGAGTGGGCACGCTTTTTCAGCCTGGAAGCCCGCCTGCCGGGCCATGGCGGCGGCGTACTGGGCTATTTCGTCGGTCCCTTCAGCGTGCGCTGGCTCGGCTTTGCCGGTTCGGCGCTGGTGGCCATCGGCCTGGGCGTGATCGGATCGGCGCTGGTGTTCCGTTTTTCCTGGGGCCATGTGGCCGAGCGCCTCGGCGCCTGGATCGACGGCCTGATCGAATCCCGCCGCGAAAAGCGCGAGATCGCCGAGGACCTGGCGTTCGGCCAGCAGGCGGCACGCGAGCGCGAAGAGGTGGTGATGGAGGAGCGCGAGGAAATCGTCGAGCACCATCACGCGCCGGTGCTGATCGAGCCGGTGCTGGTCGAGGTGCCGCAGAGCGAGCGCGTGGCCAAGGAGCGGCAAAAGCCCTTGTTCAGCGAGCTGCCGGACTCCAAGCTGCCACAGGTCGACCTGCTCGATGGTGCGCCGACGCGCCAGGAAGGCGTGGCGCCCGAGACGCTGGAGATGACCAGCCGCATGATCGAGAAGAAGTTGAAGGACTTCGGCGTCGAGGTGCGCGTGGTGCTGGCCCAGCCCGGCCCGGTGGTCACGCGCTACGAGATCGAGCCCGCCACCGGCGTCAAGGGCTCGCAGATCGTCGGCCTGGCCAAGGACCTGGCGCGCTCCTTGAGCCTGGTGTCGATCCGGGTGGTGGAAACCATCCCCGGCAAGAACTACATGGCGCTGGAGTTGCCCAACGCCAAGCGCCAGTCGATCCGCCTGTCCGAGATCCTGGGTTCGCAGGTCTACAACGAAGCCAAGTCCATGCTGACCATGGGCCTGGGGAAAGACATCGTTGGCAACCCGGTGGTGGCCGATCTGGCCAAGATGCCGCACGTGCTGGTGGCCGGTACCACCGGCTCCGGCAAGTCGGTCGGCATCAACGCCATGATCCTCTCGCTGCTGTACAAGGCCGAGGCGCGCGACGTGCGCCTGCTGATGATCGACCCCAAGATGCTGGAGATGTCGGTCTACGAAGGCATCCCGCACCTGCTGGCGCCGGTGGTGACCGACATGAAGCAGGCCGCGCACGGCCTGAACTGGTGCGTGGCCGAGATGGAGCGCCGCTACAAGCTCATGAGCAAGCTGGGCGTGCGCAACCTGGCCGGCTACAACCACAAGATCGACGAGGCCAAGGCCAAGGGCGAGTTCGTCTACAACCCGTTCAGCCTGACGCCCGAGAGCCCGGAGCCGTTGCAGCGCCTGCCGCACATCGTGGTCGTCATCGACGAGCTGGCCGACCTGATGATGGTGGTGGGCAAGAAGATCGAGGAGCTGATCGCCCGCCTGGCACAGAAGGCGCGCGCCGCCGGCATCCACCTGATCCTGGCCACCCAGCGCCCCAGCGTGGACGTGATCACCGGCCTGATCAAGGCCAACATCCCGACCCGCATCGCCTTCCAGGTGTCGAGCAAGATCGACAGCCGCACCATCC
>Ga0255338_1004277_pt1 | contig 15127 bp, 12 predicted proteins | sample MeOH1_35cm_T4_19_FD_203715 | JGI IMG/M metagenome (GOLD analysis project Ga0255338, IMG submission 203715) | Sandy soil microbial communities from University of British Columbia, Vancouver, Canada - MeOH1_35cm_T4_195 | ecosystem: Engineered > Artificial ecosystem > Sand microcosm > Unclassified ...
TGCGGCGATAACGTGGTTATTATTAACGCTGAAAAAATCCGGTTCACAGGAAAGAAACTGACGGATAAAGTATACAAGCGCTATACCGGTTACCCGGGCGGGCAGCGTTTCGCAACACCAAAAATGTTGCTGAACACGCATCCTGAGCGCGTGCTTGAACTTGCAATCGGACGTATGTTGCCGAAAACAATTCTTGGTGACCGTCTCCGTCGTAACGTATTCGTTTACGCGGGAACTGCTCACAAGCAGGAAGCACAGAACCCGAAAAAAGTAGATCTCACTAAGATTAAGGAAAGAGCGTAATGGAAAGACTAAATACACTCGGTCGTCGTAAGACAGCAATCGCACGCATCTATATGGAGCGTGGAAAAGGGACGATCACGATCAACAACCGCGATTACAAGCAGTACTTCTCAACAGAAGTTCTCCAGAATAAAGTTATTCAGCCGCTTGTGCTTACAGGCAACAACGATCTCTACGATATCCGTGTGAACGTTGAAGGTGGCGGAACAACCGGTCAGGCAGAAGCTATCCGCCTGGCTATTTCCCGTGCACTCGTTGAAACAGATGCTGAGCTGAAGTCAAAACTTCGCGCCGACGGTCTCGTTACACGCGATCCCCGCATGGTTGAACGTAAGAAATTCGGTCGCCGTAAAGCACGTCGCCGCTTCCAGTTCAGCAAACGTTAATCGATATCAACAACATTTAATACAGAGTTCATGTCAGAAAGAACCACATTTACAGAACTTCTCGAAGCGGGTGCACACTTTGGTCACTTGCGTCGCAAATGGAATCCAGCAATGGCTCCGTATATCTTCACCGAGAAGAATGGCATCCACATTATCGATCTGAACAAGACGGTAGTGAAACTGGAAGACGCTTGCCAGGCAATGAAGCAGATCGCACGTTCAGGAAAGAAAATTCTTTTCGTTGCTACCAAAAAGCAGGCGAAAGATATCGTTGCTGAAAAAGTGAAGAAGCTCGGAATGCCTTACGTTACTGAGCGCTGGCCCGGCGGAATGCTGACCAACTTTGCTACAATCCGTAAAGCGATCCGCAAAATGTCGAACATCGACAAAATGGCTACTGACGGAACATGGGAAATCCTTTCCAAGAAAGAGCGCCTGATGTTGTCACGTGAGCGTGCAAAGCTCGAGCATAACCTCGGTTCTATCGCTGATCTTACACGTCTTCCTGCTGCAATTTTCATCGTTGATATCGTAAACGAACACATCGCAGTTGCTGAGGCTCACCGCCTGGGTATCCCGACATTTGCAATGGTTGATACCAACGCAGATCCGAACGAAGTTGATTACGCAATTCCTGCGAATGATGACGCTTCTACTTCCATCAGCCTGATCACTGAGATCGTTTGCAAAGCAATTGCAGAAGGCCTCGAAGATCGTAAGATTGAAAAGGACAAGGGTGAAGAGATCGTGGATGAAGGAGATCTTGATGAGCGTCGCCTGAAGAAATACGAAACTGAAGACGGGGAAGAAAAACGTGGCGAGAAAAAAGGCCCGGGTCTTGCAAAGAAACCAGTTCGTGGTAATACCGGAACACCTGGCAGAGGACCTGGCGGTCCGAACCGTGGACCGGGTGGACCGAATCGCGGCCCAGGTGGCCCGAACCGTGGCCCATCAGGTGGTGGTCCGCGCAAACCGACTCCAAGACCTTAATCAGTCGACCACTGCATTGTCATACTTCGGCTACGCTCAGTATGACAATTGCACACAGTAAACTAAGTCAATAACAGAATAAAGGATAATACAATGTCAGTTACTATCACAGCAACAGATGTAAATAAGCTGCGCACAATTACAGGTGCCGGAATGATGGATTGCAAAAAAGCACTCGTTGAAACAAGCGGTGACTTTGAAGCTGCAATTGACCTGCTGCGTAAAAAAGGACAAAAGGTGGCTGCTAACCGCAGCGACCGTGACGCAAAAGAAGGATTTGTTATCGGACAGACTAACGGCACACGTGGTGTTGTTGTTGTTCTGAACTGTGAAACAGATTTCGTTGCGAAGAATGAAGATTTCGGAAAAGTTGCCACTGCAATGGGTACAATTGCCCTGAACCAGAAACCTGCTGATCTTGCTGCACTGCTTGCTTTGCCTTACGGCGAAGGAATGACAATCGCAGAAAAAGTGACTGAACAGGTTGGTCGTATCGGTGAGAAGATTGAGCTTTCACGTTACGAGCAGGTTGAAGCAACTAAAGTTGTTGCATACAATCACCCGGGTAACCGCCTCGCCGTAATTGTCGGGTTCAACAAACCGGTGAGCGATGAAGTGGCTAAAGATGTTGCTATGCAAACCGCTGCAATGGCTCCTGTAGCCGTTGATAAAGGTGATGTGGATACAACTATTCTTGAACGCGAACTTGAAATTGCACGTGAAACAACACGCGCAGAAGGCAAGCCGGAAGAGATGGTTGAGAAAATTGCACAAGGCAAACTCAACAAGTTCTACAAAGAAAACACATTGCTGAACCAGGAGTTCATTAAGGATGCGAAGAAAACGATCCGTCAGTACATCCAGGAAGCGGATAAGGACGCAACGGTTACTGCATTCCGCCGTATTTCTCTCAGCTAAGACTTCAATTTATTTTGATCCCTCTTCGGAGGGATTTTTTTTGACCTAACGTTTATGAAATACAAAAGAGTCCTTCTTAAACTCAGTGGCGAATCGCTCATGGGTAACAAGCAATTCGGAATTGATCATGATGTATTGGGTCAATACGCAGCGGAGATCAAAGAAATTTCTAAAGACGTGCAGATTGCAATCGTAATCGGTGGCGGAAATATTTTCCGCGGAATCCAGGCCGCTGACGGAGGGATGGACCGCGTGCAGGGCGACTACATGGGCATGCTTGCGACCATGATCAACAGCATGGCGCTTCAGTCGGCCCTTGAGAAACTGGATGTTCCTTCCCGTTTGCAGTCGGCCATTGAAATGAATAAAATCTGCGAACCGTTTATCCGTCGTCGTGCAGTACGTCACCTCGAAAAAAACCGCGTAGTGATTTTCGGCGCCGGTACAGGCAATCCGTATTTCACAACAGATACAGCAGCATCACTTCGTGCAATTGAAATCGAAGCTGATGTAGTTCTCAAAGGAACGCGCGTAGATGGAATTTATACTGCCGATCCGGAGAAAGATAAATCTGCAACCAAATTCGAACGGATTTCATTCGATGAAGTATACGCGAAGAACCTGAATGTGATGGATCTTACGGCGTTCACGCTTTGCAAAGAGAACAATCTTCCGATTATTGTATTTGATATGAATAAGAAGGGGAATCTGAGGAAAGTTGTGAATGGAGATAACGTGGGGACGATAGTATCTATGTAAAATCCGATCGGAGGATTTTGCCATTTTCTTACAGGAAGCACTTTCCGAAAAGTATTCAACTCACACAACATTATTTCGAGCCATGAGAAATCTGATTGCCTGTTTCGTAATTCTGACTTCCATGGCTGTACCGGGCGTTGCTCAGTATAATCCACTGCAAGTTTCATCGAGCGTTGGCTCCGGGACCTATAATTACGTGGGCATGCACAACGGTAAACCGAGGTATATGTTGGGTGTACCCTGCGCCACGATTCCAACATCCACACAATGCGACGCAATCGGTGATGGTCCTTACGAGATTCTTTGGAATGGCTCAGCGTGGCAATGGGAAGCCAACAATGGTGGGTGTGTTTGGTTGTTTAACGGGTGTACCAGTACCACAAGCGGTCCTGATACTGCTGCAACGAATCCATGGAACACCCTGATTCCTCCACAATTGGGTTGGACGGCTGTATCTCCTTACATTATTCCGATTATCACTTACGGCGACTCGTGCAACATTATTGATCAACCGCTCAATCAGGATACGATAGGTTGTGCAGGAATAATTCACGCAGTTACTATTGCCGTCTCACAATCAGAAGTCATTTACTACCTGCGCGATAACAGCACGAACGCAGTTGTCAGCGGTCCGGTTGCAGGGAATGGATCTTCGATTACTCTTGGTACGGGTATCGTAAACACCACCACCACCTTTCATGTTTATGCTCATAGCGCATTGGATTCCGGTGGTTGTAATACGATTATGTCCGATATGATTACAGTCGCAATATTACCGGCAGCTATGAGTATCGACAATCAAACAGCATGTAATTCATTCACGTGGATGGATGGTAATACTTATTCGAATTCTACCAGCAGTCCAACTTATCTTTTTCCGGGTGGTGCTGCTAATGGATGTGATTCGGTTGTGACATTGAATTTAACAATCAACACAGTATCGGATATCACCACGAGCGTTTCAGGAAATACGATAACTGCGAACAATAACAACGCGAGTTATGTGTGGCTTAATTGCGACAGCAACTTTGCGGTCATCCCCGGGGAAACGAATGCCGGTTACGCAGCAACCAGTGATGGTAATTATGCAGTGGCCCTAACCGAAAACGGCTGCCTAGATACTTCCGCTTGTGTAAACATGATCGGCACGGCTGTTATTCAGAATTCTTTCTCCAATTCTTTTACCGTCTACCCTAATCCGATAAGGAATGATTTCTTCGTGCAATTCGGTTCTCCAATTACCAAACTGGAATATGTACTCTACAATTCAGCCGGGCAATCGGTTATGGACGGAGAGCTTAATAACTCCGGTCAGCTACAACTAAATCTGACTGCCGCACCAGGTATTTATTTTCTGGAGTTGCAGGGACCGGAAGGTGAAAAAGCCCTCATTCGACTGGTAAAGGAATAATGAGGTGCAACAGGGTTCATGGCATTGGGGCAATCAGGCTTTATCATTATTAATATCCTGCCCAGGTGCCCTAATGCCTTATTGCACTGATGCCTATTCCGGAAAACTCCTATTTTTACGTAAATCTCATTCCAATGAACGAAGAACTTCAACTCATAATAGACACCACTGAAGAGTCCATGGACGCTGCAGTGAAACACCTCGAAAATGAACTCGCTAAGATTCGTGGAGGACGTGCCAGTATAAACATGCTCGACGGAATCATGGTTGATTATTACGGAACCATGACGCCGCTCAACCAGGTGGCAAACGTGAATACACCGGAAGCACGTACACTTGCGGTTCAGCCATGGGAAAAATCCATGATCGACCCGATCATGCGTGCCATCCAGGCGGCGAATCTCGGATTCAACCCAACCAACAATGGTGTGATGATCATCTGTGCGATTCCCCCGATGACGGAAGAGCGCCGTAAGCAGATGGTGAAGAAATCGAAAGAAGAAGGCGAACACGCGAAAGTTTCTATCCGCACCGCACGCAAAGAAGCAAACGAACAGGTAAGAGCCCTGCTGAAAAGTGGAATGACTGAAGACGAAGTAAAAGGCGGTGAAGTGAAAGTTCAGCAGATCACGGATACATATACTGCGAAAGTGGATAAGCATTTGGAGGCGAAGGAAAAAGATATCATGACCGTGTGATCGTCATCCTTCGACTACGCTCAGTATGACAAGGTTTCAAAACAATTATAGAAAAAGGCGCTTCAGAGATGGAGCGCTTTTGCTTTACCACCACGACACAGCGAGCACGGCGAAATTTTTATTTAACTTGGGGTATGCGTTGGATGATATTTCTGCTACTGGGTTGCGTATCTGTTGTTGTGACCGCACAGGTAAATCGCGCATGGGTAAAGGACACTAACAACGTTCAGTTGCACGTCGTGGAGGGAGATACATCCTTCTTCGTGAAAGTTGGTAAGCGAGAAAATACCTGGTACTTATTTTACGATTCGTTATTGATGAAAAAGGCCGCGTATGTCAAATATGAGAAATACTCTCTCAGTGATTCAACCTGGTTCAGAAATGGAAATTTAAAATCTTGGAGTACTCAATTACCAAATTGTGGCAATTGTTGGAATTCCCGTGAGTGGAATCAAGAAGGAAAGCTACTGATCCAGACAGATTATGCAAACGATACGCTTACAACAATTCATTATTACACCTCTGGTGTTGTCTCAAAAAGAAACATTCACTATTTGGATACGATTCATCCTCGAACCATGGTCTGGCATTATTCAGTTGAATACTACGAAAATGGTCAAAGAAAATATGACCCCGTAGATCCGAATCTTCGTGAACCAGAAGCGTACACCGAATACTACGAATCAGGGCAGAAAAAACTTGAAACGACGTTGCTGGAACACACGTATCTCGGATCCTATACGTTTTGGTATAGTAATGGTCAGATTAAAATAAGGGGTCAATATATTGACGGCGGCCTTTCACAATTTGGTTTTCCCAAAAGCAATATGGATGGCACCTGGTCCTACTACAACGAATCCGGCAAGCTCATCAAAGAAGAATTCTACGAAGAAGGAAAGTTGGTGAAGACGGTTGAATATTAATCTGCGCTCAATCTGCGAAATCTGCGGCAATCCTTCTTTGCGCGTCCTCTGCGCCTCTGCGTCTTTGCCGTTGTATGACCATCACGATCTAGGTTCTCAGAACAAGTCACGAACCGTTCTCACAAATCCGTCTGATCTGTATTTTCCGTCCTTTCCGTGTACCATCACGTGTAGTACGTCAATCCTCAATCTTGGTATCACATTCGCTCTGTTATCCGTGGGCTAAAGCCGCACGGTTATCATCGCTCATTCGTTTTAGGGAAAGTGCACTTCGATACGCTCGTGAAGATTCGTTCAGTCCGCTCCGCCAGCGTAGACGTGTGATCCTTCAGAACAATTGCGACAGATATCAATCTCTTTTCTTCCCGTCAAAACCGCCTGCCTGAATTTTTTATACGGCTCACTGAACCACACTTCCTTGAACGAAAATGTTTTCAGCGTCCCGAGCTTGTGATGCGCATCTTTATCAAAGCAACACGGCACCACACTTCCATCCCATGTAATCACACACGAGTGCCACATCTTCCAGCAATGGTCCTCGAGTTCATTCTTTAATTCCCAGCGACCGTTATCACCGATTTTGTAACGTGAGTATTCCGTGTTGTCCGGAATCAATTCATTCCCGTCTTCGTATTCATACACCTGTGCAGTTTTCAGCACCACTTCATCCACACCGAGTGCCGATGCCATTTTCTTCACTTCATCTACCTGGTGCTCATTCGGTTTTACCACCAGCATCTGAAAAACAATATGCGGTGTGCGCGATTTCATTTTCTGCTTCGCTGCAACAATGTTCTTCGTGCCTTCAATCACCTTCGAAAGCGATCCGCCGATACGATATGCCGAATACGTTTCCTGCGTTGATCCATCCACAGAAATAATCAATCGGTCCAGTTTCGATTCGATGATCTTTCTGCAACCATCTTCGTCGAGGTAGTGCGCGTTCGTAGATGTTGAAGTAAATATTTTTCTGTCACTCGCATAACGGATCATCTCCGTCAGCTTCGGATTCAGAAACGGCTCGCCCTGAAAATAAAAATTCATGTACATCACGTGCGACTTCACCTCATCCGTGATTTTCTGAAACAGCTCTTCGCTCATCATTCCCGTAGGACGTGAAAAGCTTCTCAGTCCGCTCGGACATTCCGGGCAACGCAGGTTACAGCTCGTAGTCGGCTCAACAGAAATGCTGATCGGTAATGCAGTAAGTGATGCTTCCTTCGTGCGTTTTGAACGGCGATAAGAAGAATACAGCTTCAGTGCATTCCATAAACGATACGGTGTTGCGGTTCGGAACATTCCTATAAAGTTAAGTTGTTTTATGCAGACTTGAACGGAGTCATGTTACCCCTGCCAGCAGATTGCTTCACCCTGATGCAAGCATCAGGTCTCGCAATGACGGCTTTGTGTCGGGAAAGTGCACTCGCTTCGCCCGTGGAGATACTTAAAGAAATTCCCACCCGCGAAGCGAGTGCTCTTTACTTCCCACGCCTGTCATTGCGAGGAACGACTTGTCGCGACGAAGCAAGCTCTTCAGGGTAATTCGCTACTTATACACATCCAACGTCCTGACGAAATCAGGATTTGCAGCAGATGTAACTTTGATCTTGTAGAACGGTGTCGTTTTTGATTTTGAAATCATGCACGTCTTATGTTTACCCGATTCTACACTCGTCGAAGAAACTGCTATCCACTTGTCGCCAACCTGGTATTCGATGTTATAAGTATCTGCGGCATCTCCATCGTTCCAGATATTAAACGTTACTGCCTTCTTATTGTCGGAAACAACCGCCGTAGTAAACCACACCGGATACAATGACGTGCAATAGTGAGAACGGTATTGACCCGCCGCAACCCAGCCGAGAGAATCATTTGCATACGATTCAGTGAATGCATCCCACACAATTTTTCCGTCGCGGGAAATTTCAATCGTGCGATTGATGTTTCCGAAATTCACCAGCAGATTTTTATTTGGCAGCTCATCTACTCCTCCGCACTTTTCGCTCTTGCCGCTTGTTGCTTTGTCAAAATCACAGGCGAAGCGCCACACCAGTTTTGAATCATTTCCATTCGATCCGGGAGAGAAAATAACAATCGATGAAACAACTCCGTTTTTGGAAACCGAATCGTTATTGAATACTGCTATATTTCCGTCGCTCAGCGGAGTTACATCATGCTGCGCATGAAAGAACCCGGGGTTTATCCAGCCGTAACCTGAATTCATTCTGCGCCCATACGTTGCAACTACTTTTCCGCTCGTTTTTTCAATTTTAACTATTCGGTCAAGATCACGGAATCCGGCATACACATATTCAACACCGTTCTCGTTCACCTGTCTGAATGCATTCATGTGCGTTGAAAAAGCCCACCGTCCGTCGGGTTGCATTTTGAATTCAATTTCTGCCGGACGCATGTACGGATACGAATCCCACTTCCATACAATTTTTCCGCTGCGGTCGTATTCCACAATTACACCGAATTCTACGGGAACAAATGCCGTATCGAACGGAACGGCCATACGTACCGTGTGATTTCCCAGCGTCATAAGATGTCCGTTCGGCAGTCGCTCAATGCCGTGATGCAAAGACTCGACAGTATTCACGCCGGACTTCGGTGCCCGCCAGGAAATTCTTCCGTCGGGCATTATCTCAAATGCATTCCGGTTTGTAATGAACGTTATTGTGCCTGCACTTGTGACACGCAGATCCCTCACTTTATCATCACGTGTGAATTCCTTCTTCGGATCTTCCGGCAGAAACCATACGGGAGTCCCGGTGCGATCAACGATCATGCAATGGTAATCGAAAGAAATCAAACCGCCCTGATTTGCGCTTTTATCGTTGGTGACCACGCGCACGCGATTTTTCGAAGGCAACGGCAGAATGGAGAATTTATACTCCGGTGATGTAAAAATATCCTTGCGTTTTGCATTCATACCGGTGTAATGCCAGGAATATGATTTCCCGAATTCCAGCCACGTAACAAGAGTTGCAGTGCTGCTGTCGAATGAAGTAGTGATGCTCCATTTATCTCCGACCGGCACTGAAATTTCCAGACGGTACATTACAGCCTTGTCAACAGGTGGATGATCAAACATCACCTGTGTGTAATTGATACTGCTGTTCGGAATCGGAATGATTGCGGAGTTCGGAAGAAATGGCGGAGGTGCAAGTGCACCCGCAAATGTGAGCTGTGCATGCATCACATTCATCGCAGCGAAAAAGAAAACGAACAGGTTAAGGGCGCGCAACATCCGATTTTTCATATTCTGCAAATTCTGATTTAAGTTGAGCGATGAACTGATCCTGCGCCTCCCGCCTGGTCATGTCTTCCACAGACAGTTCCCTCGCTTCTGTCTTCCACCTGGCATTTATGGTCTGAAATTCGGCAACCTCGGATTCGGAGAATGTGAGCAGCTTTTTGCGGGAAATTTCCCTGGGGTAACCCAGCTTCTCCAATGTCTCGCCTGCAACTGATTCGAAAATCACAAGATCTTCGTGAGATAATTCCTTCAGGTATTTTTTTGAATTGTTGCGCATCAGCGGTTTCGTGAGATTGCTCCACATTTTTCCGGATGAAGCGGTAATCTTTGATTCATCTGCATCGGCATATTCCAGCATTGCAGGTGTGTATTCAATTTTCATCGCATTACAGATCCGCTTCAGTGTGCGTTCCGTGTCAGAAATAAAATCTTCGTAGCAGATTGAGATCACGCGGTTCTTCCCGAGACTCTGTGCAAGTTCCAGAGACAATTCCTGTTCAAGACTCCACTGTTTTGCGAGATTGTAAATGTGTTTTTCTCCCACCACGGCTTTGCGAAAAGAGCACGCCACATCACGCCCGTCGCGGTACATGAAAAGATATAGCGGATGGATTCCGGCTGATTCAATTTCCTTCGCATGATGAATACTCGCCATGCTTTTGCAGGACCACCATGATGCATTCTTCGTTTGTGCCTTCGTCCAGTAAATTGCACGCATGATTTGCGGAAGCGAATGATTCTCACACAATGCTGCAATTGCCGCGCGATCAAACTTCACCGACCAGTCCACAGGATTTTTCTCCACCAGCGTACATACTTCGTCCACGAGTTTCCGGAAGCGGGATGCGTCGTTCAGGTCGCCGTACATCGTCAGCATGGGCATCATCACCTGCAGAATATGAGGTGGATGCGGTGCAGAAATCTCCGGATGCTGGTTGAGCATCACGCGCAAAAGATTGGTGCCGGAACGCTGGGTTCCTATGAACTGTATGGCTTTTTTCATTGGGGGATACGAAGATACAACATTCCCCATGCCCGCGAGCAAAGCGAGGGCATACTCCTGCCACCAGAACGTCATTGCGAGTCCTGACGCTTGCCGTAAGGACCAAGCAATCTTCTGTGAGAACAATGCCTGATACCATGAGTTCAGAAATCACAGGAGATTGCTTCGTCGCGACATGTCGCTCCTCACAATGACATTCGGTTGAGAGAAGACCTGCACTCGCTGCGCGAGTGAAAAGCCGTTACCATATCAACCACCCGGCTATTCCCGATGCCACAATCAGGAATATCGGCTCCGGATTTTTCCAGACCGAAACTGCCAATGCCACAGCAAAAATTGCGACGGCCGGAATACTGATCGTGCCGGATGCAAATACCACCCACACCGATGCGAAAATCATTCCGATTACAGCGGGACGAACACCTTTGAACACCGATTCTACTCCATCGTTGTTTTTCAGTCTGTTCATGAAGTGCTGTGCCACGTACATCAGCACAGCGGGCGGAATGAAAAGTGAAACCGCCGCCATCGCAGCCCCTTTGAGTCCTGCAACTTTCCATCCGATGAAAACAGAACTGATCATGATCGGGCCCGGTGTAACTTGTCCCAAAGCGATTCCTTCAGAAAACTCACGTGCCGAAAGCCATGATAATTTATCCACTACCACACTCTTCATCGCGGGGATGAAAACATAGCCTCCACCGAACAGTGTAACACTCATTGATCCGAACGTCAACGCGATAGATCTCAGTTTCGTGAATATCAAAGAGAAATCAGGCGGAAAAAATAATACGGCGAAAATAATAATCACTACGGCCGGGAGAATGAAAATGGACTTCACGCTTTCCTTTGGCAGCTGAAGTTTTTGTTCCCGTTTCTTATAGAGAAGGAATCTTCCGATGATGGCCGCTGCGCTTACGATGAACAGGGTTACATAAAATCCTTTCCATACCAGTAAAGCAGATCCGGCTCCGATTACGATGACATGTTGTATCCAACCTTTTACGTTTTTCTTATAAAGTTCCCACCCCGCTGACGCGATAATTGCTGCTACACACGGAAGTATTCCATTCATCACGGAAGTAAGCGTGGTATTTTCTCCCAGCCTGAAATACGCCCACGAAAGAAAACACATCAGCACAAAGGAAGGCAGCGTAACCGCAAACAGCGCAAGGAATGCACCCGCAGCTCCGTTCAATATTTTTCCGCAGGCAAAAACCACATTGGTCGCGAGCGGCCCGGGAAGAATATTTCCAACCACCATCAGATCGAGAATTTCTTCATCGCTGACCCATTTTCTTTTTATCGAAATCTCCCTTCTGATTGCAGCCACCATTGCAACGTTTCCGCCGAAAGCAGTTGCACCCATCTTCAGGAAGATGAGAAATATCTTAAAAAGTCCGGGACGCTCTTCGTTCACAGTTCACCGTTGGTTAGATCACAGTTCGCAGCTATACTATTCCTTGCTGAACGTGACAAATGTACGGCAAACTATTTTTCAGGAGCCGGCTGCAAACGGTGATCCGGCAAACTGTAAACTAGTGTGGTTGCTGCATGCGCTGGTATTCTGCCTGACGCTGAATGACTTTCTGCTGCCATTCCCGCGTATAAAATTTGATGCGAAGTGTAACAAATGCCGAAAGTCCGCTGAAGGAATCGAATGTAGTTGCTTCTTTATTGAAACACATGCGATAACTTCCGCCGGCACCGAGCGATAAGGGCTTGAACAGATTTATCCAGACCATGCCACCCGGATTCACCATCAGGAATTGCGGATTGCTGACGATCCCGTAATTCAATGGATTGAGTGAGTACAATTGTGCACCGCCCCATCCAACCCTGATCGGGAAAGAAAAGTTAATGACCTTCCTGGGGCGTATCAATGGTTCGACGCTCAGTGAAATCGCAACCAACGATGTTACATGAGGGAATTCAGAAATAACGTTCGGCTGGTTCTCAACAAATCCATCGAAATCAAGACCAACAGCAACCTTGTCGTTGAGCACTATTCCGAAAAACTCTGCGGAGTAACCCTGTCCGGTTTGCCCGCTGTTAAAGAACATCGGTTGATAACCGAAGTGATATTGCAGGTAAGAATATCTCGCCTTTTTGAATAGATATTCCGTGGTATCGGCCTGAGCATGAGCTACCGAAAATGACGCAAGAAGGAGGATAATTACTGCCGGAATTCTGTGCTGCATGTTCATAGGCTTGATCAATTTAGGCAATTGCTTTGTAAACAGTCATTTACAAGACGGCAGTAAGTCAAAAAGGATGCCACACTCTTGTCAATTTTTCAGGGCTCACCCTCCATAATTTCCTAAATTTACGCCCTCTAGCATCCCCGCGCAGCGGGTTTATTTTATGTGGGCAACACTTTCGCACTTTATCCTTCGTCAACGCATACCGCTACTGATCATCATCCTGTTGCTCACAGGTTTTATGGGCTGGTATGCAAGCAAGCATCTTGAGCTTTCGTATAAGTACGCGCGCGTTCTTCCTGAAGACGATGAAATGGCAATCGCCTACGAGAAGTTCAAAGCGAAATACGGGGAAGACGGAAACGTAATGCTCCTGACTTTCCAGGACAGCAATATGTTTCAGCTCGACAAATACCAGGGATGGTACGATCTGACTGAAAACATCCGCAAGATTGATGGTGTTCAGGAAGTAATGTCCACTGCAAAATTGTACAACATTGTGCGCGATGACGACAGTCTGAAATTCGACATTGTGCAGGTCGTGCAACGCCGCCCCGAAACACAGGAAGAAGTTGACAGTATTAAGAAGCAGATTTTCCGCCTCCCATTTTATGATGGACTGATCATCAATAAAGAATCAATGGCCACGGTGATGGTCATCACATTTACGCAGGAAGTTCTGCACGCCAAAGACCGGATTGCTATTGTTAACAGCATCAATGAGAAAGGTGCTGCTTATGCCGAGAAATATAATATTCCGAAAACAGGGGTTGATTGTAACCTGAACGGAATACTCGATGACGCAGAATTAGCACGCATGCACTTTTCCGGGATGCCGCACATCCGTACGCAATACATGCAGAAGATCGGGGGAGAAATGCAGTTGTTTCTTTTTCTTTCGATCGGCGTAACTGCACTTATCCTGTTTATTTTCTTCCGTTACTTCAATGCAACATTCTTCTCGCTGGTTGTGGTAATTGTAGGCCTGATCTTTTCGCTGGGAACCATGGCACTGTTCGGTTACAAAATTACCGTGTTGACAGGAATGATTCCATCGCTCATTGTCATTATTGGCATTCCTAACTGCATCTTTCTCATCAATAAATACCAGGAAGAATATTCCAAACACGGCCACAAAACAAAAGCACTTGCACGCATGGTGCAGAAAGTAGGCCTGTCCAACTTCCTTGCGAATATGACTACTGCAATCGGTTTCGGTGTATTCTATTTCACCAAGAGTGATGTGCTGGTTCAGTTCGGTGTTACTGCTGCAGTGAACGTAATGATAACGTATTTCGTTGCGCTCTTTCTTACACCCATTATTTTCAGTTACCTGCCTGCACCGAAAGCGAAACAGGTTCGTCACCTTGAGGGGAAACGCATTCAGAAAATCCTTTCGCTTATCAACGAGCTTGTACACAATCACCGCAAGAAGATTTATCTCGGTGTCGCCATTCTTACCATCATCTCTTTCATCGGGTTCAAATTCATTTCCGTGGTCGGTTACGTCGTAGATGATCTTCCGAAAGATGAACCGATGTATGTTGACCTGAAGTTTTTCGAGAAGCATTTCAACGGCATTCTCCCCTTCGAAATTGCCCTGGAGGTGAAGCCGCGTTTAACTGACAGCATTGTCGCGGGAGCGAAAAAAATCAATCCTGATACAATGCTCGACAGGAAGAACTATGCAAAAGACACGCTTGGTCCGCGGAATCTTTTCGATCACGAGGGAGAAATCCTGAAGAACATCGATTCACTCCAGAACTTCATCACAGCATATCCTGTATTCTCCAAACCGATTTCCATTGTCGAAGTACTGAAATTCTCGTACCAGGCGTATAAGGACGGAAAGCCGAAAGCATATCGGCTGCCGAACAACGTTGTGGATCTGAAGGCGCTTGCCGACTACAGCGGGACGGTGAAAAACCAGCAGGGCAAACTGAATGCATTTATCGACAGCTCAAGAATGTCTACCCGCATCAGTATTCAGATGGCCGATGTGGGATCAGACAGTGCGAAAAAAATAGCTTCGGAAATCCAGCCGGTAGTCGATTCTCTTTTCCCTTCGGATTATTACAAAGTCGATCTCACCGGACATTCACTCATGTTCCTGCGTAGTTTCGACTACCTCGTGCATCACCTCTTTGTATCGCTATCCATTGCGATCCTGTTAATTCTTCTCATCGGCATGGCCCTCTTCCGGTCTGTAGCAATCATTGTACTATCGAAACTTCCGTGTCTCATCCCTCTCGTAATGACTGCCGGAATAATGG
>Ga0255338_1004278_pt1 | contig 15112 bp, 9 predicted proteins | sample MeOH1_35cm_T4_19_FD_203715 | JGI IMG/M metagenome (GOLD analysis project Ga0255338, IMG submission 203715) | Sandy soil microbial communities from University of British Columbia, Vancouver, Canada - MeOH1_35cm_T4_195 | ecosystem: Engineered > Artificial ecosystem > Sand microcosm > Unclassified ...
CCGCACGCGACAACGATGTAAGTTTGTATACTGTTTGCGAAAACATCACTCCATTCGGACTGGCAATCAATGCAGGAACAACCAACAAGATCACTGAATTCGTATCGATGATCCAGAGCTTCAACGTAATGTTGCCTGTTCAAAACGCATACGATCTCGGAAATCATATATCCAGTCACTCAGGTTTATTGCGTGAACTCTATTCCGACAAAACTCCTGAAGGAGTAAGTCGGTACGAAAACGTCCAGGAATTGCTCAATGGTCTGAAAGAATTCTCTGATGGTGACAGTACTCCACCGATTGACCTTGTTGAAAACGATCCTGAGTTACAGCGCATAGAAGTTGAGAACAAAGCAGAACTGCTGGAGGAATCGGGTATAGTAGAGAAACCACAGCGCACGCTGGATCAGTTCATGCAGGACATTGCACTGCTCACCGACGCCGATTCAAAAGAGACCGAAGAAGACCTGAACAAAGTTTCGCTGATGACGATTCACGCCGCGAAAGGCCTGGAGTTTCCGTATGTGTTTGTTGTTGGCCTCGAAGAGAACTTGTTTCCTTCGGCGCTTTCCCTCAACTCGCGCGAGGATCTCGAAGAAGAGCGCAGGTTGTTTTATGTGGCCTTAACCCGTGCAGAAAAGCGCTGCACACTTTCGTTTGCATCGACCCGCTATCGCTGGGGTAACCTTACTTCGTGTGAGGCCAGCCGGTTCATAGATGAAATCGATCCGAAGTTTATTGAATACGCCAATGCGGGTGCACGCAAGCAGTATGATCAGTTTAACGAGCCTGCGTTTGATGTCCGTGATAAATCGCCCGAAGAAAAATCTGCCTTGCCGCGGAAGAAAAATCTGGTACGGGCGACATCGATTAATTCAGCACCTGCTCCGATTGATAATGCGCACCTGAAGAGTCTGCAGGTCGGACAGCGTGTGCGGCATGACCGATTCGGGGATGGTCAGGTGATGAACCTGGAGGGGACGTTTCCGAATACGAAGGCGACGGTAGTGTTTGATCAGGTCGGGCAGAAACAATTGTTGCTGAAATTCGCGAAACTGGAGCTCCTATAAGTACACCGGACAATATTACCCCCAAAGGGTCCTTTAGAGATTCATATATCCCTGATTTTTAGAAGGCTCTATTTGTTGAATACCCAGGTACAAATAAAAAAGCCCGGACTAACCGGGCAAATAAATTATTATTGCTGGAGACTATAAGGATGCCAGTTTATCCAGATCAATCATCTTGGCAATCTTCTTAACGCCTTCAGTATCCTTCTGCCCGCTTGCTTCTACTTGTACCCAGAATCGATAGCCAACACCTAGAGTAAGGGTCGCATCGCCAGACTTCTTCTGGAATTGTTCCCATCCGGCAACTTTATTATCCAACTTCACACCCTGAGACTTTTCCTCTGGCGTGTCAATACTAAACGCCCACATCGCTGTGAGTCCCGCGTACATTCCATACGCCTGATTGTAGTCGACGATTGTTACTTTAACCCGTTCACCCTTGTCATTGGTATATTCACAATCGGCCGTCGAATAACTGGAGCCTGGTACATTGACTGATGCGCCATCCGGTTCACCTTTTGTATAACCATCGATACTTTCCGGTAGATACTTCATAAGTTCTTCATACGGTAACGCGAGAGTATCGCCTTTTGATTTGCGCTCGGCAATCTTCTTTTGTGCTTCGTCCTGCGCATTCTGAGATTCATTGGCCATATTTTCCAATGCTTCCACCGGATTGTCAGCAGTTACAGTTTCTTCTTCTTTAGTTTCTTCCGATTTGCCGCCGCACGATGCGAGAGTAAGAGCCATGCAAACCGAAAATGTGACGAGGGTTGATTTTTTCATGGGATGTATATTTTGGTCTAAGCTAAGGTGAATATCACGAATGCACAAAACCAAATCACCCGCAAAGGGTCCTACACTTGTTTGCAATGATTTAATATTCAAAGTGTTACAATGATCACTAAGTCGGAATTATCCGACAACAAACGTTTACAAATGCTTACAAACGACTACAAACATTTACAAACGACTATAAGTACTTATCACCCGACTAATTAAAATCCTGTCCGCAATTTTGGAGCATGGAAATCCGTGAACCACTACTTCCTGGAAACCTATATCATCTTTGCACAAAAGCAAACGGGGCCGATTTATTGTTTCGTGATTCGCGCGATTACATCTATTTCAAAAGGAAAATGGAAGAACGACTCACCGAAGCATGGGAGATTGTTGCGTATACTCTTCTACCGGAAGAAATTCACCTGGTCGTCAGAATTGCCAAAGCTGAAATTGACGAAGAAACAGTAAATCATTCCATTCTCTTTGGGCACCTACTGAATGGATATGTCCAGCATTACAACCATGTCTATGTCCGGAGTGGTAGTTTATTGAATCGAAGCTTTCGAAGGGAGTTAGTGAAAACTGAAAATGATTTGAAAGACTTGATCACCAAAGTCCATAACCTGCCAGTGGCAAGAAAATTGGTCACACAGAAACACAAGTGGAGGTTTAGTTCATACCGTGAACACCGCGAGCAAAAATTTTCACTGAATCAAATTGCGCAGGTGATTGCAATATTCGGCGACCTTATACGATATGAACTGCATCATTTCTGGAATCGATTGATTCTGGATTGTATATTGCCACCAAGAAAATGGTTAAAAATATTGTCTCCTCTCGAGATTGCATTCCGGGAGAAAGACCCTTTGGGGGGCCATCGTTGGTCCAAACGCGCAAAGCCGCCGCCATAAAAAAGACCGCACATTCCTGTGCGGTCCAACTACATCCTGATCAATTTCAAATTTCTAATGCTCCCGCTTCTCAGGAAGTGTATACTTGCGCCCTTCATTCACCTTTTTAAGATAGGTCATCAAGGGAGCAAAGTAATCGAGCATCGGTTTTGCTGTCAGGTCCGACCCCGTTTTCTCTTTCAATACTGCTTTCCAATCACCTACTCCTCCTAATGCCATCATACTTCCGATGAAACTACCGATTTCCTTGTTACCATAATAATTCGTGAAGCGAGGATCCTGATGAAGTATGTCTTTTGCAATGTGGTCGTGGAATTGGAACATCAGAACTGATGATAGGGCGTAATCGTAATACTGAGCCGGATCGTCAATGATGTGCGTCTTTGTTGCAGCATCGCAGAACTCTTCTCCGCGTTCCATTGGCGGGACAATCCCCTGCTCACGCTTAACGATTTCCCACCAACGCTTGTTGAACTGATCAGCCGGAAGGTTTTTCGCATATAATTCATATTCGAATTCACTCATTGTTCCAGCCTGCCAATTGAGTGCGACAATGTATCGAAGTGCTTCCTTCAACAGTTGCTGCGTTGTGTCGATTGTTGTTTTCGCATCAACCAGACCTAGTCCTTCAAGAAAGGGTTTCTGCATGGCAGCCATACCGAACATTGTCCCGAGAGCTTCGTGGTAAGCGCGATTTGCTCCTTCACGCAAAATAAACGGGATACTGTCATTACTGTATTGCATATAATAGTAGATGTGACCAAGTTCATGGTGAGTTGTCTCGTACCAATGAGCATTGGCTTCAACACTCATCAGCGAGCGAACGTCCTTATCCAGGTCCATGTGCCATGCTGATGCGTGATTATTCTTCTTATAGTCGGCTCCTTCCGGAACAGGGAACAACGACGACTTCTCGTAAAACGAGGGTGGTAGCGGGTCGAAACCCATACTGACATAATAACGCTCCGCCTGCTGTACGATCCACAGACTGTCATAATGTTTCTCCTTGATGATTTTATTGAGATCGAATCCTTCGACCGATACAAGATCACTCCAATCCTGACCCCATTGGTTTGGAAGCCAATGTGCGGGAAGGTAATCGGGAACTTCTGCAACGTTGTATTTTTTCGCGAGTTCGTAACGCGCCCAGGTATGCAGTTCGCGATAAAGCGGATAAATCTCGTCGTTGATGCCGCGAAGCGTAGTCATCATTTCTTCAGAACTCATGCCGTAATCTGCAACCTGGTACGAGAAATAATCCGGGTAATCGAGTCCCTGCACAGTGCGATTACGCAACATGCGTAGATTCTCTAATGGCTGGTGCAGGTTCTGACCAACACTCTTTGCACATTCCCACGCATCGAGACGTTTTGCAACGTTCGTCTCTGAGGTCAGCACGTGATCAATATCGTTCTTGGTAACCTCTTTCCCACCCAGCATGTATTTGAACCCGTACAACTTCTCCGTGGCTTCCGTCTCTGCTTTTATCTTTTCCTTTACCGTTGCTTCTTCTGTCATCGGATTTGCTCCGGCGAAATACAGGATATGTTCCAACTGTTCAACCTGAATCGGAGAAAGTTTGTCCTTCTTCGCCATGAACTCCTGAGTCATCTGAATATTCTCCTTGCTGCCCGTGTAATCAGCAATCGCCTTTGCAGCCACCTGGGCATTGTGCGATGCGGTTGTGTCCCCTTCGACAATATGTGTTAGTAATTGCCACTGCGCCTCGTTCGTTGATATGGTCAGTTGCTGATACTTGTTGTTGTACTCGTTCAGGAACGAATCCACTTTCGCGGACAATCCCGCTTCGCTATCCTCTTTCACCTCTGCAGGTCCGCAATTGAACAGAAAGAACGCGGCACCTATTGTGATACCGACGAGAATGGTTGCTGTATGTTTCATAGTGAATAAATGAGCGCCAAATGTATCGAAGAATCCTGTAAAATCGGCTGAATTTCCACACTTGTTTGATGAAAAGGACCCTTTGGGGGGTATACGGTGATTATCCGATGTGGACTATGGCTTACCGCCCCGTTTGAAATATTCCTGCGCCGCTTCCTTTGCCTTGAGTGAATCCCCCATCATCCCATAATTAGTGTAAATCATTTTCCATGGATTCGGATCCTCCGGCTTCAACACCGCAATCTTCTGAAATGCAATGTTCGAACCCGCATAATCTCCCCGCATGCCTTTGATGTTCCCGATTTTATCCCATCCGTCTGCTAGTGCACTATCCAGCAGTACCGCCCGATCATACATACCAAGTGCGCTCAGTGTATCATGAGTCCTAAGGTACGTATCACCTATTCGGAGGTAGGTTGTCGGAGCGGGCAAAGCTTTCGCTGATTCATTGTAGTAATACAATGTACTATCGTAGTTCGCCAGTTTTTCAAACGCATTGGCGATGTTCAGGAATGTTTCCGCATCGTCCGTAACAGGCTGACCGGACTCAATGCATACTTGTCTCCGTTGCACAACACTCAGCTCCGACCAATGGACCGACGATTTATAATCCTTCTGCAGATAGAGCACTTGACCAAGGAGTTTCGACGACTGAAAATCTCGGGGATCAATTTCTTCCGCTATTGACAATTCTTCGTATGCCAACTTTAACTGCTGTTGCTTCATCACCTCATCTTTCTGACCGAGAGCGGAATTCAGGTAGATGATGCCGACGTTTCCGTGAACACGTGCACTATTCGGAGCATGATCAACATCAGCCAGAAATAATGTGCTCTCGTCTTTCCAATCGCCTGTGCGGTCCATCGTTCTTACTGCATACGCGAGAGAAATGATGATGAAAATTCCCAGCGCCGACGAAGGCATTTTTGCAACCACTTCCGATTTTCGATAGCGAACCAGAAATGCTGCAACGAGAATGCAGAAACCGATTGATGGCACAAACGTAAATCGCTCCGCGAATATGTCACCGATTTTATAGAAGATATTCGATGTCAGTATTATCGTTACGAAGTAAAACAGGATCGAAAATGAAATGATGGGCTGCCTTCTGAAAGTTTTCCATGCGAAATATCCGGCGACACTGATTCCGATAAGAGAAATCCACGGCCAGACATCTGCGAAACCGTTTACCGGAATTTCATTGAAAGAATAATTCCAGGAAAGCGGGTAACCGACAATCATCTTGATCCAGTATCTCGCTTGTAATCCGATAGCTGTTCCAAGCTGGTCAATCGCCGAAGGATTTGACAGCAATGCATTGTTGCGGTAATCGTATGTGATCATTTTCGATGGAGAAGATCGTATCACCCATTCGTGCCACAACAACCAAACCACAGCAATTGCAGCAAGTACAACACCCGGTGTGATCAGCGATTTTACTGTGCGCTCCCTGAACATCATCAGTGCAAGAAGCGCCAGAGGTAATATCAGTACTGCTGCTTCTTTAGAAAGCAGCGCCAGGAAAAAAAATCCCCCGGAGAAGAGCAGGCTTCTCATTTTCCGGTTATCATTCCACCTCAGTAACCATCGTAATCCAAGCAATGAAAATAACAGGGAAAGAATTTCGTCCGCACTTTTCAGGTTCGCAACTACTTCTGTGTGAATAGGCAGAACAATCCAAAGTAGTGTTGCAACCAATGCGATCTGACCGGAGCTCTTTCCGAATAATTCCCTGAGCAGGAGAAACAATTGCATCGCGACAACCGCGTAGAGCACAATGTGTATAAAATGAAACACGCCGGGTTTTTCACCGAAAATCTGCCACTCAGTTGCAAACAGGAGTAATGAAAGCGGACGGAAGATCCCGGAATTTGCATCCGCAAACGATGCATTGCCGTTCCAATAAAACGTGGAAAGGATTTTTCCGAACCCTCCGAAACCGTCTTTGACGTACGCGTTGCCCGTTAGCACAGCTACATCGTCCAGGGCAAACTTAAACCCTATGGTCTGCACATATAAAAGAAATGCAATCCCCGCGAGCACGTAACTTATATTCCGGTCGTTGGACCAGAAATTTTTCTTCAATGCAGGGACTGGCTTTTCAGCCCTGGCTTTTGTTTTGGCCATGGGTAAATATAGTCATCATCAGGATTGTGACGAAAAATACCAGCCTCGTCGCCCGATTACGGATTTGTCCCAATCTTCCCCCGGTGATTATTACTTTTTACCACAAAATGTAATGTGATTATTATTGCGGCAATAAACCCACGCTATACCTTTGAATTCATGAAAATCAACAAAGGATATATTTCTCATTCCGTTGTTCGCTGCAATTGCATTCGCAATACCATTTTCTGTATTACCACTTTTCCACCCCGGAGTTAGTCGGCGTCTGACCGAAGCCTGTCGCTTCACACTTTCCATTCCGTTGCAATTCCCAACAGTTCATCGAAACCGACCTACCGGTTGATGCGTACCACGTATACTTATACGTAATAGTAGCATCCTGTCCGGAGATCACAAAACATAAAACATGCTTAATACAATTGTCCTGATCATCCCGATACTCTTCATCGTTGTGTTCATTGAATGGTACATCAGCTACCGGCATGGCCGCAAAACCTACTCCGCCGGAAACTTTGCAATGAATGTTACTATCGGCGCAATGGACCAGGTGTTCTCACTGGTATATTTTATCGCACTTCTGTTTGCATTGCAGTTTTCCTACGCACACTTTCATTTATTTACCCTGGGCAAACAATGGTATATCTGGGTTGCCGCCTACGTTGCAATTGACTTTCTGTCGTACTGGTATCACCGCTTTTCGCATCGCATCAACATACTTTGGGCCGGACATGTTACACACCACTCGTCAGAACATTTCAATTTCTCCAACGGATTCCGCACCTCTTTTTTTCAGGGTGTAAACCGGATTTTGTTCTGGAGCCTGCTTCCCGTTTTCGGATTTGATCCGTTGATGTTACTGATCATTCTGAAAGTATCAGGGCTTTATGATTTTCTGCTGCATACAGAATACATTCCGAAACTTGGGTTCATCGAGAAAATCCTGGTCACACCTTCTCAGCATCGTGTTCATCACGGACGCAACGATATTTATATCGACAAAAACTACGGATCTACCTTTGTGATCTGGGATAAAATATTTGGCACGTATCAGGAAGAAACGGATAAAGTTGAATACGGTATAAAAGGGCCGTATGCCGACAACAATCCGTACGTAGCCATCGGATATTATTACGGATACCTCTGGCGTGCAATGAAAATGAAACAGAAATTCACTGAGAAAATTACACTGCTGTTTTTGCCGCCTGACCGTACACCGAAGCTTGAAATTGAAAAACGCAGCAGTGTCAATCAGGATGAAGTTCCGCCACGACTGAAGCAGTACGCATATTTTACCCTGGTTACAGTTGTTCCCGCGATGATTGCAATGCTGCTCTGCAAAGACTTTCTCCGGACATGGGAATTCATTCTTTACGCGGCGATAGGAATCTCATCGGTTTCAGCAAGCGCCTTCATCTTAAACGGAAACATCAGCAACACCTTTCAAAAAGTGGAATTGTACCGCCTATGGATTTCAATGATTTCCATTCTTATTCTCTACGTAAAAAGAATAGAATGGCACATACTCGGTGTGGTTGTACTGCTTATGATCACAATTGCAGTTTTCACTGTAGCCCAACTGCGAAAAGAACTTGCTGGCGAAAACGAGGAAGAAACTCCGCCCCGCCTTCGCATTCGCCACTAACACCGCGGTTGTATTACCAACCGAGAATCCACGCAAAAATCAGCGGAGCGCAAATCGTCGCATCCGATTCCACAATGAATTTCGGTGTATTGATATCCAGCTTGCCCCAGGTGATTTTCTCATTCGGCACTGCGCCTGAATAAGAGCCGTAGGAAGTAGTTGAATCGGAGATCTGGCAGAAGTACGACCAGAAAGGAACGTCGTGCCATTCGAGATCCTGGTACATCATCGGAACAACACAAATCGGGAAATCGCCGGCAATACCTCCACCGATCTGGAAGAAGCCAACGCCTTTACCTGAAGAATTCTTTCGGTACCAGTCGCTCAGCCATACCATGTAATCAATTCCACTTTTCATAGTGGTCGATTTCAGGTCGTTCTTGATACAATATGACGCGAAGATGTTACCCATTGTAGAGTCTTCCCATCCCGGAACAATGATCGGCAGATTCTTTTCCGCCGCAGCAATCATCCACGAATTCTTCGGATCAATTTCATAATACTGCTTGAGCACTCCGCTGTTGATCATCTTATACATGAACTCATGCGGGAAATAGCGCTCACCTTTTGTATCTGCATCTTTCCACAAAGCATAAATGTGTTTTTGCAGACGACGGAATGCTTCCTCTTCAGGAATACAGGTATCTGTAACGCGATTCATTCCTTTCTCCAGCAACGCCCACTCATCCTGCGGCGTGAGGTCGCGATAATTCGGTACCCGCGCATAATGTGAGTGTGCAACAAGGTTCATCAGATCCTCTTCCAGGTTCGCACCGGTACACGATATGATTGCAATCTTGTCCTGTCGGATCATTTCTGCCAATGAAATTCCCAATTCAGCAGTACTCATCGCACCGGCGAGTGAAACCAGCATTTTTCCTCCTTCAAGTAAATGCGTTTCATAACCCATCGCTGCGTCTTTCAATGCAGCTGCGTTAAAATGGCGATAGTGATGATTGATAAACTGGGAAACCGGTCCTTTGTTCATTGCAGATATTGTTAAATTTTTTCTGCGCAAATGTAACAGAATATCAGCCTCCTGCTTTCTGCGATTTTTAGTTGATTTCCTATCTTCGTTGAAGTAATTCTGCCTCCTTCCTACGCCAAAATGAAAAAGGGCATCGTTAAATTCTTCAACCGTAAAAGCAAATTCGGCTTTATACGGGATACCGAAACCGGCACTGAATATTACGTTCACGGAAAAGACATTAATGGTCAGGTTAATGAAGGTGATATGGTCGCCTTTGATTTAAAAGAAGAAAAAAGAGGTCCCGCCGCCTGTAACGTAATTCCGCAGAAAAACGAGGATTAATCATCTGGATCGGAGTTGGTTCTGACTGATTTTATTGACAAATTATTCACGGGATCAGGCGGCATCCGGAAATTTCCTAATTGTCAACTTCCTGAATATGAACAATCTAATGGCATGCCCCCCAAAGGGTCGTCTACTATTTTTAGCCAAATATGTTCAGAATACTTCTGCTTAACGAAAACATAAAAGTGCCCACATTCTCGGGTGTAATTTTGCCATACATTTGCGTCCTGTTCTGAAGTGAACACCCTCAAGGAGTTGCATTCTGCAATAGTCCGAAACCGCTTCAGCATGCATGTTGCCACAAATGGCACGTCGTGTTTTTAGATTGGTAAAGTCAAACAAATACAAATCAAACTACGCAGCCTCATCGCTCGTCCATTAAATTTTTCGTCATGAAAAAAATTCTACTCTCGTTGATTATTGCAGGATCGGTAACATCCTTAAACGCGCAGACATTCTGCACTGAACTTTTCTTTTCTGAAATTGTTGAAGGCTCCGGAAATAATAAGGCCATGGAGATTTATAATCCAACCCAGGCGCCTGTTAACCTCAGCAATTACCGTATTGTGCGTTATTCAAATGGTTCTACAATCGGTTCTGATAGCTTCGCGCTGGCAGGGACAATCGGTGCGCTGGATGTTTGGGTAGTTGCAAACGGACAAACTACGACAGCGCCAAGTTCTCCGGCATGCGATACTGTACTGCAGAATATGGCCGACCAGTTGGGTGGTGCGTATCCGGATCCTCAGTACCAGAATGGTGATGACGCAGTCTGTCTCGTTCGTGTTTCGCCTTACGCAATTATCGACATCTACGGCAAAATCGGAGAAGATCCGGGACAGAGCTGGTCAGATGTATTCCCTTATACAGATGCACAAGGTGCCTGGTGGACAAAAGACCATACGCTTCAGCGCAAAGCAGGTGTAACTGGCGGAGTAACTATCAATCCGAGCGCATTCAACATTACAACAGAATTCGATTCGCTTCCTCAGGACACATGGTCCGGACTGGGTCAGCATGTATGCAATTGCGCGAATGTAGGAATCGCTGAAAGCAATACCGCAAACAAACTGAGCGTGTTTCCGAATCCGACAAACGGACAGTTGGTAGTAAACGCATCTGAAAAAATTACACATATCGAAGTGCTCAATACACTGGGCGAAGTGGTCTTTGTTGAAGAATACACTTCAGCCGGCCAACAATCATCGCAGCGTATCGACCTTTCAGGCATGCCGGGCGGCATGTACATGATCCAGGTGCAGTTCAGCAGTGGAAACACGCTGACCTCAAAAGTCACATTGCGTTGATTTATTAACACGGATCATGTACATCACAATATGGTGCGGAATTATTTCCGCACCATATTTTTTCCAGACAAAATGAAACACTTTGCATTTTCTGTCGCGTTTGCTCTGCTTACAACACTTTCGTTTGCACAGCAGGTTGTTTCCGGAAGAGTAACAGATGTGAATTCAGGTGAGCCGTTGATCGGTGCTGTTGTTGTTGCCGACTCCGGGAAAGTGGGTGGGACCACAGACATCGACGGAATGTATAAACTTATGTTGAGTGATGGTCCTCATACACTTCAGGTCAGGTACACGGGCTATCGTCACGAACCGGTAACAATCAGAGTCGCCGGCAAACCTGTAACAGCAGACCTTAGCTGTACGAGCAACACACTGAAGGAAGTTGAGATCATTGCCGATGTTGCTATCGATCGCAGAACTCCTGTTGCATTCACAAACGTAAATGAGTTACAGATCAAACAAGAAGGTGGAATGCGTGACATCACAATGTTGCTGAATACCACTCCGGGTGCGTACGCAACGGAACAAGGCGGTGGTGCAGGCGATTCCCGTGTAAATATCCGGGGAGTTGACCAGCGAAGTGTTGGCGTTCTTGTTGACGGTGTTCCTGTGAACGATATGGAAACCGGCGCTGTTTACTGGAGTAATTGGGATGGACTCGGAGACGTGACCCGGACTATGCAGGTTCAACGGGGTCTGGGTGCATCGCGACTGGCACTTCCGTCTGTTGGCGGTACAATCAATATTCTGACGAAAGGAATTGACCAGAAACGTTCCTTTGCTTTCAAAACAGAGTTGGGAAGTAACGCGACCAACAAATATTCATTTGGATTCACTTCCGGTGAATTCGGAAAAGGATGGGGAATTACACTCGCTGGTTCACGCAAGACAAGTCTGGGTTGGGCCGATCAGACCTGGGATGATGCGTGGTCGTATTTCTTCAAAATTCAAAAACGTTTCGGAAACCATATGATTACTCTCGGTGCAAACGGCGCACCTCAGAAGCACGGTCAGCGTTCATGGAAAATTCCTGTGGCCATTTATGATCGCAACTATGCGGAATCAATCGGCGTGAATGTCGACTCAGTTTACGCATCCAACAACGGATTCACTACCGCGTTCCAGCAGGACCGTGACCTGACCTACAATTCAACCTGGGGATATGTGAATTACCCCGATGGGCAGACCGGACGTTTCAATGAGAAAGTGAATTTTTATCATAAGCCTCAATTCAACGCACAGCACTTCTGGACGATGAATGAAAAAATGACCTTGTCTACCATCCTGTATGTTTCCTATGGCAATGGCGGAGGTACCGGTTTCAATTCTGCACCTAATCGCGATACCCTTACCGGCCAATACAATCTCACACAATATTATGTTTCGAACAGTACCAATATTGATGCGCTCTACAGTACCACCGAACATAAATCAACCCGATACCTCACCGCATCGATGAACAATCATTTCTGGTACGGCGGAATCTCCACTTTTACCTTCCACGTAACTGAGGAGTTGTCGCTTCTCGCCGGAATTGATTTGCGTCATTACGAAGGTTATCATTACCGGAAAATATATGACCTGTTCGGCGGTGATTATGCAACAGATGCCAGCAACAAAAACCAACCGAATGGCATTGGGAATCTTGCGTATTACGTGAAGCGCGTTGGCGATACCGTTTCATACAGCAATACGAGTATTGTAAATTGGGCGGGAGGATTTCTTCAGGCGGAATTTGCAAAAAACAGCTGGTCGACATTTGCCACAGTTACTATGTCAACAACAGCATACCAGCGCTTTGATTATTTCAGGAAAATGGACATCGTTCTGGATGATACTGTTTTCGCACAAGCTGTAGGATACAATGAAGTGTTATATTATAACGGAACCTCAACAGCACTGGCAACGAACGGATCTACAGTTACCACAAGCGGTGACACCACATTCATCGATAACCAGAGCGGACAGGATTACACAATCGTGGGTGCCCAGGCCTATGCGTGGGGCTCTGATTATTCACGTACAGCAGAAACGAAAAAGAAAAGGTTTCCCGGCTTCACTGTAAAAACCGGTGCGAATTACAACATTAACGATCACTACAATGTATTCGTGAATGTCGGCTACATGAATCTTGCGCCCCGGTTCAATACAGTATTCGACGACAACAACAAAGAATATCCAGGTGTGAAGTACCAGCATATCTATGCTGCGGAAATGGGATCCGGCATGCGTTACGCATCATTTGCCGCTAACCTGAACCTGTACTACACAATATGGCAGAATCGTCCGCCCCTGTTCAAGCCGACTTTTCAGTATGCCGGTGATGATTATACGTATGAGATGAACGGCTTGAGTACAACAACAAAGGGAATCGAACTTGACTTCACCTGGAAGCCAGTGAGCCGACTGGAGTTTTCAGGGCTTCTGTCGCTTGGACAGTGGACGTATGATGCTGCGGGAACGGTTTATCTGTACGATGCAAACTACGTGCTGGTCGATACAATCGAATACAGCGCGAGGGGTGTACACATGGGCGATGCAGCACAAACACAATTGGGTGGTTCGGTCAAATGGAAACCTTTTGATGGCGCGTACCTGAAAGCAAGCTTCACATATTTTGACCGGTATTACGCCTCTTTCGATCCGATCAAACTGACAGACCTGATCGATGGTGGAGGGAATTACGTGGGCACTAACCGCGATCATGAATCGTGGATGATGCCGTCTTATTATCTCATCGACATTTTCGGAGGCTACGAATACCGCGAACTGAATGTGGGTAAAAAAGGAGATGACATCCGTGTCGGATTCAACTTTGGAGTTTATAATCTTCTCAATTTAAAGTACATTTCCGATGCCGAGAACGGAAACGAATTCGACGCCGGAAGCTCTAATGTGTTCATGGGACTCGGTCGCCGATGGACAGCAGGAATTTCTTTCTCATTCTGATAACACAAACAACAATGAAAAAATTACTCACCGCCATAGTATCTGTAGTTGCATTCACACTTGCAGCACAAACAACGCTCCCGACTTCCTGGAGTTTCACCACGTCAACTTACCCGAATGGATGGACCGCAAGCGGGACCTCCTTTTATACCGGATCCGGCAATACACCTCCGGCGTGCAAACTGGATAACACCGGCGACTACGTAGAGATCTGGTTTGCTTCCGCGCCGGGACCGCTCACCTATTACATCAGCGGGAACAGTTACGCCGGCGGTACGTTTGAAGTGCAGGAATCTCCAAATGGTACAACCTGGACTGTGATGCATTCTTTCACCACAAACATGCCGAGTAACTACACACTGATAACGGATAATCCACTCAGCACTTCACGCTACATCCGCTTTAATTACACGTTGAAATCATCCGGAAATGTCGGAATCGACGATGTGAATCTTTCAGCTGCGGCAGCCGGTCCGCAACAGGAAATCGATGTTTTTTTCACTTCCACCGCACTTATCAGTGGTGGTTCGATCTGGATCGGTTCACCGGTGAGCACAACTACGCCGTTTACAATTGACGTTGAAAATAACGGAACGGTGAATACCTTGAATATATCTTCTGCCGTAATCAGCGGACCCAATGCCGCTGAATTCAATGTTACTGCATTCCCGGCAACAATTGCTGCAAATGGTGCCGGAACAATCAACATCGACTTCACGCCTTCCGTAGCAGGTACACGAGTTGCTGTTCTCACAATTAACAGCGATGATGCGGATGAATCTGCATTCGTCATCAACCTGAACGGTGCAGGTGGAAATTTCGCTACCGAACCGGCTTCGCCTGCAACGAACATGACATTCACGAATGTGAAATCATATCGCTTCCGGTTGAACTACACGGCTGCTGCCGGTTCTCCTGACGGATACATTGTTCTTCGTCGTGATGACGCCGCAGTAACCGATATTCCGGTTGACGGACAGGTTTACTTCGTTGGTGACATGGTAGGCAGCAGCAAAGTTGCTTACGTAGGTTCGGGCACATCCTTCTGGGCAAATAATATTGGTGCTGCACAGAATTATTATTTCGCAGTTTACGCTTTCAACGGA
>Ga0255338_1004279_pt1 | contig 15106 bp, 7 predicted proteins | sample MeOH1_35cm_T4_19_FD_203715 | JGI IMG/M metagenome (GOLD analysis project Ga0255338, IMG submission 203715) | Sandy soil microbial communities from University of British Columbia, Vancouver, Canada - MeOH1_35cm_T4_195 | ecosystem: Engineered > Artificial ecosystem > Sand microcosm > Unclassified ...
GCCGCCCTCGACCTGCTCGAGCCCGCGCTGGCGGTGGACCTGGTCAGGGACCTCGGCGGCGACCGGTTCCGCTTCGGCCACGCGCTGGTCCGCGACACGGCGTACGCCGAGCTGACGCCGTCGCGGCGGGAGCGCCGGCACGCCTCACTCGCCGCCCGGATCTCCGAGGAGCCCCGGTCGGCCCGGGAGTCGGCCCAGCGGGCACCGGAGATCGCCCGGCACTGGGCCGCCGCCGGCAGCCGGTACGTCGGCCGGGCGTGGCGCGCGGCCGCCCGCGCGGCGGAGCTGGCGATGGCCGCGCACGCGACCGACGAAGCCGTGGCGCACTACCGCTCGGCGCTCACGCTGCTCGCGCGCGACCCGGAGGGGACGCCCCGGGACCGCTGGGACGTGCTCGTCGGGTACGCCGAGGCCTGCCGCTGGAGCACCCGGCTGATCGAGATGATCGCCGCGATCGACGAGGCCGTCGCGATCGCCGACCGGCTCGGGGACCCGGAGCTGGTCGTCGGCGCGGCCTCCGTGGCCGCCGACGGAGCGGTCTGGCAGACCCGCTCGTACGGAGTCGTCCACCAGCCGGTGGTGGACGCGATGCGGCGCGCGCTGGACCGGCTGCCGGGCGAGGACACCGAGGTGCGCTGCCGGCTGCTGCTCCTGCTGGCCGGCGAGCTGTTCTACTCCGACCGGCCCGCGGAGGTCGACGCCCTCGTCGAGGAGGGCGTGGCGATGGCCCGGCGCCTCGGTGACGACCGGCTGCTGCTCAGCGTGCTGACCTACGGCTTCAGCACGCGCTGGCGACGTGCCGCGGTCGGCGTACGCCGGGAGATGGCGACCGAGGCCGTGGCGCTCGCGCAGCAGACCGGGGACGTGCGCACCGAGCTGCTGGCGCGGTTCCTGCTGGCCGCGCTCCGCTGCGGACTCGGGGAGGTCGAGGGAGTCGAGGAGGAGGTCGCCCTCGTCGGTGCACGGGCGCGGGAGCTGCGGCTCTACTTCCTCGAGATGGCCACGCTGACCCAGGTCCAGTCGTGGGCGGCGATGCGGGGCGACGCCGCCGGCATCGCCGCGAACACCGCTCGCCTCCACGAGCTCGACGGGCTGATCTCGCTGTCCCAGAAGGCCGACGCCCTCAAGGGCGCGCTGCTGGTCCCGCAGATGTGGGGCGGCGCGCCCGCCCCTCCCGAGGTCCTCGCGGACTACACCGACGGGGCGAACGTGCCGATCGAGCCCGGACTGGTCGTGATGCTGCTGCGGACCGGCTCGGCCGACCTCGCCCGGGAGGTGTGGGCCGGCTACGAGTACGAGATCGGCACCGACGACTGGTACCGCGAACTGCACTGGTCCTTCGGCGCCGAGATCGCCGTGGAGCTCGGCGAGCGCGACCTCGGCGCCGAGATCTACGCGCGGCTGCTCCCGCTCCGCGGCGGCTGCATCATCTCGGGGACCGGGCCCGCGCACGGACCGGCCGACGCCTACCTGGCGATGGCCGCCGCGGCGGCCGGCGAGACCGCGACCGCCACCCGGCACGCGGACACCGCCGCCGCGCTGTGCCGGGAGTGGGACATCCCGCAGGTCGCCCTCCGGCTGGACGACCTGCGGAGCCGGCACGGCTTCTGACCTGAAAGCCGATGTAACGCGGTGTTATGGCGTGTTCACACGCGTCAGCACGCCCGTCCAGGGCAACAGCACCGCGGACGTTCGGGCTGCGATCTGCCGCGGTGCTGTTGCTCGAGAAGGGGCGTCCGGCACGTGTTCAGTCGCCATAACACCGCGTTACATGGGGGTCAGGCGGCGTACTTGAACGCCTTCCGCTCGCCGCGGCGGAAGCCTCCGCGGGTGAGCAGCCAGAGCACCTTGAACGGCAGCCCGACCGCACCGAAGATCTCGTCGAGCTTGTGCGCCGGCACGTCCTCGGCGCACCAGCCGACCATGAACGACAGCGGCACCGGGGCCTTCCGCTTGCCGATCTCGTCCTCGATCGCCTTCCAGCTCTCCGCGGTGGTGTGCCGCTGCAGGATCGCGATCGCCTCGGTCTCCTCGTGCTCGAGGTGGCGGGCGAGGCAGTCCCGCGTCGCGGCCATCCGCACCCGGAGCGCCGCACGGAGGTCGTCGCCACCGGCGGGCACCCGGTCACCGGCGAGTGCGGCGAAGCCCTCGGCGACCGAGGTGAGCAGCGGGTCGATCTCGCCGTGCTCGGCCTCCATCGCCTCGAGCGTCACCCGCTCCTCGGCGTCGGCCCGCTCCAGCAGGTACGGCCAGATCAGGTCGTCCTCGGCGGAGTGGTGGTGGTGCAGGACCTCGAAGAAGCGGTCCCACCGGGCGGCCAGCGCCTGCCAGGTCGCCCGGTCCTCCAGCGGCGTGGCGCCGACGGCGTCGGTGAACCTGGTGAGGTCCCGCCGGAAGGCGTGGTGCATCACGTACATCATCATCATGTCGGCTGGCCCGGCCGGCGCGGCGGTCTGGCCCGGCAGCATCATCTGCTCGGTGGTGGTGCTCATCGTGTTCTCCTCGTGGGATGTGGGTGCTCAGGTTCAGGCGTGGCTGTAGGTGGGCTCCTCGCCGGACTCAGGAGCAGCCGGCGCGGCCGGTGATACCGGCGCGGGCGGCGGTGTGAGCGACGACGCACGCCGCGGCATCCACCAGTTCCAGCGCCCGAGGAGAGTCATGGTCGCGGGGACCAGGACCATCCGCACGACGGTCGCGTCCAGGGCCACGGCGACGGCCATCCCGAGACCGAGCATCTTGACCACCACGCCCGTCTCGGTGGCGAAGCCGAGGAAGACGGCGACCATGATCGCGGCGGCCATCGAGATCACCCGGCCGGTCGAGGCGAGGCCACGGACCACGCTGCCCCGGGCGTCGCCCGTGTCGAGCCAGTCGTCGCGGATCGCCGAGACCAGGAAGACCTCGTAGTCCATCGACAGGCCGAACAGCACCGCGAACATCAGGATCGGCACCCAGCTGGAGACCGCGACGGTGTGGTCCATCCCGAGCAGGCCGAGGCCCACCCCGTGCTGGAACACCATCGTCATCACGCCGTACGCCGCCGCGATCGACAGCAGGTTCATCGCTGCCGCCTTGAGCGGGACGACGACCGAGCGGAACATCAGCGTCAGCAGCAGCACGGAGACCGCCACCACGAAGCCGACCACGATCCAGAGCCGGTCGGCCAGCATCGCGGAGATGTCGGCCAGTACCGGGGTTGAGCCGGTGATCTCGACGCCGTCGGGCAGGATCCCGGACCGCAGCCGGTCGAGCAGCTCGGTGGTCGCGGGGTCGCTCGGCGCCGTGGTCGGCTCGACGTCCCAGACCGCGACCGCACCGTCCTGCGACACCGTCGCCGGCGCCGAGAGGGCGATCCCGGACAGGTCGGCGATGGTCTCGTGGACCTTCGCCACGCCGGTGTCGCCGAGGCGGTCACGGTCGGCGACCACCGTCAGCGGGCCGTTGGCGCCGGGACCGAACTCGGCGGCGATCAGGTCGTGCGCGGAGCGCAGGGTGGTGCCCTTCGGCTCGTCGCCACCGTCCTGGGGCCAGGTCCGCATGCCCAGCGCCGGCGCGGCCAGTGCGAGCATCACGACCAGCGCGAGGGTGGCCCACGCGACCGGCTTGCGGGCCACGCGCGCCGCCCAGCGGGCGGTGAACGGGTCCTTGTCCCCGATCGCGTGGCCGCCGGTCGAGAAGGTGCCCGCGACGGCACGCCGCTCCTTGCGCGGCAGCAGCCGGCGGCCGGACAGGGCGCAGAGCGCCGGGACCACGGTGAGCGCGGCGGCCATCACGGCGGCGACCGCGAACCCGGTCGCGTAGCCGAAGGCGTCGAAGGTGGGCAGCGCCGCCAGCTTGAGGCCGAGCAGCGACACCAGCACGGTGAGGCCGGCGCCGACCACGGATCGACCGGCGGTCCCGGTCGCCCGGGCCGCCGCCTCGACGGGCTCGTCGCCGGCCCGCAGGCGGTCGACGTACCGGGTCACCAGCAGCAGCGCGTAGTCGATGCCGACGCCGAGGCCGACCATCGTGGCGATCGTCGGGGCGGTCGGGGAGACGTCCATGGCACCGGCCAGGACGGTGACCAGCGACGAGCCGACGGCCAGTCCCGCGACCGCGGTGATGACCGGGAGGCCGGCGGCCAGCACCGATCCGAACGCGATCACCAGCAGCGTCAGCGCCACCAGGATGCCGATCAGCTCGCCCGAGCCCTTGATCTCGCCCGCGGTGCCGGGCAGCTCGCCGCCGAGCTCCACCTGGTAGCCCGCGTCCGTCGCCTGCTCCGTGGCCTTCTCGAGCGGGCCGAGCTTTCCCATGATCGCGTTGTCGGTGGTCGGGACGTCGTACCGCAGGTACAGCAGCGCGGTGTCCCCGTCCTCGGAGAACCGGGGGGTGACGCTGATGACGTGGTCGACGCCCTCGAGCGTCTTCGTCACGGCGGCGACGGTGGTGCGGTCGAGCGCCTGGTCGTCGTGCAGGACGACCTGCGCGGAGGATCCGCCCGAGGCGGGGAGGTGCTCGCGCACCTGCTCGAGGCCCGTCTGGGCCCGGGCGCCGGGGACGTCCCAGTTGTCGCGCAGCGCTCCGCCCCAGGTGGTGGCGGCGGCGCCGACGGCGACGACCACGAGGACCCATGCGGCGATGGTGCGCCACGGGTGCCTCGCGCTGGCGAGTCCGAGTCGGTACAGCGGATTCATGGTGTGCTCCTCGTTGCGGTGGTGTGCCACCACCGTGGAGGAGCGCTCTTGAGCCTGACTTGGGCCTGACTTGAGCGCGGCCGGGCCGCCCGCGTCAGGCGGACTGCACGTCGGCGACGAGCGGGACGCCAGGCCGGTACGCCAGGTGCACGTACGACGGCGCGTCCAGCACGAGGAAGTGGGCGCGGGCGCCGGGCGCGAGCAGACCGACGTCGCGACGGGCGAGCGCGAGCGCACCGCCCCGGGTCGCCGCCCACAGCGCCTCGGCCGGGGTCATCCGCATCTCGCGCACCGCGAGCGCGACGCACAGCGGCATCGAGGAGGTGTAGCTGGAGCCCGGGTTGCAGTCGGTGGCCAGCGCGACGGTGACCCCGGCGTCGAGCAGCCGCCGGGCGTCGGGGTACGGCGACCGGGTGCTGAACTCCACGCCCGGGAGCAGCGTCGCGATCGTGCCGGTGTCGCCGAGCGCCGCGACGTCGTGGTCGTCGAGGTACGTGCAGTGGTCGACCGCGACCAGTTCGAGCTCGCAGGCGAGCTGCACGCCGGGGCCGTGGCCCAGCTGGTTGGCGTGCAGCCGTCCCGGGAGGCCGGCCGCCCGTCCGGCCTCGAGGATGGTCCGAGCCTGGTCGGCGTCGAAGGCGCCGGTCTCGCAGAACACGTCGATCCAGCGGGCGTGCTCCGCGGCGGCGTCCAGCATCGGGCCGGTCACCAGCCGGACATAGCCGGCCGGGTCGGCGGCGTACTCCTCCGGCACGACGTGCGCACCGAGGAACGTGGTCTCCTCGGTGAAGAGCCGGGCGATCGCCAGCGACCGCGCCTCGTCGCGGACGGTCAGCCCGTAGCCGCTCTTGATCTCCACGGTGGTCGTGCCCTGGCGGCGCATCTCCTCGACGTGCCGCGCGACGCCGGCGGTCAGCTGCTCGTCGGTGGCGGCGCGGGTCGCGGCCACGGTGGTGCGGATGCCGCCCGCGGCGTACGGCGTGCCGGCCATCCGGGCCGCGAACTCGGCCGACCGGTCGCCGGCGAAGACGAGGTGGGAGTGGGAGTCGACGAACCCGGGGACCACCGCGCGGCCGCCGACGTCCTGGACGGTGTCCGCCGCGGGAGCCTCCCCGGCCGGCCCGACCCAGGCCACCCGACCGCCCTCGACGACGAACGCCGCGTCGGTCAGCACCCCGAGCGGCGAGCCGTCACCGAGCGCCGGGTCGTTGGTGACCAGCTCGCCGACGTGACGCACCAGCAGGGCGCTCATCGCACCACCACGTCGGCCGCGGTCGCCGCGAACACCAGCGTCTCGGCGGTCGCACCGGCCCCGCGCGTGCGCCACGTGTCCAGGTCGACCGTCACCAGGTCGGCGTGCTGACCGACGTCGATCCGGCCGGCGTCGGCGAACCCGAGCGAGGCGTGGCCGTCGTACGTCGCCGCCGCGAGCAGCTCGGCGGCCGTCCAGTGCCCGCGCTCCCGGGTCGCCAGCCGCTCGTGCATCTCCACCGCGCGCATCTCCTCGAACAGGTCGATCACCGCGTGGCTGTCGGAGCCGAGGGTCAGCCGCGAGCCCGCGTCGTGCAGGAAGCGCGAGGGGCCGATGCCGTCGGCGAGGTCGCGCTCGGTGGTCGGGCAGAAGCACGCGTAGGTGCCGGACTCGCCGAGCAGCCGGACGTCGGTCTCGGTGAGGTGGGTCGCGTGCACCGCGGTGGTCATCGGCCCGAGCACGCCCTCCTCGGCGAGCAGCTGGGTCGGGGTGAGGCCGTGCACCGCCTCGCAGGCGTCGTTCTCGGCGACCTGCTCGGAGAGGTGCACGTGCAGCGGTACGCCGCGCTGCTGCGCCCACCGGGCGACCGTCGCGAGCTGGTCGCGCGGCACCGCGCGCACCGAGTGGATCGCCGCGCCGACGCGGTCGTCACCGAACGCCTCGACCCGCTCGGCCCACCGGGTGGCGTCGCCGTCGCTGAACCGGCGCTGCACGCCCTCGACCTCCTGCCCGAGCCCCGCGGCGAGGTAGCAGGTGTCGAGGAGCCGGATCCGGATCCCGGCGTCGTCGGCTGCGGCGAGCAGCGCCCGGCCCATCTCGTTCGGGTCGTCGTACGGCGTGCCGTCGGGCTGGTGGTGCAGGTAGTGGAACTCGCCCACCGCGGTGATCCCGGTCGCCCGCATCTCGCGGTAGACCTCCGTGGCGAGCGCCCGGTAGCGGTCCGGGGTGAGCTCCTCGGCCAGGCGGTACATCTGCTCGCGCCAGGTCCAGAAGCTCCCCCGCCCAGTCTGGGTGCGGGCCCGCAGCGCGCGGTGGAACGCGTGCGAGTGGCAGTTCGCGAGCCCCGGCAGGGTGAGGCCGGGCACCCGTCGAGTCGGGCCTCGTGTCCCCTCGAGTGGGGTGTTGAGCCCCGTCGAGTCGGGGGTTGCGACCTCGGTGATCACCCCGTCCGCGACCATCACGCGTACGTCGTCCTCGACCCGGCCGTCGACCAGGGCGTGCTCGAGGCGCAGGGTGCTCACGAGGCCAGCTCCTCGAGCGCGTCGGCCAGCGCGTCGACACCGGCGAGGCAGTCGGCCGTGTCGGCGTGCTCGGCCGGGGAGTGCGAGACGCCGGTCGGGTTGCGGACGAACAGCATCGCGCTCGGGATGCCGGCCATCGAGAGGATGCCGGCGTCGTGGCCGGCCGCGGTCGGGATCAGGGGTCTCGACTGTGCTCGACCACCGGACGCGCCCGCCACCCGCCGCGCGAGGTCCGCGTCGAAGTGCACGGCCGGCGACACCGACTCCGCCGCGACCGCGAGCGCTGTGCCGTCGCGGTCGGCGCGGTCCCGGGCCTGCTTCTCGATCGCGGCCACCAGGTCAGCCAGCCGCTCCTCGCTCTCGCAGCGGGCGTCCAGCCAGGCCGTGACCCGGGACGGCACCGCGTTGGTGCCGTTCGGCGCCACCTCGATCCGGCCGAAGGTGGCCCGCTGGCCGGCGAGCCGGGCCTGCTTGTTGGCGGCGAGCGCGGTCATCGCGTAGGTCAGCATCGGGTCGTGCCGGTCCTCCATCCGGGTGGTCCCGGCATGGTTGGCCTCGCCGCCGAACTCGAAGCGGTAGCGCCCGTGCGGCCAGATCCCGCTGGCCACACCCACCGGTACGTCGCGGTGGACCAAGTCGCGGCCCTGCTCGACGTGCAGCTCGACGTAGCAGCCGACCCGCTCCAGCCACCGGCTCGGCCCGAGGTCGGGCTCGAGCCCGGCGGCCGCCATCGCGTCCTCGAGCCGGACGCCGTCCCGGTCGGCCAGCGCCCGCGCCTGCTCCGGCGTCGTGACCCCGGTCGCCAGCCGCGACCCGAGGCAGGCCAGCCCGAACCGCGAGCCCTCCTCCTCGGCGAACGCCGCGACCCCGATCGGCCGACCGGGCGTGAACCCGCGGTCACGCAACAGGTCGACCGCGGCCAGCGCGGAGACCACGCCCAGCGGCCCGTCGTACGCACCGCCGTCGAGGACCGAGTCGAGGTGCGAGCCGGTCAGGACGGCTTGTCCGCCCGGGGCGTCCCACCACCCCACCGCGTTCCCGTTGCCGTCGTGCTCGATCCGCAGGCCCCGGCGCCGGCACTGCTCGACGAACCAGGCGTGGCACTCCCGCTCGGCCGTCGAGAAGGGCTGCCGGAAGTAGCCCGTCGTCACGGCCGACCGGCCGACCGGAGCGAGGTCGGCCCACATCTGCTCGAAGTCGTCAGGCATCCGGTGCTCCGTCATGCTGGGCCCCATGGAGTTCCAGGACGTCGTCGACCGCCGCCGGATGGTCCGCGACTACGCCGACCGCCCGCTCGACCCGGAGCTCGTCGACCGGGCGCTGCGCAACGCCACCCACGCGCCGAGTGCCGGCTTCAGCCAGGGCTGGGCGTTCCTGGTCCTGGACACCCCCGAGGACGTGCGCCGCTGGTGGCAGGTGACCACCGACCCGGCCTCGCTGGCCGACCCGGACCGCTGGCTGACCGGGATGATGCGCGCGCCGGTGGTGATCGTGCCGTGCTCCAGCAAGGCCGCCTACCTGCGCCGGTACGCCGAGCGCGACAAGGGCTGGACGGATGAGTCCGAGGACCGCTGGCCGGTGCCGTTCTGGCACATGGACGCCGCGATGGCCTCGCTGCTGATCCTGCAGACCGCTGTCGACGCCGGCCTGGGCGGCTGCTTCTTCGGCATCCCGGTCGACAAGGTGGCCGCGGTGCGGTCGGAGTTCGGCATCGACCCCGACTTCGACCCGGTCGGCGTGATCACGCTGGGCCACCGCACCGACAGCACCGGCAACGCCGGCTCGCCCGCGCGCCGGCGGCGCAAGCCACTGGCGGACGTCGTCCATCGCGGGCAGTGGTCCGGTCACTGACCCAGCGTTCCGTGCCGGCCCGGCCACCCACAACCCGACACACGTCCCGGCGGTCTCGGATGTGAGACGGGATGGCAGTCGGGCGCGACCGGGACACCCTGGGGGTTGGGCGCCCCGGTCGCTTCGACCCGGGTCGGCTGTCGGTCAGACCGGGTCGACCTCCGGCCGGCGACGCATCCGGGGCAGGATCAGCGCGCCGCCGGAGAGGAGAAGGGCCATCCCCGCGGCAAGCAGCACGAGGTTCGGGCCGCCGGTGTTCGGGAGGGTGCCGGGACTCACCGCGCCCGCCTTGGGGATCGTGTGGTCGGTCGTGCAGTGCGGTGTCTTGCCATCGACGACCTGGCAGCCGGGCGAGGTGACCACGTTCTTCAGGTGGAAGTCTCGTGGCTTGTTCCGCACCGTCACCGAGTACGTGATCGTGGCGACACCGCCCACAGGGAGGGTGCCGGTCCAGATGACGTGCTCGCTCTGGTACTTCACGGTGCCGGCGCTGGCCTTGACGTCGCCGTTGTAACGAGCGTCGTCGAGCACCGCACCCAGGTCGTCGGTGAACTGCGCATCGGCCGGCGCCGTGCCCTGTTGCGTCACCTTCACGGTGTACCTCACGACGTCACCCGGGTCGACACTCGATCCGGGTGCCGGGTTCGAGGTCTTCTCGGTCACGTAGTTGGCCACCTCGAAGCCTGCTGGGTCGCAGTTGATCGTCGGCTGCACCTTCGAATCAGCGGGAAGGTCCGCCTTCCCGCACGCCGTGTTCACGGTCGTGCCGTTGGTCGACGCATCGAGCTTGATCTCGTACTCGTGAGACCTGCTCGCTCCCGGCGCGAGCGAGTCGACGTGGAAGTTGCCCAGGCCTGGCTGCTTGTCGTCGGTGACGTCGAGGTTCTCCAGGGTTCCCTGACCGGTGTTCGTGACCACGATCCGGTAGCGGATCGTGTCGCCGTACTGGAACGCCGGGTAGTCGGCAACGTCCTGGGCGTCGCGCCACGTTCCGTCGCGGCCCTGGACGTACTTCTTGATCGCCGCGGAGTAGTAGCTGGCGACGCGCATCGGCGCCGACGTGCGCATCCGCAAGGCCGTGTGCGCCGTGCGCGCCTGGGCCCGGTTCACGTACGTGTCCTGCCCCTTGGCGCCTGCAGTAGCGATCTTCACCTTGAACGCCTGGGTGGCGCCCGGGTCGAGGGTCGGACCGATCACCCGCACCGCGGTCGCGTTCGGGGTGAACGTGGTCGTCCAGCCGACGGTGTTGCCTGCGGGGTTGTTGACCGCGCCGTTGCTCGGGTCGTTCGGGTCATCGCTCAGCGTGCCAGGCGCGGCGGTCGTGTAGTACACGGTCGCTCCTGCCGCCGGCTGGACAGCGACCAGGGAGAACGAGCCGCTGTACGACGTACCGCGCTGGTCGCCCTTGTACGGAAGGATGTCGATCGTGTCGGTGAACGCCTGAGGCAGCGGGTCGAAGGACCGCAGTGTCACGGTCCAGGCGCCTTCGCCGACGCCATCACCCTTGACGTTGGGGATGAACGGCGTGTCGGCCGTCTTCGAGATCGTCGTGTAGCCGTTCGTCGAGACCGTGACCTGCGCCGTCGCCGGGCCGGTGGTCTCGCCGCCGTAGGAGGAGGTGGCCGTGTTGGTCAGCGTCTGCCCTGGGGTCACCGAGCTGTCCGGCACCGCCTGGTAGGTGAGCGGGTGGACGGTGTTGGTGGTGACGCCGTCCAGGGTCCAGGTGAGCACCTGGTGCCCGCCGTTCGTCGTCACCGTCGGCGCCGGAGACGACGAACCGGCGACATAGGTCATCCCGAGCGGCAAGGTGTCCACGATCTCGTAGCCATCCACGGTCGGGGGGATCGACCCGGCGCCGTTCGCGGAGTAGGTCAGCGTGTAGGTCGCAGGCACTCCGGGACTGACGACCGTCCTGTCGGCCGACTTCGAGATCGCCGGGGTCGCCGCGACCACGTGCAGCACGTCGGCAAAGCCCGTGGTGCACGGGTACCGTCCGCCCGGGATCGGGGTGATGCAGAACTCGCTTCGGTCGTACCACGACCCGTCAGACGCGACCTGGGCCGACATGAAGGTCCAGACATCGGTCCCGGGCGGGGTGCCGGGCCTGATCGTCTGGTAGACGTTCGGGGTGATGGCCTGTTGGGAGTAGGCCCGGGCCTGGGCCTCGGTCATCGTGACCCTGACTGCCTTGACCAGGGTCGGGTCGGCGGGCGGCGTGGTGCTCCAGCCACCCGCGACGGCGCAGTCGAAGCTCTGCGGGTCGTAGCCGGCACTGGCCGGGTCGAGCGTCGGGTCGCCTCCCGTGTAGTACTCCACGGTCGCGCCGGCAACACCGCCGGGCGGAGTCTGCCAGGCGAAGCGGCTGAAGGTGGCGTACCGCGTGTCGATCATGGAGCACATCCCGACCGGCTGACTGTCGGGCAGTTCCCCGTGACGTTGCATCGCCGTGTCCATGTACTGACCCACCTCGGTGCCTGCGGACAGCTTGTACGTGTTGTCCCAGGTGGTGCCGCCGCTCCCGGTGTGACCGCGCCCCCAGCCGCCGGAGTAGAGACCGGGCGTGGTCCAGGCCTTCGACTCGGCATTGTTGGACGCGTCGTCCTGGGCGGTCAGACCCGTGGTCGAGGTGTAGGTCGGTGCACTCGAGGTGAGGTTCACCGAGCCCTCGGCCGCGGTGATCACCCGGATCCAGATCGACCCCGAGGCCAGGGCCACCTGGTCGACGGGCAGCTTCGCGCCGGTGGAGTCGAGCGTCGGCGGCGCAACCGGGTTGTAGTCGATGCCGGTCAGGGTGAGCTGGAACGTGTTCGGCCCCGTCTGCGTGATCGTGCAGGTGCCGACCGTGTTGGTCATCTGGTTCGCCGGGTGGCTGCCGCCGGACCAGGGATGTCCGTCGGCTGTAGCGGCGGCGAAGGGGGTACAGCCCTGCGGGTCGACCTGGACCGGCCCTCCCTGCGGCGAGGCGATGGTCAGGTCGTAGGTGACCGTCTGCGGGCCGGGGTCGCTGCCCTTGTCCTTGCTCAGCGTCCACTCGAAGTCCATCCCGTAGAAGCCGGACCCGAGCGAGTAGTACGCGGTACCGGTGACCCAGCGGATGTCCATCCCGAACGGGTTCGCGAGGTCGATCGGGCCGAGGTCGGCGGTCTGGCCGGCGATCGACCCGGAGGCCGTCAACTGGCTGCCGGTGGGCCCGTCCGCGACCACGGGCGCATGGACGACGACCGCGGTGCCCTCGTCATGGGTGCCGAGATTGCACACCAGGGTCTTCTTGTCCGGCGACAGGCTCGAGACGGGGGTCACCCCTGTCGTCAGGCACGCGTCGGGGATCGAGTCGAAGTAGCCGTTCGCCAGGGTGACGGTGAAGGTGACGTTGTCGACGGGGTCATTGGCAGGCGCCGCCTGATCGTCGTTGACGTTCACCCTCCAGATGCCGGTGACCACGTCGCCGCTCTTGGCCGTGGTCGGCGTACCTGGAGCCCACGCTCCCTGGATCTCGTAGACCGGCGCAGCACTGACGGGTGCGGCAAACATGGCGATGCCCGCAACCGCGACGAGCAGGGCGAGGACCGGATTCAGCCAGGCGCGCCCGTTCGGGTAGCACCTGAGATGGTTCAGGAGGGATGTGGACCGACTCATCACGTGATTCCTCCGAGCTGGGGAGACGAGACGACGACCTGCGCGGCCGTGCGCGAGCCGAACACTCGCACCGGCCAGGGTCGCCTGAGGCGCGGGACAACAGGATTTGGTCCGCAATTGGTGCGATCTTGGTCCGGAAATTCGCTGTGCGCCGGCGCCGCGACCACGACAATGGACGCGACTCGGGCAAACCGCGCTCTACACGCGGATCGCTCATGGTGTCGGCAGGTGGGGACCGAGCCGGGACCACGACGAATTGGCAGCGCTGGGGGGCGCGGCCTCAGACGAGACGGAGACCCCTCCCCCCGTGAGCGATGTGAATCGGGACACGCGCTTGGAGATCGTCCGGCAGCGGGCGCTGCCCCTGTCCGCGGCGCCCGTCGGCGCCCGGCCCCGTGGCCCCCGCGACGCACTCGGGGCGCCACGCATCCCCGCGAGCCTGGTGCCCCGCACCCCCGCCTTTCGCAGGCTGGATCGGATGGCAGCCGTCACGGTCGTCGAGGCGTTGCCCGGCTTCGGCAAGACCACGCTGGTCGCCGAGTGGGCACGGACCCGGCAGCAGGCTGGGGACTCCGTGGTCTGGCTGCGCGCCTCGAGCGACCTGGACCACGCGCCGACGCTGCTCGCCCGGCTGCGCGAGGCCCTGTGCCGGGCGGGTGTCCTCCGGCAGACCGCGCCGTCGATGCGGGAGTACGACGACCACCCGGTGTGGGTGGAGGACCTCGCCGCGTCCGAGGACCCGGTGGTCGTGGTCGTCGACGACGCCCACCTGCTGCGCGACCGGGCCGTCGTCGACGCGCTGGTCGAGGTGGTGGACCTGGCGAACCCGGTCCACCTGGTCACCTGCGCCGACACCCAGCACCACGCGCATGAGGCGGCGCGCCGGCACGGCCTGGAGACCAACGTGCTGCTCGGCAGCGACCTCAGCATCACCGCGGACGAGCTGCCGGCGTTCGCCGCCGCCTGGGGCCACCAGCTGGAGCCGGCCCGGGCCGAGGTGCTGCACGGGCTGGTCGGCGGCTGGCTGCTGCCCCTACGCCTCGTGCTCGACGCCACGCCGCGCTGGTCGGACGCCTTCGCCACCCACGCCACCCACGAGTTCCTGCTGGAGCGGGTGCTCCGCGACATCGACGACGACCTGCTCGCGCTGGCGATGCGGTTCGCCGTACCCGAGCGGATCGACCTGCCGCTGGCCAGGATCCTCCTCGAGACCGGCGCCGCGAGCCCCGCGCCGCAGGCGTCGGGAGAGGTCGCCACCGCCACGCTCGAGCGCCAGGGCCTGCTGTGGCGGGTGCCCCGCAACGACGGGTCGCCGATCTGGCGCTTCCCGGCGCTGGTCCGACGCGCCCTCCTGGAGCACTTCGAGCAGGCCCGCCCCGAGGACGCGGCCACCGCGCACGGCGAGGTTGCCCGCGCCCTCGAGGCCCGCGGCGACGCCCAGGCCAGCCAGCTCCTGCGCCACGCCCGGTCCGCCGGGGACTGGGCCCTTCTCGACCGGCTCTGGTCCGAGCGTGGCTGGTCGCTCGCCGGCGCCGATCCCCGGGCGTTCGCCTTCGCGTACGCCGGCATCCCGGCCGCCGCGACCGCCGAGCTGGGCTCGCTGGTGCTCGCCGGCTCCCTCGGGGACGCACTGGCCGGCACCGCGGACGACACCGACTGGATGACGCGGGTCGAGGCGCTGCTGCGCCGCTACGCCCAGGCCGGCACCGACTTCCTGCACCAGGCCAGGCGGCCGAGGAGCCACCACGACCTGGCCGACCTGCTCACCGCCGCGATGATCGCGCGGCGCACCGAGGGACACCTCGGGGACGCTCGCCGGCTCGCCGCCGATGCCGCGCGCGAGCTGGCCCGGGCGCGGGTCGCCGAGCCGGAGCGGTCCCGCAGCTCCCAGTCCGGGTGGTTCCACCTGCAGAGCGCGATCACCCACCTGCTCAGCGGGCGCTACGGCGCGGCCCTCGAGCTCGCCAGCACGTCGTACCAGACCAGCCCGAACTCCCTGGTCGGGTCCGGGGCCAGCGCGCTGCTGGCCGCGATGCACGCGCTCAGCGGGCAGACCGCGGACACCCGTCACTGGCTGGACATCCACGACGCGCTCGACGTCTCGGGCCACTGGGCGGCCGGCCTCGCCGGGCTGCCGGCCGCGATCGGCCGCGCCATGCTGGCCCTGGACCGCCTGGACGCGGTCGCGGCCCGGGCGGAGCTCGACCAGCTGCCGCTCGGGCACGAGGCGAGCGGGCTGTGGCCGCTGATCGTCACGGTCCACGCCCGCTACGCCCTCACCTTCGGAGACCCGACGGCGATGCTGGCCCGCCTCGACCACCTCTGCCGCGTGCTGGCCCGGCACCTGCGTCATCCACGCGGCGTGGGACGCCAGGTCTTCGACCGGTGCTCGGTCGAGCTGATGCTCGCCCTCGGCGAGGTCAACCGGGTCCAGGCCCGGCTCGGCGACG
>Ga0255338_1004280_pt1 | contig 15104 bp, 19 predicted proteins | sample MeOH1_35cm_T4_19_FD_203715 | JGI IMG/M metagenome (GOLD analysis project Ga0255338, IMG submission 203715) | Sandy soil microbial communities from University of British Columbia, Vancouver, Canada - MeOH1_35cm_T4_195 | ecosystem: Engineered > Artificial ecosystem > Sand microcosm > Unclassified ...
TAAAACAACAATCCCAATCCGACAGAATATGAACACAAAATCGCAACCAATCCGACTTTGATACTGTGCCTGGAATGACTCGCGAATGAAATCAAAGCGCCAAACGTAAGCGCGACAAGTAACCAGATGATGGAGAGTACTAACATAAGTTCAGCTATTTAAACACAAAAATGGCATTGCTTTACAGAACAAAATATGGGATGGATGGGCTGCGTATGAATTCCTGCTCACCTTCACACATGATTCAGATCATATTCGTGTGTAATACATTTCATTCACTCATTCAACCGGCATAACTATCTTTTCCGAAAAATCAGTTTTACATCCGAAAAATCATGAAAACCAAACCGCCCTCACTGAGCGAAACCATCAAGACCGAGGTTGTATGTCCGAATGATACTAATCCGATGGGATTATTACAGGGAGGCCGGCTTGTTCAGTGGATGGATATTGCTGCAGCCGTGTGCGCACAAAATCATGCAGAGAAGATCTGCGTCACTGCGTGCATAGAAAATGTCCATTTCAAAAGCTCAGCACGTATCGGCGACATACTTACCATCAAAGCCCGGATTACACGTGCGTTCAATACTTCTATGGAAATTCTGGTTGTAGCTCACGCTAAAAATGTGCTGAGCCAGAAATCTTATCTCGTGTCCGAAGCCTATTTCATTTTTGTTGCACTGGATGATCATGCGCATCTTACTGCGGTTCCTTCTGTAAAGCCGGAAACAACAGCCGACAAACAAAACTTCCGTTCCGCATTGCTGAGGAAGAAAAACCTGCGTGAAAATTCGATGGGATAATCTACTGCCCTGATTCGGTCAAGCGGGCAGTGAAGTGACGCAATGCCGGTGCTTCGTACGTAATGTGCAGTCCCTTAATGTTGTTCCGGCCCTGGTAAACAGCAATCACAACTTCCGCCACATAATCGATGTGACTTTGGGTGTACACCCTTCGCGGAATGGCCAAACGCACCAGTTCCATCGGAGCCGCAATCAGTTTTCCGTTTGAGTCATACTTTCCAAACATAAGGGAACCGATCTCCACCGAGCGTACACCACCTTCGATGTACAATGCGCCTACCAATGCCTGTCCCGGATATTGCTCCGAAGATATATGCGGCAACATGGCTTTGGCGTCGAGATAAACTGCGTGACCGCCGGCGGGTTGCATCACAGGTACACCCGCAGCAACCAGTTTCTCCGTCAGGTACTCCGTTGTCCGGATACGGTAATGCAGGTAGTTTTCATCCATCACTTCATTCAGGCCGATCGCAATTGCTTCAAGGTCGCGGCCGGCAAGTCCTCCATAAGTAGTGAACCCTTCAGTGATGATGAGCAGGTTCCGGCATTCCTGCGCGAGAGCGGCATCGTGCAACGCCAGAAACCCTCCGATATTTGCAAAGGCATCTTTCTTGGCACTCATGGTGCAACCATCGGCATAGGAAAATAATTCACGGGCGATTTGCGGAATGGTCTGCGATGCGTAACCGGGTTCACGAAGCTTGATGAAATAACAATTCTCCGCAAAGCGGCATGCATCAATGAAAAACGGGATGCCGTTTTCTGCACAGACTTTTTTCGCCGCAATAATATTTGCCATACTAACGGGCTGTCCTCCTCCTGAATTATTCGTAACGGTAATAATACACATCGGAATATTTGCCGCCCCTTTTTCGTTGATGAACTTTTTCAGGGCATCAATGTCCATATTGCCTTTGAAAGGTGCGGGTACTCCGGGTTTCTTTCCTTCTTCACAGAGAAGATCCACTCCTTCTGCTCCGGAGAATTCAATATTTGCGCGCGTAGTGTCGAACAGTGTGTTGCTCAGAATGTATTTGCCCTTTCCTCCGATAATGGAAAACAATATCTTCTCTGCAGCGCGCCCCTGGTGAGTGGGAATCACAAGCGGCATTCCGGTAATGTCCTGGATGGTTTTCTCAAAACGGAAAAAACTGTTGCTCCCTGCATACGATTCATCACCGATCATCATTCCCGCCCACTGCGCACTGCTCATCGCGCTGGTGCCACTGTCCGTCAGCAGGTCAATCAATACATCATCGGCACGGATGAGAAACGGATTGAAGCTTGCTTCCTTCAGAATTTCAATCCGTTGTTCCCTGGTTGTAAAATGTATCGGTTCAACCGATTTTATTTTAAACGGCTCAATAATAGTCTTCATACACATTCGAATTGGAAGGACAAACGTAATGCACATTCATTTCACGACAGGTGATCATTATCACCTTCTGAAAATATCTTTCATCCTCCATTCTCAGGTTCAGCTGCAGGCTTTCTTCGTGAAACATCTGTGACTTCGTGCCTTTGCGGTAATAAAAACGGCACCGGGCATGCGTACCACAGAAACTCTCCGGAATTTCAGACGGCCGCCCGTAAACGGGTTACTGATTCAGATCATTCTCCAGGCCCCGCGTATCAGTTACTTTTATCCAAATTACAACCGTATGAGCATTGAAATTGAGTTTGACGAAACGCGGGCAGTGAATGATCCGTTCATACAATTTGAAATCTGGTACAAAGAAGCGATCATGAACGAAGTACCGGAACCCAACGCAATGGTGGTTTCTACGGTGGGAGAACATAATCGTCCGTCTTCACGTGTTGTCTACATGCGCGATGTGAGTCACGATGGTTTTGTTTTTTTTACAAATTACCGGAGCCGGAAGGGAAGCGAAATCTCAGCTAACGCTTTTGTCTGTGCAAACTTCTTCTGGCCACAGGTCGGGAGACAGGTACGTATTGAAGGAAAAATTGCGTGGTTGGGTGATGATCAATCTGATGCTTATTTTTCTCTTCGCGCAAGAAATTCCTGTATCGGTGCATGGGCTTCTCCGCAAAGTCAGCCCCTCGCATCCCGAAAGGAACTGGATGAACTTGTGGATGAAATGACCCGCAGGTTTGAGGGTAAAGTTGTTCCCCGCCCGGAATGGTGGGGCGGATTACGTATTATTCCCGACTACTTTGAATTCTGGCATGGACGCGATAGTCGTTTGCACGACCGGCTTACCTATCAGCTGAATTCAGATAATGAATGGACGATTCAGAGAATCGCTCCTTAGTTTTATGCAGACCGGCTGAATATTTGTGTCTCCGGCTTCTTGCTGTGATAACGTGCATCAAAACACATTCCGATATTTCTCAGGAATGGTTTTCCCGATTCCGTAGCACGTAATCCGTATTCCGACAATTCTATGAGCCCGTCCTGTTCAACGTCCAGCAGGCGTGAACGTACATCGCGTAATGCCGGACAGGAATTGATGTCGGCGCTCCAATCAGTTTCTCCTTTGCACATCACGTTCAGAATGTGTTTCCTCAACACAAGATCTTCCTGCGACAATTCGTGTCCGCGGAAGAACGGAAGTTGATGATCATCGATTAACGTGTTCCATTCTTCCAGGGTTTTTGCGTTCTGAACAAACATCGTTCCCGCATCGCTGATTGCAGAAACACCCAGGCCAATCAGCAATGAACTTTGTTTTTCCGTGTAACCCATGAAATTCCGGTGCAGCGTTTTCTTCTCTGCTGCACGCAGCAGTTCATCGCCGGGCAAAGCAAAGTGATCCAATCCGATTTCAATATAGCCTGCAGACTGTAATTGCTCTCTCCCCTGCTCGTACAAAGCACGTTTGCTCTCTCCGCCCGGTAAATCAGCATCCGTGTATGAACGTTGTCCGGGACGCATCCACGGAACGTGTGCATATGAATAAAATGCGATCCGGTCGGGGCGCATATTGATTACCTCATTAATTGTTTTTTTTATGGACGGCAACGTTTGGGACGGCAGCCCGTAGATCAGATCGAAATTGACCGAAGTATACCCGAGTCTGCGTGCGACATCGGTAACGTGTTGTACCTGTTCTGCCGATTGTTCGCGATGAATCAGCTTCTGCACAACCGGATCAAAATCCTGCACACCGAGACTCAAGCGTCGGAATCCGTGTTCGCCCAATGCAACCAGGTGTGCTTCCGTAGTGCTGTTCGGATGTGCTTCAAAACTCAGTGCGGCTTCAGGAAGTATCAGCGATTTCGCACGAATCCCTTCCATCAGCTTGCGGAGATTCTGCGGGCTGAAAAACGTTGGTGTGCCGCCACCGAGGTGAAGCTCCCCGATCTTCGGAACGCCGGGCAACATCTCTGTGTACATCGCCCATTCCTCAAGCACGCGCCGGATGTAAGGTGCTTCAACCGAATGATTCGTTGTGATACGCGTGTTGCAGGCACAATAGGTGCAAAGACTTTCGCAGAATAACAAATGAATGTACACACTCAACGGGTCGTCACCCGAAGCAGCCTGAAGCACCGCATTTCTCCAGCTTTCTTCTGTCGGTTTTCCGGAATTCCAGTAAGGTACAGTAGGATAACTCGTGTAGCGCGGCGCAGCAACGTCGTACTTCGAAATCAATTCGCTATTGGTCATTTCAGCTCGGTTGAAAAATCGGTTGGTTCCTGCTATAGTAAGAGCCAGGCACATAATGACGCTATACATTACGACCTGGCTCTTTCCCTTGTTTTTCAATCATGGGCTGGTATCTCAACAGTTATTCTTTTCTGCCGGGTCTTACGGGGCAGATCGGAAAGCTGTTTCACCACCAGGTGATTGTGCAAAAAACTAACACAACAAAATTGAAGAAGTGAAGGAAGATAATTTATGATGGGAGTCAGGAATAGGTGTGATTGTTGTCAGCACAAACCGTGATAGCAATGGTGAGATGATAGGAGGATGAGATGAGAGGATCACCGGAATCAGAACTACATCACATCATTCGAAATCCGTTAACCCGGTCATCGTGTGATGAGATCTGTATTCCGGTTCTGCCATGCTTCGAGGAAATTAGTTTTCTTCGGAAGTGCATTTGCTCTGTCATTCAGAAAATGATACCATTCTTCCCCAGTGCATCAACGAGTTTTTTTTCGTTGATAGAATTAATGGCGCGAACCGTTTGCTTGGCGACAGCAACGTTCGATATCAATCCGGCTACCGAATTCCTGAACGAGCACGGTTTGCAGTCTTTTTCCGGTGATTACTTTCCCCTGCATCATATCGGGTCGATCCTGATATCTGCAAGTAATTGGGACCTGTATTCGTCGCCTTACATAACATCCCGGAAAAATTTTTCTTGAAAACATATTTCCGGTCATCATCGCTCACAGCCATAAAGCAATCGTGCGAACCGCCAAAGCAAACTTCCGGGTTTAAAAAGTGATTCCTTTACGGTTCGCTCTTACGGCATCATCAGGATAATGTCCGTATTCGCCTTCCATGTATGGTGAAGGGAGTGATAAGGGGACGAATTGCCATAAACTAACCAGGGAAGAGACGATGAGTTCAAAGCAAGCTGCGGAGATGGCCCCGGTTCCACCAAAGCGGAATTGATGTCCGGTTGCGTCCAAAAAGTTTTTGTTTTAGACAAAATCCCTATCTTTGCACCCACAAAAATTATCGGTTACGTAGCTCAACTGGATAGAGCATCGCACTACGGATGCGAAGGTTTGGGGTTCGAATCCCTACGTGACCACGAAAAGGCTGCTGAAAAAGCAGCCTTTTTTATTGAGTCAAGGATTCGCGGTCCGCAGTTGCGGACAATCACCAGCTAAAAATGTCCACAGGACATTTTCTTAACGCTGGTTCTCCCTACGTGACCACGAAAAGATTCCAGAAATGCTTTTTTAATCCCGCCCGACGAAACCCTGAAGCACTTGCCGGGATTCCTCCGGAGTTGTGCACGATCCTCCATACATAACCCCCGACCTGACACAACAATGCCCTGCAAACTAGACGTTTACAGGGCGTCTCACTTCCTGGGGGGATTGGAAGAGAGCTCAATCTGAAATCGTCGCCAGACGATTTTTCACTAATTAAACCGATGCTCGATGAGGTACGTGTACTGCACTTCCCCGTGCGGTGCTATGGACGGAATCATGGTATCATAGCGTCCCTCCCATTGCGAATTCGGCAATTCACCGTAATGAAGAAATACACGTTCGTTACGCGGAGGTAAATTAAATGCGGGAATTCCGTCGTGGAGGGTATGGAGGTATTCATTGTACGCATGTTCAATTTCTGCAATACGCCCACTCAACTCTTCAAAGTGGAGTCCGGAAAGATCGTCGGTATAAATTCTACCGGTGTCCCAACGTTCGGCATTCATGATGCTCACATACGTCCCGATGACCGCAGTCCAGACGCGCAGGCCATTATCAGGTAGCCTCACGAATTGTTGCTCTTTTGAAACAACGTCAAGCAAAGCTCCTTTAAACCACAGTCCCGTGAGATCTTTCATTGAACTATGGTATTCCAGCCATCGCCGTTGTGCCATCACTTCTTCCGGTTGAATTATCGGCGGTGCCATACCCTCGGTAGAACCGTTCTCCCACGCAACATTTTGCAGCGCCAGCTGGTTCCGTTCACTCAAACTGCCCAACGCACCACTCAACATTTTACTCACCGTGACATACAGGATAGCCAGCGTTTTTATCCGCGCCGGGTCACAGTTTCTTCTCGGCGCCTCGTAAATTCTGCGCATGACAGAAGTGACAGCTTCATACGTTTCACGGGATACCTTGAGATCCTCCTCCTCCATTTGCAAACTTCCCAGATCCGCAATGAACGGGGCGTGTTCATCAGGCAGCAATCCATGAATTTCCCCCAGCGCGTCTGCACCATATAAACTCAACGCGTATTGTGCAAATACCGTGAATTCAATGTTGCGCCAGAACCAGGTGAAAAGACGTTGCTCAAGCTTCTCGACAGAAAGTTGAAGGAGTCCGGGTTGGTCAGGATGTTCTACCATTTGTGCAAAACGCTCCTGCGACTTCGGTAATTTTCTCTGCAGCGAATATAAAAAATACCCTTCCACCGTCATCGGCAGATTCACCTGGGAACTGTATCCTATCGCCCAGTCCTTTTCCGACCACGCAACGACTGTAGCACCTACATAATTTCCCCAGTCATCAACGTTCCTGTTCAGACGCACCAACGCACCCTGTATGTTTATTCCGTCGTCAACATTCTCTACGTTGATCTGCGGCCCTACTTCATCTATACTGCGGAAGCTGAACGCCATTTCACACGCTCCATAGTATCCATTGAATAATTCCTGTAGTGCCGCCTGGTTTCTGCCGTACCATTCACCGTATGTACCGGACACTTCTACTGATTGAGTAAGCGCTGCTGCTAACTGCTCCTTGAACGCATAAGCCTGTGCGATGCGTTCGAAACGCAACGGGGGGCTTACCAGTTCCAGAACATTGCCCGAGTCAGTCTCGATTTTCCAAAACGCAGCTTCTCCCTCCTGAGGCGTAATCCGGATCTCTGCGGTATCCACGTGCGTGAACGCGAAAACAGAGCTATCGTGACTGCAGAATTCTATTTCGAAACCATATGTGTTGTTGAGAATATCTTCTCCGCCCTTGGTAATTACGGTCATATTGAAAAGGTTTAGACTTGTTAATCGACTCCGAGAAACAATTCGAGCAGTTTTTCGTCACTTAGTTTCGCCACTTGTGAAGGAGGCGTTGTGACCTTCCCGGAAACCAGGTCGGATGAAAGTGGGTGGACCGAAGTTGAGCCAGGTACACGTGGGGTGTCGGGCCCGCTGCCGGCACCAGAGTCATTGCTCTCCTGTAGTGACTGGATTACTTCCAGTATGGGAATTCCTGTGTTGTTCATTTGCGTTCGAGTTTGAGTGCCGCTGCAAAATCTTCGGCGGTGATGATTGTTTTCGAAGGTGTTGAATTAGCCCGTGCCGACACCACTGCGTTACATATCATGCGTTTGACATGAAGGGGGGTAAGTTCAAAACTGTTGGCGATATGCGTCACATCTACGTGCTTGTCGAAAACTGCATCATTTTGTGCAGCCGTTGTTTGCATCAGACTGATGCGCTGGGCAGGTGTGAGATGAGAAAATGATATGGTTCTTGCTCTTCTGCGGATTGCCGGATCGATTTTATCGGGCACATTGGTCGTCAGAATTATTAATCCGGGATAAGATTCAGCCTTCTGAATGAGAAATGCAGAAATAAGGTCTCCCGGATTATTGCTTTCGCTTTTCGAAGCAAAAAGCAAATCAGCATCGTCAAACAGCAATGCTGCGCTCGTTTGATTTCCTTCTGAGAAAAGCGTGCTGAACTGGCTGGCTGAAGCAGAGGCCGCTTTCGAATAATTAATCCGGTACAGAGGAATTCGCAGTTCGGAGGCCAACGCATGTGCCGCCATCGTCTTACCGATACCCGGAGGTCCCTGAAGAATGCAGATCATTCCCGGTGAAGGCAGGTTCTTCAGCTTTGAACGGTTCACGAATGCATCGCACAAAGAGTGAAATTCCTTCTGCGTACTATAGTTCATTACCATGTCAGCCAGCGCCCCCCCGGATGATACCAGTTCCCCAATGCCGTCACCTATACCTTGCGGACTTGTATTCAGGTAACTGTCCATTACAGATTCTACGCTGTATGCTGCCCCGGTCTGCTGTCCTTGTCTCTGCCGCATCAATGTTTTTCCGATTCGCGCAACGTTACAGTTATATCGTAGCGCGCATTGTTCCCAGTCTATTGCATTTTTTCCAAGGAATGCATAACCCATTTGTGACCACACCAGCGTTTTGTCAGAATTGCTGAGCGGAGAAAGCGGAATGTTAGTTACGGCCAGCGGATCGAGCGTTTCCGGAAAGTCAGAGCTCTCCGTTTCTCCGGCGAAAAGAACACTGCCCGGCATTTTCAACCATGAACCCGCGAACGAACCATATTCCGGATAGGCATTGATATCACGAAGACCATCCTGCCAGTACACGCTTGCCTTTTTCAATGTTGCATATACGAATGCCTGCCGAAGCCCGTCGGTTCCTTTCTGCGCACGCAACAGGGCGGCATTTAAACGGTACAATGGTATTTTGAAAAAATTATTGCTCAGGTTAATTGCAACAGTAAGCTGTCGTTCCGGCGAGCCTCCACCACTGATTATCTGCAATGGAGTATTATTTGTTTTCAGGTCAGCATCTGCCTTCAGCTGCAGTGGTGATCCGGGCCAATATGAGAGAAGATTCCCGGGTGCTTCATTCAGTGTACCATTCAGGCAAGCAGTTAGGATCGGATCTATCGACAACGATCGGTTGGCCAGAGGGCCTTTTCCTTTTGCAACGAGGTACTTCCAGAGAAACAGGGGGGACCGGGAATCTAATGAATGTAGTAGTTTTGATTTTGAAGGATAGTCAGTGCAAACGATACTGGTTAACAGATCCAGATCGGGAACACGATTGCGTGAAGGACTAAAACGTTCGAACACATTTCTGTACGCACTATCTGTTTCAGGAAGCGCGATCAGGCACACTACGGCAAGCGCTTCATTACTCAGGTGTAATGCATCACGAATCCGACGCATTTCATCAGAGCGGCCCATATCAGCAACCGTGTCAGTACATACCTGTATCCACTTCTTCACCTGATCACTTTCAGGATTTAGATTTCCGGAATGATCCTGTGCGAACAGCTCCAGTGTGGCATCGATCAGCTGCCTGATGGTTTGTATATCCTGATTCATGAAGACCGGTTTGAGGAGTGGAATATTATTTAATTATTACTCCGGTTTTTTGCTCACCGGTAAATTATTCAATGCACTTTCCGCATGCTTTACACTTTGTGCGGCAACTTTTAATGCGTGTTTAGCTTCTTCCTGTGCAATTTTCATTGCATGCTTACTGGCATTGTAACCCGGATAGATTTCAGGCCCCACGTTATCCTCCAGGGCCGGACCGGTTTTTACTTCCCGCTCCGATTCTTTAATGTTCGCATCCATCTGTTTCATGAGATACTCTGCCTGCTTGCCCAGGTTCGCAAGACTCTCTGCATTCTGCGTATCAAATACGGTCAGAATCGTTTGTTGCATCTGGGCTACTGATTCGCGCTGGATGGTACGGAGTTTCGCTTTGATTTCTGAAATCTGCGCGCGTATCTGTTCTAATTGTTTGGCAGACTCTCCCTGAAGCGATTCGTGAGGGGCTGAGTGATGCATCTCTTTTTTTTTCATTGGTATCCTGGGTTGCCTCTTGAAAAATTACAGATTGATGAATTCCACTGGCGGGTTATCAAAACACCGATCCGGTTGCAACACCGGATCGGGATTTCGTTTTCTGACTATGCTTTCAGTATTGAAGCAGTACCTACAGCGTCACTCGCTGTATCAATGGAGTACAGTGTAGTTACACCCATTGTGGTTGCAGCCTGTGCAGTTACATTCGTCTGCTGCTGGCTGGAAGTTGCATTGTGTGCAGCATTCGCAAGTGCCTGCGCAGTTGCCTGGTAAAGATTCCCCATCGCAATTGCCGGGGCGTCTCCAAGGACTTTCGTATTGACTTGTGTAATTGAGTCGGTGATCATGTCATTGACAAAAGTGGGAAGTGCCATAGTGATGTTTTTTAGGTTTTAGATGTATTAATGAATTAAACAGTTACTGATCAGATCAGGCCGCGTGATGTGAGCCCGCCACTCTTTAGAATGGAGGAAGTACCCACTCCATCTGTAGCCGTGTTGATCGAGTACAGTGTAGTTACGCCCATGGTTGTAGCCGCCTGTGCTGTGATGTTGGTCTGCTGCTGGCTGGTGGTGGCATTGTGAGCGGCGTTCGCAAGTGCCTGTGCAGTTGCCTGGTAAAGATTACCCATTGCCATTGCAGGAGCATCACCCAATACTTTCGTATTTACCTGGGTGATCGAATCAGTTATCTGATCATTGACGTGAGTTGGATGTGCCATGATTTCGTGTTTTACGATTGGTTAATAGTTGGTTTGGATGAAATGTCTGTTTTGCGTTTATACGAGACTGCGGGTATTGAGTCCTCCGCTGTTCAGGATTGCAGAAGTTCCGATTGCATCAGAAGCTGTATCGATAGAATAGAGCGTGGTTACACCCATTGTTGTAGCTGCCTGTGCGGTTACGTTGGTCTGCTGCTGAGTGCTTGTTGCGTTGTGAGCAGCGTTCGCCAGTGCCTGTGCGGTTGCCTGAAACAGGTTACCCATTGCAATTGCGGGAGCGTCGCCCAATACTTTGGTATTCACCTGCGTTACGGAATCAGTGATCATGTCGTTGACAAAAGTTGGAAATGCCATAGTGTTTGTTTTTTTAGTTAGTGATTGATTTTTGAATTATGAGTGGAATGTTGCCTTACACTTAACCCCGCGAAGGCATCGCGGTTATACTCTTGATTTCAGAATACGATGCGTTCCGGTTGCGGTAGTTGCCGTGTTAATGGAAAAGAGTGTATTAACACTTTGGGTTGTAGAGGCCTGAGAAGTCAGGTTGGTTTGTTGCTGACCGAAGGTTGCATTGTGTGCGGTGTTTGACAGCGCCTGAGACGTGGCAATGAAAACATTGCCGGTAGCCATCGCAGGTCCGTCACCCAATACTTTGGTGTTTACCTGTGAGATTGAATCGGAAATCAGGCTGTTTACATGAGTTGGATGTGCCATGGATTGTTTTTTTGTTTTTGATTAGAGTTTATTGATTGTTAATTCTGTTCCGATAATAGTTCCAGCCTTACGAGTTCAGAATCGCTGCTGTTCCTTCCGCATCAGAAGCTGTATCAATGGAGTACAGAACGGTTACTCCCATTGTTGTTGCTGCCTGCGCGGTTACATTGGTCTGTTGCTGCGAACTGGTTGCATTGTGCGCTGCGTTGGCGAGCGCCTGGGCTGTAGCCTGAAAAAGGTTACCCATTGCAATAGCTGGTGCATCACCGATTACTTCGGTATTTACCTGCGTAATCGAATCTGTGATCATGTCATTGACAAAAGTCGGGAAGGCCATACTTGTTGTTTTTAGTTAGATATTGGGTGCAGTTTCACTTATGCTTTCAGGATGGTGGAAGTTCCGATTGCGTCTGAAGCAGTATCAATGGAATACAGAATTGTAACGCCCATTGTGGTAGCCGCCTGTGCAGTAACGTTGGTTTGTTGCTGGCTGCTGGTTGCGTTATGCGCTGCGTTCGACAGAGCCTGTGCAGTAGCCTGCATAAGATTCCCCATTGCAATTGCCGGCGCGTCGCCGATAACTTTCGTGTTGACTTGAGTTACCGAATCAGTAATCATGTCGTTGACAAATGTTGGAAATGCCATAGTTTTTGGTTTTTGGTTTGATTAGTGGGTGAATTGTTATGTAAAGTCGTGCAATGGCCGGGGCTCATTTTGCTTTTGTGATTTTCAGTTATCGGAATTTCAAAGAGTACAATAAGTTCACTCCCTGCACAGTTGCAGCCTGCGCTATTATATTATTCTGCTGCTGCACGACCGAAGCGTTATGCGCCGCATTGGCAAGGGCTTGTGCAGTTGCCTGGTACAGGTTAGCCATAGCAACCGCAGGCGCGGCACCGATCACCTGCACACCGGTTTGTGTTACAGAGTCGGTAATCTGACTGTTTACGGTTGCTGCCATCGGCCTTCCTCCTGGAATTAGTTAGACGTTTGCTTTGTGCCGTCATTGCCGGATCCCTGGAGACTTTCCGGAGTTATAGGCATCAAAGCAACCTTCTGATCTTTCGGTGAAGATGATGCAGGCTGGTTCCGTGCTGAGGCTGCGAGTATGCGCGCACACGTACTCGTAGTGGCTGCGGTATTAACCAGTTGTGCATTGTGCTGGTTATTCACAGCGTTGTGCATCGACATGCCCAGAGTTTCTGCCATTACGTTATTCAACATAGCCATCGGTTGCGAATCCGCAGGGCCCCTGAGCAGTTTCTGCAGGTCGGATAAAGACCGGAACATATCTTGTTCGTTCATAGTTTGATGCCTTAAGAACTTGTTTTTAATTGCGTGTTTGCCAGCAACACCACATTCCCGCTCTGATCAACGCCCAAATTGATGTTGGTCTTATTCTGGCGGTAATTCAGTGTAGTATATCTTCCGTCCTGGCGGAGACTTCCATTGGGCGTTTTGGCCAGGCAAATAATATTCTTTATTTCAAGCAGGTACTTTTCAATATTCATCCTGAGTTCCGTTTCATCGAGTTTTCCGAAGGTGATGTTATCGGCAAGGTTTGCTGCAGCTGATTGTTTCGTTTCATATCCAATAAATTTATTTGCACCAACCACCGGAACAATCAGTTTCCGCATTTCGTGCATGCCTGCCACTTTTCCGATATTGGGTGTAAAAATCAGTCCGTTCAGCATGGGCAACAAGTGATCGTAAACCTGTTTCACTACACCGAGCTGCAATGCAGGACCTCCTCCGTTTTTGATCTGCTTACCTGCTGCTGCAACGAAGAAGAAAAACAGATCGATAAATTCCGGAACAGAAGAAGCTTCAGCCTGCGCAAACAACTCCGCGCCCTTTTTCATCTTCTTGTCCATCTTCGCTACCTGCTTCAGGAAAGGTGCGAGATCCAGCAGATCGCTGAATGAAGGATTACTGAACAATACCGGAGCCTGCGTCATCATCGATGAAGCATAGACCCCTGCATCCGTTAGCTCGCTGTAACTTAATATCTGATTCGCGCTGAGTACTTCCTGGGGCACTGCCTCGTTCTCACCTCTTCCGTAAGAGGCCACCAAAAATGTTTCAAGATCTTCTTCAGCCATATCGAGAAACTTCGCAAGAACGGCGCGGAATGTTCTGAAACGGATGTACTGATCATCGTGCAAACCTGACTGAACTGCTTCAAGCAGTTGTCTTTCGCTTTCCACACGAACATCGGGTATGCCACTGTCCTTGATCGCCCACTTCAGCCATTCCTTTCCGTTCGGAATCAACGAAAGAACAAGTTGGTGCTTCGTTTCAAGACTGCTGATACTTTCGAGTGGTTCGCCGTTGATGTAGATCATTTTTTGCTGAAGCTGATTATTGTCCTGAAGGAAAATTGGTGGCTATGGTCGTAGCTGCAGTCCCAAGAGCAGTGAAGTTGGTCGTAGCATTGGTCAGTACCGTATTCACCTGCGTGAGTACCTCCGTGTAGGTCGCCATGTTGCCCGTTGCAATCCCTTCTGCCAACGCAACACCTATCGCAGTTGTGGTGATTGTATTAATGTTCCGAAGGTTGTCAGTAGCGTCCTGGATCGCAATGGCCATTGACTGCGCTACGGACTGGTAGGCCTTTCCTGCGCCTTCTTCGCGAATAATCTGCGGTGTAAAGGCGTATTCAGTTAACGCTGTATCAGGATTGTTCGGCATAACGAGTTGAGATTTTATAGTGAGTTCAGTTTCTGCAGTTCAGGATTAGTTAACAAACGGTCGGTCAACTTCACGGTTTCGGAGATGCCAACGGAGCCTTAAGAATCTTGGCACAAGTCATTGCAGTAGCTGCATTTGCAATCACCTGTCCGTTGCGCTGGTTCGAACCGGCATTCTGCATTACTACTCCGATCGAAGCAGTGCCTGCTGTAAATGTCATCTGTAAAGAATTCATTGGTTCCTGTTTAACTGGTTGATCTGTTCATCCCTTCCCTTCGTTCACATTACAAATCAAATACAGTTCAATTCGGCTTTCATGCGTAGATGTACGTGTTTTCCAAATCAGGTAGTTCTACCTGGTTGCCCGAAATCAAAAAGTCCCGCTGTTGGCGGGACCCGGGTAATTCAATTCCGAACTTAAAAGATAGGATGCACGTAACCGTACTTCAGTGCAAACAATACAAGCCCTGCCGTATTTCTGCTTCCGGTCTTTATCAGGAGATTGTTCCGGTGCCCTTCCGCTGTACGTATGCTGATGAATAGTGCGTCCGCTATTTCCGAACTGCTGTACTCTTTGCAGATCATTTCCAAAACGGCCTTTTCCCTGGCAGTTAACTCCACGTTGGTAACTGTTTTACCTCCGGACCTGCTGTTTGGAATGGCGGAACTCTTTCGCATAGCCTGCTGTACGGTTGCGTTCATGTAAAATCCGCTGGAGTGTACAGCGATGATTCCTTTTACTAATTCATCACGATCGCAATTCTTTTCAAGATAACCGGAGGCTCCGGCATTAATCATCCTGCTGATCAGTTTTTCCCGGTTGTAAATAGATAACACGAGTACTTTTACATGTGGATATTCTGCGTGAATACTTTCGTTAAGCTCGATTCCGTTTACACCCGGCATTTCCATATCCATGAGCAGCACGTGTG
>Ga0255338_1004281_pt1 | contig 15103 bp, 7 predicted proteins | sample MeOH1_35cm_T4_19_FD_203715 | JGI IMG/M metagenome (GOLD analysis project Ga0255338, IMG submission 203715) | Sandy soil microbial communities from University of British Columbia, Vancouver, Canada - MeOH1_35cm_T4_195 | ecosystem: Engineered > Artificial ecosystem > Sand microcosm > Unclassified ...
TGGGCGTGAGGCCTCCGTATCCGGATACAGTAACTCCTTATGATGCTTATGCCTTGTGCCGCCGGGGTATCCCCATCGCTCACACCCGGACTGACTTGTAAGCACCTGACTTAATGCTTCGCACCCGACTTGTAATCCTGACCCTGGTTGTCACCGCCCTCCTCGGGCTGTGCATGGCACCGGCGCACGCCCACCCGGCCGACGAAGCGGCCGTCTTCCACTACCTCTGGCTCCAACCGAAGCCGGGTGAGCTTTCCCTCCAGCACGCCACCCTCGTGGGCGGCTTGCTCACCCAGGCCGTCTGGCCAGACATCGACCGGAACAACGATGAAGAGCTGTCGATCGACGAGCAGGAGGCGTATGCGACGAGCCTCACGGCGGGTCTCTCCCTCACGATCGACGGCAAGCGGGTGCCCTGGAAGCTGCAAGCTTACGAGTTCCCCTCGCATACGGAGTTTTTCGGCAACAGCCTCGCCGCCATCAAGCTGCTCCTTGTAGCGCCGCTGCCCGCAGTCAAGTCCGCCGGACGCAGCGTTGAGATCAAGGACGAGACGTTCCCACATTTCAAAGGCGCATTCCCGGAGCCGGTGGTCCGTCCCACAAAGTTGAGCGCGGAAACACCCCAGGTGACCGAAGACGGCCGCGTTACCCGCGTGCACCTGATCCCGGCAGGAGCATCGGTCACCGTGCCGGAGTTGCCTACGCTCTCAACTACCGTCAAACCAGGCTACGTCACCTCGCAGCCGCAGGGGAAACCGCGCCTGCCTGGGTTAGCGCTCACTCCCCCCCAGCCCGGCAACGCGCCGGCCGCGGCGCCGGGTGAGCTTCCGCAACTGGACACCAAAAAGCTCTTCCCAAAGCCGGAGTCGTTCGTCATCTCCGTGGATCGCGGTCCCGGCGGCGAGGCGGGAAAGCTAAAGGGTTTTCTGAACAAACCGTTCAGCCCTGGGCTCATAGCTATCGCGCTGGTCGCCGCGTTACTCGCGGGGATGGCGCACGCGCTTTCGCCGGGCCATGGGAAAGCGATGGTCGGCGCCTACCTGGTCGGGAGTCGCGGCACCGTCGGCGACGCGATCTTGCTGGGGATGGTCGTCACCATCACCCATACGCTGGGCGTTTACGTCCTCGGCTTCCTGACGCTGTGGTTGACCACCAGCTTCCAGGTCGCCCAGGTGGGACAATGGCTAGAGGTCGTCTCGGGCGCACTGGTGCTCGGAATGGGTTTCTGGCTGTTCCAGCGCGGACTGCTCGCCTACCACGGCGTCAAGCCGCTTCCCGGCCATTCGCACGGCCCTGGCGGCCACAGCCACGGTCACAGCCACTCACACGCCGCCGGGCAGGGACACCAGCACGCCCATAACGCGGCGTCTCACACCCACGACGCGAAGTCCCACCGCTCGTCGCGGCGTCCTCCCAGCGACTCGCCGCTCGACGACGGCGAATCTTCGGCGGAGGAGTCGCTGGCGGGGAAACCGGGTCGCTGGGGATTGATCGGGCTTGGCGTGGCAGGCGGGATGGTTCCCTGCTTCGACGCGCTCGCCATCCTCATCGCCGCGGTGAACCTTGCCAGCGGCCGGCCGCCGGACGAGAAGGCGCGGACGATTGCGGCCGGCCTCGGTCTCATCGCCGCCTTCAGCCTCGGAATGGCGATCGTGCTGGTGGCCATTGGGATATTGATGGTGAAGGCGAAGGACGTGATGAGCCGGTTCACAGGAGAAGCGCAGTGGGTCAAAGTACTACCGGCTGCGAGTGGCGCCATCCTGTTCTTCCTGGGTGCGTGGCTTACGCTTCAGGCACTCGTCCACGCCGGAGTGCTTCGTCTCGGTTGAAAACACTCCAGACTCCGTTCGGCGCCTCCTTTTCCCGTCATCCTACTTCCACGATGACAGCTCACCGGATTCATCCGCCGAACGACGCGGTCTACGCGCCGTCCCAGTACCATTACGGATGCGCCCGAAACCCATACAGGAGTAAACCGCCGGCTGGTGGTGAAACCTAAACAGGGAGAGTACGTCTAACCGGAATACGATCCGGACAAATGGTCATCCCGCGCCCGGAGAGCCGCCGGCCGGCGTACTTCCGATTTTGGCACGAATCGCGGATATTGCTCCGGCAGCATCGCGGGGCGCCTTGGGTTGCCGGTCGACTGACGGGACGATCCGTCGAGCGGACGGGGCGGGCTCAATCCGATAAGCTACTCTCACTTCGCAGGCTGTGCGACCCGCAGGGGCGGACGAGGGATCTCACCATGGCGCAGATGGCGCTTCACAGTAAGGTTGACCGCGCGCGGGGCTACTGGCGCTCGCTGCTCGCGTCGGAGGGTGCCCTCTGGACTCTCGCCGCCGTGACGCTCGCCTTTGTGTTCTGCTTCCACGTAGACCGCTGGCTGGTGCTCTCCGTAGAAGCGCGCGTCACTGCCTGGGCGGTGCTGGGACTGCTGTTCACCGCACTGACCATCTTCCGGGTGATCCGGCCCCTGCTTCAGCCGATGAGTCCTGAGGAGGTTGCGGCCGCGGTGGAGCGGCGCTATCCGCAACTCCGTGAGCGCCTGCTCTCCGCCGTCGAGTTTTCCAACCTTTCAGAAGAGAAGCTGCTCGGCACTTCTCGCACGCTGATCGCCGATCTCCAATCAGATGCGGAGCGGGAAAGCTCAGCGCTGGACTTCCGCTCTGCCTTCAAACTGAACGGTCTGTACCGCGCGGGGAGCGTGAGCGGCCTGGTTCTATTGCTTCTCGTCGCACACCTCATTTTCGCCGGGCCCGCGTTTGCAGCGTTCCTTTCGCGGATGGCGCTCAACAACACGCCCGTGTGGCGAGACACGCGAGTGCAGGTATCGCCCCTGCGAACGAAGATCCTGAAGGGCTCGGATTTCGATGTTGCCATCGATCAGGAAGGCAAGCGCATTAACCGGGGCCGCCTCCAGTTCCGTGTCGGCGACGGGCGTTGGAACAAGGTTGACCTGAAACCGAACGCGCAGGGCGATTTTAGCCACCGATTCACCCAGGTCACGGAGAACATCACCTATTACGCCACCGCCGGCGATGGGATCTCCGACCGCGGCATTGCCGAGGTAGTCGACCCGGCGGCGGTGGTCGGCGCCCGGCTGACGCTAGAATATCCGGCCTATATGGACCGGAAGCCGGTTACGGTGAACGCAGACTCCGGGGGCGTCGCCGCGCCGGTCGGAACGCATGTCAAGCTGGAACTCAAGACCAACAAGCCGCTGGAACTGGCGGAGGCATCCATCATCGCGGGGGACAAGCCGGGCGCCAAGCCCCAGCCAGCGAACTGGACGGTGTCCGGCGATCAGATTCGCGGCGATCTGGTGGTGCGCGGCAACGGGCAGTACACACTGCGCTTGAAGGACACCGACGGCTTTTACGCGCCGGAGCTTCAGTCGTTCCCAATCAAGTCAATTCCGGACCAGACGCCCGAGGTGGAGCTCCGCGATCCGGCGGGGGACCTGGACGTGGTGCCGGACGCCAAGATACGCCTCAGCACCCACGCGAAGGATGATTACGGCATTGCGGACGTGAAGGTGCCGTTCCAGGTGGAGGGCAGCGCCGCTTCATCGCTTCCCGCCGGACATGGGGGCAAGACCGCTAAGACGCTGGACCTGGAGAACCTCTGGGAGCTCGCCTACCTGAAGCTGAAACCCGGCAGCGTGGTGAAGTACCACGTCGAAGCATCCGACTTCGACACCGTCAGCGGCCCGCACGTCGGCAAGACGGCCGAGCTCCAGCTCCGCATCATCGACCGCGGTGAGGCCGAGCGCCGCTACGAGGAGCAGCGCGCCGAAATCCTCCAGCAGCTCAACGACGTCATCAAGGAGCAGAAGGCGACCCGCTCCAACGTGGATGCGCAGCGGCAGGCCGCCAAGCCGAACGCCGACGCCCTCATGAGCGCCGAGGAGCGGCAGCGCGGCACCGCCACGACCTCGAATGATCTCGCGCGCCGGATCGGCGAGCTGACCCGCACCGCCGAGACCAACAACCTGGCTCGCCCGGACGAGCTTTCGTCGCAGAAGAACGCGCAGGCTGCACTCGACAAGCTCAGCCGTGAGGCAATGCCGCAGGCCGCCAACAAAATTGGTAGCGCGCAGGCCCAATCGCAGTCCAACCCGCAGAGTGCGAAAAGCGATCTCGGCCAAGCATCCGAGCAGCAAGGGAAAATTGTCGAAGAGTTGAACAAGGTCGCCGCGCAGATGCGACCCGGGAGTGAGCTCCAACGGCTCTCCGAGCAATTCGCGCGGCTGGCGCAGGAACAGCGCGCCCTTCAGGCGCAGACGGACAAGATGCTCCCGCAGACGCTGGGTAAGAGCATGAACGAGCTCACGCCCGCCGAGCGCGCCGCTCTCCAGCAGAATGCCCAGGCACAGCAGAGCCTCCAGCGTGCCACACAAGAGGCGATGGCGGGGCTGGACCGCGCCGCCAAGCAGCTTCAAGGAAAAGATGCGGACCAGGCGTCCGCCGCCCAAGACACCGCGCAGGCCTTAAAGCAGTCGCAGGTGACGGACCAACAGGCGCAGGCCTCGCAGAACTCGCAGCAGAACGCCCTGGGCCAGGCGCGCACGCAGCAGGAGCAGGCAGCGCAGTCGCTGGAGAACGCCTCCAAGCAGCTCCGAGAGGCAATGAACCCGAACGATCCGCGCGCCCTGCAGCGCCAGCTCCGGCAAGCGATGAACCAGCTCAACCGGATGATGCAGCAGCAGCAGGACGCGATTCAGCAGACCCGCAGCCAGATGTCGCCCCAGCAACGGGAGCAGCTGGCGCAGCAGCAAAAGGAGCTGGAGAAGCAGGCGCAGCAGCTCGCGCGACAACTGGAGCGCCTCCAGCGCCGCACCCCGTCTGCGGCGAAAGCCTCCGAGAACCTGGACCAGGCGTCCGGGCAGCTCGGGCAATCCAGCCAATCCCTGTCGGAAGGAAAGCAGCAGAACGCCGAGCAGCAGCAGAAACAAGCACTGCAGTCCATGCAGCGCGCGATGCAGAGCCTCCAGCAGGCCCAGGCGGAAGCGCAGCAGAACGATGACCCCTTCGCCGAGTTGCGCAAGAGTCTGAACAAGCTGGCCACGCGCCAGAAGGCGATCCAACAGGCCACTCGCCGTATCGATGAAGAGCAGCAGAAGATGGGTGCCGCTCCGGACGATGCAGAAGAGCTGAAGCGCCTGGCGCAGCAGCAATCGGACGTGGAAGCCGAAGCCAAGAAGTTGGAACCGGAACTGCCGGGAGACGTGTTCAAGGGCTTTTCGCAGCAGGCACGGCAGGCGATGAAGCGCTCCCAGGACGGGCTGGACCAGGCCAACCCGAAGGCCGACCCCACGCAAAGGTCCCAGCAGCGTGCCGCCAACATCGTGGAACAACTTGCCAAAGCACTCGACGCCGATCCCAAGGATACGGAAAAGAAAGAGGGCGGTGGCGGCGGTGGGGGCGGAGGCGGCGGCGGCGGGGAGAAGGATCCCGAACTGCCGAAGCGGATCGCGGAGATCCGCCTCCTGCGAGCGATGCAGCGTGGTGTCAAGTCCCAGACCGAACAGGCGGACCAGGACCGGAACGACCGCGACCCGCTAACCGACGCGCAGAAGCAGCAGATCGAGGAAGCCGCTCGGCAGCAAGCCACTGCGAAGGAGTTCGCGGAGAAACTGGCCCGCGCTCTGGGTAAGAACCGCCAGCTCGCCGAGAAGGTACAGAAGGCCGGACAGCACATGACCGACGCGAAGCGGGGCCTCGACAAGCAGGAGACCGGAGATCCCGTACAGGAAGCGGAAGAACAAGCCGTAGTCCGCCTCTCCGAAGCGCTCAAGTCCGCGCAATCCCAATCGCAGAGCCAGTCCCAGAGCCAGCAGCAACAACAGCAGCAACAGCAGCAGCAGCAACAGCAGCAGCAACAGGCGGGTAAGCCGAGCGGAGGCACTCAACAACAGGGCAGCAACCCGGCGATGCGATCGCTCCAACGTCGTGCTAACCGGGAAGATGGACCACTGGGTGACGGCGCGGGAGCCGGCCGTGCGTTCGGCCTCGACTCGCGCTCACAGGATGCGCTGCGGCAAGGGTACAAAGAGAAGACCCCGGCCGAGTACCAGGAACTGATCAATCGCTACTACCGTGCGCTCTCCACGCGTGGCCGTTAGGTGAGCCGTAATTGACCGCCAAAACGCCAAGAGAGGACCGAGAGGGAAACCAGATGTCCATCCTGACTTCACCGCGCGGCTCGCGGAGGCTGGGTACCACCTTTGCTCGCGGCCTTTCCCTACTTGGCGTTCTTGGCGTCCTGGCGGTTAACTGCGCAGTTGCGGCCCCCGCAAAAAAGGCGCCTGCGACTGCGGGGAAGAAGCAACTTGGAAAGTCCGGGTTCACTCTCCAGGATCGCGCGGGCAGCCTCGACGCGGAAGCCAAAGAGTACCTGGGCAATCCAAAAACCGAGGCTGCCGTTAAGAAGGCCCTCAAGTACCTGGCGGATACCCAGAACGCGGATGGCTCCTGGGGTGATTCCCGGTACAGCAGCGACGTGGCCATCGTGGGTCTCTGCGCCCTCTCGTTTATGTCCGCCGGACATCAGCCGGATCGCGGCCCGTATGGGCAGGTGCTGCGCAAAGCCGCCGACTACCTGGCCAAGAACAGCCAGCGCACCGGCTTGATCTACAACCCCCAGGCCGCGGCCGGCCCGCCAATGTACGGGCACGGGTTCGCGACCCTCGCCATGGCGGAGTTGTACGGAATGACGCGCCGCTCCGACTTGCGGGACCGGCTCGAGAAAGCCGTCTCACTGATTCTCACCACCCAGAACAGCGAAGGTGGATGGCGCTACCAACCGCGGGTAGCCGATGCGGACATCAGCGTGGTCATCTGCCAGATCATGGCGCTCCGCGCTGCGGCGAACGCCGGCGTCCCCGTGCCGAAAGACACCACCAGCCACGCCATCGAGTACGTGAAGCGGTGCGCCAACAACGCCGACGGCGGTTTCAGCTATATGCCCACCAACCGCGGCTCCGGCCAGGCCCGCACCGGCGCCGGCGTGCTGGCCCTCATCGTGATGGGCGAGCGCGGCTCCGATGAGTGTAAGCGGGGGCTTGAATACCTCCTCCAGAAGCCGCCCGGCAGCCGGGACGGGCACATCTTCTACGCGCTCTACTACTGCACCCAGGCATGCTACCAGGCCGGCGGAAAGTACTGGACCTACTGGTATCCCAAAGCGTCTGAATACCTGTTGAACACCCAGCGCGCGGATGGAAGCTGGTACGACGGCCCCGGGCAGGCCTACGCCACTGCCATGGGCGTGCTAGCGCTCCAGGTACCGGCGGCGCTCCTGCCGATCTATCAGAAGTAGCCGGTTTCCCGCACAGAACGTCGAAGAACCGGAGCCGTCGCGTGCGAAGCGTGGCGAGCCCACTCGTTTCCGGGTATCTCGCTACCGTAGGGCTCTGGGTTGCCTGAAGGCGAAGAGAATTGCCGCAGTCGCTTCGCTCCTTCGCAGTGCCTCGCCTCTCCAGGCCGTCTTCATTCATACTCCACAGAACTGACCACTCATGAGATTACCTTCACTTCTCTGCGTTCTTGGCGTCTCTGCGGTGATTACCATGCCAGGCGCGGCCCGTGCGGCCGACACTTCCGTCATGCTGGCGGATGGTCAGACTCTGGAGAAGGTGAATCTCAAGCCGGGCGACGGCAAGGAACAGTTGATCGTGGAGCGGATGGGACAGCCCGCCACGACGATCAGCATTCAAGACCTGCTGGTGGTAGATTTTGGCAAGATCCCCGGGCGTGCCGTGCCGCCGTCGGTAAGGTTCCTCAATGGGGACAGCGTCTACGGGAAGGTGACCTTTCCCGGGCCCCGCCAGGTGAAGATCGCCGCCGGATGGGGAAGCATCACCGCGCCTCTGGCCTGGTGCTCCGCGATCCGGCTCCAGGAGAAGGCAGCGCTTCCCGGCACCGTAGAACAGGACACCCTCATCCTGCCGACCGACCGGGTGCAGGGCGAGATCGACAGCATCACAAACGGCAAAGTCAATGTGAAGCTCGGCGGTAAGGTAGTGCCGGTAGATCTCAGCCGGGTTTCCGCACTGGCATTCGCGGGCAAATCACGCGGCAGCGAGGACCGCCCCGGGCTGCGGATGGGCCTTGACCTCGGCGGTGGAGAAAAGATAACCGGACAGTGGATCTCGTTGACTCCGGACGTGCTTACGGTCAAGACGGAGTGGGGCGCCACCGTGGAAGTTCCGGTCGCCTCGCTCTCCCGGCTGGAGGTGAAGAACGGAAAACTCGTCTACCTATCCGACCTGAAGCCGGCCGAGATGCGGCTGGTGCCGTACCTGGATGGCAGCTTCTCACTCGGTCGAGACCGCAGTGCCGGCGGACGTCCGCTGCGTCTGGCTGGCAAGCAGTTTGCGCGCGGCCTGGGCTCCCATAGCCGCAGCGACGTCACCTACGCTCTGGACGGCGGGTTCCAGACGTTTGCCGCCACGTTGGGAATCGACGACGCGGTCGGAGCGGCCGGCAGTGTCATCTTCCGTGTATTCGGAGACGACAAGCCGCTTTATGAAAGCCCCGTCGTGCGCGGCGGCGATACCCCGATCGGATTGAAACTCCCGGTCAAGGGAGTGCTGCTGCTCCGGCTGGAAGTTGATTACGCGGACGGTGGAGACACGGCCGACCAGGCCGATTGGGCCGACGCTCGCCTGCTACGGCCGTAGCCGCAACCACACCAACTCGGATCATGGACCGGCAAGGGGGACCCGGGAGGTTTGGCGAACAACCTGTGTGAGCTACCCCCAACACTCCCGATCCGGCAGAGACGTCAGCCAGCCCGTGGACCCAACCTATCCGCAAACAGCCGTGCTCGTGCGCCTTGCCGTAGAGCGCGTGGCCGCCGATCCCGCAGACGAGCAGCGCTACCTGGAGCTCCATTTCGCGCTGGACCGCGCCGTGGAGCGTAATCTCCGGTACCGCGAGCTCCTCGCGCTCTTCGCGGAGGGCGCGATGTCCGCCACGCCGGAAGTCTCGTGGGCCTGGCGTCTCGCGGCGGGACTCGGAGCCAACCTGATGGGGGACTCCGCCGCCGCCATCCGCTGGCTCCACGACGCCGAGCAGGAGTTGGCGCGAGACGGACGCCTGAATACCGCCGCCGCGGCGTTCGTTTTCGGCGAGCTTGCGCGGGCGGAGTACCACTTCGGTGAACACGTCGCCGGGCTGGAGGCCGCGAACCGAGCGCTGCAATTGGCGCGTTCGGCCAACTCGCCGCTCGCCGAGGCCTATGCGCACCACTACCTCGGCCTGATCAGCCTCCGCCTTCGCGACTTTGAGTACGCCCGTCGCCACATCACCCAGGCCCTGGAGCTGTTCGAGTGGATGAACCAGCGCCAGGGCCGGGCACGGGTTCTCGACTCGATGGCCTCGCTGTTGATCGAGCAAGGGCAGTATGAGGCCGCTCGAAAGCTGCTAGAAGAGAGCCTGGTCGTCAAACAGGAGTTGCGGGATCTTCGCGGTCAGGCACTGACGTGCGGCAACCTCGCCCAGATCTTCATCGCCCACGGGGACTACCCCCAGGCGATGCTCTACCTGGATCGCACGCGGGCCCTGGTTTCACGCGTCGGCGACGAGCGGAACGCGACCCTCCTCCGCGTGCGGTTGGGCGAGCTTCAGCTGCGACACGGCAATCCCGAGCGCGCGAGCGACGAGTTGGAAAGTGCCCGCCAGCTAGCTCTGGAGCGGCATGATGCCCGCTTGGAAGCCCATGCCTGCTTTGCCCTCGCTGAGGCCCGCGGGCAGCTAGAGGACCACCACGGCGCCCTGGAAGCAGTGCAACGCGCCTACGACTACTTTGCCTCCAGCGATGACTCCGTAATGCGGGATCGCGCCGAGTTACGCCGCGCGCTGATCCGGGGCGACGACCTTGCTTCCGATACGGTGGCAGCCCCTCTGGGGAGGCTGCGGGCGCTGGAAGTGGGTGCGCCGCTGGCGGAAGCGCTCTTCGAGACCGCCACGTCGTTCCGGAACCGTGGCCGCGCGCAGCAGGTGATCGCGCTCTACGCTGAGGCCCTGGACGTCGCCGAGCCGGTGCTGGCCGACCAGTTCGCGGCAATCATGCGCAGCCGGGCCGAAAGTGCGGAAGCGCGCGCCTGGGTCGACGCGATGTTAATGGTGAAGCGCCATAAGGACCGTCTGGAAGACGCCTACGAGCGCCTTCGCCGGGCCGAGACGCTACGCGAGTCGCTGACACAGATGATCGTGCACGATCTCAAGAATCCCCTGACGGCCGTACTGCCCTGGCTCGAGACGATCCAGGGCGGCGGACTAACGCAAGCGGAGATCGAAGAGGCGCTCCAAACGGTTATCGACGAGTGCGGCTATCTGCTGCGGATGATCGAAGACCTGAACGACGTCGGCAAATCGCAGGTCGGAAACCGCCTGGAGATCGTGCGAGAACCGGTGCACCTGGACGAGATGCTCAAAGTCGTCGCGGAACGTCTTACGGGTCGGGCGCGTGAAAGCGGAATGTCGATCCGCGTCGAGCCGCTGCCTACGCTGCCGGTGCTGCAAGCCGACAGCGAGAAACTGCGCCGGGTCATCGAGAACCTCATCGCCAACGGCATCAAGTATGGCCGGCCGGCCGAAGGCAGCGCCCTGCTGCCGGAGGTTACCATTCGCGCTGTAGTCGAGCCACCGGGCCCCGGCCGTGACTATGAAACGGTGCGCGTGGAGGTGCGTGACAACGGCATGGGGATCCCGCTCGCCGAAGCGGATCGCGTATTCGAAGCCTACTACCAGGCGGAGGCCGGTCGGAAACGAAAGGCAGGCGTGGGCCTCGGCCTCGCATTCTGCCGGATGGTGGTTGAAGCGCACGGAGGCAGCATCTGGACCCAGTCGAATCCGGACAGCGGCAGCGTGTTCCTTTTCCGGCTTCCCCTCTCCGGCACGCCCTAGCATTGCCGTTTCTTTAATTTGCGCTGTTGCAGGCACCGGAAGCAAGCACCCGCGTTCCCGAGCGCAGCTTGTCGGATTGCGATCGAGCACTTACTCAACATATAAATCACACGATTGGTATATTAGCAACCAGCCGGATATTTCGATAACCTTTAGTCGCTCGCCCCTGGGATGGTCCGTACGCACGGGATAGATTTTTCCCTTCCAATGTTAACCGCGGGTAGTCAACCGCTAACCAGCTCTGGTACAATCAACTGACCGTTGAATAGCCGGCCGTGCATACGCGTCTCATGGTGTGCGGCGGACAAAGGAACGCAATGATCGTCAAGCACCTAACTGTAGGCGCACTGGCCCTCGGGATAACCGTTTATGCCGCAGCGGCGCAGGCCCCGCGCGCGCACGACATGCACGCGGCCGTCGCCCAGTCAAAACTTGCCCGCAGCCTTCGTGTCACGAAGAGCTCGCGTTCCGCGGGCTACATCGTCCAGTTCGCTGCAGCCAGGCGCTCCACAGTGGTTAACTCACTGCGCAAGGCTGGCGCTCGGGTTACCCACACCTACTCCCATCTCCCGATGGTCGCGGTGGAAGCGGACGCTCGAACGCTCGCCCGGGTGGCTCGACTTCCGGAAGTAACGCATGTCAGCGATGACCTCGGCGTGCGAAAGGCGACGGAATTCGCAATCCCGGCCATCAGTGCGGATCTGGCGCGTACTGCGGGGCTCTCCGGCGACGGAGTGGGCATCGCGGTCATTGACAGCGGCATTGACCAGCACGTCGACCTCACCGACAACGGCGCGTTGCTGAAGCGAGACCGGGTCATCGCAGGCTACGACTTTATCGCCCGCCAAGCACGCGTGGATAACAACGACGGCTGCGGCCACGGCACGCTGGTTGCGGGCATTGCTGCGGGCAACGCCGCCGCGAGCACGGTAACCAACCCGGTGTTCTGGAACACGCGCCACTTCTATGGCGTGGCAACCCAGGCCAACGTTTTGAATCTCCGCGTATTGGACCGGCACGGCGAGGGCAGCGTCTCCGACGCGATCGCCGCGCTGAACTGGTGCATAGTAAACCGGTCGAAGTACAAGATCCGAGTCGCCAACCTTTCGCTGGGACATCCGCCCACCGAGAGCTATACCACGGACCCCCTCTGCCAGGCAGTGGAAGCCGCCTGGCGCTCCGGTATCGTCGTAGTCTGCGCCGCGGGTAACCGCGGTCGTGCCGTTCCCACGGATCAAAACGGCGGCACGCAGTACGGCTCGATCAACAGCCCGGGTAACGATCCCCTAGTTCTGACGGTAGGCGCCACCCGCGACGAAGGAACGGCTACGCGCAATGACGATTGGGTTGCCAGCTATAGCAGCCGCGGCCCGTCGGTAATCGACCGGGTGATGAAACCGGACGTGGTAGCGCCGGGGAACCGGATCATCGGTCTGCGCCATCCGGGGAGCGAACTCGAACGCGCCGCTAACCGGACCAACCTGGTTCCCACCGGTTACTACTGGAACCGCGACTTCCCGGGTAACTCGCCGTACTACTTCGAGCTGTCCGGCACCAGTATGGCTTCCGCATTTGTGGCGGGCGCCGCGGCCTTGATGATTCAGAACGACCCTTCGTTGTCGCCCGATACCGTCAAAGCGCGCCTGATGCTCTCCGCTCGAAAGGTTTGGCGCGCCGATCACCTGACGCCCAACATCTTCTCTCGAGGCGCCGGTCTGATCGACGTGGCACGTGCGCTGAAATGTCCGATCGTGGCCAACTACCCGACCTACTCCCCGTACGTGGAGCGGGACGGAGCAGGCGGCTACGTGATCCGAATGCGCGCCTCCCGCACCGGTCAGCGCTCGTTCTGGTCCGATCCGGCAGTCTGGAACAATCAGTCCGTCTGGGCGAACCAGGCGCTCTGGGCCGATGCACCGTCCGACAACCAGGCCCCGCCGCCCGATGGCGGGCAGGCGCTCTGGGCGGACCAGGCCCTTTGGGCGGACGGCCCGCAGAACAACGACACCCCGCCGCCTGGCGACGGTGGGCAGGCGTTGTGGGCGGATCAGGCGCTCTGGGCCGATAGCCCGCAGAATAATCAAGTCCCGCCGGATGGTGGTGCATCTCCCGACTCGGCCCAGGCGTTGTGGGCGGATCAAGCGCTGTGGGCGGATGGCCCGCAGAACAACCAGGCGCCACCACCCGACCCTAACCTCGGTGCGGATCAGGCGCTGTGGGCCGATGCTCCGTCCGACAACCCGAACCCGCCTGATGAGGCACAGGCACTCTGGGCCGATATCTTCCGCCTCTGCATCCGGGGAGACAACTAATCGTGCCAGTGAGCCAGTATCTCCGCCGGTGTAGACCGGCGGAGGCCCGAAATCGCCGAACTCTGACGCCGCGCCCGCTACCTGCCCAGATCCTCTGGACGGATTAACGGACTGGGTAAAGTCGAAGTCACAACAGAGAAGGGGCGGGACCGCACGGTCCCGCCCCTTCTCTGATTCTGCATACGATGTCACCCTGCAGCGGGTGCCTGCCCTCCCTAGTTACCGCAGCGGTGACGAGTGCCTTCTTGCCTGAGGGTGAAGACTTACCGATTCACCCAGTTCGGGAGGGCCGCAATTACCATCACCCTTCTGGCAGGGATTACGGCGAAGGAGTGTAACCCGTCGTGAATGGCCGGAGCCTCGCCGGCTTGATGTCCGTAGACGAACAACAGGGGGCGCTGATCCGGAATGGATCAGCGCCCCCTGTTCGCAACTTCGAAGTCAGTGCGCTAATGAGCGCCCACGGCTTCTCCCGGTAGCGGCTTGGCTTCGTCACGGAAGAGCGCGGCGAAGATCGCCAGGATCACGGCGGCGGCGATGCACGGCACCATCCACAGCCCTTGCCACTCGATCACCCCATTCACGGTGTAGGACTTCTCCACCATCCCCATCACCTGGGCGCCGATGAACATCCCGAGGCCCTGGGTCACGAGGACCAGGAAGCCCTGTGCCTGCGAGCGAATGGCCGCCGGAGCGCGCTTATCCACGAAGATCTGCCCGGTGACGAAGAAGAAGTCGTAGCAGATGCCGTGGAGCACCACTCCGCCGATCACCAGCGGTGCCAACTGGCTGGACCACGCGCCGGCGAACAAGCCGTAGCGGAGCACCCAGGCAGCCATCCCGAGGAGCAGCATCTTCTTCACGCCCAGCCGCTTGAAGAAGAGCGGCATCACCAGCATGAAGAGGATCTCCGACATCTGACCGAACGACATGATCGTCGTCGGCGCCGAAAAGAGCGCTTGGCCGCCTGGCCCCTGCAAGGCCGCCACATAACGGTTCGCGAGCTGGTAGTACGCCGCGAGCGGAATGCAGATCAGGAACGAACAGAGGGTGAATACCGCGAAGGAGGACTGCCGGAACAGCGCCAGCGCATCCAGACCCAGGATGTCGCGCACTTCCACGCGTTGCCCGGCGGACGGCGGCGGTGTGTGCGGCAACATAAAACTGTAAATGCCCAACACGATACCGGCGGCGCCGGCCACCGTGAACTGGGTGGCCGCAAAGTCGGCGTGCAGGACACTGCTGACGACCAGGTTGGCGACGATCCAGCCAATCGTTCCGAATACCCGGATCAGCGGGAACTGCTTTTCCTGATCGGTGATGTTGTGGAACGCCAGGGAGTTGGTCAGCCCGAGCGTCGGCACGTAGCAAAGCGCGTGGGCTCCAACCAGTAGGAGAAACGTGTTCGCGCTCTGGCTGCCCATCGCCGGCACCGCCAGCATAAAGAGGCCGCCCAGCACGTGAAGCACGCCGAGGACCTTCTCGGTGGCAAAGAAGCGGTCGGCAACAATCCCGAGGAAGAACGGCGAGATGATGGCCGCTATCGGAATGAGCGAGTAGGCCCAGGCGTTGGCATCCTTCAACTGCGGGTTCGCCCCGATGTAGGTTCCCATCGAAACGTACCACGCTCCCCAGGTAAAGAACTGGAGGAACATCATCACCGAGAGCTTGGCCCCGATGGAGGGGTCGCTCTTCGGCGCTGAATGGGTGGTCATCAACAACTCCTTCACGTACCGCGCGGACCACCGAGACGGGCTGCGCGGCATTTCTAACGGTGGCGCCTGAGAGCGATGAGCGGCGTCGGATCGCGGCCCGGGCCAGAAGATACCGGAATACCCAGGGAATTTCCCTGTGCAGGGCCAAATCTCCTACCTT
>Ga0255338_1004282_pt1 | contig 15102 bp, 12 predicted proteins | sample MeOH1_35cm_T4_19_FD_203715 | JGI IMG/M metagenome (GOLD analysis project Ga0255338, IMG submission 203715) | Sandy soil microbial communities from University of British Columbia, Vancouver, Canada - MeOH1_35cm_T4_195 | ecosystem: Engineered > Artificial ecosystem > Sand microcosm > Unclassified ...
AGCTGTCGCCCTCTTTCACGGAGAAGTCGTAGATGCGGAGCAATTTCTCGACTTCCTCCGCTCGGGCCGGTCGCCGGAATGCCCGCCGCGTGAAGTCGCCCACGATCTTGCGCGCCGCCTCCCGCTCCTTGTCCTCCTCGGGTTTCGCCGTAAAGATCCGCCGGTGCGACTCCGGCAAGCCATCGGGGTGCGGAACCAGAGGGCCGACCAGTTCCAGGTAATCCACCACCAGGTTGCGGTCGCCGCGCTTCTTTGGGTCCGGGTCGTCCGCGGTGTTGAGGTTGTTGAGGAAGGTCGCCTTGACCATCTGCCGGCTGCGCGGGACGGTGACCTTCGCCTCGTAGACCCGCGCCTTTTCCTCTTGGACCGAGACGTCGAACACCTGCACTACCTGCTCGTCCAGCCGCAGCTCCATCTTCGGCGGCTCGGGACCCCAGAGCTGTCCGAAGGCCCGGACCCGGATGAGGTAGTCGCCTGGTTTCGGGAACCCGAAGCGGCGCTCTACGGAGTCTCCGGTCCGGCCGAGCATGATGTAGTTGTTCTCATACACCTGTCCCCCGGCTACGTCCTCCACCTCAACCCGTTCGACCTTAGCGCCCGTCTCCGGGGTGATCACGGCCTTTTGGACCACCTGTTCGGCCGCGTCCAGGTACTTCTCCATCAGCAGCGGCGAGAGGGAGAGCACGTCGCCGATATTATCGAACCCGTAACCCACGTCATCCGAGGGGAAGCCTTCCGCAGGATGGAAATCGACACCCGCGAGGTCTCGGATCGTGTTGTTGTACTCCGTGCGGTTCAGGCGGCGGAGGGTGACGCTGCCCGGCTCTCGGATCCGGCAGTCCACCTGGGACAGGGTCGCTTCGATCCAACCGGTGACGGTGGCCCGCTCCTTAGCGGTGGGTTGCGGGGAGCCTTTGGGGGGCATATGCCCGGCGCCCACGTTGCGGGAGATGTTCTCCCAGATGTCGCGCGCCTTGACGACGGAGGCTTCGTCCCGGTAGCGAGTGACGTCGATCCCGGCGATCTGCTGCTTACCCCCGTGGCAGCTGGCGCAGTACTTCTTCAGGAGGGGCGCTACGTTCCCGGCAAACGTCTGGCTGGCGGATCCCTTCTCGGCCCGCGTTGCGCTCACATTCTTCGTTGCTCGGCCCGTGCCGGCTGCCGCGGCAGCCATCCAGGTCACCAGAGCCAGGGAAACAATCGGTAGAGCGGTCCGAGCTCTCATTCAGTACTACTCCGTGCGCGGGGCGATCCGGTACCCCTACCTACGACGTTGGATTCCGCTCGCCGTTTCCCGGAAATCAAGCAAACAGGGCCAATTCGTCTTTTCTACTGGCCAGGTAATTGCTATAGGTAGCCCGGAATATGCTTGCTTTCCTGTTCTCTGAAGGGAGATTAAATGTCAGGACCCGTAGTACGCCGCAGGGGGTTTACGCTCATCGAGCTCCTCGTGGTGATCGCAATTATCGCCATTCTTGCAGCCATTCTCTTTCCAGTTTTCGCCAAGGCACGCGAAGCCGCGCGGCAGTCCAGCTGCGCCAGTAACGTGCGCCAGCTCTCCACGGCGGTCTTGATGTACGTGCAGGACTACGACGAAATCCTGCCGGCCACCGACTGCAACGCGCTCTCCTCGGGACAGGCCTGGAACATCGCCTGTCAACCCTACACGAAGAACATTGGCATCTTTCATTGTCCTTCGCAGCCGCCGACCGCGGGGACGTTGATCCAGGCAGGCGGGGCTAATCCCTGCGGCGGCGGACGCCCGAATCTGCCCACCAACTTCACGGACCACCGGCTGAACTACGGTTACAACCTGGTACGGCAGGCGGCAGGGCTCGCGGGGATCAATAAGGTCTCCAGCCAGTTCATGCTGATGGAGAAGGACACCGCCTACGCCTGGACGACGCTGGATGAAAATGGTGCGGTTCGCGCCAACACCTACGTGCCTGCCGCCGTATTGCCCGCGCTGGCGCCGAACAGCACGAACGCGTGGCGAGACCGGCACAACGGTGGGTCTAACGTGTCCTTCATGGACGGACACGTGAAGTGGTTCAAAGAGGACAAGATCCTGAACGGCCAGCTGGACGTGCTGACGAACTGATCGACGTTTTGGCTTGAACTCCAGAGGGGCGGGTTGGCAAACGCCAACCTGCCCCTCTTCATTTGGCGGGCAGGTCGCGGAAGGTGGCGTGGCACGAGCCGCACCCGGCGGCGACCCGGCTGAAGGCGCGATCGGCACGGGGAAAGTCTTGTCTGCGCAGCGCCGTCTCCAGGTCCTCGGTGTCCTGCTCTGCTTGACGGATCCAGGTCCGGAAGTGGGCAGAGCGAGCTCTGACTTCGGTGGTGCGGCCTGCCTCGCGATACTGTTCGCGCAGTTGGAGCGCCAGATGGGACGCTTGCTTGGGATCGCCCTTCTCCCAACCCTCCGATTGCGCTGCCTGAAGCTTCTGGTACCAGCTCCCGATCTCTACCATGCGCTGCACGAGCGGAGGCGTTTTCGCGATGGCTGGGAAGTCGTTCGGGAGACGGTCTAACTCGGCAGCCGCCGGAGGTTGGTAGCTCCGCGCACCGCCATACAGCCCCAGGTAGTTCTTCCCGGTGCCCGCCCTCTCCATCTCCCGGACCGCCTCTTCCGGAGTGATCCCATCCAACGCGCGGCGAACCAGGGCTCCCGCCGCCGGAGCGCGGTGCTTACCATGATGGCAGTGCAGGTAAACAGGACCGGGAAGATCGCGGACCGCCTTGACGATGCGATTGGCCTGCGGGACCGGGCAGCCGCTATATCCGAACGGCAGATGCACGTAGCGCAGCCCGTAGCGCTGGGCCAAAGCCAAGTCGGGGGGCTCTCCGTCCACACTCAATACCGTCCGGACGCCTAACTTCTGGAGGGAACGAAACCCTTCGTCGCCTTCGGGCACCGAGCCGGTGTAGAGCCGCTCCGAAAGTCGGAAGACGTTGTGTAGCCCCGGTAACTTGATCGACAGGTCGGTGGCTTTGGCGCCGTCAACGGGAGCGTCCAGAGCCGCAGCTCGATTAAAGGGGATGCCCACACTCACCCCGAGGAGGAGTGATGCGGTGAGCAAGCAGGATCGTGATCGAAGCATCGAGCTCCTTGGGGATACTCAGCGGCTGGAAACGGTATCCACACCCAGGAATACGTTAACGAGGCTCGTTCGGTTACCCTGCTCGACCGCCGGAAGCCGTACTGCTGCAAGTTGAGCCATTGGCATCGCTGGCGGTGTTACGGCCAGCAATGCATTCAAAAGGGAGACCCCGGCCTGCTTTCACAGGTCAGGGTCTCCTTGGCGAGCATGATGAGCTGATGACCGGGCGAACTCGGTCGGTGCTCAGCCTACTGGGCCATTTTCTTCTTCTTCCTCTGGCCGCCCATCACCACCGAGGTGGCTACCAGTTTACCGGCGTCCATCTTGCCACTGACGATCGCTCGGCCGCCCTCTTTGAGGTCGGTGGCTTTTGCATCGGTGGCGGTAGCGCCTTCGGCGGCCGGTCCCTTTTTGAAGCTGGTCTTGTCATCGAAGGTGACGGTGGTATCGCCCTTCTTCTTGCTGGTGACGACGAAGGTCTTGGCGGCGGCATCGATCTTGCTGACCTTACCGGTCGCGCGAGCGCCATCAGCAGGCTTGACCTTGGCGGCCTGGGCGGCGCCGGCCAGGGTAACGGACGCGGCAATGGCGAGGATCTGGGCGAGCTTGCGAATGTTCAAGGGTGTGCTCCTGGGTAAAGTGGAAAGGGGTGACCGATGCTTCCGCTGACGCACGCAGTGAGCGGCCGGTTCAGTTTTCCTTGGTCATGGACCGGTGCCCCTGCTTTGGGATTGCGGCGACCGACCGGCTCATGGAATCCGGTCGGCCGCCGACCCGAAGCTACTGCAATGACCGCTATCACGCTGCGGCCCCGTCGAGCGCTAAGGCCGGGCCTCCGTTTCAGCCGGCGGTCTGCCGCTGGGCATCATACGCGACGGTAATTGGCGATCCCGGTTGGCCAGTGGGCAAGATGGGGACGTACTTAAACTCGATTTTGGCGTAGGTAAAGGTCACCTCTTCCAGGGGGTACTCTCCCTCGGTGCCCACGTCCTTGAACGACGAAACCAGAACGTCCGAGAGCTCATACTGTAGGAAGACCACGTTTGGAGAATTCCGGCGTGCCATCAGCAGGGCGCGAGGAATGTGCCGCCCGGTAGCACATGCTAGGAACAACTGCGGAGATGCCTTATCTACCCGCTTTAGCACGGAAAAATCGGAAAGGCTGACCTTACCGGCCCCGCCACCACCGCCCGTACCGGTGGATGCGCTCTGAGTGGCGCCCCAAGAAAACGACTCGATTTCGATCGTACCCTCGAACTGGGCGCTGGTGCTCTCCCCTTCGATGCCCTGAACCACCAGGAAATAGTTTACTGCTGCCATGTACTGACTCCTGACATTCGTTTCACGAGAGGTCGCCTTAAAGGATGAGCCACCGGTCCCGGAATGGATCGTAAAGCTCTGCGGTGGAAAGTGGCGTCCGGAAGACGCCACCGGTTACCAGCACGCCCGGGGGATGAATTGATGCCGCGCCATGCTCGGCGCGCGGGCCATTCATCGGCGCTACGAGTGTCCATTGGTCCCGGCGCGGATCGTAGATTTCGGCGCTGGCTAGGACGTTGATGAACCGGCCACCCGCTACGAGGATTCGGCCGTCAAACAGGACGGCTGCGGCATGGTGGGCACGCGGGGTGTGCATCGGAGCGGCGTCGAACCATTCCCTGCGAAGCGGGTCGTAGATCTGCGCCATTCCGGTGGTATTGCTCTGGATTCCACCTGCTACCAGTACCATCCCGGTCGGGAGCGAGGTGACTGTACAGCCGCGCCGTCCGATCGGCGAGACGGTCTCCTCCCGAGAATTGGGCTTCTCGAACGGAGCAGCCTCCGCGCCGCCGGGCGGCAGGGCTGCGGCGACCAGTCCGCCGCCGATGCCCCCAAGCGCCTGACGCCGGGTGATCCGCGCACGCGCCAGGTCGGCCTCGATCGAGTCATTCATCCGTATTTCTCCTTTCGGCGGTCGGGTGGCCGCAGGGCACGCTGCGCTTGGTCGCCAGCTTCGTGGATGTCTCCAGCGAGGACCTTGCTGCGCAGACGTGCGCCGGTGGTCCATCGCTGGGTCGGAGTTAATGGGTGGGTGAAGGAGCCTCTTCCAGGTAGCCGCGTCGCCGCCGGACGGGTGCCCTGCTGCGGAAGCAGTCTGCCATCAGATCGGAGTCGCCGGATGCTGGGGCTGAGCTTAGTCGGCTAGCCAGGTCCGCCGGTGCGGCTCAAGCGCGTCAGCAGTGAGATCGAGTGGATGGTACGAGCTGCACTCAGAGTGACGCCAACGTAGTCCGCGGCTTACAGGTAGAAGCTGTCTCGCAGGTTAACGATCAGACTAACGGGTGAGTAGATGATGAGCTTGAGGCGCCGGTGGTTAACGACCGTTGAGGGGCCCCAGGGAAGGGTCACAGTCGGGTTATCAGCGTCCAGTCCCGGAAGTGGAGGGGATTATTCCGCGCTTCAATCCAGGTGGTGAGTTGAGAACTGGAACGCCGTCGGTGAGCCCATACCCAAAGTTCGGCGAATCGCAACATCAATTTGGCGCCTGGCGGAAATGGGCCGGTCAAGCTGGCCCGGATTTACTCGCGGCGTGCGCTGAGTAGGCTTACGGCGAGCAGCGCGCCGACGCACCTGCGTCGGCGCCTCCGTCAGTTGGAGGAGATCAATCTCCTGAAGCTGGTAGCGAGAACGGTGCGCGCTCAATCGTACGGTGAGGGAGGCACGAATGCGGAGGGGAAGCTATCGGATGCCCTCCGCGGCTAACTCATGTCGCGGCTCCACGCGCAGCAGGTGACGCACGAGGAAGTCCGCGCGCCGCCGGCTGCCATACGGAGTCTCGGCCGCACCGTGGCCCGCTCCGGGCACCACCAGCAAGTCGAAGTCTTTGTCCGCCTTCACCAGCGCATTGACCACCTGCATCGTGGACGCGGGGTCGACGTTCGAGTCCAGCTCGCCTACCACCAGCAGAAGCTTTCCCTGTAGCCGGTGTGCATTCGTGACGTTCGAATTGGCGGCGTACTCCGGTCCGACCGGCCAGCCCATCCACAGCTCGTTCCACCAGACCTTGTCCATGCGGTTGTCGTGGCAGCCGCAGTCGGCCACCGCCGCCTTATAAAAGTCGCCATGGAACAGCAGGGCCGCGAGCGCGTTCTGGCCTCCCGCCGAGCCGCCGTAGATGCCCAGACGGGAGAGGTCGAGTTCCGGATACCTGGCGGCGGCAGCTCGCAGCCAGGCAACGCGGTCGGGAAATCCTCCGTCCGCCAGGTTCTTCCAGCAGACGTCGTGGAACGCCTTAGAGCGCCAGTTCGTTCCCATTCCGTCAATCTGCACCACGATGAAGCCAAGCTCCGCGAGGTAGCGCTGACCGTGATACGACGCGAAGCCTTTCGGCACGAAGGCGCTCTGTGGGCCGGCGTAGATGTTCTCGATCACCGGATATTTCTGCCCGGGCTGGAAGCGGGTTGGGCGCCAGATCACGCCGTAGATCGGAGTCTTTCCATCTCGGCCGGGTGCCATGAACCGTTCCGGATAGCTCCAGCCGGTCTTGAGCAGTTCCGAAGCGTCGCCGCGCTCTAGCTCCGTCACCAGCTTGCCATCATCCGCGCGGCGCAACTCGGTGATCGGGGGCAGATCGACGCGGGAGTAGGTGTCGAGTAGCCACTCTCCATCTGGAGAGCGCTGTACGGTGTGGGTGCCGTCGCCTGGCGTCAGGTCCACGAAGCCGCTGCCGTCCAGGTTCACGCGGCAGAGATGGCGGTAGTAGGGATCCTGCTCCGGGACCACACCACCGGCCCAGAACCAGACCTGGCGCCGCTCGGAATCGACTCGCTCTACGTCCCTCACCACCCAGCTGCCGTGCGTGATCCGATTTTTCACTCGCCCCGTTTCCACGTCGTACAGGTAGAGGTGGTTCCAGCCGTCCCGCTCGGACATCCAGATCGCTTCGTGGGTCCCCTCCAGGTGCTGGAGGTAGAGCTTGCCTGCGTAGTCGATGAATGTCTTGCTCTGCTCTTCGATCACCGGCCGCGAGGCACCGGTTTTGGCATCGACCGAGACGACTCGCAAGACCTGGTGTCCCCGCTGGTTGTAGAGAAAGGAAAAGCGGGAAGAGTCCGGCTCCCACTGCACCCGGTTAATGTCCCACGGGTTCGGAAACAGTGCGTCCGCTATCGGAACTTCGGACGCGTCCTCCACCTGGAACAAGCAGGGCTTAGAAACAGCGATACGGTCCCCGGGCTTCAGGTAGTCCAGGGTCCGCAGCTTCGGCTGCAACTGGTCCCTGGGTGATGACTCAACGAGGTAGACCTTGTGCTCCTGCGCGGGCAGGGTCCGGAATGCTACCAGCTTCTTGCTGTCGGGCGACCAGGAGAGAGGCCCGTCCAGGTGGCGCTCAGTGTTACCGTCCGTAGTGAGCTGATGCTCCTTGCCGCCCGTGACTTCCCGCACCCACAGGTTGCGCTCCTTCAGAAATGCCTGCCACCGGCCATCCGGCGACCGGCCTGGCTCCCGTGCCGGTCGGGCTGGCGGAGCCGCGACCGGCCCACTGACGACCGCCTTCCCCGGACTGACCTCCGCGACGAATGCGGCCAGCGCCTTTCCTTGCTCTGTAGTCACCAGCCAGGCGTGGCCCGCGAACGTATGCTGTCGCCGGCTGGCTCCGGGCGCCACCGTGCCGTACTCCTTCCGCTGCCCACCGCCATCTACCCAGAACAGTCGGATGGTCGCTTCCGTCCGGTTCTCGAAAAGAATTTCCGTCTCTTCGCTGCCCCCTTCGGACCGCACCCCTTCCGGTACGCGCGGTCGGAGCGTACCACCTATTGCGGCTTCGGGATGGGTATAGGGCGTCTTCTCACCGGACCGCGCATTCACCAGCCAGCTTTCCTGCTTCCCGCCCGGCAACTCCACTCGATACCAGAAACGGCCTCCTTCCAGCCAGTGCGGGATCACGCGGTCGCGGAACACCTTTCCCTGCACCATCTCCCGCAGTGCGCCGGCCCGCTGGTAGTCGGCTCGGCTGCCTTGCGCAGTAGCCGGCTGAGCCGCTGCCGCGAATATGAGCGATGCACACAATCCGAGAAGAGGGGAGATACCTGGGTTCATCGCGATGAGTTCCGAAGTCCGAGCCACCAGCAGTAGTGACGAGGAGTTGCTGAAATTGGCCGGTGAGGTGCCAGGGTGATCGGTTTCGTGGCACGGGATAGGGACGAGTCGCGCGGTCCCTGGTATCGGGAGCGGAATGACTATCAATCGAAATGGACCCGCCACCGGAGAAGGGGCGGGTCCATTCATTGTACACTCCATTGAATGTTTTCGAGGCACTAGCCGGTTGCCGTCAAGACGGTTCAGCCTCGCAGCTCAAACACGATCAGCCGCTCATTCTCCAGCACACAGCGGTGGCGCGAACGGAGCTGGTCGTGCAGGCCGAGGTACTGGTGGAGCCACCAATAGGCGGGCCAGCCGACAACCAGGTGGGTGGCTTCGCGGCGTTGGAGCCGCTCCAGCTCGTCCAGCGCCGCCCGGTCATCTGCGGGTGGTCCCCCATAGTGGCCGTCTCGCTCCGGAAAGTGAAACCGGCGTCGACCGGCGAGCTCCGGACCCATTCCCCACTGGTCCTCGTCCAGCAGCGCGAAGGTCGCTCCCGGTGGGATCGCCTCCAGGAGCTCGTTTCGGACCATTGACAGGCGGGTCTCCCAGGGTAGCGTGCCGCTGTCTCCAAAGACGGGGGCGAACAGCTCTGCGACACCGGTGTTCACCGCTGGATCGCAAAGTGCGGGAGGCAGACGGGAGAGCGCCTGCGGGTCTCCGATCGCCACCCACGTCTGCCCGTTGGAATGCGGCCAGGTGAGCGCTGTACAGCCCAGCCCGCAGTCTGCCGCCATGCCGGCGAAGGTCTCCAGGCGATAGGTCGAACAGCCGGGATAGACCCACTCGTCGCCGGTGTAGTCGGAGTCTCCCCGCCGGAACGTCGCCGCGAAGAGGGAAGTAGGGGTCATCACCTCCCGGGCCTGTGAGAGGCACCGCCGGATTTGCGACATCGTGGCGTGCGAGAAGACAGACTGCGCGATGAGGAAGTCGAACGTGCGATGGAAGGTGGTGAGCGTGAAATTAGGATCGTGGCTGAAGGTCGGCTGTTTCAGCCGAGCGATCTCCCGGCCCAACTCGGTTTCCAGGCCCTTCTCCACCAGCCATCGCTCCGGCTCCAGGCCGCAGTAGTAGCCCGGCAAAAGGTACGGGATGAAGAGCCGCCCCGCCCGCAGGGAGCCGCACCCGATGTCCAGCAGCGAGTGGTGCTCGCGCAGCCCGAGCAGCGCCAGCAGCGTAAACTGCATGGCCGCGCTCCGGTCATACTGGTCAACGGGACCCACGAACCAGCGGTGGGAGCGCACGCCAGTCTCCTGGGTCTCCTCTTCGCAGTCCAACTTGATTGACATGGATGCTCCTTACTAATGGCAATCGCCAGTCGCGCGGAGGTGCTGCCTCCGGTTCGACCGGTAGAGGCTTATCGAGGATCCCAGTACTTCGTTTCCGACGTGACTAGCGCCAGGGGTGGCCGCTCCACCTTCACGTGGCCATCGCAGAACAGGACGTTCGCCTGACCACTGTGCCGGAACTGCGGGCGGCCAAAGCCATCGTTGTTCGCGGTGTCGCCCGGCCGAGCGATGTAGGACCAGAGGTTCACATTGGCCGGCGGAGCCGTCTGCTCCATGAAGAGGAGTGTGTCCGCAGGACGCTGCAGGAACGAGAGACTGACCCCCGAGTTACCGAAGCCGTTGTACTCGCTGTGCGGGTAGTCTGGGCCGGCCGCCAGCAGGTACTGGAAGTTGTAGCCGTAGCTGGAAGTCCAGCCGCTGTTGGGGGTGAGTAACGCGTGGCTCGGACACCGCCAGATCCCCTGTCCAAACGACTGCTTGGAGTACGGCTCCAGTAGGCGCACCACGTCTCCGCCGACCCCGCTCCCGGAGTTAGGCATCGTCTCGTCAGCGTCTTGCGTGTACATCATCACGGCGCTGCCGATCTGCTTCAGATTGCTCTGGCAGCTCGCCTTCCGGGCCGCTTCACGCACCTGTGCAAAGACAGGGAAGAGGATGGCGGCGAGGATGGCGATGATCGCAATCACGACCAGCAGCTCGATCAAAGTGAAGCCGCGTCGCCCAGAGGCGACTTTACGATTGGGATGTTCCATTACTGCTCCTTCCTAAGGCTGAACACCACCAGGTGCTCGTTCTCCAGCGGACAGGGAAACGTGGTGCGAAGGTAGTCGCGAAAGCCGGGGTACTGATCGAGCCACCAGAATGCCGGGCGACCGACGACGAGATGACTGGCGCCCGCCTCCTGGCCGCGCTGCACCTCCTGGATCGCGGCGGCATCGTCGGCAGGCGGCCCCCAGTACTGGCCGTCCCGTTCGACCAACGGGATGGGGCGGCGACCGTTGGTGAATGCGGCTCGCCACTGATCCTCATCCACCAGAATGAAGTCGCCGCCTGAAGGCATTACCGTCTGGAGGTCTCGCTGCGCCGCGTGGAGGTGGTACTGCCATTCCCAGGAGCTTCCGCCTTCGCCCCAGACGGTCGCGTCCGGGTTTGCTGCCTGCGGGCCGGGCGGGGAGGCCACTGCGCTGCGCCAGAGGTGGGTGAGCAATTTCCCATGCTCGGAGATGTCCGACTTCCGGGCGTGCTCGAAACCTTGCTCACGCAGTTCGGTGGGGAACGGGCGCGAGATAATCTCGGCGACTTCGTTGATCGACTCGAAGAGGAAGCCGGCCTCGCCCACGTACTGCCGGAGGTCCGGCCGAAGGTTGGGCATGCAGACACCCACTCCGGATGCCTGCGCCTCCGCCACCGCTATGGGCCACCCCACGGTGCGTAGTTTGTCGCAGCCGGTGTAGACCAGCCATTCGTGCCGCTTGTACTCGGCCGGCATCACCTCCGGCTCCAGCGCCGGCACTATGGTGACTGGCTGGCCCAGTTGCTCGTTGAGCCGCTCCATGTCCGCCACGCGGTACCCCATGGCATACAGGTTGAACTCACGCTCCGGGAACATGCCGGCTAACTCCAAGAAGTCGGACATCTTCTTCTTGGGGAGGCAGGCCCCCATGTTCATCACGGCCGAACCATTCGGCGAGCGGTCCAGGAAGCGGCGGTAGTTAACCACCGGGAAGCAGTCCTGGATCTTTTCCGGCCGGACTCCGGCACGTTCGAAGGGAGCACGGCTGAACGGGAACGCAAAGACGCCGAGGCAGAGATCGCTGTTGATCACCGGTGCTGCTTCGTGAATGTAGCGTCCCTTCTCTCCGAGCACATCGAATGAATGGGCCCGGATGGTGAAGGGGATATAGCGGTCCACATGTTCGTCGGGCCGGCGGAGGGCGCCGGACAGGTAGCCAAGTAGCCGGGCGTGGTGCAGCCAGTGGCTGTGGAGGACGTCGGGCCGGAACTCCTCCACCACCTCTCGGATCATGGCAGGGTCCTTGAGGCACTGGAACGGCGCGTGATCGGAATACGCGACGTCCGCCCCGAACATACTGATGACCAGGACCTCGCATTGGTCCCGGATCGCTTCGATCTCGGACTTGATGTACGTTTCGGAGACCTGGGGGAACTCCTGAACGATGTAAAGCACGCGCAGTTTGCTCATGGGGTTACTCCAGTCACGTTCGCTCCGGTGGGCTGCAGCTCAGGCCGCAGATCAAAGAGCAGCAGTCGATCGCTCTCCAGTGCGCAGCGGTAGTGAGCGCGAAGGTGATGACGGAGGCCGGCGTAGTGCTCCAGCCACCAGAAGGTGTGCCCGGCAAAGGCCATCCAACCCGCCCCCGCGTTCCGCAGCCGCTCCACCTCGGCCACTGCGCAGCGGTCGTCGGTGGGGGCGCCCCAGTAGCGGCCCTCCCGCTCGATAAAGGGGAAGCGACGCCGGCCCAGCACCTGTGATTCGGTGCCCCACTGGTCCTCGTCCACCAGGATGAACCCTTCGTCCACTCCCACGCGTCGCTCGAGCTCCTGGTGCAGCATGCGGAGCCCCTCCATCCAGGAGTAGTAGGTGCCGGGGCCTTTCCACTGCTCGGGGTTTACGGGCACGCCCTCCTTTAGGCACTGCTCCGCCAGGATCTCGCAGAGGAAGTCGTGCCGGCGTAGATCGCGCGCCACCCGATCGCCCAGTGTGCGCCCCGAGAAGTTGCTCCCATGCAGGCGGTAGAGTGATTGGGGCTCCTCGCTGACCCGGATTTGCCCGAACAACGGCGCGAGGCAAAAGAGGTAGGCGTCGGCGCCATGTCGGTCTCCCGAGTCCCGGACCGGCAGCACCTGTTCCAGGTACCACCGGGGCCAGGCGTTGCCGGAGGTGGGCGGGTTGACGTAGCTGTTGGGGCCATTCCGGATCACGTGCTCGCGCAGTCCTCCGTGTCCCAACGGCTTTCCGGGGTAGAGGCCACCCAGGGGCCGGCCCTCCGCATCAATGGTGCACAGCGACCAATGCACCTTGACTACGCCCGGGTCTTCCAGATGCCGCACAGCGGTCTCAACGGCGGTGGGCAGCAGCCGGTCGTCCGCATCCAGGAACAGCACCACCTCGCCCCGGCTCGCCGCGAAGCCCGTATTGAACGCCGAGGCTTGCCCGCGATTCTCTTGCAGCACCAGCCGGATCCGGTCTCCGTAGCCCGCCAGCAAGGCGCGGGAGTGATCGGTCGAGCCGTCGTCGACCACCACCACTTCGGTGTGGGGATAGGTTTGAGCGAGCGCGCTCTCCACCGCTTCGGGCAGGTAGCGGGCGTAATTGTAATTGTTGACGATCACGCTGGCTCGCACGCTCATACCGAAGCCTCGCTTCCTGCTCGCAGGTCGAAGAGCAACAGGTGGTCGCTCGCCAGTGCACAGCGATAACGGGAGTGGAGGTGTCGCCGGAGTCCGGCGAAGTGTTCCAGCCACCAGAAGGTGTGCTCGGCAAAGACCATCCACGCGGCACCGGCATTGCGGAGCCGCTCCACCTCGGCTACCGCGGTCGAATCATCGGCCGGAGCGCCCCAGTAGTGGCCCTCCCGTTCCACAAAGGGGAAGCGGCGGCGGCCCGCGACGATAGGCTCCGTGCCCCACTGGTCCTCGTCCACCAGGATGAACCCTTCGTCCGTCCCCACCTGCGCTTCGATGAGCTCGACCGCCCCCTGCAACTGGTGGAACCAGGAGTGGGCGCGCCATGCCGGCGCCTCCACCCGGATGCCGGTTGCCTGGCAGAACGACTCCAGGGCACGACACTGGGCATCGTGCGATGCCATGCCGGCGCGGATCCGCTCGGAGAAGGAGGCGGACAGGTAGTGGTTGCGTCCGTGGATCCGGTAGCAGCCCAGCGGCTCCCGCACCCGGCGGAGCGGACCGAACGCCGGCGCGATACCGAATAGATAGGCATCTGCATTCAGCCGGAACTCCTCTTCCGGCATGGGCAGCACCTGCTCCAGGAACCGCCGCGACCAGGCGTTCCCGGAGGTCGGCGGGCTGGTGCAGCTCGACGGTCCGTTTTGCAGCACCACTTCGCGCCAGTTCCCGTCGGGAAGCGCGCCGCCGGGATAGAGCCCCCCGAGGGAGTGACCCTCCGCATCAATGGTGCGCAGCGGCCAATGCACCTTCACTACGCCCGGGTCTTCCAGATGCCGCACAGCGGTCTCAACGGCGGTGGGCAGCAGCCGGTCGTCCGCATCCAGGAACAGCACCACCTCGCCCCGGCTCGCCGCGAAGCCCGCGTTGAACGCCGAGGCTTGCCCGCCGTTCTCTTGCAGCACCAGCCGAATCCGGTCTCCATACCCGGCCAGCAGGGCGCGGGAGTTATCGGTGGAGCCGTCGTCGACCACCACCACTTCGGTGTGGGGATAGGTTTGAGCGAGCGCGCTCTCCACCGCTTCCGGCAGGTAGCGGGCGTAATTGTAATTATTGAGGATCACGCTGGCTCGCACGCTCATCCGGGTCCTCCGGCCGTCAGAGCCATGGCTCGGCTGGGTATGGAGGCGGGCGTCTCCACGCAGACGGGCTGGAACACCTCTGCGTAGCGGCACCGGCCGGCGAGACAGCCCCGGTACTCGTTCAGCCCCCGGACAGCCCGGTCGTACCGGAAGTGTCCAAGCTGTGAGCGGTAGCAGCGCACCGCCTGCAGCTTGCGCGCCATGGTGCCTGTGATGTCCTTCACCAGGTCGTATTCGGAGAGGGGAGTCCAGACCTCGTATCCCATCAGGCTGGGCTCGGGCAGCCTCGCGTCATTCAAGGCGGCCCGGAGAATGGGGTGACACGCCTGGTGATCGGGGTGCCATTCCCCCCGGTGTGGCAGGTAGATTCGTTCCGGTAGCACTCGCTCCAGGATCGGCCGGAGCAGCGATGCAGTGCGCATGACCTGCTCGGAGAGATACCAGTCCGGCTGGCGCAGGAACTCCAGACCGGTGATCCCCAGCACCTCCGCAGCCCGCTCTGCCTCACCCTCCCGGACCTCCCACGCTCCTTCTTTTGGTAGATGCTTCAGCGCCAGCTCTCCGGACGTGAGGAAGACTACTGTCACGCGGTCACCCTGCGCGCTGTGACGCGCCACGGTGCCGCCGCAGCCGATCGCTTCGTCATCCGGATGGGGAGCTAGTACTAGAACGTTCATTGGTTCAAGCCACCTGCAGGGAGCGCGACGGAGCGGTCGTCGAGGCGACCCGCTCGTAGACCTGCGCGTATTCGCGGGCCATGCGTGCGGCCCCGAACCGCGCGGCCGCACGCTGCCGTACCTGGCCGCGGTCCAGTCCGAAGCAGCGGAGGACTTGCTCGGGGAAGTTCTCTTCCGTTTCGCTGTAATAACCGGTGATTCCCGGGTCGACGATTTCCGGCACCGCACCGATGCCGATCGCCGCCACTGGCGTGCCGCACAGCATCGCCTCCACCTGCACCAGGCCGAATGGCTCCGCCCGCTTCAGCGGGTAGAGCAGCGCCCGAGCTCCACCGAGAAACCGATCTCGCTCGACGCCGGTTACCGGCCCCACGTATTCCACCTCGCGGCCGTCCACCAGAGG
>Ga0255338_1004283_pt1 | contig 15091 bp, 4 predicted proteins | sample MeOH1_35cm_T4_19_FD_203715 | JGI IMG/M metagenome (GOLD analysis project Ga0255338, IMG submission 203715) | Sandy soil microbial communities from University of British Columbia, Vancouver, Canada - MeOH1_35cm_T4_195 | ecosystem: Engineered > Artificial ecosystem > Sand microcosm > Unclassified ...
GGGGCCGAAGTCGGAGCCGACGAGCAGCTCGTCGTCGCCCAGCCACTCGAGGCGGTGCTTGGCCTCGGGGATGGCGAAGCCGCCCGCGACGAAGGTCGAGCGGGCGGCGTCGAACTCGCGCACGACGACGGCGTCCTTGCCGCCCCGCGAAAGGTTCAAGAGGCACCGCGTATACCGCGGAGCGCGGCAGGAAGCTCCCTTATAGACCCACGACTCGCCCTCGTCCTTGCCGAGCTTGTCCACGTCGAGGACGATCTCCCACTTCGGGTCCTTCTTGCGGTACTCGGCGAGCGTCGCGCGCCGCCACAGGCCGCGCACGTGCTCGGCGTCCTGCCAGAAGTTGTAGACCATGCCGCCGCGCCACGCGGGCCAGGCGATCTTGTCCGAGGCGTTGAGGATGGCGCGCATCTCCTGGCGCAGCGGCTCGTAGCGCTTGTCCCCCTCGAGCTCGCCGAGCGAGGTCTTGTTGCGCTCCTTGACCCAGTCGATCGCCTTGGTCCCTTCGATGTCCTCGAGCCAGAGGTTCGGGTCGGCGGCGGGGGCCGCGGAAACCGGAGCCGCGGCGGGGGCGGCGGCGGGGGCGGCGGCCGCGGAGAGGGACAGCATCACGGCGAAGGCGGCGGGGATCAGGCGGAACATGGTCATATCAGCCTCTCTCTCTGATGGCGACTATCCTTGAGGATAGTCCGCTCCTAGCTTTTCTGTCCGGCGACGCCGATCAGGCGCGCCACCTCGTTGCGCAGCTCGACGATGCCCGTGCCTTCCTGGGAGCTGACCCAGGCCAGGGCCTCCGGCGTCATGCCGACGAGCTGGGCCACCTCGCGGCGGCGGACGAAGGAACGGGACGATTTGACCTGGTCCACCTTGGTCGCCACCACGCGCCAGGGCAGCCGCTCGGCCTGGAGCCAGTTCAGCATCTCCATGTCGAGCTTGGTCGGACCCAGCTTCGCGTCCACGAGCACGAAGATGCCGGCGAGCGTCTTGCTCCCCATGAGGTAGCCCTCGATCATCGCCCCCCACCCCTCGCGGGAGGCGGCGGGGCCGGTGGCGAAGCCGTAGCCGGGGAGGTCGACGATGCGGCGCTGCGGGGCGGCCTCGTAGACGTTGATCGTGCGCGTGCGGCCGGGGGTGCTCGAGGTGCGGGCGAGGTCCTTGCGGCACAGGGCGTTGATCATCGTGCTCTTGCCCGAGTTCGAGCGGCCGACGAAGGCGACCTCGGCCAGGCTGGCGCCCAGCTTGGCGGGGTCGGTGTCGGACAGGAGGAAGCGGACGGCGTCGAGGGCATGGGCCATCAGTCTTCTCCTCGCCATGAGCCGCGGCCCTGCTTGACGCTGGAGCGGCGGCGCTTGGCTTCCACGGTGATCTTCTTCGAGTTCCGGGAGCGGCCGCGCTTGGCCCGGCGGGCCTTCTCGGCGTCGTGGCGCAGGCGGTCGGCGCGGTCCCGCGCCAGGCCCTCCAGGCGGTCCGCCAGGCGCGCGCGCGCGATCAGGCGGTTCTGGCCCTGGGAGCGCTCGTCGGAGCAGCGCACGGCGATCCCGGAGGGCCGGTGCACCAGCAGGACCGCTGTCTCCACCTTGTTGACGTTCTGGCCGCCCGCGCCGCCGGAGCGCGTGAAGCTTTCCTCCAGGTCACCGGGGCGCACGCCGAGCTTGGCGAGGCGCGCTTCGACTTCGTTCCAGGAAGGCACCCCTGATTCTAGCTGATTAAAGAACGAGGCAAGGCAGGGGGCCCCTCTAAACAGACGATCGACCCCCCGAAAAAGTTGCATCAACCTGCCACTTTGGCAGGTAAAAAAAACGATCCGCGTCAGCGGATGCGGTCGAGCGCGGGGTTCTTGCTCTGCGTGGTCGGCGCGTCGGTGAGCACGTTGGACTGCCGCAGCAGGTTCTCCTCGACCTCGAGGTTGCGGCGGCCGAGGCTCTCGCGCACGGCCTTGTCGGCGCGCTGGGCCAGGAGCTGGCCCTCGCCGGTGCCGTCGTTGGCGCGGCTGAGGATGTAGTCGTTGAGCGTGTGCCAGTCGATCCGGCCGCCGTTCTTGCGGGCGAAGTCCTGGTACGCCGGGTCCTTGCGCATCTCCGCGAAGAAGGGGTCGGTCTCGAACATGTTGCGGAACACCGACTCGACCTTCGCGGTCTCGATGTCCATGAGCAGGGAGAACTGGCGCGGCGCGCGGCTCAAGGTGCGGCCGGTGTCGATGCGGCCCATGGCCTGGATCATGTGCACGGCCGACATCTCCTCGGGGCCGAGCACGAGCATGTCGAAGGTCGTGTAGCCGCGGAAGGCGCCGGGCTTGGTCGAGTTGCGCTCGCCCTTGAAGTTGAGGTCGAGTCCGCGCCCGCCGACGCGGGTGTCGAGGATGAGGACCTTGACCTGTCCGGTGTTCAGGCCCTCGATGTTCATCTGCTTGAGGACGTTCGCCTCGGGCACGTTCAGGCGCAGGTACTCGGTGTCGGCGAACACCTTGGCGATCTCGTTCTGCTTGACGCCGGCCTTCTTGAGCTCGGTCTCGACCCTGCGCAGGGCGCGCGTGTCGGAGACGCTGAGGACGATCAGGCCGGTGTTCTTCTGCGTCATGCGGATGCCGTGCAGGTACTCCTGGGCCGCGGTGCCCGGGACGTCGCTGATCCGGATGACCTGAGGGTCGTCGAGCTTCATCCCCCGCTCGGACAGGTACTGGTCGATGCCCTTCTTCGCCTCGGCCGGGATGATGTCGGTCTCGCGCAGGACGACCTGGTCGGCGGTGGCGGCCTTCTGCATGTCCAGGGTCCGGGTGACGCGCGCCAGGCGCTGCTCGGGGGTGGAGACGATCTCGAGCAGGACGTTCTTCGGCATGGCCGAGCCCTCGCCGACGACGGAGATCTTGTTGGCGCGCAGGTGGGCCTCGAACTTGTTGCCGGAGGTGCCCGACAGCGAGATGAAGTAGGACTTCTTGTTCGTGGTGACGTCCTTGATGGTGGACATCGAGTTGTGGGTGTACGGCAGGGTCAGGTCCGTGCCGTACTCGAGCTCCCACCAGCGGCGGGAGGCGTTGTCCATCGACTCGAACCACTGGCCGTTGTGCACGACGTTGAAGCGGCCCGTCTTGTTGTCCACGCGCACGCCGGCCGCGCTGTCGTGGAAGCCCTGGACCATGTTGATGATCTCGGAGCGGATGTAGGAGCCGCGCCCGGTCAGGCCCTTGGGCAGGATCATCGAGCCCACGTAGGACCACATCAGGTTGTCGCGCTGATGGGCGGGCATCATCGGGTCGTTGGCCAGCGCCTTGAGCATCTTCGCGGCGTGATAGCGGGTCAGGCCCATGCTCTCGGTCGGGGCCGAGGGGAGCTTGCCGGTGGCCGCCTGCCAGAGGAACTTGGGCAGGCTCGGCAGGAAGCCCAGGAAGCCGGCGCCGTCGATCTGCTTGAGCATCGCGTCGGCGGTGTGGAAGCTGTCCGCGCGCAGCAGCTCGCCCTCGAGCTTGCGCATGCGGTCCATCGCCGCGAAGAACTCCGGGGAGTCCTTGGCCGCCGACAGGCCCTCGATCTCCACGCGCGACTTCCGCAGCTCCGCCTCGAGGCGGCCCGGCCCGCCGCCCTTCGCCTTGGCCTCGATCTCGCGGGCGCGGGAGATGAGGAAGTCGGCGCGCTTCATGGCCGCGCCGGGCTCCATGCCCTCGCCGCCGGGGACCTCGTAGGGCTTCTCCGTCAGGCGCGGGTTCTCGCCGATCGGCCGCGTGCTCTCCTTCATCTCGCGGTAGGCGGTGTACATCGCGCTCTCGTCGCCCGCGTAGGCCTCCTGGAGGGCGCGGCGCTGCTCGAGCAGGCGGTTGGCCTGGGCGTCCCAGCCCGGCTTGCCCTCGCGCGTCAGCTTGACGATGTCGTTGCCGACCTCGTCGAAGCGCTTCATGATCTCGGCGCGGGCCTCGCGGCGCAGCGCGGTCTCCTCGCGGCGGGCGGCCTTGAGCTCGGACTTCAGGGCGCCGGCGCTCTCCCCCTTCGCCTCGGACGCGGTGATCTGCCGCTCCAGGCGGCCGGCCTCCGAGGAGAGGATGTTGATGCGGCGCAAGGTCCCGCCGAGGTCGCCCTTGGCCGGGGAGGCGCTCAGCTCGAGCTCGATCGAGCGCAGGCGGCCGCGGGCCGTCGCGCGCTCCGCCTCGAGGCTCGGGCGGGCGCCGGCGTCCGCCTCGCCCATGCGCTCCGTCAGGGTGTTCACCTTGTCGAGCAGGGCCCGGTACTCCTGGTGCGCCGCGCGGCGGTCGGCCGGCAGGCTCGCCTCGAGCGCCTCGGCCTCGCGGACGAGGCCGTCCATCTTCGGCGTGGACTTGACCGCGCCCAGGCCCACCTCGAGCTTGCGCAGCTCGCCCTTCGAGGACTGGAGGCCCTCGTTGAGCTTGGTCAGGCGCGCCTCGAGGACCTCGACGGGCTTGCCCGAGGCCTTGGCGGTCTTGATCGCCGACTCGGTCCTCTCGACCAGGCTCTCGATGCGCATGGTGCGGCCGATCTCGGCGCGGTAGGTCTTCACCGCCGCCGCGTCGCCGGCGCCGAGCGACTTGACGAGCTGGTCGATGCGCCCGTCCACGACGGCCTTGCGCGCGGCCGACTCGGGCGTCGGCTTGATCTCGAGCTGGACGGACTCGCGCATCAGCCGGGCGAGCTTCGGGTTGACCGACAGGCGCTCCGCCGGGAGCAGCCCCGAGCGGATGGAGGCGATCTGCTCGTCGATGCTGATCAGGCGCGAGGAGACGTCGATGCCGTCGAAGCGCTCCACCATCGACTTCTCGATGCGGGCCATCTCGAGCTGGTCGCGCAGGACGGTCGCGCGGCGCAGGCCGCCTGTGCCGCCGGAGGCCTCGGCCGTCGCGATGTCCTTGGTGAGGCGCTCGATCTTCGCCTCGAGGGCGATCTTCGCCTTGCGCGCCTCGGCCGGGAGGCGGGAGAGGCCCTCGGTCGTGTTGGTCAGGTTCATCAAACGGCTCTGGTTGACGAAGGCGGTCTCCATCTCGCCGGCGCGCAGCTCGCGGATGGCGGCGTTGGCGGCGGGGCGCTCGGCCAGCGCCTCGGTCATGCGCGTCAGCCCGCCCAGGATGGTGTTCGCCGCCTCGGCCTCGGCCGCGGGCAGGCCGCCGGCCTCGACGAGGGTGCGCAGGTTGGCCATGCCGGTCTCGACGGCCTTCTCCGCCAGGCCGATCTCGGCGGCGCCCTTGGCGCGCTTGAGCTGGCCGACGGCCTCGAGCACGTCGTTGGCGGCGGTCTTGATCTTCCCGAGCTTGCCCTTCTCCACGTGGGCGTCGGAGAGGCCGGAGGCGACCTTCTGGATGCGCTGCGCCTGGACCTCGGCGGCCTCGACGCGGATCGTGTTGAGGCGGCTCATGCTCCACGCCAGCCCGGCGTTGCTCTCGTTGAGCGCCGTGGTCTGGCCGTTGAGGCGGGAGACGCGTCCGGAGACCATGCCGATGGTCAGCGCGGGCTGCTGGCCGGCGGCGTCCATCTCGTCCTGCAGGAGCAGGTACTCCTCGACGACGTTGACGCCCTTGGACTTGCCCTCGGCGATCATCGTCTTGAGGCCCTCGTAGGTCTCGAACTTGACCGTGGAGCCGAGCTTGTTGAAGGCGAGGAAGTCGAACTCCGCCTGCGCCTGGAGCTTGGTGTTGAAGGTGAGGAACATGACCTTGCGGCCGGTCGCGGCCGCCTCGGCCTCGAGGTAAGGCAGCAGGCCCTCGTAGGCGAGCAAGGTCTTGCCGAGGCTGGTCGGCGCCTTGACGAAGAGCTGGACCTGGTTGCCGTCGCGCCCGGAGCTGAGGATGCCCATGTGCTGCCCCTGGCGGTCGAGGCTCGAGATGTTCGTGACCATGTCCTGGAGGGCGACGCTCTCCTTCGGCGTCAGGGAGGCGGGGTTCTCGTTCAGGCGCGCGTCGAGCTTCTCGACGAGGCTGGACATCCCCGTCTCCTCGAGCTTCGCCAGCTCCTTCGCGGGCTCCTTGGCCGTCAGCGTGGCCTTGGTCGCCGTCTCGCGGCTCTTCACCCAGCCCATCACGTCGGCCTCGATCCCGTCGATGGCGCTGAGCATCTTGGGGCTGCCCTTGTGCTCCGCCCGCGCGGCCTGGAAGATCCCTTCGCTCGACGACTGGACGAACTTGGAGTGGCTGCCCTCGCCCAGGAAGGACTGCATCAGGCGGACGAACTGCTTCGGGCGCCAGGACGGGATCGCGCCGCCCTTGGCGTCGCGGACGACCCAGGCCGAGCTCTTGACCGACTGCAGGGAGGATTCGAGCGCGGCGCGCTCGGAGGGGCCGAACAGGGCGGGGTTGGCCTCCATCTTCAGCTTCAGCTCGCCCTGAAGGCGGTCGATGAGGATCGACAGCTTGGTCTCCTTCGCCGCGGCGGGCCCGTCGGCGGGCTGGCCCTTGCGGCCCTCGGCCCACTTGCTGATCTCCTTGCTGTAGCTGTCGACCATGCGCAGCATCTCGGGGCGCTCCGCGTACTCGATGCGCAGGGCGTTGAGGAAGACCTCGGACTGCGACTTGACGACCTCGGTGCGGTTGAAGCTGTTGAAGCGCTTGTCGCCGGTGATGATGTAGTCGTAGAGGGCGGTGAGGGCCTTCGCCTCCTTGGGCGAGAGCTGGCCGGCCTGGAGCTTGGCCTCCGCGTTCGCCTTCAAGGTCATCGTGAGCTCGGCGTAGGTCGGCTTGCCCTTGCTCGGGGCCGACTCCCAGGCGAGGACCATCTCGATGGCCTCCTTCTGCGCCATGTCGAGCTTCGGGGACTCGACCGGCAGGGCCACGACCGCGGCGCGCAGGGCCTTGCCCGCCTCGCCGATGGGAAGGTTGGCCTGGAGGTGGTCCTTGAGCACCTCGCGCACCTTCAGGCTCAGCTCCGCGGGGAGCTTGCGGCTCAGGTTCACCTCGGCGCGGTAAAGGGCCTTGGCGATCTCGATCTGGATCTCGGGGGTGATCTTGCCCCAGCCCTCGACGGTCTTGCCGGGCTGGACGCTCAGGGCCTTCATCGAGGTCTTGGGCTGGGAGACGAGGCCCTCCGTGGCCACCTCGTAGGCGACCTTCTGGACCTCCTCGGTGACGTTCAGGGTCCGGAAGGTCTCGCCGCTGTTCATGTTGCGCACGGCCATCAGCTCGAGGGGGTTGACGATGCCGCCCTCGTTGGCGAGGCGCTGGACCTCCTTGAGCTGTCCCGCCTCCTTGGCCTGCTTCGTGACGATCCACTCCGTCGCCGGCTTCTCGCCGAAGAAGCGCGCCTCGAACAGGCGCTGGGACACCGGGGGCTTGACCGGCTTGAGCTTCAAGGTGGTGCCCTCGGCCGCGTTGGCGTACTCCTTCGTGCGTCCGGCGGCGTCGTACTGGCGCATCCCTTCCCTGGTGTGCATGTACGGGCCCGCGTCGCGGGCGCCGTGCGCCGCGTGGGTCGGGATCAGCAGCCAGGCGGGCGACTCGAGCCAGGCGTGGCCGACCTGGTTGCTGCGCTTGATGCGGCGTTCGACGTCCTGCTCGGGGCTGTTGACCACGCCGACGAAGGGCACCGCGATCGGCACGTTCGTCTCCACGTACCACGCGTATTTCTGGCCGAGGAAGCCGGCGGCCTGGCTGAACAGGGCGTACTTGGCCACGTTGTCGGCCATGCTCAGGCCGAAGGCGAGGGCGGGCTTGCCGGTGAACCACTTGGCCTCGGTCAGGCGCTCGAGGAAGCCCATCTTGCCCGAGGCGGCCGCGGCCTCGACGGCGGCCGTGCCGTTGGTCATCACCTTCAGGCCGTGGGACGCGGAGCCGACCACGCCCCTCGTGCCGATGACCTCCATGGCCCCGGCCAGGCGCGTGCCGCTGAACACGGTCGAGGGCAGGCCGATGTAGCCGAGCGCCGGATGGAAGGACTCGTTGGCCCACCAGGCGCCGCCCTTGAACCCGGCCCAGGCGGCCTTGCCGGCCCCGTCCCAGTCCGCGGAGAACATCGAATGCCCGGGCTCGATGAGCTGGTAGCCGCCGATGTTGACCCCGCCGATCTTGGCGGCCCCGACGTCCCAGAGATGGGTCCCGACCGTGAAGGCCGACGAGATCCCGGCGGACATGGCCGTGAAGGTCGCCTGGCGCGTCGCCACGCTGATCGCGCGGGCGCCGCTGGCCACGGCGTAGTTGGCGATCCAGCTCTCGCCGGCCACCGCCCGCACCCGCGCCGCGTCCGGCTCGAGGGACCCGAGGCGCGCCGCGCTGTGCTTGGCGATCTCGCCGACGACGATGAGCGCGCGGCCGGCGGCGCGGACCGCCAGGCCCTGCACGCCGCCCATCGCCCGGCCCGCGTTGATCATGTTGCCGCCGATCCCGCTGAGCTTGCCGATGCCGTTGAGGGTGGCGCGCGCGACCGGGGCCAGCAAGGCGATGCTGACCGTCCAGGTCACGAAGGTGGACGCCGCGTCGAGCGTCTTGTTGATCTCGGTGACCGCGGTGATGCGGTCGTGGGAGGCCTTGAGGGAGGAGCTGATGCGCAGGGCGTCGTTGACCTTGGACGCCTCGCCGCCGACCGCGCCGCTCATCGAGTACTGGGCGGCGTTGGGGTTCATCGCGATGATCCGCCGGCGCGCCTCGGCGAAGTCCCCGCCGGCCACGAGCCGCGAGAGGTCGTCGTAGGTCTTCACCATCGAGGGGCGCTTGCCGTCCCCCTCGATCGCCGCCATGTCCTCGGCGTACTTGGAGCCCCAGGGCGTCATCTTGTAGCCGCCGCGCAAGGTGGCCGAGACGCCGTTATAGAGGTGGCCGAAGACGTTGTAGACCGCGTGCTTCTTCAGGGTCTGGCCTTTGGCGAGGAAGGCGGTGGACGGGGCCTCGAGGAAGATGGCGTAGTCGACCGACAGGTCGCCGAGCTCCTTCTGGGTCGCGGCGAGCGCGGCCTGCACCGTGTCCAGGCTGCCGGCGTAGTCGGCTCCGTTGAGGGCCGCCCGGGTCTTGTCCAGGATCGCCTTCAGCTCGTCGAGGCGGGCCTTCATCGCCTGGCCCTGGGCCTTGTACGCCCGCTTCTGGTCCGGCGTCATGTCCGATTCGTCGACGATCTTCATGATCGCCTGGGCGTCCGGGGACGTGGGGTCGACGCGCTCGCCCTGGTTCTTGACGTGGAACATCTGGGTCTCGAGCACGGTCAGGCTGAGCCAGCGCAGGGCGTTCTGCTCGTCGAGGGACATCATCGCCACTTGCGAGTCGGTGATCGTCGAGGCGTCCTTGAAGCGGTTCATGTCCGTCTCGAAGCGCTGCACCGCCGCGCGCGCACCCTCGAGGTAGGCGCGCCGCTGCTTGAACTTGGCGTCCACGATGTCGAAGACGCTGTAGGTCGTGCCGCGATGGTCGTAGGTCTTGTTCTTCGCCTGGCGGATCAGGTCCGCCTCGAGGGTCGGGTCGTTGAACCACAGGTCGGTCGGGTACTGCTTGCCCAGCAGCTCGGCGATCGCGATCATCCGGTCGATGCGCGTCGCCTTGACGTACTCGTCCTCCTGGTTCTTGAGGCGGTAGTAGCTGTACTTGAGCATCGCGAAGTTGTAGCGGCCGGTCTCGGGGATCGCGTCCACGTCGGCGGGCCGGTTCAGGTTCATCTGCCGCTGCGTCTTCTGCAGCTCGCGGTTGTAGGTCGTGACCTGCTTCTTGGTCATCCGGAAGGCGACGCCGTCCTTGTCCCGGAACTCGTAGCCGTCCTCGGTCTCCACTTGGAGGTAGGCGTTGGCCTTCGGCGGGTCGCTGACCGCCGCGCCCGTCATCAGCGCCTCGCGCAGCGCGCCGAGCCGGAAGGATTCCTCGACGCTGCCCGCATCGCCCGCGCCCAGGGCCCCGAACTTCTCCGTGAAGAGCTGCATCGCCCGCGCCGCGGAATCCTGGCGCGCCGAGGTGTAGGGGCCGTTGCCCCGAAGGCGGTCGAAGATCGGCTTCATCGACTCGACCTCCTCGGCCGGGTTGTAGCGCGTCTTCAGGGAGAGGTACATGGTCCGGCCGATCGGGGTGAGCTTGCCGTCGGCGATCAGGTAGGTCTTCAGCGGGTCGGCGTCGTCCTTGTACACGCCGAGGCTCTGTAGGTACTTCATCGCCACGACGGGGTCGGGCTCGCCGGCCCCGGCGGCCGCCCAGGCGGTCGCGGGCCATTGCGCCGCGAGCATGGCGGCGCAGACGAGCACGGCGGCGGCACGACGCGCGAGGGGTTTCATGAGGGGCGCGACCTGCCCTCAGTGTAGCAGAGGGAACGGCTCCTGTCAGGGCCTAGAGGCCCACCAAAAAAGGAGGCCCGGGACCCAGGCCTTATAGGCCTAAGGTCCCGGGCCGTTCAGCCTCTCAGAACTTGTCTTCCTGGCAGACCTTCAAGGCGGCCTCGCGGTCGAGGCCCCACCAGATCAGCGGGCCGGCGCAGTTGGCGGCGCCCTGCTGGGCGTTCGTCGCGCTGACCTGCTTGTTCTGGAACAGGGCGAACACGCCCTTCTCCTTCTTGGAGCCCGAGACGAACTTGTAGCCCGCCGCCCCGCGGGAGGCCACCACGGACCCTGCTTTGACCAGGCCCGACAGCTTCACGTCGCCGGGGTAAGGGTTGTCCTTGTTGAACACCTCGATCTGTTTGTGGCGGAAGATCGTCACGTCCTTCCCTTCGGGCGAACGGTACCGGAACATCAGGTAATACTTCTTCTCCGCGTCCGTGTCCTTCTTGATGGGGTCCTCGGTCACGTACAGGGCGATGTCGTTCTCCTCGGCCGCCTGGAGCGTCCCGATGAGGACCGCCTTGCGTTGCTCCCCCGTCTGGAAAGAGTCCTCGAACTTCTTGTTATCCGAGCTCACATCGCCGCCCATCGCGTTGGACGGACCGACGAGGTCCGTGTACGGGTTGGGCTTGGGAATGGTCTCGTTGCCCGGCATGATGATCTCGGGCCAGAGGTTGTACTGCTTGCCGCCCGACGTCGCGACGATCACGAGCACGGCCTTCGGCGACCCGGCCATCCCTCCGGACAGGTTGAAGGCCTTTCCGGGCAGGATCCGGGCGACGCGCTTGGGCACCTCGGTGATGGCCGCGGTGTCCGCTCCCGTCACGCCCATGTAGTACTGGAGGGCGTCGGCGAACGCTCCCGCGTCGACGAACTTCGACGCGTTCTTCTCCACGATGAAGCCGGACATCGCGAAGCCCGCGGTGCCTTCGGCGTCCTTCTCGAACCTCAGCAGGTCGAGGTACTGCACCTGCTTATCGAACACCAGGACCAGGAAGTGGTCGAAAAAGCGGGCGCGCTTGAGCTGAAGGCCTTTCACGTTCATGTAGCGGAACCGCTGGTCCAGCGCATCCGCGCTCTTCGGGACGAGGACCGTCTGGCTCTGGCCGTCGATCGGATCTTCGCACGTGAGGATCCCGTAATTGCCCTTGAGGGAGGCCGCGAGATCCTTGATATCATCGGGGTTCTTCTTGCAGCTCCCCTTCTTCGCCTCGAACTCCCTGATCGTGAGGGCCTCGAGGTCGGCGAGGGGCACGCTGCCGCCGTTCGTCGGGTTCCCGCCGGGGTTGCCGCCCGGGTTGCCGCCGGGGTTGCCCGTCGTAGGAGTCGTGGCCGGGGGATCGCCGGCGCCGTCCTTGACCTCCCAAAGCCCGAGCTCATCGTTGAACTCCAGATGGAACTCCTTCTTGCCGACCGTGCCGAGATGCGGCTTGCCGGCGATGTTCTGGTTGCGGCCGTTCGGTCCGCGCTGGCCGACCTCGGCCACCAGCGAGGGCTCGAGGAGGCGGAAGCTGCCCGTCCGGCGCGCGTCGATGAGCTCCTTCGGGAACATCGTCAAGGCGCTCTTCGCTCCGCCCTGAGGCAGGACGTAGAACTCCTGCCCGCCGACGCTCACGATGTTGTTCATGTCGGCGGCCTGGTCGGCGCGCTTCGTCAACAGGTCCTTGGTCGTGGTCGCCAGAGCCGAGCCGCCGTCGCCCGGCCGCTTGAAGGTGACCGTGCGGTTGCCGTCCTTGTCCGCGTCGCCGAAGACCAGTTCGTATTTCTTGTGGCCGGGCTTGCGGTCGTCGAGGATGAATGACTGGGTGCCGGTGCCCATCGGGAAGCGCTGGCCGAAGATGTCGTCGGGGCTGTCGGTCAGGTCGAAGATGCCGATCTCGTTGACCGGCACGCCGTTGACCACCTTCGTGTAGATCTTCATCGAGATGCGGCGCGAGTTCGGGTCCGAGGCGCCGGAGACGTTGCCGACCTCCGCCCCGTCGATGTAAAGGTCATCGAGGGTGTACTGGCGCGACGCGACCCCGAGGCCGGCGCGAGAGCCCGGCTTCGTGTCCGGCACCGCCGGAGCGGTGGTGTTGTTGCCGTCGACGCTCAGGTCGACCTCGGCCTTCGTGCGCGGGTCCAGCGCGGACCAGGATTGCTGCACGGCGGCGTTGAGGAAAGCGGTGAGCTGCTCCTTGTCCTTCGTCGAGGAGATCTGGGCCTTCCCGGTCCAATCGCCCTTGTCCGGGTCCGCGAGCAGGAACCGCACCTTGCCCAGCCACTTCATCCCGGGCTGAAAGGCCTTCGGCGCCCACTTCGGGGATTCCGCCCCGGGGCCGATGACGAAATACAGGACCGCGACGTCCTCGGGGGTCCCCAGCGACGCGCCCCACTCCTTGGCGACGACCCCGAGAGCCTCTCGGCTCGCGGCGTCCACGTCGGCCCGGACGAAGCTGCGCTTGGCCTTCTGGGGATCGCTCTTGAGGACGAACTCCTCGAGGAGGAACTGGGAGATGCGCAGGCCGGCGTCCTTGCGGGCATCGGCGTTGTCCTTCATGATCCGGGTCATGGCGCCGATCGTGCCGGTGTCCTCGGCGGCGATGATCACGCCGACGGGCTTGTTGCCGTCAGCGGCGAGCGCCCGAAGGGGGATGACCCCGACGGACGCGATCACCAAGACGGCCATGATGGGATTCAGGGGTTTCATGGCTTCTCCAGTCCTACGATAACGATGCGCCTGTGCCTATTATATCTCCGCGCCCTATTCCACGCCTGGGTCTAAAGACCTATGCTCATTTGGTCGGGGCCCCGGTCAAAGAAGTCTTCACGGTCGTCGCGGCGTTCTGAACGTTGACCAGCCAGGTCGCCTGGGCACCCTGCACGCTCTCCAGCGCCGTCCGGGCGTCCTTCGCCTTGGTCTTGTAGGTCTCGTACTCGGGATTGTCCTTTTCGACGCCGTCCACCTTGATCTTCGGCTCCGGCGCCTTCGCGGGGACCTCGCCGATCTTCGTCTTCGCGGTCTCCGCGCCCGTTCCCACGGGCTCGAGCTTGGGCTCGATCGCGGTGCGGTTGATGGTCACACCCTCGGTCGCCTTCTCGATGTCCGCCTTCTTCGCCTTGTAGTCGACGTTGGCGGCCTGGACCTTCAGCAAGGTCCCGGGCTCGACGGCGATCTGGCCGAGCTCCGTCAGGAGCGGGGGGTTGTTGGCGTCGGGGGCGGCGGCGCCTCCGGTCAGGGGCTGCCCATCGAGCTTCAGCTGGGCGGCCTTGGCTTTCTCCAGATAAGCGGCCAGGCTGGTCTGGGAGTCGTCCAGGGTCTTCTTCAGGGCTTCCAGCTTCGCCTTGTTCGCCCCGAAGCCCAGCAATCCGGAGGTCGGCGTCCCCACCGACAGCGGGCTGCCGAGCTTCTTCTCCGTCGCGTACGCGTCGACCGCCTTCAGGGCCGTGCTGGCCTCCGCGGCCAGCTTGGTCGGGCTGTCGTTCGCGGTCTGCAGCTTGGCCGCGTAGTCGCCGGGCTTTTCCGCCTGGACGTCCTTGATCATGTCCGTCATCAGCTTATCCGCGGAATCGAACGCGGCGGTCTGCAGCGTCGACAGCGGCTTGCCCAGGCCGTCCAAGGTGCCGGCCTGCGCGGTCCGGCGCGTCGCGCAGTCGGACGTCTTGCCGAACATCGAGTCGCGGAAAACGGTGAGCTGCGTCGCCGCGTTCCCCACGTTGTTCAGATAGCCGTCGTCGAGCGACTTGCTCGTGGGGTCCTTCATGAGCTCGTCGATCTGGGTGCAGACCCCGTTCAACCCGCCGACGGCCGCCGCGCCGGTCGGTCCGAGGCGGTTGGGGCCGTCGCTGGCGACCTGCTGGGTGTTCGAGGCGCCCGCTGCGTCGGCGGCGCTGCCGCCCGTGCAGACGATGGGATTGCCTGTCGCGGGGATGAAGGTGTAGCTGCCGTCGCCGCCGATCTTATAGCACGCCGTGTCCGTGGCCGCGCCGCCCTTGCCGTCCGAGCCGGAGCATTTCTGCGAGTTGGCCGTGGACTTCGGGACCTTGATGCCTCCGCAGTTGAGCATCGCCGCGCTCTTGGACGGGTCCATGAAGCCGGTGATCGCCCCGGACAGGGACTTGGTCATCTCCTGCGCGATGGCCTTGAGGGAGTCGTTGCGGATGGCGTAGAGCAGGAGCTCCGGGTCCTTGAGCTTGCGCTTCTCGAACTCGAGCTTGAGGTTCTCCTCCATGCGCTGCTTCGCCTCGAGGAAGGCCAGGGACTCGCCGACGCTCTTGCTGCCGCCAGGGCCGCTGCCGCTGTAAGGCTTGTCGTTGGCGCCCGCGCCGCCCGCGCCGTTGCCGCCGTAGCCCTGGCCGCCGGTGGGGATCTGCTCGTTGGCCGCCGCGTTCAGGCCGCTCAGGGCGCTGCCCGTGCGGGAGAAGGCGTCTCCGGCGTTCTGGCCGGCCTTCTTCGTGCCGTCGAGGCCGGTCCCGCCGGTGGGGCTGCGCGCTCCGGCCGCGCTGCGGAAGCCGGGCGCGTTGCGGACCAGGCTCAGGCCGCTGTTGCCGCCGGCGCCCGTGCTGCCGGCCGCGGGGCCGATGGGCCCGAGGCTGCCCGAGGCGCTGGTGCCGCCGCCCGCCACGCCCAGGCCGCGCAGGCCCGAGCCGCCGACGGCGATCTTCGGAACGGGGAGAGGAGCCTTCTTGACGGCCGCCGAGGCCGCTCGGGAGGCCGCGCCGGCGAGGGCGTCCTTATAATCCGTCTCGCTGCGCGCCGGAGCCGTGGGCGGAGGGGCCGACGGGGCCGCCGAGCCCGCGTTGGGCTGCTGCGCCGCGCCGGGGCCCATCACGAGGGCGCTGGGGTCGCGCACGTTCAAGGGAGTGATGATGTCGCCGGCGCCGCCGATGGCTCCGCCCGAGGCGA
>Ga0255338_1004284_pt1 | contig 15091 bp, 8 predicted proteins | sample MeOH1_35cm_T4_19_FD_203715 | JGI IMG/M metagenome (GOLD analysis project Ga0255338, IMG submission 203715) | Sandy soil microbial communities from University of British Columbia, Vancouver, Canada - MeOH1_35cm_T4_195 | ecosystem: Engineered > Artificial ecosystem > Sand microcosm > Unclassified ...
CCTGCTGGGCGATCTAGCCGTTGCTCGAGCCGGGCGACGCGGGCCCGCCGGGCTGGCAGGACGGGCACCAGTAGGTGACCCGTTCGGCCCCGGCCGGTCCGTGGTCCTCGGCGCTGATCGGGGTGCCGCACCGCCGGCACGGCCGGCCGCCGCGGTCGTAGACCCAGAGGCTCTGCCCGGGGCGGTCCACTCCGGTGGTCACCCGTCTCAACCGATCGCGGTTCGCCACGATCAGCCGGTGGCCCAGCGCGACGACCTTGCCCAGGTCGGGCACGTCGCCGACGCGTCGCGAGGGCGCGAGGCCGGAGAGGAACAGGAGCTCGGACTTGTAGATGTTGCCGAGTCCGGCGAGGTTGCGCTGGTCGAGCAGCGCCTCGCCGAGGGGTGTGTCGGGAGACTGCTCGAGCCGGCGTACCGCCTCGGCCTGGTCCCAGTCGGGTCCGAGCAGGTCGGGGCCGAGGTGGCCGACCACGTCGTCCTCGTCGTCGGTCGCCAGCACGTCGAGCACCACCGCGAAACCGATCGCCTGGTGGGTGCCGGTCTGCAGCACGACGCGGGCTTGGTGGGCCGGGCGCCGCCACGGTGAGCCAGCCGCCTGGACGTCCCAGCGGCCCTCCATCCGGAGGTGGCTGTGGACGGTCACGCCGCCCTCGACCCGGGTGAGCAGGTGCTTGCCGCGCGAGACCGTCTCGAGCACGCGCCGACCGGTGAGGTCCACCGTCGCCAGCGAAGGCACCCGGAAGTCGGAACGGGTGAGGGTCCGGCCGGACAGCACGTCCAGCCGCCGGGCGGTCTGCCAGACGTTGTCGCCCTCAGGCACGGAGCCGCAGCCCCTTGCTGGTGGCGACGAAGCCGGCGGCCTCGAGCGCGCGCCGGATCGGCTCGGAGTCGTGGCCGAGGATGCTGGCCCCGTCGGCCTTCTCCACGGTGAGCCGGCCGAGGGCGCCGCGGCGCACGGCGTTGCCGAGGGCGTCGATCGCCGCTGCGGTGACCTCCTCGTCGTCGCCGAAGGTGAGCAGCGTGCGCCCGCCGCGCTCGACGTACAGGGCCAGCTCGCCCTCGACCAGGACGACGAGCGCTCCGGCCTTGCGGCCCGGTCGGTGACCCGCCTTCTGCGGCGGCCAGGGCAGCGCGGCGCCGTACGGGTTGGCAGGGTCGGTCGCCGCCAGCGTGACCGCCTCGGGCTTGTCGGGCGGCGTCGTGCGGACGTGGGAGCGCAGCCGGTCGACGGCGCCGGCGGTGCCGAACTGGGCGGCGCCGAGGCCGTCGACGAAGTACCCGCGCCGGCAGCGGCCGGACTCCTCGAAGGTGGAGAGCACCCGGTACGCCGCGGCGAACCCGCCCGGCGTGCGCTCGCTGACGACGGCCCCGCGGGTGACCACCCCGTGCCGGTCGAGCAGGCCTTCGGCCGCGGCATGGGCCCGGCGGGTCGGGTCGGTCTCGATCGGCGGGAGCAGGAACCAGCGCCCGGCCATGTCGGGGGGACCGCTGCGCGTCGGCATCGCGGACCGGCTGAGGCCCGAGGCCACCCGGGTGCGCGGCGGCGGGCGCCGCGTCCGGTGGCTGCTCGTGCCCGACCGGGTGAGCGCGCGCAGCGGGGCGAGGGTGTCGTTGCCGACGCGACCGCCCCAGACGAGGTCCCAGACCACGGTGGAGAGCGCGGCGTCGTCGGACGACGAGGTCTCGACCCTGCTCGACCACCGGGAGGCGAGCTGGCGGAAGAAGTACGCGCCGCCGCCGTCGAGGGCGTCGAGCACCGCCTGGTGCTGGGGGCCGAGCTCAAGGTCATCGGGCTCGGGCAGGGTGAGCGGAGCCGAGTCGGCAAGGTGCAGTGACACCCAGCCGTCGGCCCCGGACAGGCCGCCGTGGCCGGCCCAGAGGACCTCGCCGGTCGCGGTGAGCTCGTCGAGGAACGCCGGCTGGTAGTCGACCACCCGCCCGGGCAGCACCAGTGACTCGAGTGCGGAGGCCGGGACGGCGCAGCCGGCGAGCTGCTCGACGACGGCCAGGACTCCTCCCGGCCCGCGCAGGGCGCGACCACCACTGGTCGACACCCCCTGCCAGGCTGGCAGGAAGCGGCCGAGGACGGCCGGCTCGACCGGCTCCACCTCGTGGCGCAGCCGCGCCAGCGACCGCCGCCGGAGCTTGCGCAGCACCTCGGCGTCGCACCACTCGGTGCCGACGCCGGCCGGGCGGAACTCACCCTCGAGCACCCGGCCGTGCGCCGCCAGACGGGCCAGGGTCTGGTGGACGACCGCGACCCCGAGGCCGAGCCGGGCGGCGACCTCGGCGGCGGTGAACGGACCGTGCGTGCGGGCGAAGCGGCCGACCAGGTCGCCGAGTGGGTCGTCGGCGGGCTCGGCGAACGCCTCGGGGGTGCCCGCGGGCACCGGGACGCCGAGACCGTCGCGCAGCCGGCCGACGTCCTCGACCACGGCCCATCGCTCCTCGCCGGCGACGCGCACCTCGACCACGCGCCTGGCCTGGGCGAGTAGGGCCAGCCCCTCGTCGACCGGTACGACGGACCGCGCGGTCAGCTCGTCGGTCGTCAGCGGCCCGACCAGCCGGAGCACGTCCACGAGCCCCTCGACGTCGCGGGCGCGGCGGTCCTCGGCCAGGCGCTGGAGCTCGGACTCGACCTCGGCGAGCACGTCGGCGTCGAGCAGCTCGCGCAGCTCGGCGCGGCCGAGGAGCTCGGCGAGCAGGCCCTGGTCGAGGGTGAGCGCGGCCGCCCGCCGCTCGGCGATCGGCGTGTCGCCTTCGTACATGAACGCCGCGACGTAGCCGAACAGCAGCGACTGGGCGAACGGCGACGCACGCTGGGTGGCCACGTCGACGAGCCGGACGCGGCGCTGGGCGATCTGCCGGTGCAGGTCGACGAGCGCCGGCACGTCGTAGACGTCCTGGAGCACCTCGCGGACGGTCTCCAGCACGATCGGGAAGGACGGGTAGCGCGCGGCCACCTCGAGCAGCTGGGCGGACCGCTGCCGCTGCTGCCACAGCGGGGAGCGGCGCCCGGGGTCGCGGCGCGGCAGCAGGAGGGCCCGGGCGGCGCACTCGCGGAACCGGGAGGCGAAGAGGGCCGAGCCGCCGACCTCGGTGGTCACGATCTGCTCGAGCTCGTCGGGCTCGAAGGCGATCAGCTCGGCGCCGGGCGGGTCCTGGTCGGTCTCCGGGATGCGCAGGACGATGCCGTCGTCGGCCGCCATCGCCTGGGCGTCGACGCCGTAGCGCTCCCGCAGCCGGGCGTTGATCGCGAGCGCCCACGGCGCGTGCACCGGGGTGCCGTACGGCGAGTGCACGACCAGGCGCCAGTCGCCGAGCTCGTCGTGGAACCGCTCGACGACCAGCTGGCGGTCGTGCGGGACCGCGTTGGTGACCTCGCGCTGCTCGGTGATCAGGCCGACCAGGTTGGCCGCCGCCCAGTCGTCGAGCCCGGCGGCGCGGGCGCGCTCGGTGGCCTGCTCCGGACCGAGCGCCGCCAGCTCGCGGGTGAACGCGCCGACCGCGGCACCGAGCTCGGCGGGCCGGCCGAGGGCGTCGCCGGTCCAGAACGGGAGCCGGCCGGGCTGGCCGGGTGCGGGCGAGACCAGCACCCGGTCGTGGGTGATGTCCTCGATCCGCCAGGTGCTGGTGCCGAGGGTGAACAGGTCGCCGACACGGGACTCGTAGACCATCTCCTCGTCGAGCTCGCCCACGCGTCGTCCCGGGCCTTCGCCTCCGACCAGGAACACCCCGAACATGCCGCGGTCGGGGATGGTGCCGCCGCTGGTCACCGCGAGGCGCTGTGCGCCGGGCCGGCCGGCGAGGGTGCCGGCCACGCGGTCCCAGACGATGCGTGGCCGCAGCTCGGCGAACTCGTCGCTGGGGTAGCGGCCGGCGAGGAGGTCGAGGGTGGCGTCGTACGCGCTGCGGGGGAGGGTCGCGAAGGACGCCGCGCGACGGACCAGGTCGAAGAGGTCGTCGACGGGCCAGGTGTCCATCGCGGTCATCGCGACGACCTGCTGGGCGAGGACGTCGAGAGGGTTGGCCGGGACGCGGAGCGCCTCGATGCCGCCGCTGCGCATCCGCTCGACCGAGACGGCCGTGGGCACCAGGTCGCCGCGGTGCTTGGGGAAGAGGACGCCGCGCGAGGTCTCGCCGACCTGGTGGCCGGCGCGGCCGACCCGCTGGAGCGCGCTGGCCACGCTGGGGGGCGACTCGATCTGGACGACCAGGTCGACCGCGCCCATGTCGATGCCCAGCTCGAGACTGCTGGTGGCGACGACGCAGGGGAGACGGCCGCGCTTGAGGTCGTCCTCGATGACGGCGCGCTGCTCCTTGGACACCGAGCCGTGGTGGGCGCGGGCGATGACGGGCGGGGCGCCGGCTGCCTGCCCGGACTGGGCCATCATCTCGGCGGGCATTCTTTTCGCCCTGGCCTCCTGGGGAGGCGCGTCCGCGTGCGCCGCACCCGAGGCCGCGCGCGTCTCCGGCTCCCGCGCCTCCGCTGCACTCGTCTCCGCACGCTCGTGCGCGATCTCGTTCAATCGCGCTGTCAGCCGCTCGGCCAGCCTCCTCGAGTTGGCGAACACGATGGTGGAGGTGTGCTGCTCGATCAGGTCGACGACGCGTTCCTCGACGTGCGGCCAGATGCTCCCGGTGCGGGCGTCGTCGGGCTCGCCGTCGAGCTGGGTCATGTCCTCCACGGGGACGACGACCTTCAGGTCCCAGCGCTTCTCCGAGGGAGGCGCGACCACCTCGACCGGGGCGATGCCGCCGAGGAAGCGGGCCACCTCCTCGATCGGGCGGACCGTCGCGGACAACCCGATCCGCTGGGCCGGCCTGTCGAGCAGGGCGTCGAGGCGCTCGAGGGACAGGGCGAGGTGGGCGCCGCGCTTGGTGCCGGCGACGGCGTGCACCTCGTCGAGGATCACCGTCTCGACGCCGCGCAGGGACTCGCGCGCCTGCGAGGTGAGCATCAGGAAGAGCGACTCCGGCGTGGTGATCAGGATGTCCGGAGGGTTGGTCTGCAGCTTGCGCCGGTCACCGGCCGGGGTGTCGCCGGAGCGGACGCCGACGCTGATCTCGGGCACCTCGGTGCCGAGTCGCTCGGCCGTGTGCCGGATGCCGGTCAGCGGGGCGCGGAGGTTGCGCTCGACGTCGACGGCGAGCGCCTTGAGCGGGGAGACGTAGAGCACCCGGCAGCGCCGGGTCTTGTCCGCGGGCCGGGGCTCGGTGGCCAGCCGGTCGATCGACCAGAGGAACGCGGCCAGCGTCTTGCCCGATCCCGTCGGGGCGACCACCAGGGCGTGCCGGCCGGCGGCGACCGCCTCCCAGGCCCCCACCTGGGCCGTCGTGGGCGCGGCGAACGCGGCCTCGAACCACGCCCGGGTCGAGGCGGAGAAGCCGCTCAGCTGCGCCACCGAGCCATCCTCCCTCACGGCACCGACAGTCCGATCCGGGCCGGGCGAATTCACAACTTCGGTAGTGAATTCGCCGCTTCCCGTACGCAATCCCGTGCCAGAAGCGGCGAATTCGTACGGGAACCGAGGAGGGCATGCGCGCCCGGGGCACGTCAGATCGGGCGCGGATCCTCGCTGGGAGTCGGTGTCGAGGTCCGCGCGCTCGTCCGGGCCATGACGTCGACGAGTGAGCAGGCGAGCCGGCACAAGGGTGGGATCCCGATCGGCCCTGAGGACTAGGGTCGATGACCGTGGACGAAGCGATGATCGAGGCATCCGGGTTGCGCAAGTCGTTCACGTCCCGGTCGGGGGAGACCGTGGAGGCGGTGCGCGGCATCGACGTCGCCGTACGCCGGGGCGAGGCGTTCGGCTTCCTCGGGCCCAACGGCGCCGGCAAGTCCTCGACGATGCGGATGGTCGCGGCGGTCTCACCGGTCACGGGCGGGACGCTGCGCATCCTCGGCATGGACCCGGCGGTCGACGGGCCGAGCATCCGCGCCCGCATCGGCGTCTGCCCGCAGGAGGACACCCTCGACACCGAGCTCAACGTCAGGGACAACCTCTACATCTACGGCCGCTACTTCGGCCTGCCGCGCGCCGAGGTCCGCGAGCGGGCCGAGGAGCTGCTCGAGTTCGTGCAGCTCACGGACAAGGCCAGTGCGAAGGTCGACGACCTGTCCGGCGGCATGAAGCGCCGGCTCACGATCGCGCGCTCGCTGGTCAACCGGCCCGAGCTGCTGCTGCTCGACGAGCCGACGACCGGGCTCGACCCGCAGGCGCGGCACGTGGTGTGGGACCGGTTGTTCCGGCTCAAGCAGCAGGGCGTGACCCTGGTGCTGACCACCCACTACATGGACGAGGCCGAGCAGCTCTGCGACCGGCTGGTCGTGATGGACAAGGGCCTGATCGTCGCGGAGGGCTCGCCGAGCGAGCTGATCCGCAGCTACTCCACCCGCGAGGTGACCGAGCTGCGGTTCGGCACCGGGGAGAACGAGGCGATCGCCCCGAAGGTCGAGGACCTCGCCGAGCGGGTCGAGGTGCTGCCCGACCGGCTGCTGCTCTACAGCGCCGACGGCGAGGAGACGATCGCGAAGGTGCACGAGCGCGGCCTCGACCCGGTCGTCTCCCTGGTCCGCCGCTCCACGCTCGAGGACGTCTTCCTCCGCCTCACCGGCCGGACCCTGGTGGACTGATGGACCAGCGCCTCGACGTACGCCGGGCCGCGCGGATGGCCGACTACTGGGCGGTGGCCTACCGCCGCACCTGGAAGGGGTCGGTGACGCAGTCCTTCGTGGTGCCGCTGCTGTACATCCTGGCCATGGGGGTGCTGCTCGGCGGCTTCATCAAGGGCGACCCCGACAAGCTCGAGGGCGCGACGTCGTACCTCGCCTTCGTCGCCCCCGGCATGCTCGCCGCCCAGTCGATGACCACCGTCTTCGGCGAGGTCACCTACCCGGTGATGGGCATGATCAAGTGGCAGCGGGTCTACTACGGGATGATCGCCACCCCGCTGAGCGTGCCGGACATCGTCTTCGCGCACCTCGGCTTCGTCGTCTTCCGCGTCGGCACCGTCTCGGCGGTCTTCCTCGCGGTGATGGCGCCGTTCGGCGTCTTCGAGTCGCTGCCCGGGGTGCTGGTCGCGTTCTTCGTGCAGCTGCTGATCGGGCTGGCGTTCGCGACGCCGGTCTACGCGCTCAGCGCGAGCCTGCGGGACGAGAGCGGGTTCGCGCTGGTCTTCCGGCTCGGGATGATCCCGATGTTCCTCTTCTCCGGGGCGTTCTTCCCCGTCTCCAACCTCGATGCGTGGCTCGAGGCGCTGGCCAAGGTCACTCCGCTGTGGCACGGCGTCGACCTCACCCGGATGCTGGTGCTCGGCCACGTCGACGGATCCCTGGCGCTCGTCCACGTCGCGTACCTGGCCGCGCTGACGCTGCTCGGCTGGGTCCTCGCGACGCGGCAGCTGCACAAGAGGCTGGTCGACTGATGTCCCTCGCAGCCCGAGCCCTGGCCCGGCCGCTCTCCACCGGGGAGGCGACCGGACTCCTGCTGCAGCGCAACTACCTCGCGTACCGGTCGGCGTGGTGGATCTTCGTGTCCGGCTTCCTCGAGCCGGTGTTCTACCTGTTCTCGATCGGCGTCGGTGTCGGGCAGCTGGTCACCGGCTTCGAGTTCAACGGCCAGGTGATCCCGTACGCCGAGTTCGTCGCCCCGGGCATGCTCGCCGCCTCGGCGATGAACGGCTCCCTGCTGGACTCGACGTACAACTTCTTCTTCAAGCTGAAGTACAACAAGCTCTTCGACCAGATGCTGGCCACGCCGCTGACCACCTCCGACATCGCCCGCGGCGAGCTGTCCTGGTCGCTGCTGCGCGGGGGCATCTACTCGGCGGTGTTCCTGCTGGTGATGGTCGCGATGGGGCTGATGCACTCGTGGTGGTCGGTGCTCGCGGTGCCGGCGGCGCTGCTCGCCGGCGCTGCCTTCGGCGCCGTGGGGATGGCACTCACGACGTTCATGCGGTCCTGGCAGGACTTCGACTACGTCACCCTCGGCCAGCTGCCGCTGTTCCTCTTCTCCGCGACCTTCTTCCCGCTCAGCGCGTTCCCCGACTGGCTCGGGTGGGTCGTCGAGGGCACGCCGCTGTACCGCGCCGTGGTGCTGGTCCGCGAGCTCACCACGGGCTCGGTCACGTGGGCCGCCGGGGCGTCGGTGGCGTACCTGGTCGCGATGACCCTCCTCGGGCTGGCGATCGTGGGGCGCCGGCTGGACCGGCTGCTGCTCTCCTGAGCCCTGTCTGGCGTCGCCCCCGGGCGTGCGTCCACGGGGGTGAGCAGGCCCGTGTTGTTTGTTCGGGCTTGTACGGACTAGACCAAACATGCGCCGAACGGGTGGCTTCGTCGTTGAAGGTGTCGTCATGAGTGCTCGGGCGTCACATTCCGTCGAGAGGTTTGCCATGCCGCGAATGCCTGACTTTGTCGGTCTCGGTCGTCCGGACCCGGTCCGTCCGAGGTGACCGTCATCGACGTGGACCGCTCCGTGGAGGCCGAGGAGGGCCCGCCGGAGTTCGGCGACGCGCTCCGCGACGCGCGGCGCGCGGCCGGGCTCACCCAGGAGCAGGTGATCGCGCGGGTCGGCCACCGGTTCGCCCGGTCGACGCTGGCGAACATCGAGACCGGGCGTGAGCGTCCCTCCGAGAGGATCTTCGCGCTGATCGTCGAGGGCTTCCCGGAGTGGGAGCGCGCGCTCGCCGGCCCGTTCGGGAGCAGCCGACGGTCGAGGGTGCCGGAGCCGGGAGGCCCCGCCGCCCGCCGGGCCGCGAGCAGGCCGAACCGGTTCGCGCTCGGCGGCCCCTACCAGCTCGAGCAGCTCCAGATCGTCTACGTGTTCCAGCACAGCCAGGCGCCGGAGGAGGTCCTCGAGAGCCGGCGGATCCGTGCCGTCGCCAGCGGTGGCGACGGGTTCGGGCTGCGCTTCCGCGCCCAGTCCGACGGGCTCGAGATCGAGGACGAGGTGCTGTGGGGCGGACGGCTGGACTCGTCGGCCCGGTACGACGAGGACGGCCACACGACGTACCTGCAACGCGTCGACTTCGGGCGGACGCTCCGCCGTGGCCAGGTCCACGACTTCGCCGTGCGTCGGTGGGTGGCGCGGGACCCGAACCCGGACACCGAAGCGCTCTTCTGCCTGTCGCTCCCGGCCGCCGAGGTGTCGTTGCACCTGAAGTTCCACGGGCCGCAGCGCCCGAGCCGGATCCGTCGGGTGGGTCCGCTGGCCGACCACTGCCTCGTGCGCGACAGGGGTGCGCTCGAGGCGGCGACGGCCGTGGATCCCCGGACCGACGTGTCCGAGTACTTCACCAGACCGGAGGTCGGAGCCCTGTATGGCGTGATCTGGGACTGGTGATCGCGACGGACGTGGACCCGCCGGTGCCACGTCCGGTGAGTGTTTGCTGCGCGGGGAGCAAACAACGCCGACAAACAATCGCGAGAATCGTGGACTCGCCCGCAAATCGTGGCAATCCGCCCTACCCTCCGGGGCATGACGACGCCAGCCGACCTGCCGGACCTCGGACACCGCAGCGTCGACCCGTCCACGTTGGCCTCCCGCGAGGACTTCGCGGTCGCCCTGACGACGCTGCGCAACCTGCTCGGGCTGACCGTCCGCGAGGTGAGCCGACGCACCGGGATCCCGAGTGCGACGCTCGGCGGCTACTTCAGCGGCCGCCACCTTCCTCCCGTGAGCCAGCCGCAGGCCTTTGCCGCGCTCCTCGCGACCCTGGGCGTCGGCGGGGCCGACGCGGACTCGTGGCGCGACGCCCTCATCAGGCTGCGCGGCTCGGCATCGTCCAGGGCGGACGCCGAGGTCGCGCCGTTCCGGGGGCTGCTGCGCTTCGACATCGACGACGCCGAGTGGTTCGTCGGGCGCGAGGAGCTGACCGACGACCTCGTCGGGCGCGTGCTCCGGGCGTCCGCGACGGGCGACGAACCCCGCTTCCTCGCCCTGGTCGGCGCCTCCGGCTCGGGCAAGTCCTCGCTGCTGCGTGCCGGCGTGCTGGCGCGGCTGCGTGCCGACAGGCGCCGGGTTGCGGTCTTCCAGCCGGGCGGCGACCCGCTGCGAGGCCTCGCCGAAGCGCTCGACTCGCTGGGTGCGGGGCCGTACGACGAGCCCGCCGTCGTCGCCGTGGACCAGCTCGAGGAGCTCTGGGACGCGCGGATCGACGAGGAGCAGCGCGAGCAGTTCCTGGCCCGGCTCACCGAGCTCGCCACCGACCCGGGCCGCCTCGTCGTCGTGGTCGCCGTCCGGGCCGACTTCTACGGCAAATGCGTGTCCCACCCGGCGCTGCTCAGCCTGTTCCGCGACCGGCAGGCCCTCGTCGGAGCGATGGACCGTGAGTCGCTGCGACGGGCCGTCATCGAGCCCGCGGCCAGGCTCGGGCGCAAGGTCGAGCCCGAGCTGATCGAGGCGCTGCTGCACGACCTGGCGCCGCGGGCCACGGAGGGCCAGGGCTACGACGCCGCGACCCTGCCCCTGTTCTCCCACACCTTGCTCGCCGTCTGGCAGCGAGCGTCCGGCGCGACGCTGGGCGTGGCCCAGTACGTCGCCGCAGGTGGTGTCGCGGGAGCCGTCCAGCTGACCGCAGAGGCCGCCTTCAGCTCGTTGAGCGAGGACCAGCGTCGCTTCGTCCGGCGGCTGTTCGGCGTCCTGGTCACCGTCGACGACGAAGGGCTGGTCACGCGCCGCCGGATCGCCCACGAGGACCTCGAGGAGACCGAGGACGACGCCGCCGTCGAGGCGATCGAGACCCTGGTCCGTCACCGCATCGTCACGGCGACCGAGCACACCCTCGAGATCAGCCACGAGGCGCTGCTCACGGCGTGGCCCCGCCTCGCCGCCTGGGTCGCCGAGGACAGGGCGGACCTCCAGCTGCGGCGACGCGTCTCCGTCGCGGCCCACGACTGGGACGAGCACGGCCGGGCGGACAGCGCGCTGCTGAGGGGCCCGGTGCTGGAGCTGTCGACCCGCTTCCTCGATCCGGTCCACCCGGGCGTCGCGCTGACCGCGCGCGAGCGCGAGTTCCTCCGCGCGAGTGCCGACCACGAGAGCGCGCGCCGGGTCGAGCGGCGACGGGGACAGCGACGGTTGAAGACGCTGCTGATCAGCACGGCCGCGCTGGCGGTCGTCGCGCTGCTGCTCTCGGCGTACCTCTTCCAGACCGTGGGCACGGTGCGCGACCAGCGGACCGACGCGGAGCTGGCCCACGACCAGGCGCTGTCACGACAACTGGCCGCGGAGTCGGCGCAGCTGCGCCAGACCGATCCGTCACTCGCGATGCAGCTCTCCGCCGCGGCGTACGACGTCCACCCGACGGTCGAGGCGCGCAGCAGCCTGCTCGAGGCCACCGGCGACCCGCTGGTCAGCCGGCTCGTCGGTCCCGAAGGCGTGGTCAAGGCCGCGGTGAGTCCCGACGGCAGCACGCTGAGCACGGTCGCGGCCGACGGCAGGGCGCGGTTCTGGCACCAGGCACCGGGGAAGGCCCCGACGCTGCTGAGCACGGTGAAGATCGCCAAGGGCTCGCCCCTGTTCGCCGGCGCGTTCAGCGGCGACGGGAAGCTCTTCGCCGCGGGCGGTGTCGACGGGACCGCCGCGGTGCTCGACGTGGCCGACCCGGCACACCCCCGGCAGGTCCTGGACGTCGGCGACGGCCCGGACGCGGTGATCGAGGACCTGGCGTTCGGCACCGACGGCGCCACGTTGTACGCCGCGACCGGGGCACCGTCCCTGCTGCGCTGGCGGCTGACCGGGACGGCGGCGGCCCCGCTGCCCGCGACCACCGGGTTCGACGGCACCGTCCAGGGCGTGGCGCTGTCGCGCACGGGTCTGGTGGCCACCGCCAGTGCCGACGGCGCGGTGCGGGTGTGGAAGCACCAGGGGGACGCGCTGGCCCTGGTCGAGAAGCTGCCTGCGGGTGACGCGACGAACGCCGTCTACTCGGTGGCGTTCTCTCCCGACGGCCGGCTGCTGGCCGCGGGTTCGAAGGACAAGCACGTCCGGGTCTGGGACGTGAGCGGCCGGCCGCGTCTGGTCACCGACGGGTTCAGCGGGTTCACGTCCTGGGTCAACAGCGTGGCGTTCAGCCCGGACGGCTCCATGCTGGCCGCGGCAGCCTCGGGGAACCTCACCCAGGTCTGGAGGACGGAGGGCTGGCAGCACCTGGCGTCGCTGCCGGGATCGACGAACTTCACCTCGGTGCAGTTCCTGGCCTCGGGGCGCGGCGTCCTGACCGGGTCGATCGACGGCATCACCCGGCTCTGGCCGCTGGACAGCCCACGGCTGTCGCCGGTCGGCGACAACATCTGGTCACTCGCCGCTCCCGCGGCGGGCAGCCCCCTCTACATCGGCGTCGGCTCCGCGGACCCGCACGTCTACGTCGCCGACGTCACCGACCCGGCCGCGGTTCGGATGCACGGCCGGCTCCCGGACGGCCCGGCCTCGGCCGGCGTCCTCTCCGGGGTCGCGGCCGTCTCACCGGACGGCCGCACCGTCGTCGGGGGCACCGCCACGGGCCACCTGCTGGTGTGGTCGCAGCGCGGCTCGACGAGCCCGCCCGCGGTGCTGCCGGCGGCCGGCCAGCTGATCGAGTCGGTCGTGTTCAGCCCGGACGGGCGCTACGTCGCCGGCACCTCCGACGACGGCTCGATCCCGGTCTTCGAGGTCGGTCCGGCCGGCTCGCTGCAGCCGGCCCGGACCCTGCACATCGACGGGCTGGCCTTCGGCGTGGCCTTCAGCCCCGACGGGAAGACGGTCGCCGTGGCCGGCGCCGACTACCGGGTGCACGTGTTCGCCCTCGGCGACGGCCGCGAGGTCGCGACCCTGAAGGGCTTCACCAACTACGCGTACGCCGTCGCGTTCAGCCCGGACGGCAAGACCCTCGCCGCGGCCGGCGCCGACCGGACGGTGCGGCTCTGGGACGTGTCCGACCCGGCGCACCCGCGCCCGCTCGGGCCGGCGCTCCGCGGCCCCACGGACACGATGTTCAACCTCGCCTGGAACGACCGGGGCGATCTCGTCGAGGCGCCCAGCAAGGACGGCAAGCTGTGGCTGTGGCGGTTCACCGGGGGACGGGCCACGCTGTACGCGCACCCGGCGAACCTCGGGGCGGGCGTGCTCCAGGCGCTGGCGCGCCCGCACTCTGACGTCGTCTTCGTGGGCGGGATGAGCGGCCTGGTCGGGTCGTGGCACAGCGACGTCGACCGGGCCCGCGACCTCGTCTGCGCGTCGGCCGGCACCCCGATCTCACGGGTCGAGTGGAAGCAGTACGCACCCGGTGCGGCGTACCGGCCGCCGTGCGTCGGGAACGGCTGAGCGCTCCGGGGCTCAGCGCCGTTCCGGGCCGACGGCGTCGAGCCAGGCCAGGTCCGCGGTCGTGATCAGCCGGGCGGCGAGGGCGTACTCGACCAGGCGCGCCCGGCGGTTGCTGGCGGCCCGGCCGTCGCCGACAAGGCCACGCACCCCCAGCTTGGTGAGCTTCTCGCAGACGTTGTCGAGCTTGCGGTTGAACTTCGTGATCGTCCAGCCGAGCCGCTCGGCCGCGGCCGCCGACGGCGGGACCGACCCGGCGCCGCGGTTGCCCCGGCGCAGGATCGGCTCGGCGAGGGCGAGGATCAGCAGCCGCTGGTCGGGGGTGAACGTCACCCGGCCCAGCGTGGTCGACCCGTCGTGCGTCTCGGGCACCGCCGCCGGGACGAACGGCGCGTCGGTGAGCAGGATGTCGAACTCGTACGTCGTCGGGCCGGCCGTGAACCAGACCACCGTCTTCGGGAAGACCAGCGGCACCCGCGCGCCCGGGGAGAGCCAGCTCTGCACCAGGCCCTCCTCGTCGGCGAGGGTGGCCGAGATCGCCGAGCCGACGTTGGCCAGCCAGACCAGGTTGTCGACGTGTGCGACCTCCAGGAACCGGCGGTGCAGGTAGGGGTTGTCGTCGATCTCGACGTCGCCCTCGCGGCCGATCGTGACGGTGCCGTTCGCCGGGAGAGGCGTCTCCTCGCCGCAGTAGTCGATGACCGCGGTCATCAGCCGGCCTTGCAGGCGGTGGACTTGTTGCGCTCGCCGTCGCGGACGACGTACACCGCGACGCACACGCGACCCGAGCGCGGCAGCGGCAGCACGATCCGGCGGTCGCTCGCCGGCTGCTGACCGGCCACGCCCTCCTGCTCGTAGTAGTAGGAGTCGCCGGTCTGGTCCTGGGGCCAGGTGAACACCACCGTGTTGCCACTGACGGTCGCGGTCACGTGCGGTGGCGACGGCGCAGAGGAGGCGCCGCCCAGCCCCTGGCCGGCATCGGTCGGGGTGGTGCCGTTCGGCAGCTTCGTCTTCGCGTCGGGCTGGTCGCCGCCGCCCCGGCCCAGAAGGGCGCCGACGGCGACGACGACCACGATCAGCACGACGGCGGCGATCGCGGCGAAGAGGCGTCGGTTCCCCTGCTCCGCGGACTCCTCGGCGTCGGGCTCGGCCGGCGTCGTGGCCTGGGCCGGCCGTCGGACGGTCTCGCCTGCGGAGTGCCGGCCGGCGGCCGGGGAGCGGTCCTGGACGCGCTGCGGGGTGCTCACCTGGCGGGGCCGGCGGACGGTGGCGTCGGGCTTCGGGTCCACGACCGTGGGCGTGCGCAGGGCGGTCGGTGGCGCGGCCACCGGAGGTACCGGCGGCGCGTCGGCGATCGGCACCTCCGCGATCGGCACCTCCGCGGCCGGCACGAAACCGTTCCGCGCACGGGCCATGGTCTGACCGACGCCGCCCTCGGCCGAGACCGGCGGGGTCTCCGGACCAGTCGCGGGTGCCGGGTCGGGCCGGGCGTCGAGGACGACGATCTCGGTCCGGGCCAGGCGCAGCTCCTGCTCGACCCGCTGGAGGTGGCGGGCGAACTCCATGGCGCTCTGCGGCCGGTGCGCCGGGTTCTTCGACATCGCCTGCTGCAGCAGGCGATCGAGGCTGCCGGGCACCTCGGCGCGGCCGGTCACCGGGGGCCTCGAGTGGAGGATCCGGGTGAACATCGCCCGCTCCGAGTTGTCGCCGCCCTTGATCGTGAAGGGGGAGCGCCCGACGAGGAGGTTCCACACGGTGGCGGCGAGGGAGTACACGTCGGAGGTCGGCGA
>Ga0255338_1004286_pt1 | contig 15084 bp, 15 predicted proteins | sample MeOH1_35cm_T4_19_FD_203715 | JGI IMG/M metagenome (GOLD analysis project Ga0255338, IMG submission 203715) | Sandy soil microbial communities from University of British Columbia, Vancouver, Canada - MeOH1_35cm_T4_195 | ecosystem: Engineered > Artificial ecosystem > Sand microcosm > Unclassified ...
GCGCGAAAGGTTGGCGAAGAGCTCCTCGGCGCTGCGCGCCACGAGGGCCGGCGCGGGCGCAGGCGCCGGCGCCCGCGCCGGCGCCTCGGGCTGGAGCTCGCGCTGGGCGACGATCCTGGGCTCGGGCCTGGGCGGGGAGCGGGCAAGCCAGAACGCGATGAACGCAAGGACGAGGGCGCCAGCGGTGAGCACGTACTTGTTCTTCCAGACCGGGGGCGCTTCCGGCTCCTCCGGCTCCAGGACGAAGTCGGGGCTCTGCGCGGTCTCCCGGGCCGCCGCCTTCTCGGCCATGGTGATGAGCTTCGCGTCGTAGGCCGCGCGCTCGTTGGGCATGCACAGGACGTGGTAGGCCTCGTGGACGAGGTTCACCTCGTTGGGGTCCGCGCCGGGATTGCGGTCCAGTGCCTGGATCTTCGCCTTGTAGGCGATGCCGATGTCGATGGCGTTGGCATCCCGGTCGACACCCAGGATGTCGTAGAGGGTGCGCTTCCTGGGTGCGGCGGGGGTGGGCGGGTTGGCCATGACCGCAATGATCGGGCCTTTGGGGCGCAAGACGCAAATGGGGCCCGTCGGGCAGCATGGCGCCCGAGTTCGTCCCGCCCCGGCGTCATTAACCGAGGGCGGGGAAATGCGTCCCGGCTATCTGCAACGGACAGGGGCCGGGAAAGCATGCCCGGCCCCTGCGCAGGTGGATCGCGCGGCGCTCAGAGCGCCATCGCCGCTAGCTCGACCGCCACTTCCAGGCACTTGGTCGTGTTGGCCTTGCAGTAATCGGCGAGCGCGCCCTCGCCCTTCTTCGCCGCCTCGGCCACCGGCTTGCTGATCTTCTCGACCTTCTTGGCGTCCTTCTTGACCCAGTGGGCGATGACCTTCTCCGCATGGCCGAGGGACATGGCCTGGACGGGCATCGAGATTGCCGCAAAGGAGAACGCGATCGCGGAAAGGGCAACGGTGACGGGCTTGGCAAGCGATTTCATGATGTCTTCTTTCGTTGGTTGATACTTCGGGTGCTGGGTTGTCGATGCACGCGACCGGCTGACGGCCCGATCGGCATGCTCCGGGTCATTTCTTCTTCTTCGGGTCCTCGGACTTTCCCTTGTCCTTATCCTTGTCCTTCGCGGCCTGGTCGTCGTCGTCGTCGCTCTTGTCGTCGCTGTCCGCGGACTTGTCGTCCCCCGACGCGGGAGTTGCGGTCGGGACGGCCTGGGAGCCCGGCTGCGTCTGCGTCGCCGCGATCTTCTCCGCGATCTCCAGGAACTCGCGGTAGATGGCGAGCGTCTTCTCGGGATCGGCGTTGATGTTCATCGAGAGCTCGCAGGCGCGGTACAGGAGCTCCCGCGTGATGAGCACGGCGGGGTTGCGCCCGCCGAGGGCCAGGGATTCCTGCTGCTTCTGCCCGCCGACGGATTTCGCCCCTTTCGCGAAGGGCATCGTGAGGCTCACGCTGCCGCTCGTGGCGAGCGACGAGTCGGGCTCCGGGCCGCGGCAGAAGCGCTCCGTGGAGACGTGGTCCTTGATCATCACCATCTGGCGGGAGGAATTGGTGGTGACGATATCCACCCCGTCCCGGTCGAAGAGCATGTCCTTCGACCCGGTTTCCTCGCTGGTCAGGGCGCAGCCGCCCGCGAGCAGGAGCCAGCCGGCGATGGCCGCCCCGGCGACGAGCGTCGCCGATCCGCGGCCACGTGCCGCCCCGTCGGTTGGAAATTCGGCTTCGTTCATTTCTTATTGATTGTCTCGAGGGCGTGCGCATGCCCCCGCGACGCGCAATGCCCTCGCGCGCCCGAAAATCAAGCTATCACGGCAAATTTCGCGAAATGTTGATCCCGCGCAGCAATCGCGCGGGAGCGCGGCGGCCGCCGCCGCCCGGTGTCACTCGCCGAAGGCGTAGCAGTCCATGCCGAGCGAGCCCATGTCGAAGCCCAGGGCCACGTGCCGCGCGGGGAGGCCGCCGGCGCCGAGGGCGACGAAGAAGGGCGCGAGGTGGTCTTCCGTGGGGTGGGCGCGCTCCGCCTCGGGGGCGAGGCTGCGGTAGTCGGCGAGTTCGTCCAGCGCGCCTTCCTCCACCTTCTTCGCCATCCAGTCGTTGAACGCCACGGCCCAGGGGAAGGGAGCCGCGACGCGGCCTCCCCAGTCGAGCTCGCCCAGGTTGTGCACGATGCCGCCGGAGCCGAGCACGAGCGTGCCCTCGCCGCGCAGCGGCGCCAGGGCGCGGCCGATCTCGAGGTGATGGCGCGCGCCGAGCTCCGATTGCACCGAGAGCTGCGTCACCGGGATGTCGGCATCGGGATACATCCAGCGCAGCGGCACCCAGCCGCCGTGGTCGATGCCGCGCTCCGGATCGACGGCCGGGTACTGGCCGGCGGCGCCCAGGAGCTCCGCCACGCGGTAGGCGAGCTCGGGCGAGCCGGGCGGCTGGTAGCGCACGCGGTAGAGCTCCTCCGGGAACCCGGAGAAATCGTGGATCGTCTCGAGACGCGGCGCGCTCGATACCGCGGGGAAGGGCGTGTCCCAGTGCGCCGACACGACGAGGATCGACTCGGGCCGGCCGATCACGACGCCGAGTTCCGCCCAGGTATGGGTGAAGAAGGTGTTGGCCAGCGCGAGCGTGGGCGCGCCGTGGGAGAGGAAGAGGGCGGGGAAGGTCATGGCATCGGCGGAGAGTGGGCGGCGGCGTGTCCGCGGCGCTCGTCCACTGCCGCCAGGAACGCGATCGCGACGACGAAGAATACCCCGGTCAGGAGGATCGCGAGGCGATGATTGCCGCCCGTGGCCCAGGTGACCGAGCCGTAGGTGACGGGGCCGAGGATGGAGGCGAGGCGCGTGGCCACGCCCCACAGCCCGAAGAACTCGGCGCTGCGATCCGGCGGCGAGAAATAGGCCACCAGCGCCCGCCCGGCGGACTGCGAGGAGCCCATGGCGAGCCCCGCGAGGTTGGCCGAGACCCAGAAGACCGCCTGCGTCGTGCCGAAGTACGCCACGGCGATCATCACGATCCACGCGTACAGCGTGACCCGCAGCGCCCGTACCTTGCCGATGCGGTCCTGCAGGTAGCCGAAGCCGAAGGCTCCGAGGGCCGCCGTCACGTTCACCGCGAGGATGAGCAGGATCGTGTCCTTCGTCTCGAATCCCATCACCTGCTCCGCGTAGATCGCGGCGAGCGCGATGACGGTCGCCACGCCCGCCTGGTAGAAGGTCCCGCAGGCGAAGACGGCGAAGAGGTCCCGGTAGGCGGCCGCCTGCCTCGCAGTTCGCGCCAGCCGCGCGAACGCGTGCGACTGGCGTTCGGCCGGCGGCACCGGGACGGCGCGCTCGCGAAGCAGCAGGAAGGTGGGCAGCGAGGCGAGCGCGAACACGCCCGCCGTGATGAGCATCGTCCCCGGCACCGATTGCGCGGTGGTCGAGCCGCGCGCCGGCGCGCTCATGACCCAGGCGAGGCAAAGGCCCAGCGCGAGAAGCCCGCCGAGATAGCCCAGGCTCCACCCCCAACCGGAAACCCTGCCCACGGCCGCGGGGCGCGCGAGCTCCGGCAGGAAGGCGGCGGTGATGTTCTCGCCGAGGGAATAGGCGACGTTCGAGACGACGATGAAGGCGACCGCCCAGGCCACGTCGCCGGGTCCCGCGCCCGCGAGGAGCGCCGTGCCCGCCACGCAGGCCACCGTGCTCGCCGCCAGCGCGCGCTTCTTGGCGGCGTGCGCGTCCGCCCAGGCGCCCACGACCGGGCCGGCCACCATCACGATCGCATACGAGACGCCCAGCGCCGCCGTCCAGGCGAAGGTCGCCCACGGCGCATTGCCCGCCACGGTCGCGACGAAGTACGCGTTGAACACGGCGGTGAGGACGACCGTGGTGTAGCCGGAGTTCGCGAAGTCGTACATCGCCCACGCGAACAATTCCCGGCGGGCCACGCCGGGGTTCAGCGCGGGCGCGGCGTCACGGGCCATGGCGGGGGGATGGCGCGGCGGCGACACCCGTTCGCTTCAGCACGGCCTGCGCTTCCTCGAGGGCGCGGTCGCGGTCGACGAGGAGATCGGCGATCGCGAGCGGCACGGCCACGTCGGGCACCACGCCCTCGCCCTCGATCCGCCTGCCGTCGGGGAAGACGAAGCCCAACTCGCTGTAGGCGAGCTTGCCGCCCCCGGGCACGCCGGCATAGCCCATGAAGGCGAGGAGGCATCCGCAGGAAGTCTGGCCCACGACCTTCGCGCGCCCCTGCGACTGGAGCAGCCCGGCGAATAGCTCGCTGCCGCTGCCGCTCGCCGCGTTCACCAGCACCACGACCGGGCGCAGGTAGGTGCCCTTGCCTTCGAGCTCCTGCTCCAGCTTGACCACCTCGATCCACTCGAAGGCGAGCGTGATGGGCTTGCCGGTGCGCGTGAGCGTGCGGCCGACCGCGACCTTGACCTTCTTCCCGAAGAAATGCGCGGCGACGTTTCGCACCATCAGCGCGGAGCCGCCGGGGTTGCCGCGCAGGTCGACCACGAGGCCCGGCGCGTCCTTCAGCGATTCGATCGCCGCGATCATCCGCCCCTGCATCGACTGCTCCCACCCCGTGAGGCGGATGTAGCCCAATCCCGAGGGCAGCATGCGGTGCGCGACGCGCGGGGGAACCTTCGCGCGCAGGCGCTTGAGGGATACCGTGAAGGGCGTGCCGTCGCCGCGCGCGAAGGCGAGGATCGCGGTCGAGCCTTCCTCGCCCGCGAGAATGCGGCGCGAGGCGTACAGGTGCTTCGCCTGCGCGGTGGAGCCCTCGCGGGCTTCGGCCAGCGCCTTCGCATAGGCGGCCTGCGCCGGCTCTCCCGCCACCTCGGCGAGCGTCATGCCCGGCCGGACGCCGGCCCAGAACGCGTCCGACTCGGGGTTCACGCCCGTCACCGCGAGCTTGCCCTCGAGGGGGCGGAAGGCGAACCCGAGCGTGACGGATTCGTGCCGGGCGATTTCTTCCGCGCGCCGCGGCGAGTCGACGCGGGTGTGCGAATCGCGCAGCTCGCCGGTCATCCGGTCGAGGCAATCCCAGAATTGCTCGTCGGTGGCCGCGGCCAGGGCGCGCGGCTGCCAGCGGTCGCGCGCGGCATGCCAGTCCACGCCGTTGAGTTTCGCGTCGTAGTAGCGCTCGTTCACGGTGGTCCAGACGAAGTCGAGCGCCGCCCGCCGCCCCGTCTCGCCCAGCCCGGTGCCCGCGGGCGGCGGCACCGGCGTGTCCGCCGGGGTGCCCGCCGGCACGGACCGGCGCGACAGGAGGTTGTTGGGGTCGAACGCCGCGCACGCCGCGGCGAGCACGGCGGCGAGGACGAGGGCGGCGGTGCGTCGGATCGTTTTCATTCGGGAAGGCCGTGCGTTCGAGGAGGCAGGCGGGTCCAAACGCGCCTAGACTGGGGGCGCCGCAAACCGTGGCCAGAATAACCGATAACGTGATGCGTCCGGCGCACTCGATCCTCCTCGTCGCCTTGTTCGCGGCCGCCTGCGCGAGCGTGCCCGCGCCCCCGCCGCCGACCGCCGCCCGGGAGTCGCCCGATCCGGCGCCCTTCTCGACCGCGGCGGCGCTCGACGTGCTCCCGGCGGGGTGGAAGCCCTTCCGGCTCACGCGCTTCAAGAAGGCCACCGAGTACCGGCTCGTGCCCCTCGAGGACACGGTCGCGTTGCGTGCGGTCGCGGACGCCTCGGCTTCGGGCCTGCAGTTCGACACCGTGGCCGACCTTCACGAGCACCCGTGGCTCAGCTGGAAGTGGAAGGTGCCCGCGCTCAATGGGAAGGCCGACAACACGCTCGCGCACGTCGAGGATTCGCCGGCGCGCGTCATCGTCGTCTTCGAGGGGGGGCGCGACGCGCTCCCGGCAGCCGAGCAGATCAACTACGACCTCGCCAAGGCGATGGGCGGCAACGGGCTGCCCTTCGCGACGCTCATGTACATCTGGGAAAACCAACTCCCGGAAGGCGCGGTCATCTCGCACCACTTCACCACCCGCATCAAGATGATCGTCGCCGGCAGCGGCCGCAAGGATCTCGGCACCTGGCACGAGGAGCGGGTGAACGTCCTGGAGGATTATCGCCGCGCGTTCGGCGAGGAGCCGCCGCGCGTGCGGTCGGTGGGCATCATGAGCGACTCGGACAACACGGGAGCGCGCACGGTCGCCTGGTACGGCGACATCCGGTTCGGCCGCCGGTAGGGCGTCCGCGCCGCTATTTCTTCGCGGCCGCGGGCGGGCTCTTCGGCGCCGCGGGCGTGGCCTTCGGCGGCGCGGTGGCCGCCGGTCTTGCGTTGCCGGGCGAGGCCGCCGCCACGTCGCTCGCCGCGGGGCACGCCACGGCCCGAAGCGTGGAGACGGCGTGCTCGCGCTGCAGGAGGGCGAGGCGCGCGATGAGTTCCGTGTCCGGCTCGCGCACGAGGAAGATCGAATCCTTCACTTCCTTCGCGAAGGGGCCCGACTCGGCGCCCTTCGCGCCTTTCGCTTCCACCTGCGCCAGGAACCGGCGCGCGGCATCCTCCGTGGAGAACACGCCGAGCGAGATGGCGTGGTCGGGCCGCAGCGACAGGTCGCCGATGCCCAGCTTGCGCAGGCCGGCGACGGCCTGCTCGGCGGCGCGGCGGTCCCTCGCGGGCGGGATGAAGACCCAGTGGCGCGTGATCTCCTCGACCTTGCGCTCGGCCAGGCGGTCGCCGAGCTTCATGGCGGCGAATGCCTCGCGCACCTGCGGCAGGTCGGCCGGCGCCACGCCGGCGAACTCCACGCACGCCGCGCCGACGAGCGTCTGCGCCTGCAGGCGCGTCTCCTCGGCCTTCCTGGCCGCGATGAGCGGCGGGATGACGGCCACGACCCGGGCATCGTCGCGGTTGCGCTCGCGCCTCGAGAAATCCGCCTCGGCCGGCGGCGCGGTGAGCCACAGGTGCGCGCCGAAGGCGAGGTTCGCGATGAGCAGGAGGAAGAAGAGCAGGCGGGACACGGGTCGCGTCAGGGGGCGCGGGCGATGAGGACGAGGCCGTCGAGGACCAGATTGTCGTTCAACGTGACGGGCATGGGAAGGTGCGAGCCCAGTTCGGGGGCGGCGCCGCCGGAAAGCAGGATGCGCTCCGGCGCGCAGCCGGCCGTGACCATGGCCTCACGCATGCGCTCGATCGCGCCGGCCGCCGCCTGGACCGACCCGGTGGTGATCGCGTCGGGCGTGCTCTTCGGGAAGGGGTCGAAGTGACCCTCGGCGAGGCCCAGCTGCGCGGTGCCGGCGCCCAGCGAGCGGCGCATGAGGGCCGGCCCGGGAACGATGACCCCCCCCAGGAAGAGCCCGTCGGCGCGAAGGGCGTCCACGGTGAGGGCGGTGCCCACGCTCACCACGAGCTGGTGAACGGCGGCCGACCGGTGCGCGGCGATGAGCCCGGCCCAGCGGTCCGTGCCGAGCTGCGCGGCGTCGCGATAGCCGCTGGTCACGCCGAGCTGCTCGCGGCGCGAGGCGATGAACGAAAGCGGCAGGCCGCGGCGCGCGCAGGCATCGTGGACATGGCCCTGCACCGCCGTGCCGCCGACGTTCGAGGCCAGGGCGCGCGTGCCCGGCGGCATCGCGGGCCAGTCGTGGCCCAGCGTCGCGGCCTCGGCCGTGGCGACGGCGCCACGCGCGGCCCACGCGTCGCCGACGCGCAGCCCCCACTTCACGCGCGAGTTGCCCGCGTCGATGGCGAGGACGGGGGCGGCGTTCATGCCGGGCGAAGGGAGATTTCGGCGGAGGTGAGGCGCGAGGTGCCGCCCTCGGCCGAAACGACGAGCGCGCCGTCCTCGGCGACGTCGAGGACCTGCGCCTCGCGGGCCGGCTCGCCGCCGGCGAGCACGGTCACGCGACGCCCCGCGTAGGCGTGGCGCGCCTTCCAGTCGTCGCGGAAAGCGGCGAAGCCTCCGCGGGCGAAGCCCTCCAGCGCGGCCACGAGCTCGACGAGCAGGTCCGCGAGAAGGGCGTTCCGCGACGGCAGCGTGGCGCCGCAGGAGGCCACGTCGGTGAAGGGCTGGTCGATGCGGCGCGACAGCGCCTCGCCCAGCCGGTAGTTGAGCCCCACGCCCACGATGGCCGCGGTGGGCCCGAGCATCTCGCCGGAGGTCTCGACGAGAATGCCGCCGAGCTTCTTCCAGTCGTGCACGAGGTCGTTGGGCCACTTCACGCCGACGCCCGGGACGCCCGCGCGCTCGAGCGCTCGCGCCACGGCCACCGCCACGGCGAGCGAGAGTCCCGCGAGGTGGCCCGGGCCCTGGTCGAAGCGCCACAGGAGGGAGAAGGTGAGGGACGCCCCGAGGCCCGCCTGCCAGCTGCGCCCGCGGCGGCCGCGTCCGGCGCGCTGCCATTCGGCGACCACGCACGCGCCCGAGGGCGCGCCCGCCTGCGCGGCCGTTGCCAGGCGCGTGCTCGTGGAGTCGACCTCGTCGAGGAGCGTGAGCCGCACGCGCGAGGCGGCGGGACCGAGACGCGAGACGATCGCGTGCGCGTCGAGGAACTCGACCGGCTGGGCGAGGCGGTACCCCTTGCCGGGCACGGAGAAGACCTCGACGCCGAGCTCGGAGGCGCCCTTGAGCGTCCCGGAGACCGCCGCCCGCGAGCGCTCGAGGCGGCGGGCGATCTCGGCGCCCGAGTGGAAGTGCCCGTCGGCCAGCAGGCGCAGCGCCTTGAAGGTGAGCGGCCCCATCTAGCCGGACCGGTGCTCGGCGCGGCAGTCGAAGGCCTCGCGGCGATAGGCGATGTCGGCGATCACCGCGTCCAGCAGCAGCTCGATGCGCTTCGAGAGCTTGCTGCCCCTGCGGTAGTCGGCCTCGGCGACGAAGTCCGCCCGGCCCGCGTCGAGGAGCTTCACGCAGATGCCCTTCTCGCGCTGCTTGCGCTCGTCGTAGACGGCGACCGTGTGCCCGCCGCTCTTCTTGGTGAGCGCCATCGAGGGCACGTCGGTCATCCCGTCGCCCACGTAGATCATGTTCTGGAAGGGGATCGGCCGCTCGGCCTCGGGCATGTGCTCGTTGATCGACTCGGTCACCGCTTCCTTGCCCTTGTTGATGCGGAAGAGGAACTGGGTCTTGAGCGTGTCCGTCACCAGCAGCTTCGGGAAGGTGGCGACGCCATGGTGGTTGAAGTGGTACTCGGAGGCGTAGATGCGCCTGAAGTGCTTGCGGATCGAGACGCCGTCGAGGATCTCCTTCTGCCCGGCCGAGATCAGGTAGTGGTGCAGCTTCGCCTTGCCGCCGCTCCTCTTGCGCACGTAGGCGTTCGTGCGCGCGAACCATCCCTCGACGCCGGGAAAGTAGCGGATGGCGCTCGCCATCCGGGCGAAATCCTCGCGCTTCACGGCGATCTTCTGCCGGTCCAGGGACTCGAGGATGTGGCGCATGTAGACGAGCATCATGTCCGACTCGGTGGCGCGCGCCTCCTCGTTCACCTTGTCCCAGAATTCGCGCGGCGCGATGCCCATGCGGGGTAGCACCGTGTACTCCTGCATCGGCTGCGGGGAGAGGGTGCCGTCGAAGTCGTACACCAGCGCGATGGCGTTCTGGAAGAAGCGGGAGGGCATGCGGCCATTGTAGCCATTCGCGCCGGGGCCGGAACTGCGGCCCGGCCGGCCGGTCGCACGCCCCGTGCGATGACCTGCTTTCCCTCCACTCCGTTAAACTCGACCGTTCCGGCGCGATCGTGTCGCCGTCCGCCGGCCGATCACAAGGGAGAAGGAACGAGCCATGGACCTGCGTTTCCTGCCGGGGCTGCCGCTGTCGCTCAGCTACCCGCTGCTTTTCGGCGTGCTGCTGGTGGCGGGGATGCTGGGGGGCGAGGTGGCCCGCCAGTTGCGCCTGCCGCGCATCGTCGGCTACGTGATCGTCGGCTTCGCGATCGCGCCCGCGGCCTCGGCCATGAACATCGGTTCGCTCCTCGACGAGGCGCGCATCTTCGTGGACATCGGGCTGGGCCTGGTGCTCTTCGACCTCGGCCGGCGCATGGACCTCGCGTGGCTCAAGCGCGACTGGACCCTCGCCGCCTCGGGCGTGGCCGAGAGCCTGCTCGCCTTCGGGCTCGTCTTCGCCGCGCTCTCGTGGATCGGCGTCGCACCCCTCATGGCGGGCATCGCCGCGGCCATCGCGATGGGGACCTCGCCGGCCGTGGTGCTGCTCGTCGCGCGGGACACGCGCGCCGAGGGCCAGGTGACGGAACGCGCGCTCACCCTCGTCGCGCTGAACAGCCTGCTCGCCTCGGTGGTGGTCACCATGCTCACCGCCTCCGTGCACTACGAGGCGCGCCTCGACCTCGACACGGCGGTGCTCCACCCGCTCTACCTCTTCGCCGGTTCCCTCGCGCTCGGCGGGGCCATGGCGCGGCTCGCGAGCCTGCTCGGGCGCCAGGTCGAGCGCAGCCCCGAGCTTCACTTCACGCTCGTGGCGGGCCTGGTCCTCGCCGCGGTGGGCCTCGCCCAGATGGGCAAGCTCTCGGTGATCCTGGCGCTCCTCGCCTTCGGCATGTTCGCCCGCGACGACCGCAACCGCCACCACCTGGTGAGCGTCGACCTCGGCCCCGCCTCGCGCCTCTTCTACATCGTGCTCTTCGTGATCACCGGCGCGAGCCTGCCGCTCTCCTCGTTCGAGGCGGCGGGGTGGACGGCGTTCGCCTTCATCGGCGCGCGCGCCGCCGGCAAGTTCCTGGGCGTGGTCGCGATCGCCCCGATCGGCGGCATGAAGTGGCGGCAGGCGATCGCGCTCGGCGCCGCGCTCCTGCCGATGTCCTCGCTCGCGCTGCTCCTGCTCCACGACGTGACCCGGCTCTACCCCGAGTTCGGGCGGCAGCTCACCGCCGTCGTGATCGCGGGCGTGATCGTGATGGATCTCGTGGGCCCCGTGGCCACCCAGTGGGGGTTCCGCTTCGCGGGCGAATCCGCGCCCGCTCCCGACGCGCTCGCCGCGATCCGGCCCCCGGCCGGGAAGCCGGCCGAACCGACGAAGACCTGAAGGAGGAATCCATGCCCCTCGAATTCAAGACCTCCGAAGCCCTCACCTTCGGCGTGGAGCTGGAGCTGATGGTGCTCAACACGCGCGACTTCAACCTCACGCGCGGCGCGCCCGATCTGCTCTCCCGCCTGGCGAAGTCGCCGCTTCCGAGCGAGGTGAAGCCGGAAATCACGGAGAGCATGATCGAGGTGAACTCGTCGGTCCACACGCGCTTCGCGCCGCTGCGCGACGAGCTCGTGCGCACGCGCGACGGCATCGTCGACGCGGCCGGAAAGCTGAACCTGGCGGTGGCCGGCGGGGGCTCGCACCCGTTCCACCAGTGGAGCGAGCGGCGCATCTTCCCGACCGAGCGCTTCCTGAAGGTCTCGGCGCTCTACGGCTACCTCGCCAAGCAGTTCACCGTCTTCGGCCAGCACATCCACATCGGCGTGGAGTCGGGCGACGACGCGATCTATCTCACGCACCAGATGGCGCGCTACATCCCGCACTTCATCGCGCTGTCGGCCTCCTCGCCCTTCTGCCAGGGCGAGGACACCTCCTTCGAGACGTCGCGGCTGCACGCGGTTTCGGCCTTTCCGCTGGCCGGGCACCTGCCCGAGGTGGGCTCGTGGGACGAGTTCAACCGCTACTTCGACGAGATGGCGGGCTACGGCATCGTGGCCAGCATGAAGGACTTCTACTGGGACATCCGGCCCAAGCCCGAGTACGGCACGATGGAGATCCGCATCGGCGACACCCCGCTCACCGTCACGGCCGCGGCCGAGCTCGCGGCCTACGCCCAGACGCTCGCGGCGGACCTCCTGCGCCACCGCCGCCTCGACCCCATCGCGCCCCAGTACCTGGTGTACGGCTACAACCGCTTCCAGGCCTGCCGCTTCGGCTTCGAGGCCATGCTCGCCGACCCGGGCGCGCATACGCACATCCGCCTGCGCGAGGACCTGCTGGCGACCCTCTACCGCATCCAGCGCATCGGCGACGAGCTCGGCGCGGCCGACGCGCTGCGCGCCATCGGCGACCGCGCGGACCGCGAGGCGAACGACAGCCGCTGGCTGCGCGAGCGCTTCCAGGAAACGCGGAACCTCTCGGACGTGGTGCGCCTCCAGGCGGAGCGCTGGCGCGACGATCCGGGCAGGGCGCCGCCCGAGGCGGAGGTGGAGGCCGCGAGGCTGCGCGCGGCGAAGTGAGGGTGCCCGCCCTCCCGCGGCCGCCTACTTCCCGGGCGGGGTGAACTCCGCGGCCATCCTCGCGAGGTTGTCCTCCATCATCTTGCGGTACTGCGCGCCGAAGAGGTCGAGCGCCTCCTCCGGCGTCTGCTTGCCGGGCGCGCCGCTCATGGCCCACGCGAAGGCGCCGTAGCGCGAGGCGGCCCAGAGGATGGCGGCCGCCACGCGCGGCCGGCCGTGCTCCTCCGTGAGGTCGTTGGCGAGCGCCACGAAGCGATTGGCGAGGTCGAAGAACGCCTTCGCGTCTTCCGGGATCTGCGCGCTCATGGCCGGAGCACCTTGCCGGGATTCATGACCCCGCGCGGGTCGAGGGTCTTCTTGATGGCGCGCATGAGGTCCATCTCGAGCGCGGACTTGTAGTGGGGCAGCTCGTCCACCTTGAGGGCCCCGATGCCGTGCTCGGCGCTGATCGAGCCGCCGAGCCGTCGCACCACGTCGTAGACCACGCGGTTCACCTGCGGCGACCAGGCGAGGAAGTCGCGCCCGTCGCCGGGCGGCGGGAAGGCGTTGTAATGGAGGTTGCCGTCGCCCACGTGGCCGAAGGCGACCGTGCGGATGCCGGGAAAGGCGGCCTCGAGCGCGCGGTCGGTTTCCTCGATGAGCTGCGGGATGCGGCTCACGGGCACGGACACGTCGTGCTTCACGGAGACGCCCTCGATCTTCTGGGCGTCCGAGATGTTCTCGCGCAGCGACCAGAGCTCGCGGCGCTGGGCCTCGCTCGCGGCGATGACGGCGTCGCGCGCGAGGCCCGCCTCGACCGCCTCGCCGAGGACGCCCTCGAGCATGTCCACGAGCCCGCCGCCCTCGGCGGTGTCGAAGAGCTCGACGAGCACGTACCAGGGATGCGGCCCGCCGAAGGGATCGCGGCTCGCCGGGATATTCCTGAAGACGAGGTCGAGGCAGACGCGCGCGACGAGCTCGAAGCCGGTGACGCGCTCGCCGCAGGCCGCGCGCAGCTTCCCGAGCAGGGCGACGGAGGCGGCCGGATCGGCCACGGCCACGAGCGCCGTGGCCACGGCGCGCGGCTTCGGATAGAGCTTGAGGACCGCCGCCGTGACGATGCCCAGCGTGCCCTCCGCCCCGATGAACAGGTGCTTGAGGTCGTAGCCGGTGTTGTCCTTGCGCAGCCCGCGCAGCCCGTCCCAGACGCTTCCGTCGGGAAGCACCACTTCCAGCCCCAGCACCTGCTCGCGCATGTTGCCGTAGCGCAGCACCTGGGTGCCGCCGGCGTTGGTGGAGATGTTGCCGCCCACCTCGCAGCTGCCCTCCGCGGCGAGCGACAGGGGAAAGAACCGGTCGTTCTCCGCGGCCACGCGCTGCAGGTCGGCGAGGATGCAGCCGGCCTCGACGGTGATGGTGTCGTTGTCGAGGTCGATGGCGCGAACCCGGTTCATGCGCGAGACGTTGACGATCGCCTGCGTGCCCGAGGCGTCGGGAACGGAGGCGCCGCACAGGCTCGTGTTGCCGGCCTGCGGGACGATGCCCACGCCGGCCCCGGAGAGCAGCGCGACCACCTTCGACGTCTCCGCGGTCGAGGCGGGCTTCACGAGGACGGCCGCGCGCCCCTGGAACTGGCCGCGCCAGTCGACCGTGCTCGGCGCGAGGTCGGCGGCATCCGTGACGAGGCCGCGTTCGCCCACGATGGCGCGAAGGCGTTCGACGAGGGGGGCGGGGAAGGCGGGTCGGTCGTTCATGGGCGGCGCCGCCTCTAGAGGCGGATCTTGTCGATGAGGCGGGTGGTCGAGCGCTCGTGCCGGAAGGGGATCGAGTGCACCGTGCCGCCCCAGCCCTGCACCTCCGGCGCGCCGACGATGCGCTCCGGCGGCCAGTCGCCGCCCTTCACGAGGCGGTCGGGGCGGCACTCGAGGATGCGCCGGATGGGCGTGTCCTCCTCGAACCAGGTGACGAGCGAGACGCACGCCAGCGCCGCCACCACCGCGAGGCGGTCCTCCAGCGGGTTGATCGGACGCTCGCCGCCCTTGCCGAGCCGCCGGACGGAGGCGTCGGCATTGAGCGCGATCGCCATCGAAGCGCCCAGCGCCCGCGCCTCGGCGAGGTAGGTCACGTGGCCCCGGTGCAGGATGTCGAAGACGCCGTTGGTGAACACCAGGGGGCGCGGCAGCGCCATGGCCCGCGCCGCGAAGTCGCGCGGGTCGCAGATCTTCGCTTCGAAGTCAGGCGGCAGCAGTCTTGGCCTCCAGCCCCGCGATGAGCTCCTTGCGGTAGCGGTTGAGCTCGGAGGCGTTCTCGATGGTGCGGTCGCAGAGGGTGGAGAGCTTGGCGAGCACGGTCTGCACGACCTTGCCCTCCCAGTCCTTGTCGAAATGGATCTGGGTGTCCAGCCAGCGCTCGAGCCATTCCGGGTCCGGCAGCCGCGACTGCACGGTGTCGAGCGGGTAGAGCGACTTGTTCACGTGCAGGTTCGTCGGGTGGAGGGGCTTGGCGGTGCGCGCCGCGCTCGCCATCAGCACGCCGATCTTCGCGAAGGCGATCTTCGCCTCCGCCCCCGCCATGGCGATGGCGCGCTTCATGTACTTGTAGTACGCGCCGGCGTGGCGCGCCTCGTCGCCGGAAAGCGTCTCGTAGATGCGCTTGATCACGGGCTCCGTGTGCCAGTCGGCCGCGCGCCGGTACCACTGGGTGAGCCGGATCTCGCCGCAGAAGTGGAGCATGAGGGTCTCCAGCTTCGGGGCCGGGTCGAACGGGAAGCGCACCGCGTGCAGCTCGGCCTCGGTGGGCACGAGCTCCGGCCGGAAGCGGCGCAGGTACTCCATCAGCACGAGCGCGTGCTTCTGCTCCTCGTAGAACCAGATGGACATGAAGGCGCAGAAATCGCTGTCGTCCTGGTTGTCGCGCAGGAACATCTCGGTGGCCGGCAGCGCCGACCACTCCGTGATCGCGTTCATCTT
>Ga0255338_1004287_pt1 | contig 15083 bp, 16 predicted proteins | sample MeOH1_35cm_T4_19_FD_203715 | JGI IMG/M metagenome (GOLD analysis project Ga0255338, IMG submission 203715) | Sandy soil microbial communities from University of British Columbia, Vancouver, Canada - MeOH1_35cm_T4_195 | ecosystem: Engineered > Artificial ecosystem > Sand microcosm > Unclassified ...
CCCTCTCTGGACGTCACATGCACCTCTCCCTGGTGCAGTTCAACGATGGACTTGACGATGGCCAGCCCCAGTCCAGAGCCCTCGCCAGCGCGCTGACGGGATGGATCCACCCTGTAGAAGCGATCAAACAGCCGAGGCAGATGATCGGCGCCGATCGCCGGCCCCGGGTTCTCTATCCGGATGGTGGTCGTGCCTTGGGCGCTCGCCAGTAGAACCCGGACCGTTCCACCGCGCGGCGTGTGCCGGATGGCGTTGGACAGCAGGTTGGCCAGAGCCCGGCGCAGCATCAGCGGATCACCTTGCATGGGCTCTGCGATTCCGGCGAGCTCCAGCGCAACGCCGCTGTCCTCGGCCCAGGCCTCGAAGTAGTCGAACAGCCCCCGGATCTGCGCCGCCAGATCGACCTGCGCGATGTCGAGGATGCGCGGGTCATTGTCCGTCTGGGCCAGGAACAGCATGTCGCCAATCATCTTGGACAGCCGTTCGAACTCCTCCAGGTTGGAATAGAGCACCTCGCGGTATTCCTCGATGCCGCGCGCCTGGCTCAGGGCCACCTGGGTCTGGGTGCTCAGGTTGGTGATCGGCGTGCGCAGCTCATGGGCGATGTCCGCCGAGAAGTTCGACAGCTGACGAAACCCGTCCTCGATGCGCCCGAGCATGGCGTTGAACGAATCAACCAGGTCGGCCAGCTCGATCGGCACTTCTTGCGGATGCAGCCGCACATGCAGCTGCTCCGAGGTGATGTCCCGCATGCGCGCGCTGATGCGGCGCAGCGGCGCATGGCCCTGCTGCACCGCGATCCAGGCGGCCAGCAGCGCGATCACGCTCATGACCAGGGTGGCCGCCCACAGCGTGCGCTGAAAGTCCTGTATGTAGTGCAGGTGGGCGTCCATGGTGGTGGCCACGACCACGGTGTAACGGCGTGGCGCGCCTTCCGCCTCCACCCTGGTGCTCAGCACGGCTCCCCGGTACGACTTGCCGTCCTCCGTCCAGTGGCGCAGCGCCGCTCCGGTGACCGCGGGCGCCGGCGGCACGTCGGCCGCGAGCCGATTCAGTGCCGGGCCTGGGCTCGTGTACACCCCCCTGCCGGTCCCGTCGGCCACATGGAAGTACACGCCGTGGTGGCCGACGACGGCTCGCGACAGACGCTGAGCCAGCGTGGCGGCGTCCCCGTCACCGTCCAGCACCTTCTGCACAGACTCCGCGACGACGGCCAGCTCGCCCGCATCCTGCTCCGCAAAGTGATGCTCCAGAGAGCGAACCACCATCCAGCCGAACACGAAGAACACCAGCGTGGTGGCCAGGCCCACGAAACCGGTGACCCGGGCAGCGAGCGACGCCGGCCGCCGACGCGGGTGCTCAGCCGGCATCGGGCACGTCCAGCGTGTAGCCCATGCCGCGCACGGTCTGGATCAGCTTGGGGCCATAGGCGTCGTCGATCTTGGCGCGCAGGCGCCGGATCGCCACGTCGATCACGTTGGTGTCGCTGTCGAAGTTCATGTCCCAGACCTGGGAGGCGATCAGCGAACGCGGCAGGACCTCGCCCTGGCGCCGCACTAGCAGTTCCAGCAATGCAAATTCCTTGCCCGTGAGGTTGATGCGATGGCCGGCTCGCGTGGCCCTTCGCCGCGGCAGGTCCAGCACCAGGTCGGCCACCACGATGCGGTCGGACTGTGTCGGTAGGCTGCCGCGGCGCAGCAGCGTGCGCACGCGCGCGAGCAGCTCGGAGAACGCAAAAGGCTTGACCAGGTAATCGTCGGCGCCAAGTTCCAACCCCTTGACGCGGTCGGCCACGCTGTCGCGCGCCGTCAGGAACAGCACCGGCACGTGACGCTCGGCCTCGCGCAGGGCCTGCAGGATGCGCCAGCCGTCCACATCCGGCAGCATCACGTCCAGCACGATCAGGTCGTAGGGCTCGCTCATGGCCAGGTGGTGGCCGTCCAGGCCGTTGCGCGCGAGATCCACCGCGAAGCCGGCCTCCATCAGGCCCTGGCGCAGGTAGTCGCCGGTCTTGGGTTCATCCTCGACGACAAGCAGTTTCATGACTTTCTCCAGCGATGGCCGGCACCCGCCAGGGTGCCGCAACGATCAGAACACCTCAAATCTACGCAGCGGACTCCGTCGCCAACATGACGTGAACATGACAAGAATGTAATCTGCCGGTCATGGATGAGACAGCGCCGGGCCTCTACGCTTGACCCCATTGGCGTTCCCGCCGCTCGGGCACGCCCGACCACTGGAGGATTCTTGTCCATGAAGCGTCATTCACCCTGGCCCCTGGCCGTTCCCGACCTGCCACGGCGGCGATTCGTGCAGGGGCTGGCCGCTGGCGGCCTGCTGGCCGGCCTCTCGGGCTGGCCGGACGCCGTGCTTGCCCAGGCCGCTCGCACGGCCAGCGGCAGCGCCCCGGTGCTGCGCGGCACGGAGTTCGATCTGGTGATTGCCGAGTCCCCGGTCAACTTCACCGGCCAGCCCGGCATGGCCACCACCATCAACGGCTCGCTGCCGGCGCCGACGCTGCGCTGGCGCGAGGGCGACACCGTCACGATCCGCGTCACGAACCGGCTCGCCGAGGCGACCTCGATCCACTGGCACGGCATCGTCCTGCCCTACCAGATGGACGGCGTTCCCGGCATCAGCTTCGGGGGCATCGCCCCCGGGGAGACCTTCACCTACCGCTTCAAGGTCGAGCAAAGCGGCACCTACTGGTACCACTCGCACTCCGGCACGCAGGAGCTGACCGGCATGTACGGCGCCATCATCATCGATCCGGCCGACGGCGATCCGGTCAAGGCCGAGCGCGACCATGTGGTGCTGCTGTCGGACTGGACCGACGAAGACCCGATGCGGGTGTTCGAGAAGCTCAAGGTCCAGAGCAACTATTACAACTACCACCAGCCGACCGTCGTGGACTTCTTCCGCGACGCCTCGCGGGACGGCCTCAAGACGGCTCTGGACAAGCGCCGCATGTGGAATCAGATGCGCATGAGCCCGACCGACCTGGCCGACGTCTCGGGCGCGACGCTGACCTACCTGACCAACGGCACCACGCCCGCCGGCAACTGGACGGGTCTGTTCACGCCTGGCGAGCGCGTGCGGCTGCGCTTCATCAACGGCGCCGCGCATACTTTCTACGACGTGCGCATCCCGGGCCTCAAGCTCAAGGTGGTGCAGGTCGATGGCGTCAATGTCGAGCCGGTCTCGGTGGACGAGTTCCGTTTCGGCCCCGGCGAGACCTGCGACGTGCTGGTCGAGCCCAGGGACGAGGCTTACACGCTGTTTGCCCAGTCCATGGACCGCAGCGGCTACGCGCGCGGCACGCTGGCCACCCGGGCCGGCCTGCAGGCCCCGGTGCCGGTGCTCGATCCGGTCCAGTGGCTGACCATGGGCGACATGATGGGGAGCATGGGCGGCGGCGCGGGTGCCGTGGCCCAGGGCGCAGCCAGCGCCATGGCCGGGATGCACGGCATGCACGAGATGAACCATGGCGCGATGCCGATGGACCACGGCGCGCATGCCATGCACGGCGGCAGCGCCGCAGACGCGCTGAAGGTGCCCAGCACCCGGGCGCGCCATGCGCGCACTGAATACGGTGCCAGTACCGACATGCGGGTGGACATGGCGCGCACCAACCTGGACGATCCGGGCATCGGACTGCGCAACAACGGCAGGCGCGTGCTCACGCTGGCCGACCTGCACACGATCGACGGCCCGATGGATCCGCGCGGCGCCGAGCGCGAGATCGAGCTGCACCTGACCGGCAACATGGAGCGCTACGCCTGGTCGATCGATGGCCTGTCCTTCGGCCAGTCCACGCCCGTGCACTTCAAGTACGGCGAGCGGGTGCGGGTGATCCTGCACAACGACACCATGATGACCCACCCCATGCACCTGCACGGCATGTGGAGCGAACTGGAGTCGCCCGACGGCCAGTTCCTGGCGCGCCGCCACACCCTGCCGGTGCAGCCGGCGCAGCGCATCAGCTTCCTGGTGACGGCCGATGCCCTGGGCCGCTGGGCCTGGCACTGCCACCTGATGTTCCACATGGACGGGGGCATGTTCCGCGAGGTGGTGGTGGCATGACGCGGCGGCAGCAACAAGGAATCCACAGCATGAAGACTTCCATGACCCGCCTGGCCGCGCTGCTGGCCGCCCTCAGCCTGGCACCGGCCTGGGCCCAGACGGCCGGCGGCGACCACGGCCAGCACTCGGGCCACGGCAGCGTCTCGGCGCCGGCCCCCTCGACGCCAGCCGCCGTGCCGGAACCTGCCCCGGCGAAACCTGCGGCCCCGGCAACCACGCCGGCAACCACGCCGGCGGACACTGGTCACGACATGGCTGGCATGGACCATGGCGACATGCAGATGCAGGGCGGCTCTGCGCCGGCCGACGCGCGCGATCCGCACGCCTACTCGGGTGGCTACGCCCTGGGCACGGGCACCTATGCGCTGGGCGGTACACGATCGCTGCACTTGGCCGATGAGCACAGCTTCGCCTCGGTGCTGGTCAATCGCCTGGAGCGCGTGCACACGAGCGACAGCAACGCCACGGCCTACGACGCCCAGGCCTGGTTCGGACGCGATGCGGACAAGCTGGTGCTCAAGGCCGAGGGCGACGTGGCCCGGGGCAAGCTGCAGGAGGCGCGCACGGAGCTGCTGTGGGGGCACGCGATCGCGTCCTATTGGGATGCGCAGCTGGGCCTGCGTCACGACAGCGGCACCGGCCCCGAGCGCAGCTGGCTGGCCTTCGGCGTGCAGGGCCTGGCGCCCTACTGGTTCGAGCTTGACGCCACGGCCTATGTCGGCCAAGGCGGCCGCACGGCGCTGCGCTTGGGCGCCGAATACGAGCTGCTGCTGACCCAGCGCCTGATCCTGCAGCCGCGCGTGGAGCTGACCGCCTATGGCAAGGACGACGAGGCCCGTCACATCGGCAGCGGCCTGTCCAGCGGCGTGGCCGGGTTGCGGCTGCGCTACGAGATCAACCGGCAGCTGGCGCCCTACGTCGGCGTGGAGCGCAGCGCCAAGTTCGGCCGCACCGCCGATCTCGTGCGTGCCGAGGGCGAGCCCAGCAGCCAGACGCGCTGGGTCGCCGGCGTGCGCTTCTGGTTCTGAGCCCCGAGGGAACGGACGACCGACCTCAGGCCACCTTCAAACATGCTTACTGGAACACATCGAGGTACTTTCATGAACAAGACCCTGTCCCTGCTGTTGCTGGCGTTCAGCCCCGCCTGGGCCCTGGCGGCCGGAAACCACGCCGGCCATGACCACTCCATGGCCGCCATGCACCAGGGCATGGCGCATGGCGCCAGCGGCTCCCAGAGCGGTCAGCCAGGCGATCCAGCCAAGGTCAGCCGCACCATCGAGGTCGTCATGGACGACTCGATGCGGTTCGAACCGAGCCAGATCTCGGTGAAGGCCGGCGAGACGATCCGCTTTTTCGTGAGGAACAAGGGGAAGAAGGCGCACGAGATGGTGATAGGCAACGAGGCAGACCTTCAGGAGCACGCGGCGATGATGCGCAAGATGCCGGACATGCAGCATGCCGATCCCAACATGATCCGGCTCGCGGCCGGGCAGCGCGGCGCGATCGTCTGGCAATTCGACAAGCCGGGTGACGTCGACTTCGCCTGCCTGCTGCCGGACCACATGGAGAACGGCATGGTCGGCAAGGTTCGGGTGGAGTAAGCGCACCCGCGACGTGGTCCGTCAGGGCTTTTTCGATGGGAGTCGCACATGCATCTCAGTTTTCTCGGCGCCGCAGGCACGGTCACTGGCTCCAAAACCCTCGTCAGCCACGAGGGACGCAGGGTCCTGGTCGATTGCGGCCTGTTCCAGGGCTACACGCATCTGCGCGAGATGAACTGGGAGGGTTTTCCGCTCGATCCCGCCCGGACGGGGCTGAGCGTGGAGGTGAGCGCATGACCGCCCCGGCCCCTGACGCAGGCCACGAGCACCACGGCGCGCTGCGGCTGCGCCGCCTGGGCATCGACACCCAGCAGGAGATGGTGGTCTACATGCGGCGCGACTGCCATGTCTGCCGCGCCGAGGGCTTCCAGGCTTTGACAAGGGTACAGGTTCAACTGGGCGGACGCCACATTCTGGCCTCCCTGAATGTGGTCGACTCCGAGCTGCTCGCACCGGGCGAGGCGGGTCTGTCCAACGGCGCATGGCAGGCGCTGGGCGCGCGCGACGACGATGTGGTGCGTGTCACCCACGCGCCGACGATCGACTCCTACAGTGCACTGCGTTCCAAGATCTATGGCCATCGCCTGGGCGCCAGCGAACTGGAGGCCGTCATCGGCGACATCGCCGCGGGCCGCTACTCGGACGTCCACCTGGCGGCTTTCCTCAGCGCCTGCGCGGGCGGGCGCATGGATCTGCAGGAAACCATCGACCTGACGCTGGCGATGGTCAAGGTCGGCGAGCGTCTGGCGTGGGACCGGTCGCCCATCGCCGACAAGCACTGCATCGGCGGGTTGCCCGGCAACCGGACCACGCCGATCGTGGTCTCCATCGCCACCGCGGCCGGGCTGGTCATGCCCAAGACCTCGTCGCGTGCGATCACTTCCCCGGCAGGAACCGCCGACGTGATGGAGACGCTGACCAACGTGGCGCTCGACCTGCCCGCCATGCGGCGTGTCGTCGAGCGCGAGGGCGGCTGCCTGGTCTGGGGCGGCGCGCTGGCGCTCAGCCCCGCCGATGACCTGCTGATTCGCGTCGAGCGCCCGCTGGACATCGACGGCGACGCCCAGCTGGTGGCCTCGGTGCTGTCCAAGAAGATCGCCGCCGGCGCGACGCACGCGGTCATTGACATCCCCGTCGGGCCCACGGCGAAGGTCCGCACCGAGGAGGATGCCGCCCGCCTGCAGGCGCTGCTGGAGGCGGTGGCCGCGGCGTGCGGCCTGCAGCTGCGGGTGCGCCGCACGCGCGGGGGGCAGCCGGTGGGACGCGGGATCGGTCCTGCACTGGAGGCGCGCGACGTGCTGGCCGTGCTGCGCGGGGCAGCGCATGCCCCTGTGGATCTGCGCATGCGCGCACTCGGCCTCGCCGGCGAGCTCCTGGAGTTCTGCGGCGCGGCCACGCTTGGCGCCGGCCATTCGCTGGCCTGGCGGCTGCTCGACAGCGGCGCGGCCTGGGACAAGTTCCAGGCGATCTGCGAGGCGCAGGGCGGCCTGCGCGAACCGGGCGTGGCCGGGCTGAGAAAGCCTGTCCTTGCGCGGCGCGACGGCCACATCAGCGCCATTGACAACCGCCGGCTGTCCCGGCTGGCAAAGCTGCTGGGCGCGCCGGGGGCACCCCTGGCTGGCCTGGACCTGCACGTGCAGCTGGGCGAGCACGTCCGCGCCGGCATGCCGCTGTTCACCCTGCATGCGCAGGCACCGGGCGAGCTGGCCTATGCCGAGGATTACCTCGCCACGCACCCGGTTCTCACGGTCGCCGAAGGACACGCCGGATGAGGTCACCCCGTCAATCCCTTCCCGCGCCGCGGCTGTCGCGCAGCGACCTCAAGATTTTCAACCAGGAGCTCATCATGACACTGACTCGCCAGATCGCCCTTGCAGCCGCCTGCGCGGCGTTCATCGCCCCGAGCTGGGCCGCCGATCCGAAGGACAGCCAGGACCACGAGGCGCATCACCCGGCAGGGGCGGTGTCCACGCCTGCCCCGGCGCCCACAGCGGCGACTGCGGCCTCCCCTGCGGCGCCTGCCGCCGCCGCCGCCGGGGCGCCATCCGCCGACATGATGGCCCGGATGGACCAGCACATGAAGCAGATGCAGCAGCTGCACGACAAGATGGCCCGCGCCAAGACGCCCGCCCAGCGCCAGGCCCTGATGGCCGAGCACATGAAGGCCATGCAGGACGGCATGGCCATGATGAGCCAGATGGGCGGTGGGGGCATGGGTGGCATGGGTGGCATGGGTGGCATGGGCGCCACGGGCCAGATGCCCGGCGGCCAGGCGATGCCGGGCGACATGGCCGGCCGTCAGCAGATGCTGGAAAAGCGCATGGACATGATGCAGTCCATGATGCAGATGATGATGGACCGCATGCCGAGCGCACCCGCGAAATAGGGAGGAAAAGCCATGAATCCGCTTCGCACGGGCCTCGCATTGGCCATCACCATCGGTGTGTTCTATGCCCTGTGCACGTTGGTCTGGGTCCTGGTCCCGGGCTCGTTCATGGCCTTCATGAACAGCCTGTTCCACGGCTTGGACTTCACCCCCATGGTCCAGCCGCGACCCTTCGCGTGGCCGGGGTTCCTGGCGGCGCTGCTCGTGCTGAGCGCGTGGGCCTTTCTGGCCGGGACATTTTTTTCCTGGGTGCTCAACCGCCTGACGCGCTGATTACCGCGGGATCTTTGGATCAACCTATGAATTACGACCCTTCTCAACCTGATCCCGAACCCAAGGGCTTTTGGCGATCGCGTTACACCCTCGGCCTGCTCGTCCTGGGCGGCATCGCCGGGTTCTTCCTGCTCAGCGAGCACCGGGCGCACGTATTCGGCGCGCTTCCGTACCTGCTGCTGCTCGCCTGTCCACTGATGCACCTGTTCATGCACGGTGGCCATGGCGGGCATCGCCATGGCGACGGCGACAGCCCGCCGCCAGCGCCGGGGGCCGGCCACTCGACAAAGCCGGGAGATCCGTCATGAATCACAACGAGCCGGCCTACGGCCTGTGGATGCTGGTCTTTCTCAACTCGGCGGTTTTCATCATCTTTGCGTTCAGCTTCTTCAAGCCCGCCAACGCGCGCGACTGGCGCACCTTCGGGGCGTTCGCCGCATTCATCGTGGCGCTGTTCGTGGAGATGTACGGCTTCCCGCTCACGATCTACCTGTTGTCCGGCTGGCTGCAGACGAAATACCCGAACCTCGACCTGCTTTCGCATGACTCGGGCCACCTCTGGTCCACCCTGCTGGGTTCGAAGGGGAATCCGCATTTCGGCGTGCTGCACATCGCCAGCTATGTGCTGCTGGCCTATGGCTTCTACCTGCTGTCCAGCGCCTGGCACGTGCTCTACCACGCGCAGCGGCGGCAGTCGCTGGCCACGACCGGGCCTTATGCGCGGATCCGCCATCCGCAGTACGTGGCCTTCGTGCTGATCCTGCTGGGCTTCCTGCTGCAGTGGCCCACCTTGCTGACCCTGATCATGTTCCCGATGCTGCTGGTCATGTACGGGCGCCTGGCGATCACGGAGGAGGCCGACATGCGTGCGCGCTTCGGCGACGAGTTCGACCGCTACGCGCAAAGAACGCCCAGGTTCATTCCCCGCTGGCACCGGGACGGGCTGGGCAGCGATGGCGCTTGACATTGACATCATGGGAAGGTTTATCTTGTCCTTGACAGCGCGCGATGGGCGCCTGTCGGGTGGAGATGGCCGAACCTGTGAGATCGCCTGTCCCTGCCCATTGGCTTGAACCCGTATTCAAAGGAGCATTGCATGGAACAGATCGAACTCAAGGTGGCGGGCATGACTTGCGGCGCCTGTGCCACGCGGGTCAGCCGGGCCCTGCTCAGCGTGCCGGGGGTCCACGGCGCCGAGGTGGATGTGGCCCGCGGCTTGGCGCGCGTGCGCGCGGAAGACGCCGGCGCGGCGCAGCCCGCCCTGCTGCAGGTCCTTGCGGCGACGGGTTACCCGGCGGTGGCGGTCACTTCGGCCGCCGTGGAGGAAGCCCATGCTCAAGAGGCCGCCGCTGCGGGCTGCGGCGGCGGCGCTCGCGCGGGCCGCGGCTGCTGCTGCGGGCATTGAGGCCCCCAGGACGGCGGCTCGCATGCGCAGGATCGTGACGAGACCCAGGTCTCCAGCGACGGCTGTGAGCGCCGGCTTGCCGCGGGTGGCGTTCTCTTTGCCCAGGGGGTGAGGCATGTGTTTCTCCGCGACCGCCAGCTTCACCGCCGCAGGCTTCCTGCTTGGCCTGGGCACGATCACCGTGCGCGCCGCGCGACAGCGCCGGGAACTTCCCTTTGCCGCCATTCCGCTGCTGTTCGCCGTCCAGCAACTGAGTGAAGGCATCGTCTGGTGGACGTTTGCCCATGACGCGCCGTGGTTGAACGCGGCGATGACCCAGCTTTACTCGTTCTTTTCGCACGTGCTGTGGCCGGTCTACATCCCGCTGGCCGCGCTGCTGATGGAGCCGGTGGCGTGGCGCCGGCGTGTGCTGCAGGCCGTCGCGCTCGCTGGCTTGGCCGTGGGTCTGTTCCTGCTGTACGTCATGGTCGAGTCTCCCATCGTGTCTCGCCCGACGGGCGGCCATGTCGAGTACGTCTCACCCCACTTCTTCGCGGCGCTCACGATGACGCTCTATCTTCTGTCCACCACGGTGAGCCTGCTGCTGTCCAGCCAGCGTGGCGTCAGGCGGTTCGGAATGCTGGCCCTGGTTTCCTTCGCGGCAGCCTACGGCGTCTATGCCACCTGGTTCATTTCGGTCTGGTGCTTCTTCGCGGCGCTGCTCAGCAGCGGCATCGCCGCTCATTTCTTTCAAACCAACGCAAACCCTATCGGGAGATCCAGCGCATGAACCACCATCACTCCGACCCGGAGCATCAAGGGTCATCCCCGTCGTTCTGGGGACGCCCGGCCGGCAAGGCCTGGATCACCGTAGCCCTGGTGGCCGGCTTCTACCTGCTGCGCGAGCATTGGGGGCACCTGCTGGGCCTGTGGCCCTACCTGCTGCTGGCCGCCTGTCCGCTGATGCACCTGATGCATGGCCACGGCGGCCACGGGCATGGCCGGCATGGGGCCCCGCGTCCCGGCGCCTCGCAAGAAGACCAAGAAGGGAAATGACACCGTGGACGCACACAGCCCCCATCACGACCACCACCATCATCACCCCAGCCCCGGCGGCGCGGACCGGCCGCCCGAGGCGGCGCAGGGTCGCGCGGACGCGCCGACGCTGAAGGATCCCGTCTGCGGCATGGCGGTGACCGAGCAGTCGCCGCACCAGCTCGTGCACGGCGGGCGACCCTACTATTTCTGCAGCGCGGGCTGCCAGGGCAAGTTCGCGGCTGATCCCCAGCGCTATGCCGTGGCACCCGACGCGGCTCCGACGCCGCGCCCCGACCAGGCACCCGCCGCGCCCGGCACGATCTACACCTGCCCCATGCACCCCGAGATCCGGCAGGACCATCCTGGCAACTGCCCCAAGTGCGGCATGACGCTGGAGCCGCTGATCCCTGAGCTGGAGGAGGACGAGAATCCCGAGCTGCGCGACTTCCGCCGGCGCTTCTGGTGGACACTGCCGCTGACGGTGGTGGTGACGATCCTGGCGATGGCCGGCCACCGGCTCAATTGGTTCGACATGGCGGTGCAGAGCTGGATCGAGCTCGTGCTGTCGTTGCCGATCGTGCTGTGGGCGGGCTGGCCCTTCTTTTCGCGCGGCTGGCAGTCGGTCGCGAACCGCAGCCCGAACATGTGGACCCTGATCGGCCTGGGCACCGGCGCGGCCTTCGTCTATAGCGTGGTCGCCACGGTGGCGCCGCAGGTCTTCCCGGACTCGTTCATCTCCATGGGCCGTGTGGCGGTGTATTTTGAAGCCACGGCGGTCATCATCTCGCTGACCTTGCTGGGGCAGGTTCTGGAACTGAAGGCACGTTCGCAGACCTCGGCCGCGATCAAGTCCCTGCTGGGCCTGGCGCCCAAGACGGCGCGTCGCATCCGATCCGACGGCACCGAGGAGGATGTGCCGCTGACCCATGTGCATGTGGGCGACCTGCTGCGCATCCGTCCCGGCGAGAAGGTGCCGGTGGATGGCGTGGTGACCGAGGGCAGCAGCGCGGTGGACGAGTCCATGCTGACCGGCGAGCCGGTGCCGGTGACCAAGCGCGTCGGTGACAAGGTCATCGGCGCGACGATGAACACGAACGGCGCGCTGGTGATGCGCTCGGAGAAGGTCGGATCGGCCACCATGCTCGCGCAGATCGTGCAGATGGTGGCGCAGGCGCAGCGTTCCAGGGCACCGATGCAACGCATGGCCGACCTCGTGGCCGGCTGGTTCGTGATGGCCGTGGTCGCCATCGCCGGGCTCACCTTCTTCGGCTGGGGCCTGTTCGGCCCTGAGCCGAGCTGGGTCTACGCCCTGATCAACGCCGTGGCGGTGCTGATCATCGCCTGTCCGTGTGCGCTGGGTTTGGCCACGCCGATGTCCATCATGGTCGCGACCGGTCGCGGCGCCACGCACGGCGTGCTGTTCCGCGACGCCGCGGCGATCGAGAACCTGCGCAAGATCGACACGCTGATCATCGACAAGACCGGCACGCTGACCGAGGGCCGGCCGGCGTTCGACCGCGCGGTGGCCGCGCCGGGATTCGAGGAAACCGAGGTGCTGCGCCTGGCGGCCAGCCTGGACCAGGGCAGCGAGCATCCGCTGGCCGACGCCATCGTGCGCGCGGCGCGCGAGCGCGGCCTGACCCTGGACAAGCCAGAGAATTTCGAATCGGGCTCCGGCATCGGTGTGCGCGGCCAGGTCGGCGCAAGCCAACTGGCCCTGGGCAACACGGCGCTGATGGAGCAGCTCGGCGTGTCCGTCCAGGCGCTGGTGCCGCAGGCGGAGGCCCTGCGCTCGGAAGGCGCGAGCGTGATGCACCTGGCGGTCGATGGTCTGCTGGTGGGCCTGCTGGCGGTGTCCGATCCGGTCAAGGCCAGTACGCCCGAGGCGCTGGCCACGCTGAGAGCGGCCGGTCTGCGCATCGTGATGGCGACGGGGGACGGTCTGACCACCGCGCGCTCGGTCGGGGCACGTCTGGGGATCGACGAGGTGCATGGCGAGGTCAAGCCGGCGGATAAGCTGGAGCTGGTCGATCGGCTGCAGAAGGAAGGCCGGGTCGTGGCGATGGCTGGCGATGGCATCAACGACGCGCCGGCGCTGGCCAAGGCTGATGTCGGGATCGCCATGGGCACCGGCACCGACGTGGCGATGAACAGCGCCCAGGTCACGCTGGTCAAGGGTGACCTGCGCGGCATCGCGGTGGCCCGTTCCCTGTCGGAGGACACCGTGGGCAACATGAAGCAGAACCTGATGTTCGCCTTCCTCTACAACGCGCTGGGCATCCCGATTGCGGCCGGCGTGCTGTACCCGCTGACCGGCTGGCTGCTGTCGCCGCTGATCGCCGCGCTGGCGATGAGCTTCAGCTCGGCTTCGGTGATCGGCAACGCCCTGCGCCTGCGGCGCAGCCGTTGACGATGGGCGCCTACCGCTTCCACCGGGAGGCGACGGCCACGCTCGCCGCGCCGGTGGAGGTCGTGTTCGCGCTGCTGGACGATCCCTCCCGCATCGGGGCGCACATGGGCCGGCGCTCGGCCATGATGGCTGGCGCCTTGATGCGCACCGAGACGGACGCACGCCACGGCCAGGCCGTCGGCTCGGTCATCCGCATGACCGGCCGCGTGCTCGGCGTGAACCTGACGCTGGAGGAAGCGGTGGTCGAGCGCGTGCCCCCGCGCCGCAAGGCCTGGGAGACCCTCGGGGAGCCGAGACTGCTCGTGATCGGGCGCTACCGCATGGGCTTCGACTTGGCGCCGCAGGCCGGCGGGGCCGGCCTGCGCGTCTGGATCGACTACGACCTGCCGGCCCATGGCGTGCCGCGCTGGCTTGGTGGGCTGCTCGGCCACGTCTATGCCGACTGGTGCGTGCGGCAGATGGTGCGGGAGGCGGCGCAGGCCTTCGGCGGAGGGCAACCATGAATGGATCGAGCCTGCCGCCGGACGCCCCGGGCCTGATCGCGGCGCTCGCCATCGGCCTGCTGATCGGGCTGGAGCGGGGCTGGCACGACCGCGAGTTGCCGGAGGGCGGCCGGGTCGCGGGCTTGCGCACCTTCGCGCTGACAGGGCTGCTCGGCGGGGTGCTCGGCCATTTGCAGCCGGACTTCGGCCCCTGGCCTTTGCTGGGCGCGCTGCTCGGGCTGTCCCTGCTGCTGACGGTGTCCTACGCCCGCGCCGCGAAATTGTCGGGCAACCTGAGCGCGACCACGGCTGTGGCGATGCTGCTCACGCTGGTGCTCGGTGCCTTCGCGGCGCATGGGAACATCACCCTGGCGCTTGCGGCTGCGGTGATCGTGGCCGTGCTGCTGGACCTCAAGCCGACCCTGCACGGCTGGCTGCGGCTGATGGAGCACCGCGAGCTGACCGCCTCGCTGCAGTTGCTGGTGTTGTCCGTGGTCATCCTGCCCTACCTGCCGAATGCCGGGCTGGGACCCTATGGCGCGCTGAACCCCTACCAGCTGTGGTGGGCGGTCATCCTGATCGCTGGCCTGTCGCTGGCCGGTCACTTCGCCATGCGGCTCACCGGCTCGCAACGAGGCATTCTGTGGACCGGCCTGCTGGGTGGCCTGGCGTCTTCCACCGCCGCGACGCTGGCTCTGGCCCGCTATGCCCGACAGCAGCCGGCCCTGGCCGGGGCCGCTGCCGCCGGCTCCCTGGCTGCCTGCGGCGTGATGTTCTTTCGCATGGCCGTCCTGCTGGGCGTGATCCAGCCGGCACTGCTGAGCACCTTTGGCGGTGCCCTGGTGGTCACTGGCGTGGTGATGCTGGGCATGGCACTGTGGCGATGGCGGCGCAGGCCCGGCTCGGCGGCCAGCGAAGGTGCGGTCGGCGCAATGGCGCCTTTCGACCTCGGAACCGCGCTCGGCTTCGGTGCGTTCCTGGCGGTCATGGCGGTGCTGGTGCCGGCCGCCAAGCAGTGGCTGGGCACCAGCGGCATCTACGTGCTCTCGGCGGTCTCCGGCCTGGCGGACGTGGACGCGATCGTGATCTCGCTGGCCCGCCTGCATGGCGCTGGCGGACTGCCGACGACCGTCGCCGTCACGGCCCTGGGCCTGGCGACGGCGGCGAACATGTTGACCAAGGCCGGCATTGCGTGGACGACCGGCGGGGCGCGGGTCGGCAAGCCCGTGGTGATTGGCTACCTGATCGCGATGGCCTGCGGGACAGCCTCGCTGGGCCTCAGCATCGGTCTGTCATGAAAGATCACCGGCCTGTCGTCTGAACTTGTGTGCTTGAGGATTAGGATTCTCGGTATGGAAAAATCATTTCATCGCTTCTCTGAACTGTTTGCCCAGCTGGGCCTGCGCATGGACGAGGCCGGCATCCG
>Ga0255338_1004288_pt1 | contig 15079 bp, 14 predicted proteins | sample MeOH1_35cm_T4_19_FD_203715 | JGI IMG/M metagenome (GOLD analysis project Ga0255338, IMG submission 203715) | Sandy soil microbial communities from University of British Columbia, Vancouver, Canada - MeOH1_35cm_T4_195 | ecosystem: Engineered > Artificial ecosystem > Sand microcosm > Unclassified ...
GAGCGGTACGGCACATGCACCATGTCCGTGCCGGTCGAGACCTTGAACAGCTCCGCCGCCATATGCGTCGAGGTGCCGGCGCCCGAGGAGCCGAAGGAGTACTTGCCCGGATTCTTCTTCAGCAAGTCGATCAGCTCCGGCACACTCTTCGCCGGTAGGTCGATATTGACCATCAGGATGTTCGGAACGCTCGCCACCTGCGAGATCGGCGCGAAGTCCTTGATGTGGTCGAAGGGAATCTTGGCATAGACAGCCGGGTTGATGGCGTGGCTCGAGACCGTACCCATCGTCAGCGTGTAGCCGTCGGCCGGCGCACGCGCTACGGCTGCCACACCCGTATTGCCGCCCGCGCCGGGCCGGTTCTCGACGATGAACTTGCCGCCGAGCCGGGCGCTGAGCCGATCGGCCAAGATGCGCCCGAGCAAGTCGGTGGTGCCGCCCGCCGCGAAGGGCACGACGATGGTAACGACCTTGCTGCCCGGATAGTCGCCCTGCGCCGATGCGGAGCCGGCCAGCACCAGCGAACCTGCGGCAAGGCAGGTGGCGGCAAGCATGGTTCTGCGGGTGATGCTCATCTCTTCGTTTCCTCCCGGGATGCGGACATGCCGCTCTGTCGTGGCGCCTCGTGGCGGGCGCTTGGACCATCGACATAGCACAGGATTGCAGATTTGAAATCTGAAATTTCAGATTGCTCCGAGATGCGGATTGTGCTGTTTGATGCAAAGTGCGGCGCGAGCCCGAATCCGGTCCAGGTCGGATTCCCGAAGCTTCGCGCCACGGAAGAGTCATGTTGCAGCCCGCCGTCGAACCCGTCGCTCCCGACCTGCTGCGCTCGCTGCGCGAGCACGTCCATGAGCGCCTGCGCCGCGCCATCGTCGCCGGGCGATTCCGCAATGGCGAGCGGCTGAACGAGCGCCATCTCGCCGAGATGCTCGGCGTCAGCACCACGCCGGTGAAGGATGCGATCCGCAAGCTCGAAAGCGAGGGGCTGGTCCGCACCGAGCCGCGCCGCGGCGTCTTCGTCGAATTCTCGCCCCGCCAGGCGCTGGAGATGGCGCTCGGCCGTGCGGCGCTCGAAAGCGTCATGGCCCATGTCGCCGCCAATCGCCTGACCGAGGCCGATGCCCGCGAACTCGGCCGGCTGATCGACGCGATGGAGCAGGCGACCAAGCACGGCGATCTGGAAGACCTCGTCGCGCGCAACGAGGACTATCACCGGGCGATCCACCGCATCTCAGGCTGCAGCTATCTGGAGCGCCGGCTCGACGGCCAGCGCATGTACGATCACGCGCAGCGCATCGCCCTGCATTCGGAGCCGGCTGAGCGCGGCCAGGGCTTCGAGGAACATCGCGGCATTTATGAAGCTCTGCTCGCGCATGACGCAGGCTTGGCCGAGCTCAGGATGCGCCGTCACATCGTCCGTTCGGCGAAGGCCCATGTGCGGCTGGTCTTCGGCGCGGATGCGGAGGGACTGGATTATGACGAATGACAAGCTGCGCGCGGGTCTCCGCGGCATTTCCGGCGTCCATGTCACGGCCTGGAAGGCGGATGGCGAAGCCGATTGGGCGCTGACGGGCAAGATCGTGCGCGGGATCGCCGAGGCCGGCATCCACAACATCGTCTCGGCCGGCAACACCGGCGAGTTCTACCCGATGACCACCACCGAGGTGGAGCGCTCCCATGCGACCGCCGCCGAGGCCGTGGCCGGCAAGGCGCTCGTCACCGCCGGCATCGGCCGCTCGCTGCGCGAGGCGATCACGACCGGCAAGCTCGCCGCCAAGGCCGGCTGCGACGCCGCCATGGTCCATCATCCGCTCGATCCCTTCGCAGCGCCCCAATCCCAGGCCGATTACATCCTCGCCATCGCGGAGGCGCTGCCGATCCCACTCGTCGCCTATATCCGCTCGGACGCCATCGGCGTGAAGGACCTGATCCGCGTCGCGACCCATGCCAACGTCGCGGGCGTGAAATTCGCCTCCAGCAACATGATGCTGCTGGCCGATTGCGTGCGCGAGACGGAAGGCACCAGCGCCAACTGGATCTGCGGGCTGGCCGAAGGCTGGGCCGCGCCCTTCTATGCGCTCGGCGCCCGCGGCTTCACCTCGGGGCTCATCAACGTAGCCCCCGAGCGTTCGCTTTCCGTCTGGCGCGCGCTGGAAGCGGGCGATTACGGGACGGCGCGACGCGAGGTCGACGCCATCGCCGGCTTCGAGAAGCTGCGCACCAAATACGGCAACGGCGCCAATGTCACCGTGGTGAAGGAGGCGCTTGGCCTGCTCGGCACTGATGTCGGCCCCGTCCGCCTGCCCGGCCTGCCGGAGCTGAACGAGGCCGAGCGCACGGAGCTTCGCGCCATCGTGTCGAGCTGGGGCGCCGTCCGCGCGGCGGCCGAGTAAGGCTCTCCATCTTTCCGGGGCTTCGCGCAGCGAAGAGCCCGGAACCCATGAACACCGGCGGCGCAGGATTGGCGCTGCCATCGCCGTGCCCCGTCCTCATGGCTCCGTGTTCATGGGTTCCGGGCTCGGCCCTGCGGGCCGCCCCGGAATGACGGAGAGGTTCGCGCGCCAACACCACAAAGAACCGAGGAAACGCCCATGCCTCCCCGCCCCCGCAAGACGCCCGAGACGCTGCGCAGCTTTCGCTGGTTCGGGGCGAGCGATCTGCGCTCCTTCGGCCATCGCTCGCGGGCGCTGCAAATGGGGTTTGCCCACGAGGAATTCATGGGCAAGCCGGTCATCGGCATCATCAACACCTGGTCCGAGATCAACCCCTGCCACACTCATCTGCGCGACCGCGCCGAGGCGGTGAAGCGCGCAGTCTGGGCAGCCGGCGGCTTCCCGATCGAGATCCCGGTGATGTCGGTCTCGGAGCAGTACCAGAAGCCCACGACCATGCTCTATCGCAACTTCCTGGCGATGGAGACCGAGGAATCGATCCGCTCCCATCCGCTCGACGGGGCGGTGCTGCTCGGCGGCTGCGACAAGTCCACGCCGGCCCTGATCATGGGCGCCTGCAGCGCCGGCCTGCCCTTCATCTTCGTGCCCGCCGGGCCGATGCTGCGTGGCAACTGGGCCGGCAAGGTGCTGGGCTCCGGCGCCGATGTCTGGAAATACTGGGCCGAGAAGGAAGCCGGCAACATCACCGACGACCAATGGCGCGACATGGAGAGCGGCATCGCCCGCTCCTACGGCACCTGCATGGTGATGGGCACCGCCGCGACGATGATGAGCCATGCCGAAGTGCTTGGCCTGACGCTCCCCGGCGCCTCCGCCATCCCCGCCGCCGACGCCGCTCATCCGCGCATGGCCGCCGCCGCGGGCAAGCGCATCGTCGAGATGGTCTGGGAGGATCTGACGCCCGACCAGATCCTCACCCGCGAGAGCTTCGAGAACGCGCTGACGGTGCATATGGCCGTCGCCGGCTCGACCAATGCGATCATCCATCTCGTCGCCATGGCGGGCCGCGCCGGCGTGCCACTGACGCCGGACGATTTCGACGCCTTCTCCCGGACAGTCCCGGTCATCGCCAACCTGCGCCCCTCCGGTGATTTCCTGATGGAGGACTTCTTCTATGCTGGGGGCCTCCCCGGCCTGCTGAAGCAGCTCGAAAGTAAACTTCACACCGATGCGATTACGGTCACCGGCAAGCCGCTGGCCGAGACGATCGCGCTCGCCAATGTCTATGACGACAACGTCATCCGCCCGCTCGACCGGCCGGTCTCGACCGCCAATGGCCTGGCCGTGCTGAAGGGCAACCTCGCCCCCGATGGCTGCGTGATGAAGCCCTCCGCAGCCGAGGCGCGCCTCCTCAAGCATTCCGGCCCGGCGCTGGTCTTCGAGGACTACGATGCGATGATGAAGGCGGTGAACGACGAGAACCTCGACGTCACGGCCGACCACATCATGGTGCTGAAGAACTGCGGCCCCGTCGGCGGGCCAGGCATGCCGGAATGGGGCATGCTGCCGATCCCGAAGAAGCTCCTGAAGCAGGGCGTGCGCGACATGCTGCGCATCTCGGACGCCCGCATGTCGGGCACCAGCTACGGCGCCTGCATCCTCCACGTCGCGCCGGAGGCCTATATCAAGGGGCCGCTGGCGGCGGTGAAGACGGGCGACATCATCAGCGTCGATATTGAGGCGCGTAGCATCTCCGTCGCGCTATCCGACGCCGAGATCGCCGCCCGTCTCGCCACCTGGACCCCGCCCGACCGCGACTATCCGCGCGGCTGGGGCAAGATGTCGGCGGCCCATATCCGCCAGGCCGACAAGGGCTGCGACTTCGACTATCTCGAAGGCACGGCCAAGGTGGCCGAGCCGGAGATTCATTGAGTCGCCGCGTCATTGCGAACGAAGCGAAGCAATCCAGGGGGACCGGGTCGAACCGTTCAGCCCTGCCGCCCCTGGATTGCTTCGTCGCTTCGCTCCTCGCAATGACGGCCTCTCAAAGCTCCGCGTCGAAGGCGACGCCATCGAAAGCCGCCCTCACTCGCCCGAGCGCCTGCGCCGTAACATAGGCATAGGCGCAGTCCGGCGCCTGCGCGACGACACCGCGATCCGTGCCCTGCACATTGATCTCGGACGAGACGGTGAAGGAGACGGCCGGCGTCGCCCGCATCGGCACCGGCAGGATGATCGCCTGGCGGGAAGAGGCAGCCGCCGCCTGATAGGCATCGATCAGCAGCGGCCCGCCGAGGCGCACATGATAGCGCCGGCAGAGCCGCTGCTCGATGGAAAGCGCCCGCGCCGCCCAACCGGTGGCGAGCGGCCCGTATTCGAGCTGGACCCGCGCAAAGCTGACGGCACCGGCATTCGGCGCCAGCTTGACCAGAAGTGTGCCGACATCGCCCGCAGCCGGCGTCAGTGTGACGGAGCGGCGCCCTACCCCGGCGGTGATGGTGCCGGACTGGCTGCCGATCGCGACCGAGAGATTGCCGCCGGTGAGGTTCTCGACCGAAAGCGTCAGCTTCACGCCGGCGAAGGCGGAAAGCCCCCACAGCGTCGGCTCGACCGCCTGGGCGATGGCACCGGAATTCAGTGTCACCGTGAAGCCGCTGAGCGAGAAGTTGGCGCCGCCCGTATCCGCCTTCCAGCGGTCGAAGCCATAGGCGCCGGCCGCCAGCGCCCCGCCGGCAAAGCCACGCTGGTTGATCGCCATGTCGCCGTTCAGGAGCAGGTTCGCCCCCACCGCCCAGGGCGAGCCCGGCAGCGCCACGGCGCCGCTCGCCCGGTCGATGGCGAGCGCATCATGCCAGGCCGAGCCATCCGGGCTGACCTTGACCCGGAAATCCTCGTCTCCGGCGAGGCCGAACTCCGCCCGCCCCGACCAGTTGGACTGGAACAGGACACTCGCCGTGTTGCCCGCGCCCGCCTTGTTGACCTTGAGCCGATGGTCGCTGCCGTCATGGTTGAACAGGCTGGCATCGGAGGAGACCGCCAGCCGGTTCGTCGCATCGGCGGTCGCGTTGACGCCCCAGCTTTCTGCGCCAAGGCTGCTGAGCGGGCTGTCGCGCCGCCATTCCGTGCCGGTCCAGAGATTGTGCTCGGCCTCGTCCGCCACCCAGGCCTGCCAGCCGGGCCGAGGCGTCAGGAAGGTCCAACCGCCATCTTCGTAGAAGGCGAGCTGACCGGCCCGGCCGGCGAAGGCGCCAGTGCCGTCCGGCGGCACGATATAGGCCGAGAGCTCGGTCGGCACGGCCGGCGGCGCGATCTGCGTCCGACTCTCGACGGAAAGATGCACCAGCGCGTCGAGCCGCGTCAGCGCATCGTTATGGGTGACGTGCTTCTGTGCCTGGCCGGCAGCCAGCAGCGGCAGGCTGAGGCGGGGTGTGTCGGTCATGGGGCCTCGCGGACGGGGATTTCAGCGAGGCGGATTATTCCGTGACCGGCGGCGCCGGGGATAAGTTCAGCCGAAGCGGCGCGGCCTAAGCCCCGCATGGAACCAGGTGATCAGCGAATAGATGTCGTAGACCGGCAGCCCCGTCGCCGCCTGCACATCCGCCGCATAGGGCGGCATATTGGTGCATTCGAGCACGATCGCCCCGACCTCCGGATGCCGCGCCACGAGGCCGAGCGCGGCCTGCACCACATCCTGCCGGGCGAGATCGACATCCATGTCGTCCTTCTCGGCCTTGATCAGCACGCGGAAGAATTCGCGGCCGTTCTCCGTGCCGGTGACGGGCGTGTCGAGCGGCACGTTCGCCGCCTCGAGATGGGCAGGCGTCAGCGTCGCGGAGGAGACGGTGACGATGCCGACCCGCTTGCCCGGCGGCAACGTCGCCTGCACCCAGGGCACCTGCATCATCGAGGAGGTCGCGACCGGTACGCCGACGGCTGCCGCAAGCTCGCGCTGGAACAGCGAGAGGAAACCGCAATTGGTGGTGATCGCCTCGGCGCCAAGCCGGACCAGATCGCGCGCCGCCTCGATGAAATCCGGCAGCAGCCCGGCAGCGCCCTTCAGCACGACCTTCTCGGGGCTCGCCCCGCCGACGACGCGATACAGCACCGGGAAGGGCCAGGTCGTGCCATTGCCCATGTCGCCATGGATGCGCGGAAAGCGCGCCTCCAGCATCAATATGCCGAGCGGAACCCCGTAGATCGCCTTGCCGCCCCGCGCGATCGGCGCCGAATCATCAGCCATTGCACGCACCATCCGAACAGAAGCGCCATGCTAGACCCTTGAGCCCCGGGAAGAAAACGCCCCGTCATTGCCTCGCCGCTATTGCCCCGTCATAACAAGGGTCGGGCGCCGATTCGTCCTCGCCGTTCCGCATTCAGCGCCGCCCGCCGGAGTCCTTTTGAACCCCACCCTGGAAAAGATTCGTCTCGCGGCGATCCTGATCGGATGGGGGACTCTGTTGGCGATCATGGCCGCGACGCTGCTGCCGATCGAGGCACGGCCGCATATCCCGGGGTTTGGCCCCAATGCCGAGCGCTTCCTCGCCTATCTCGCTCTGGCGGCCCTGCTGAGCTTTGCCCATCCGCGGCAGCGCTGGTTGGTGTTGGCCGGCATCATCGCCTTCGCCATCGGCCTGGAATGGCTCCAGACGCTGGAAGCGACGCGCCATGGCGTGTCGCGCGATGCCTTGGTGAAATGTGCCGGCGCCATCATCGGCGCGGCCCTGTCCGGCGCCCTCGACCAGATGACCCGGCGTCCTCGCCAGCCGGCCTGAGCGCTCCCCCGCATCCTTCTGCCCCGAACTGAAACGACCGCCGCCGGCACACGGCTTGCGGCCCCTTGCCCAATCGTAAATCTCCGCCGGCTCGCCTGCCCCGAAATGGGACAGGCCGGTCCCGAGCGGACGTTCCGAAGGACTGGGGTGAATCATGAGCGTCAACGGGCTTGGCGACATCATGCTGGCGGTGCCCGCGAGGCGCTCCCTGATCTGGCGCCACTGGCTTGGGCCGTTGATGGCGGCGAGCGACGCGGCCGTGGTCCTGTCGCTCGTCTATCTCGCTGCGACCGTCTATTCGCTCGTCGAGGCCGGCCTAGCGATCCCGCATGGTGCCACGCCGGAGCTCGCGGCCATGCTCGCGGCACTGTTCGTCTTCACCAATGCCCTGCGTGGCCGCTACCGGATCGAGAACTATCTCTCCGCGCGGGGGCAGATCGCTTCGGCCTTCACGGTCTGGAACATCACCATGGTCGCCTTCCTGGCGGTGGTGGTGCTGGCCAAGATCGCCGAGCACTATTCACGCGCCGTCATCGTCGCGACCTATCTCACCGGCATCCCGGTCATCGCCCTGTCCCGCTCTCTGATTGTCCGGCTCGTCGCCAATGGCAGCAAGACCGGCCGGATCACCGCCGAACGGGTCTTCCTGATCGGACTGGAAGAGAACGTGATGTCCTTCGTCGGCCGGCATAAGCCCTGGGATTCCGGCTTTACGATCGCCGACGTCGCCTTTCTCCGGCCGGACCGAAGCGGCGACCCGGCAAAGCTCGCGGCCGATCTCGCCGTAGCGGCAGCAAACTGCCGCATGCGGCGGCCCGATTCCGTCTTCATCGCCCTGCCCTGGTCGGAGCGGGAGGCTATCGACGCCTGCATCAATGCCTTCACGAACCTTCCGGTGGCGATCCATCTCGTGCCGGAACCGGTGATGGAGCGCTTCAATGCGGTGCACGTGGTGCGCTCCGGCGCGCTCGCCAGCCTGCGCCTGACGCGCCGGCCCCTTTCCGCCGCCGAGATCGCGATCAAGCGTGGCTTCGATGTCGTCGCTGCCTCCTGCGCGCTGATCCTGAGCCTGCCGCTTCTCGTCCTGATCGCGGCGCTGATCCGGCTGGATTCGCCCGGCCCCGTCCTGTTCCGGCAGCGGCGCTACGGCTTCAACCAGCAGGCCTTCCGGATCTTCAAGTTCCGCACCATGACCACGACGGACGACGGACAGGTCGTCGTGCAGGCACAGCGCAACGACCCCCGCATCACCCGGCTCGGTCATGTGCTGCGCCGCTACAATCTCGACGAGTTGCCGCAGCTCCTCAACGTCTTGAGCGGCGAGATGTCCCTGGTCGGGCCGCGTCCGCATGCACTGGCGCATGACGTCGCCTTCGAGCGCCGCATCGCCCATTACGCACGCCGCCACAATGTGAAGCCCGGCATCACTGGCTGGGCGCAGGTGAACGGCCTGCGCGGCGAAACCGATACCGACGAGAAGATGGCGCGCCGCGTCGCCTTCGATCACTGGTACATCGACAACTGGTCGTTCTGGCTCGACGTCGCGATCCTGCTCCGAACCGTCTTCAGCCCGAAGGCCTTCCACAACGCCCGCTGACGCACAAGCCGGCTTGCCGCCGCTGGCCGTTGCCGGCGGCCCGTCGCTCAGATCGCGCCGGCAGCCTCAGAAGAGGCTGCGCCAGATCGCCCGGCCGAGCCAGGCGATCGAGGAAATGACGAGCCCGGCGGTCGCCAGCACCGTCAGGACGATCAGCGCCCGCCCCACGATGAAGCCGGCGGAGGCTTCATGGAAATAGGGCTCGTTGTCGTTGGCCGCCCGCAGCGCCTCAGCCGGGCTCGAAACCTGGGCAGGCAGCGGAAAGGCTTGCGCACGCTCTGGTCGCATGAAACCCACTCATGGCGTCGAAGTCGCGTGGAATCGGCTCAATCGCCGGCAGCCGACCACTTAAGGCCACAAAAGCACAAGCCGACAATTTTAGCGAGATCGCCTGAACAGCTTTCCCACGCCGCGTTTCAACCCGCTTCCGCCAGCTCGGCCGCGACGCGCAGGAGGTAGCGGCCGTAGTCGCCTTTGGCGAGCTCCTGGCCGAGACGCGCAAGGTCCGCAGGGTTGATCCATCCCTGACGGCAGGCGATCTCCTCCGGGCAGGCGATGCGCAGATCCTGCCGGCCCTCCAGCGTGCGGACGAACTCGGCGGCCTGGAGCAGGCTTTCGGGCGTGCCGGTGTCGAGCCAGGCGAAGCCGCGCCCCATCCGCTCAACCGAGAGTGCGCCACGCTCGAGATAGGCCCGGTTCACGTCGGTGATCTCGAGCTCGCCGCGGGCCGAGGGCTTGAGCTTGGCCGCGATCTCGACCACCTGCGCGTCGTAGAAATAGAGGCCCGTCACCGCCCAGTTCGATTTCGGCTTCTTCGGCTTCTCCTCGATCGAGAGCGCCTTGCCGGCGGCATCGAAGGAGACGACGCCATAGCGCTCGGCGTCGCGGACCTGATAGGCGAAGACCGTCGCCCCCTGCTCGCGCCGAGCGGCAGTCTGCATCATGTCGGTGAGGCTATGGCCGTAGAACAGGTTGTCGCCGAGGATCAGCGCCGAGGGGCGATCCCCCACGAAATCCGCGCCGATCAGATAGGCCTGCGCCAGCCCTTCCGGCCGCGGCTGCTCCGCATAGGAGAGCGACAGGCCCCAGGCCGCACCGTCGCCGAGCAGGCGCTTGAAATGCGGCAGATCATGCGGCGTCGAGATCAGCAGGATCTCGCGGATGCCCGCCAGCATCAGCGTGCTGAGCGGGTAGTAGATCATCGGCTTGTCGTAGATCGGCAGCAGTTGCTTCGAGATCGCGAGCGTCATCGGATGAAGCCGCGTGCCGGAGCCCCCGGCGAGAATGATACCCTTCATGACGCTCGCCCCCCTTCCTCCGCCAATAGTCGCCTCACACAGGTTCTTGTAGCTTCCCGCCATTCCGGCAGGCTGACGCCGTGCACGGCTGCGAGCTTTGCGCAATCCAGCCGGGAATTAGCCGGCCGGTGCGCCGGCGTCGGATAGTCGGCCGTGCCGATGTGGCGAACGCGGACCGGCCTGCGTCCATGTCCCTCGGCCTCGGCGAAGATCGCTTCCGCGAAGCCGGCCCAGCTCGTCTCGCCCTGCCCCACCATATGGAAGACGCCGCGCAGCGACGGATCCTCCGGCCGCGCCAGCAGGTTGCGCGCGACGGTGAAGACCGCGTCGGCAATGTCCAGGGCGCTGGTCGGGCAGCCGATCTGGTCGGCGACCACGCCGACCTCCTCGCGCGCCTCGCCCAGCCGGAGCATGGTACGGACGAAATTCTTGCCGAAGGGACTGTAGACCCAGGCCGTGCGCAGGATCGCGTGATCGGGCGTCGCGGCAGCGACCGCGCGCTCGCCGGCAAGCTTGCTCGCGCCATAGGCCGAGACCGGGCCGACCGGGTCGTCCTCGCGATAGGGCCGGTCGAGCGCCCCGTCGAAGACGTAGTCGGTGGAGAGCTGAATGAGCGGCACGCCCAGTTCCGCCGCGGCGCGCGCCGCTTCGCCGGCCGCCTGGCCGTTGACGCGCATGGCGAGATCGGCCTCGCTCTCAGCCTGGTCCACAGCCGTATAGGCGGCCGCATTGACGATGACGTCGGCCCTGGCGGCGCGCAACGCCGGCGCGATCGTCCGGGGGACGGCGAGATCGAACTCCGGGCGACGGATCGCGACAACCTCGACACCCACCGGCACACGCTCCAGCATGGCGCAGACAATTTGGCCGGTCCAGCCGGTGACGGCGATGCGCAACGTCATCAGTCGAAAAAGCGCAGCATCTCGGCGAGCCGCGGATGCTTGCGATCCTTGTCGGAGAGGGTCAGCGCCGAGAGCGGCAATCGCCAATCGATGCCGAGCGCCGGGTCGTCGAAGGCGAGCCCATGGTCGTTCTCCGGCGCATAGAGCGCACTGACCTTGTACTGGACCTCGGTATCGGGTTCGAGCGTGACGAAGCCATGGGCGAAGCCGACCGGCACCAGGAGCTGCTTCCAGTTCTCGGCCGAAAGCTCGACTGCGACATGCTGGCCGAAGCTCGGCGAAGAGACGCGGATGTCGACGGCGACGTCGAGGATGCGTCCACGCGAAACCCGAACGAGCTTATCCTGCGCGAAGGGTGGCGACTGGAAATGCAGGCCACGTAACGTTCCGACCACAGCCGAGAGCGAGTGATTGTCCTGCACGAAGTCGATATCGATCCCTGTCTCTGCAAAGGAGGCCCGATTCCAGGTCTCCGAGAAGAAGCCGCGATGATCGCCATGCTTCTTCGGCATCACGATCTTCACATCCGGTAGCGCGCTGTCTTCGACGGTTAGCATTATCGACCGTTCCTCTCCGCTCCAGCCAGCGCAGAGTCTTCGTAACATAGGCGTCGCCCGGCGAAAACAGCGGTGGGCCGCCAATCTACTCCATGACCACCGCGTGATCGTCCGAAGGCGCAGCCTGCCGACCGGGCGTGCGCAGCAGCAGCAGGAACGGCAGAGCCGCCAGGCACAGGATCATCAGCAGCTTGAAATCGTCGACATAGGCGATGATCGTCGCCTGCCGGGTCACCACCTCGTCGAGCGCCGCCCGCCCCGCCAGGGTCAGCGGGTCCCAGACCTGCTTGATCGCCGGCAGGTCGAAGATCCGGTTGTAGGGCGTGACGTGGCTCACGATCTCCTCATGGTTCACCTGCACGTTGCGGGTGAGCAGATAGGCGACGAGCGAGATGCCGACACTGGAGCCGATATTGCGCGAGAGGTTGTAGAGGCCCGTGCCGTCGCCGCGAAACTCGGCCGGCAGCGTCGCGAAGGTCACCGTCGTCAGCGGCACGAAGAGCAGGCCGAGCCCCGCCCCCTGGACGAAGCCCGTCAGCATGACGGTCTGCTGCGAGACGTCGGGCGTCCAGCCGGCCATGTCGTACATCGCCCAGGCGCTGACGAGCAGACCGGAGCCCAGCAGGATGCGGATATCGACCCGCCCGATCAGCCTCCCGACCAGGAACATGCAGGCCATGGTGCCGAGCCCGCGCGGCCCCATGACGATGCCGGCGGTCACCACGGGATAGCCCATCAACGTCTGCAGATAAGGCGTCATCAGAGCCAGCGACGCGAGGTAGCAGATGCCGACCAGGAAGATGAAGATCAGCCCGACACAGAAATTCCGGTCGAGGAAGAGCCGCGGCTTGATGAAGGAGTTCCTGGCCGTGAAGGTGTGCACCACGAGGATGTAGATCGCCGCGGCACAGACCGCCGCTTCGACGATGATCTCGAAGGAATCGAACCAGTCGAGCTGCGCGCCCCGGTCGAGGAAGAGCTGCAGCGAGGCGATCGCGATGCTGAGCGCGCCGAAGCCGATCCAGTCCAGCTTCGCCGCGCTGTTCGCCTTGGTCTCCGCGACGAAGATCGAGACGCCCGCCAGCGCCAGGATGCCGAGCGGCAGATTGATGTAGAAGACCCAGCGCCAGGAGATGTTCTCGGTCAGCCAGCCGCCGATCACCGGCCCCAGCACCGGGCCGACCATCACCGAGACTCCGAAGAGCGCCATGGCCGAGCCGCGTTCCTCCGGCGTGTAGATATCGAGCAGGATGCTCTGCGACAGCGGCACCAGTGCCGCGCCGAAGAAGCCCTGCATCAGCCGGAACGCGACGATCTGCGTCAGGGACTGCGCCGCACCGCACAGGATCGAGGCCGCGACGAAGCCGATGATCGCCACGGCGAGCACGCGCTTGCGGCCGAAGCGGGCCGCAAGGAAGCCCGAGGGCGGCGTCATGATCGCGGCTGCGACGATATAGGAGGTCAGGACCCAGTTGATCTGGTCCGCGCTCGCCGAGACGCTGCCCTGGATATAGGGCAGCGCGACATTGGCGATGGTGGTGTCGAGCGCCTGCATGATCACCGCGAGGATGACGCAGGCGGTGATGGCGCCGCGGTTGGCGATCGGTATCGCCGCCACGGCGCCGGCCGAACTAGCCATGGTTGTTCTCGGTCTTCTTCTCGGACTTGCTGCCCATGCCGAAAGCGGAGCCGATGAATTCCGGCAGCCCGCGGGCGTGGCCGGTATCGACATCGAGCGTCACGCTCATGCCGGGCCGCAGTTGCGGCCGGTCGGGCGCGGTCTCGATTTTCACGCGCAAGGCGATGCGCTGCACCACCTTGACCCAGTTGCCGGAGGTGTTCTGCGCCGGCAGCAGCGAGAAGCTCGCCGCCGAGGCCGGGCTGATGCTGTCGACCGTCCCGCTCCAGGCCTCGCCCGGATAGCTGTCGACATAGATCTCGGCCTTCTGGCCCGGGCGCACCCAGGTCAGCTCCGTCTCCTTGGGGTTGGCCTGCACCCAGACATGGTCGCTGGAAACCAGGCTGAAGGCGGCGGTCGCCTCCTTCAGATACTGCCCCTTCTGCAGCGAGGGGACGTTGGTGACGATGCCGTCCATCGGCGCGCGCACCACCGTATGCTCGAGCTGCCGGGTGGCTTCCGCACGGGCGGCGACCGCGTCGCGATAGCGCGGATGCTGCTCGACAGGGGCATCGGGCTGGCCGTTGAGGCTGGCAGCAATGCCGGAGAGCTGGTTCTGCAGCTGCACGAGCTTCTGCTGCGCGCCGTCGAGATCGTGCTTGGCCTGGTCATAGGTCGCCTGAGAGGCCACGGATTTGGTCGCGAGGTCCTGCTGGCGCTTGAACGCGGTCTGGTAGAAGGCGATGTCGGTGCCGGCCTGGGCGATCTGGCTCTGCATGCTCTTGTAGCTCGCCTTCAGCCCTTCGAGATCGTTGCGAACCACGCCGATCTGCGCATCGGCGCGTTCCAGCGCGAAGCGGAACGGCTTGTCGTCGAGCTTGAACAGGGTGTCGCCGGCTTTCACCGGCTGGTTGTCGCGGACCTCGATCTCACCGACCATGCCGGCGACATCGGTCGAGATGCCGACGATATCGGCCTGCACATAGGCGTTGTCGGTCGACATCACCTGCCCGCCGCGGACATAGGCATAGCCACCCGCGATCAGCGCGACCGGCAGCAGAGCGAAAAGCAGGGTGCGCTTGCGATTGCGCGGCGACCGCGCAATGGACGCCGGAGCCGACTGCGCCGCCGCCTTCGGCTCGGCGCGCCGGCTCTCGGTCACATTGTCGGGCGCTGCTGGTCGAGGTTCCGCCTCGTCGGTGTCGGTCTTTCCGGCTGCATCAACCATCGTGCTTCTGCCTTTCGGCCACCGGCGTCTGGCAGGCGGCCACGAGATTCGTCTTCATGGTTTCGAGGACGCCGAGGAGGCGGGCGCGCTCCGCTTCCGGAATCGCGCCGAAGGCCTCGGCACGGGTGATCTCGCCGAGCTCGCGCATCTCGGCCAGCATCGGCCCGGCCTTCTCCGTCAGATTAAGCTGCCAGATGCGCCGGTCCGTCGGATGCGGCCGGCGCTCCACCAGGCCGCAGCCCTGCAGCTTGTCGACGATGCGGCCGATCGTGATCGGCTCGACATCGATGAGCTCGGCGAGCGCCCCCTGCTGGATGCCGGCATTGCGGTCGAGATAGGCGAGCACCTGCCATTGCGAGCGCGTCAGCCCGGAATCGCGGGCATGCTGCTCGAAGCGCTTGCGCAGCAGGCGCGCGACGTCGTGCAGCAGGAAGCCCACCGTCGGCGGCGGTTTCTTAGGCGTGCTTGTCATAAGCATGTATATATTATCGTTCGCAACTGACGCCAAGAGCCTTGTGCAGCCCCTCCGGCTTGGGGATAGATCAATGTCGGCCCGCGGCCGCGCGGCTAAAAGGCAGCGGAAACAAACGATCGACTGGCAGGAGACGCCGAGATGTCCAACACCCCGCATACGCTCGCCGAGGAATTCCCGGGACAGGTCGAGGCCATTCACCGCCTCAAGGCCGCCGATCCGGAATTCGCGCGCCTGCT
>Ga0255338_1004289_pt1 | contig 15076 bp, 10 predicted proteins | sample MeOH1_35cm_T4_19_FD_203715 | JGI IMG/M metagenome (GOLD analysis project Ga0255338, IMG submission 203715) | Sandy soil microbial communities from University of British Columbia, Vancouver, Canada - MeOH1_35cm_T4_195 | ecosystem: Engineered > Artificial ecosystem > Sand microcosm > Unclassified ...
GGCGAGTTGAGTTGGATCCGCACCGTCCGGGAGTGGCTTCTGGACCAGGCACGCTCGACTATTCCTCTAACCGACAGTCGCTTATGAAGTACCGTGAGCCTGAACGCCTGAACGCCTGAACGCCTGACCCCTAACGCCCCTCCATTTGCCCTTCAAACCGGTACAGCCAGATTTCCGGGGTGACATACACCCGCCGCATGCCCGGGACCCCATCCGGAAGGACCAGGTTCTTTCCCCATTCCCAGGGGAAGCAAATGATCCAGGTGATTCCATTCTCCCGCAGCCAGGCTGCTTTCCGCATCGGGTCGGCGCTCGTGGTGAAGAACCAGTCTCGCTCGGCGCGCTTCTGCGGCTCCTGTAAGGTCATGTGCCAATGCCCGTGAAAGACGCGCGTGTCCGCGAGCACCGGCGCCCACTCGCCGGTGTGTGATCCCCCGAGCGTTAACTGCGAGCGATCGCCATTCTGATCCAGATAGACGAACAGGTCTTGCACGGCCGGGGATAGGTAGAACCCCGGACTTGGTTTCGCATAGCTGTTCGTCTGTCGCTGGATCATGCCCAGTACGCCGGTGCTCGTGACGACCAGGAAGCTGGCTCCCAGGGCCCACGCCGCCGCGGCCTGAGTTTGCTTTGGCTGCTTGCGAAACGCTCGGCGCGCCACCCCATCCAGACCGGCCGCGGCCAACAGCGCCAATGGCGCGTGCACGCCTCCCAGCAGGCGCGGCTGCTTTCCGCCCATTCGGAACGGTGTGAGCAGGAAGAGGAAGGCGCACGCGACCCAGCAGAGTGGTAGCAGGTAGCGGCGGCGCGCCTCCGCACTGAGCAGCAAAGCAAGCGATGGGAGCAGTAGAAGCCCGTGCGCCAGCGCGTAGAAGCGCAACTCCTGAACGACCGAAACGTCGTTGGCAAGCGCGCGGTAAACGGGATCAGTCTCCACCAGCCATACCAGGTAGAGTGCTGCCGGTATAGCGCCCAGGCTCACCGCACCCAGGTGATACAGGGACGGCGTGGGTAGCTTCCGGTCGCGAATCAGGCAAATCAAGCCGTAGGCACCGGCGCCCAGCGTATAGGTAACCAGATCGAAGGGGTGGGTCCACGCGAGCAGGAACGCGCATCCGAACGCGAGCGCCAGAAGACCTGCACGTCTCCTCGGTGTAACGGACGAACGTTCGTTGATTTCCAGCGCCGCTAAGGAAGCGAAGAGCGTTGTTAGCAGTGCGGCGGCCAGCGAGAGATGCGGCAGGTTGGCCAGGGTGTGGAAGGTGTTTCCTTCCGGTTGATACAGGTCCCCGCTGATCCAGGGCAGGCGCCACTGCTCTACGAACCAGCTCGCCCCCGCCGAAAAGCAGAGCAGCCCTACGAAAAGCGCTCGCTGGCGAAAGTGAGCCAGGAACAGCGTCCCGAGCCAGTAGCTCGCGGCCAGCAAAAGGCTGCCGCAGACGACGCGACTCACCTGGAACGCCACGAGGGGCGAAACCCCCAACGCCCGACACATCGCCGCCTCCGCCAGGACCTCGGGCAGGAACAGGCGGGGCACGTGGGGCTGCTGGGTGAAGGGATCTGCCACCAACAAACGCCCGTCCACGGCCTGTCGCGTGAGCGCGAGGTACTGGTTCGCGTCCGAATAATTGATCATCGGCACCGCCCAGTAGAGCGTGCCGGCCGGCCGTACCGCGAGCCCGTATAGGTAGGAAAAGCTCGTAGCAAGCAGCGCGCTTGCCAGAACCAGGTAGAGGCAATAGCTGCGGGCGCGCTCGGAAATCCAGTTGGAGGTCATGACGGAAGGAGGCAGGTCATACGGGCTACCGGGAACATGATGGCGTCAGAGCCGCTCGCTCGCCCACCCAATCCGCGCGTCGGATGATGCGGCCATCAGTGCGGAGTGCCCTGGTGCGGTGTGGCCCATCGCCCAACCCGCGTTAGCGGGAACGAGAGCAGGGCGGACTGTGGACGAGTGGACGGGTGGGTTGTAGGAGACTAGAGCATCCGGTGCGGAGCGCCGGGAACTCCCCTATCCTTTAACCCGCCAGCTGGATACTCCTCAGTTTGCGCGCAAATCAACTTGTGAGCGACTAACGCCTGCTTCGATGCCGTTGCCCCTTGTCCTATCGCTTACCAACAGCTATCATCTGCGTGTCCGGAGCGGGTCTACACGAGGACCTGCCGGTACCGGTCGAGACGCAGGAGCCGCTTTATGCCCGTAGGTCCACAGGGCGCTCACTTCCAGCCGGAGGCACTTCGCACGTTTGCCGAAGCCGCCTTCCGGGCGGTGGGGGTTCCCGCCTCCGATGCTGCGATCACGGTCGATAACCTGATCGAAGCGAATCTTCGCGGCGTGGATACGCACGGCGTCACCCGGGTGCTGGTTCCCTACCTCCGGCGCATCCAGAAGGGCATGATGCTCCCGGTTACGGAGGTCTCCGTGTTGCGCGAGCGGCCGTCCACTGCATTGCTGGACGGCCACAATGGCATTGGCCAGGTGATTGCGTCGCGAGCCATGCAACTTGCCATTCAGAAGGCCGGCGTTACGGGTTCTGCGTGGGTCAGCGTCTGTCACAGCAACCACTTCGGTGCGGCCGCCTATTACGCGCAAATGGCGGTGCAGCACGATATGGTGGCCATGATCGCCACCAACGGACCGGCAGCAGTCGCACCCTGGGGCGGCCGGCAGCCGATTCTCTCCACCAATCCCATTGCCTTCGCCGTTCCCGCCGGCAGCGAGCCGCCAGTGATTCTCGATATGGCGACAACCGTCGTCTCCCGCGGGCGTATCAACCTCTTTGCCAAGCAGAACCTCGAGATTCCCTGGGGCTGGGCGCTGGACGAAGAGGGACGGCCTACCAATAACCCGCACGCCGCCCTGCGTGGCACGCTGCTGCCGATGGCCGGCTACAAGGGATATGGCCTCTCGCTGATTGTCGACCTGCTCTCCGGGGTTTTGAGCGGCGCCAACTACGGCATGCACTTTGCCGGGCACCTTGCGGAATATGACCGCCCGCCCCATAATGTGGGCAGCCTGTTTGCCGCCGTGAGCGTCGACAGTTTTATGGATGTGGACCGCTTCAAAGAACGCGTGGACGTCGCCCTTCGCGAGATCAAAGAAAGTCCCCGCGCGCCTGAGATCGACCGCATCTACGCGCCGGGCGAAATCGAGTTCGAAACCCGTCAGCGGCGGCTCCAGGAGGGTATCCCTCTTCCCGCCGAGGTCATCTCCGACTTCCGATCCCTGGCCACCGAGCTCGGGATCGCCTTTCCAGACGCCAGCGAGGACGGTTCCGCATGCAGTTAGAACCCCCCCACGAGTCCTTCCCTCAATCCGACGACTGGTTGGCGGCGCAATGCCAACGGATCGAGGCCGCGGGACGTGATCTGGCCCTGGCCGTTGGGGAGATCAATGAGCGGATCGAGGAAGCGCTGCTCAAGGAGACACGCCGCCCCTCCATCCCCGAGAATTGCCTGCAGCGCGCCCGGGAGTGTGCCGTGCTCTTGCACGGGATTCAGGTCGAAGTGCAGAACGCGCTGTTCGACTGTGAGCACGAGATCCGCGACCTTCGCGAACGGGAGGTGAGCCCCGCCGAACTCCTGATTGACGGCGAGCGCCTCATTCAGCATTATCGTTTCCTCCGCCGCCGCGCCCGCCTCATCGACGCGCTCCTCGCCTACCTCCCGGACGTCTGCTCGGATACCCACCTCTGCGTGGAGCACCTGCGCCAGATGCATGAGGAAGAGGACATCGCCGTAGCGGGCCCCCTCACCGTGCCGGACTGCAGCTTCGCCGTGATGACGCTGGAAGCATTGCGTGAGGAGGAAGAATCCCAGCGTCTGCCTCGCTACCGGTAATCCGCACCAGCGCACCGCAATGGAAGCCCGGTGGCTGTCTCCCAGCACGTAGGAGCCCGTGTTACGCGGGCACAAGCGTGCGGTCGCCCTCGGTAACTCCTTCCGACGGGGTGCAGTAGCGTCTCACGACTTCCAGCAAATGCGGTACCTCGTAGGGTTTGCGGAAGAGCGCGTCCACGCCGTCGAACTCGGGACTGAGGCGCAGATCGTTCAGCCCCGAGGCGATGATCACCGGGATCTTGCTGAGCTCCGGATCCTGGAGTTGCCGGCGGCGGAACTCCCAGCCGTCCATCCCCGGCATCATCAGGTCCAGCAAGATGACACACGGTGTGGGTGCGTCTCGCAGATAGGCCAGCGCCAATCGACCGTCGGTGGCGGTAACTACCGGGAAGCCCGCCATTTCGAGGATGTCGGCCAAGGTCAAGCCCAGATCGCGATCGTCCTCCACTACAAGGACATGGGAAAGCGCCATTCGTTAGCCTCCAAGCATCGCCGCGACTCATGAGTCGCCCTGCCCCTCTGGCGGATCAGTGCCGGGAGGGCAGGCTGTTTGGAGTCTGTTGCCAAACCTTGCGCCTGCTCAAACGTGCTCCGGGGATGGGATTCCGGCGAAGCCAAAGCACGCCAACGAGGCGCTCGGTCAGTTCAGCGCAATAGCGGTACCTTGCCCCGGAACTGTGGTGTATCAAAAACCTCCGGGTTGAGCGCAAACCGTGGTCGCTCCCCGCGCAGTACGGCGATGGCCTGTTCCGCCACCGCGGCATTGGTCGCAGCAGCGGCTTCGACGGTGTTGAACGCGCTGTGCGGCGTGGCCAGGCAGTTCGGAAGGTGACGCAGCGGGTGGTCCGGCCGCGGGGGCTCTACGTTGTGAGAATCGATCGCTGCCCCGGCAATCCAGTTTTCGGTAAGCGCCTGGATCAGCGCCGTTTCGTCGACCAGTGGCCCGCGCGCTGCGTTGATCAAGTAGGCCGTCGGCTTCATTCGCCGCAGTAGATCGGCGCTCACCAGCCCGCGGGTCTCCGGCGTCAGAGACGCATGAATCGAGACGAAGTCCGCCGCTTCGAACACCTGTTCCAGCGTTGCGGGCTCGGCCCCAAAGCTGCGGAGCGCCTCCGGATCGAGATACGGGTCGAAGGCCAGCACCCGGCAGTCGAACCCCCGCGCCCGGCGTGCCACCGCCTTGCCGATCGCCCCGAATCCCACCAGCCCGATCGTCTTACGATACACTTCGATGCCGCGCACTTCTTCCCATGATCCGGCACGCATCACCGCTAACTGGTGGGGAATTTGTCGCGCCATAGAGAGCATTGCGCCGAACACGTAGTCCGCCACGGCTTCCACCACCAACCCCGGCGCATTGCAGGCCACCACGCCCCGCGCGGTGCAGGCCGCCAGGTCCACCGAGTCGTAACCTGTGCCCCAGCGCACCACCACGCGCAGCCGCGGGCACGCGTCCAGCACGTCGCCGGTATACGGATCAGTCGCCGCGACCACCGCGTCCGCCCGGCTCAGATACGGGATCAACTCCTCCGGCGTCAGTGGGCCCATCCGCGGAGTGTAAAGCACCTCTCCCCCGGCGGCCAGCACCGGCGGTTCAGCCGTCGCGGCGCTCTCCCGGAACGCATTCGCCGTCACCAACAAAGTAAACGCTGCCATCAACTACCTCCCGGCCAGACGTGCGGCAATTGAGCGCAGGAGTCCTTCGCTCGTCGTGAGAGGATACGGATTCGAGGACGGGGTTTGGGAGCGATACGCCCGCCGGGCCAAATCCACCCAACCATCAAAAGTACTCCCGACACCCGCTGTGAAAATAGAACGTCGGTCGAGTTCCCCGTCCGCGTACCCCGTCCTCCGGTAGCGAAAATGCGCCGTCCTCGGTCGACTATACCGTCTGCGTACCCCGTCGTCCTGAAGGCAGCGGAGCGGCATGAAGGATCTCGCCTCCGTGCGAATACCGTGCCGGAAGCACTCTCGCACGGGGTAGAGATTCTTCGCCTATACGGGTGCATGCACTGCGCTCCAGGAAAGAGCAGAAAGATGAAGGCGGAAGGATGAAGGATGAGTCCAACCCTGAACGCCTGAACGCCTGAACGCCTGAACGCCTGAACGCCTGAACGCCTGAACCCCCAACACCCGAACCCCTCCGCCTCCCGAGAGTGTCCATCTGTGTCATGTATCCGGAATCCCGCTTGGCAGTGCCGAACGGGGTGGTATAGACTCGGCGCGCCGCCCGGGCGCCGGCTGTCTTACTCCCCACCTCCCCGCCGGAAAACTCCCCTCGAAAGTCGCGATGAATTTTGCGCGGTCTCTACGTCTGGCCTCCTGGAAGCGAGATTGGAACGAATGACGCGTCACGCCGATGGTGACGAGTACTGGGTGGACCGGGTCCGCCAGGGTGACGGCGCCGCCTTGGAACTGTTGTTTCGCCGCTACGTGAACCGGGTGTTCGGGTTCGCTCACGCGATGCTCCGCAACCGGGAAGAGGCGGAAGAGGTGGTGACTGACACTTTCATCCGCGTGTTCCGGTTCGCGGCGGACGTGCGCGGCCAGGGCAGCTTCGAAAGCTGGCTGCTCCGGATCGCGCGGAACCAGTGCCTGGATCGCCTGCGCCGTCCCAGGCTGCTGACGCTGCCGCTGGAGACGCTGGCGGACAGCGCCAGGCTGCTGACGCCGGTGGACGAGATGGACCAGACGGCGCTGCGTTACCTGGTCGAGCAGGCGCTGGACCAGCTTCCGGAGGATTACCGGACGGCGTTGATCCTGCGAGACGTGCAGGGCCTCTCCGCCCGGGAGGCCGCCGAGGTGGTGGGCAAAGGCGAGACGGCCTTTCGCTCCCTGCACCAGCGGGCGCGCAAAGCCCTCCGCGATGCGCTGCAGGCGGGTGAAGACGAGGAGAACGAGTGATGACTTGCGGGGACGTGAAAAGCCTGGCCGGCAATTACCTGGATGAGGAGCTGCCGGAAGAGTTGCAGACCCGCGTGCAGCGCCATCTCCTGAAGTGCCCCGGCTGCGCGCACGAAGTTTCGTCCCAGAGCATGGCCATCACGGCGCTGCGAAGTGCCTGCACGGTCTCCACTCCGGGCGAGGAGTTCATCCAGAGCGCCCTGAGCCGGCTTACCCTCGAATTGGATCTCGTGTCAAAGCTTCCTCCTGCCCCCGGTCAACTCGTCCTGGGCATCGGCCGCGAATAGCCGCATGCCCCGGATCCGAACCGCGACTGTCAGGGAGCGGTTAAGCCAATCCGGCGCATACGAGAGTTCCAGCCCCACATGCTCCTGAATCTGACTGAACCCTAAACCCTACCCCGGCCCCAAAGCTGAACACTGAACGGAGAAATCAATGAAGTTAACTGTCGCTCGCAAAGAGCTCTACGAAGGCCTGCAAATCGTCGGTCGCGCGGTTTCCTCGCAGACCACGCTGCCCGTTCTCAAGAACGTGCTGATCGAGCCCGGTACGGATGCGATCAAGCTCTCCGCCACCGACCTGGAGCTCGGAGTTGAGGTGCGGGTCTCCGCCAACATCCAGGAAGGCGGCTCGCTCACCATCCCGGCCAAGACCTTCAGTGAGATCGTGGCGGCGCTGCCGGAAGCGGACGTCTCCCTGGCGGCGGATGAGAAGGACTCGCTGGTCATCTGCTGCCGCCGCTCCGAGTACCGGATGCACGGCCTCACGGCGGAAGACTTCCCCGCGCTCCCGGAAGTAGGCGGCAGCGTCTCCGTGCAGCTCCCGCAGCCGCTGATGAAGGAGATGATCAAGCAGACCGCGCTGGCGGCGTCCGATGATGATACGCGCCCCATCCTCACCGGCATCTGCTTCAGCATCCAGGAAGGCCTCCTCCGCCTCGCCGCCACGGATACGCACCGGCTGGCGGTTCGTACCGCCAAAGTCACCCAGTCGGCCGGCGACACCACGGTGATAGTGCCGGTGCGGGCGATGAACGAACTGATCCGCGTGCTGGGCGACGACCCCACTGCGATGCTGGACGTGCGGATCGACCAGAACCAGATCCTCTTCCGTACGGAGCGCGTCACCCTGGTGTCCCGCCTCATCGAAGGGCAGTTCCCCAAGTACGAGCGCGTTATCCCGGCCAGCCACACCCGTCGCCTCACCATCCAGCGCGACGAGTTGCAGTCCTCCCTGCGCCGCGCCCGCATCGTCGCCCGCGACGCGGCGGCGAAGGACCGCGTGGTGCTCGCGACCGAGGGCGAGAACCTGGTGATCACCGCCGAAGGCGAGGAAGGCCGCGCCCACGAAGAGTTCGAGATCGCCCGCGAAGGGGATGAGATCAGCATCGCCTTCAACGTCAACTACGTGCTCGAAGTGCTGGGCGTCCTCGACTGCGCCGGCATCTTCCTGGAGCTCACCGAACCGCTCAGCCCCGCCGTCGTCCGCCCGGTCGACGGAGATGACTACCTGATGGTCATCATGCCGATGCAGGTGCAGTAAGTCGGTACCACCCATTACACCGGGAGGCCCATCAGATGGGCCTCCCGGTTTTTTGTTTCACGTTTCGCAAAACAAGCCGAATTCGACTCCCGGCTTTCATTACCGCCCATTCCGGACTCGTGACGGAATCCGGAAGACGCTCGCAGTTCTGGCGTCGGTTTGCAGCCCCGCACCGGCTGCGCGCCTGCACTTGCACGTGCCAGCAGAAGTGGTGCGCACCACTTCCGCTGGAGGGAAGTCTGATAATTCGCCGCAAGCATGTCCCTATAGAATCCTAAGTGTGAAGTCCCGATCGTTGCGGGAATCGTACTCACACACCGGACTTCATCGAGCGAAATGGGGAGCATGCAATGCCCGGCTGGCCCTGGGTCCTGTTTATCCTGACAGTACTGCTTATCGGGGTACGCTCCTTTTACACCCGCTTCCGTGGCGTGTGCCGCCGCACCCGGGAAGAGTTGCAGGAGCTTTTGCGCCGGGATTATCCCGGGGTGGAAGTACTCCGGGAAGAACGCGGCGACCTGATAGTACGCAGTGGTGCCCAGGAGCAGGTCTGGGAAATGGCCGATCTCTACAGCGCCGTTGCCCAACTCCCCGGAATGGGGCGGGACCCGCAGGCCCGGCAGCGCCTCTACCAGCAGGCTGCCCGGACGATGTTCGCCCCGAAAATGGAGGAGCCGCTGGACCGGGAACGGCACGGAGCGTTGATCAAGCCGCAACTGCTGCCTCCGGATGGCAGTGACGGGGTGCCGGTAAGCCCGATTCAGAGCGCGGAATTACCCGGCTTGGGGCTGAAGCTCGGATACGTGGTCGATGTGCCTGGCGGTCCTCGCTACCTTACCGAGCAAGACCGAATGACCCTCGGCCTTAGCCCTAGGGAACTCCACGATCTCGCGCTGACCAACCTGGCGCGAGATTTTCCCCGTGATCTCATTATCCAGCCGCTCCGGGCCAACACCGGCTCGGCCATCCAGTTTTCGGATGGCTTTGATGCCGCACGCCTGCTCCTGCTGCCGGGCTACCTCCAGGCGGGAGAAGCGGTCCTCGCGTTCGTCCCCCACCGCGACATGCTCATGCTCCTTCCGGAGGCCATGCAAGAAGACCCGGAACGCTTCCGCCAGGGGCTTCAGCTTCTCGCCTGCGACGGCCATCCCCCGCTCCTCCGCCAGCCGGTGCGAGTCACTTCCACCGGCTTTCAGTTGCTCGACTGGCCGGCTGTCCACGGTAGTCAACCGGGCTGAATTCCGGTAAACTGTCAAACTGTAGTTTCCGGTGAGATATTCTCACCAGCGACCCCGGGACCCCCAGCTCTCGTTTTCCATGGGGCTGCCAAACCGTGCCAAACGCTGCCACTCCAGGCACAAAGCACCCGCATCACCAAACCTCTTTTGGCAGCTTTTCACCCCGTTTTTGACCGAAAACGATCACCTTTCGTCCCGGAAACTCTCGAACTGTGCCACGCCGGTGTGGCCGCAATCAACTGGGACTTTAACGCATGATGCGGCCCTGACCCGTTCGCGGTAGTCTTAGGAGGGTGAGTGATCGGCACCGGCGCCGGGCGTGGGGAGAGTGCGATGAGTAGACCGATGGGCAAAATCTGGCTTGCAGCGGTGGCATTGTTGGCGGTGATCGCCGGCGGATCGAGAGCGCAGGCGCCGCAGCCGGACTGGGAAAACGAGTCCGTGGTCTCGCGCAATAAGGAGCCGCGCCGCGCAAGTGCGATCCCCTTTCCGGACCGTCTTGGTGCCACGCGCGGAAACCGGGAGGCCTCGCCCTACTTCCAATCACTCAACGGCCGCTGGCAATTCAAGTGGTCGCCGGATCCGGGCTCTCGCCCCGCGGAGTTCTTCAAGCCGGAGTTCGACGCCGCCAAGTGGGATCGCATCGCCGTGCCGATGAGCTGGCAAGCGGCCGGCTTCGGCGTGCCGCTCTACACTAACATCACCTACCCGTTCCAACCCGATCCGCCGCGGGTCACCAGCGAGCCGCCGCGAAAATACACCAACTTCGCGCAGCGCAACCCGGTGGGCTCGTACCGCACTACGTTCACAGTCCCGCGATCCTGGAACGCCCGGCAGGTAATGCTCCAGTTCGAGGGGGTGGATTCCGCGTTCTACGTCTGGGTGAACGGGCAGCAGGTGGGTTACAGCGAGGATAGCCGCACCCCTGCGCAGTTCAACATTACCCGTTACTTGAAGCCGCGGGAAAACGTGCTGGCGGTGGAGGTGTACCGCTACAGTGACGGCAGCTACCTGGAAGACCAGGACATGTGGCGCCTGAGCGGCATCTTCCGCGACGTCTACCTCTGGTCGACGGATGACCTCCATGTGCGCGACTTCTTCGTCCACCCTACGCTGGATGCGGCGTACCAGGACGGCGAGCTCAGCATCGATGCCGCGGTGCGCAACTTCTCCGCTCATCCGGACAAGGCGAGCGTGGAAGCGGACCTTGTAGACGACCGCGGAAGCTCCTTTCTTAAGCTGACTTCACCGGTTGCGGAACTTCCGGCCAGTGGAGAAGTCCCCGTCCGCCTTAGCGGCAAAATCGAAGCGCCGAAGCAGTGGTCTGCGGAGCACCCGTACCTCTATCGTCTCCTGCTCACGCTGAAGGATGCCGGTGGCCGGGTGGTCGAGGTCACCACCTGCCGGGTCGGGTTCCGCACGGTGGAGATCAAGAATGGTCGCCTCCACGTCAACGGCCGGCCCGTCTACCTGAAGGGCGTCAACCGCCACGAGTTTGATCCGGTCAACGGGCACACCGTGGGAATGGACAGCATGATCAAAGACGCGCGGATGATGAAGCAGAACAACATCAACGCCGTCCGCACCTCCCACTATCCCAACGACCCGCGCTGGTATGACCTGTGTGACCAGTACGGCCTCTACGTGGTGGATGAGGCGAACATCGAATGCCACGGCCTCCAGGCGCTCTCCGATCGGCCCTCCTGGGGCACGCCGTTCCTCGACCGCACCATGAACATGGTGGAGCGGGACAAGAACCACCCTTCGGTGATCATCTGGTCGCTCGGTAACGAGTCCGGCTTCGGTCGAAACCTGGTGGCGGATTACAACTGGATCAAGCAGCGTGATCCTTCCCGGCCGGTCCAGTACGAAGCGGCCGGTGAGCGACCCCAGACAGACATCGTCTGCCCGATGTATGCCACCATCAATGAGATCGTCGCGTACGCGGAGAAGCCGGAAGGAAAGAACCGGCCGCTGATCCTCTGCGAGTACGCGCATGCCATGGGCAACAGCGTGGGGAATCTCCAGGACTACTGGGACGCCATCGAAGCCCATCCGCAGTTGCAAGGCGGCTTCATCTGGGACTGGGTCGACCAGGGTCTGCAGCGGCCCGTGCCTCCTACCTACCGCGTTGGAGACCGGTATCGCTCCGAAGTCTCTGGGCGCGTTCTCGGAAAGCTCATCCCGGGAGAGGGCGTGCTGGGGGCCGTGGAACTGGGGGATGATCCCGAGTTGAACCTCACCGGACCGCTCACCCTCGAAGCGACGGTGAAGGGAGGCCCCGTTACCGACTTCTCACCGCTCATCTCCAAAGGGGATCACCAGTATCTGCTGCGCCTGGACAAAGGTGGGCTCAATTTCACACTCTACCAGGGCGGCTGGCAGGGGGTTACGGCCCCTGCCGACCGTGTAAAGCCGGGTGAGTGGAACCGGATCAGCGGCGTCTACGACGGCCAGAACATGATCCTCTACGTCAACGGCGAGGAGGTGGGGCGCAAGCCGCTCACGGGTCCGCTCGACAGCAGCCCTTATGCGGTGAACATCGGCCGCAACTCGGAGCACCTGGAGCGGATCTCACAGCTCCCTATCCGTGAAGTGCGGATCTACAAGCGCGCCCTCACCCCCGCGGAGATCCGCCGGCCGGAGCGACCCAGCCTGGGCCAGGTGCTCACGATGGATCTGCGGAATACCAGCGCGGCCGACGTGGAGCAGCGCTCCCAGCGCACCTACTTCGCCTACGGCGGAGACTTTGGCGATTTTCCGAACGACGCCAACTTCTGCTGCAACGGCCTGATCCAACCGAATCGCAAACCGAACCCACACCTGTTCGAAGTGCGAAAGGTCTATCAGTACGTCCGCGTAGAGCCGATCGACCTGGCCGCCGGCCGGTTGCGCGTGCACAACAAGTACGCATTCACGAACCTGAGTGAGTTAGACGCCAACTGGGTCCTTCGGGTGGACGGCAGAGAAGCCGGATCGGGCCGGATTTCTCGGCTGTACGTGGCTCCGGGCGACAGCGCCGAGGTTACCCTCCCCGCCGCTGCGCTGACCAGCATGCCGGGAGAGCGGCTGCTGACCATCAACTTCGACCTTACGAATAGCCAGCCGTGGGGACCGCGCGGTCACCGGGTGGCGTGGGAGCAGTTCTCCCTCGGCGGTACTCCGGAGGTCGTCCGCGGGCCCATTGGCGCCGCACCGGTACGGCTCGTCTCCACGGACACGGAGTTCCGCGCCGAAGGTGCCAGCTTTGGCGCGACAGTCGACCGGAAGTCCGGTGCGCTCACCTCATACCGCGTCGACGGGCGGGAATTGCTGGCCGAGCCGCTGGTGCCCGGCTTCTGGAGGGCCCCTACCGATAACAGCGTTCGCACCGGGGTCCAGGGCACCCAGACCGCCTGGCGCACCGCCGCCCGCGACCGGACGCTGCGCGAGATAACCGCACTCGCCAAGCCGACCGGCGCGGAGATCCGGGCTAGCATGACGCTCCCCGCCGGCGGCGCCCGTCTCGACGTGACTTACGACATCAACGACCGTGGCGCCATCCTGGTTCGTTCCCAGTACAGCCCCGGCCAGGGGAACGCGGGTCCAATCCCGCGCTTCGGCATGGATACGGCGGTGATCCGGGAGTTGGACCGCATCGAGTGGTATGGCCGCGGCCCGCAGGAGACCTACTGGGACCGCAAGACAGGCGGAGAGATCGCCCGGTACAAGCTGGATCTGGCGGAGTTCATCCACCCCTATATCCGCACCCAGGACACAGGCAACCGCAGCGACGTGCGCAGCTTCACCCTCCGCGATAGCCGCGGCCTGGGCCTGCGGGTCACCGGTGAGCAGCCGCTCAACTTCAGCGTGTGGCCCTTCACCATGGAAGACCTGGAGCAGGCTTCCCACCCATATGAGCTGCCGCGTCGACCGTTCAACACGCTCCACATCGACCTACAACTCCAGGGCGTAGGCGGCGACGACAGCTGGAGTCCCCGCGGCCGGCCGCACCCGCAGTACACTTTGCCTGCGAACAAGCCGTATGCCTACAGCTTCACCCTGGAGCCGGTGCGCAATACTCCGCAGATCGGCACTACCGCAGCCGGAGCGCCTCCGCCACGAAAATGAGGGTGCCGAATACGGCAAAGCGAACTCTGTCCCGAGTTTGCGATGACCTGCCGGTCACCCGCTAGGGATGAAAGCAGACAAGCACCGCCGTTTTCAGGGCAGTCCCGAACGGGCGACCGCCAGCTTGCTCGCGTCTCAACGTGGGGCAAGCTGCGGTCGGCTTGAAACTGCACCTGCCGCGTCCGGCACCGGCTGATTCACCACGGCCGCGATCAGCGCTTCCGTCCGGTCCAGCACGCGCTCATACTCAAAGCGCAATACGGCACGGAGAGCGCCGGCCGAGAGCCGCTCCAGCAGGACGCGGTCTCCGGCTAATTGGGCCAGGCGCCGCCCCAACGCCCGGTGATCCCCGGGGGCATACCGGAAGCCGGTCTCGTCATCCAGGATCACCTCCGCGGAGCCTCCGATGGCGGTGCCCAGCACGGGCAGCCCGCACGCCATCGCTTCGGCGTTGACCATTCCGAACCCCTCGATGATCCGGGAGGGGAACAGGAACACGTCGTGATTGCGGTACACCTGGATCAGGCTCGCGGTATCCGGCGCCTCGTCCCAGCGGATGCGGTCTGCTACGCCCAGGTCCCGCGCCAGCGTCTCCAATTGCCTTCCCACCTCGCCGGCGCGCGCGCGCAGTCCCGTTAGAGTGAGCGTGACGTCGGCGCCGGCACGAACTGCTTCGGCTAACGCCTGGATCGCAGTGTCCGGGCCCTTCAGCAGTTCCATTCGCCCCACGAACAGTGCCCGCAGTCCACGGGCGCGGACACCCGAGTGCCCTACGGGTCGACCGTCGGCGTCAAAGTATTCACGCGGCAAAGGGATCGGGATCACCGAACATCGATCGCCCACCGGTGCTCCGGACTGCGTGAGGTCATCATGCAGGAACTGGCTGATGGACTGGCTGGTGCAATACCTGGCTGGCGCGATACCGGTAAATGCGCCCGCACCGCGACCCATACCGCGCAGAAGTGTGCTGGCAGTTCGCCGGGCAAAGCTCTGCTTTCGTGGGTGCAGCAATCCTGTCCAGGGGTCATATATCGGCAGGTTGCGCCAGGCCTGCGCCAGCCAGGTATCTCCGACGACCGTGATTCCCGGTACCCCGCTCGCCAGTGCCGCATGGTAAACATCGAACCCGATCTCGTCCATGCTGAAGCCATAGATGAGATCGAACCGGGACCGCAGCACCTGGCGGACCACCCGGTTATTGTGCAGGGTCCGCGGCACGATCTCTTTTGGGTTCGTGGCCGGGATGAGCCGCAGGCGGCGGACCACCTCGCCGGTGAATTGGTCCGAGTGCTGAGCGCCCGCGTCCGTCTGGGCGAAATCCCGCGGGTCGGTCGTCAACACGGTGACCTCGTGCCCGCGCTGCTGGAGTCCACTGACAAGCCGGTAACAGAGGAGACCGTAGCCTCCCGCGTGATACGGCGGAAAGAAGTTACTGATAGCGA
>Ga0255338_1004290_pt1 | contig 15073 bp, 14 predicted proteins | sample MeOH1_35cm_T4_19_FD_203715 | JGI IMG/M metagenome (GOLD analysis project Ga0255338, IMG submission 203715) | Sandy soil microbial communities from University of British Columbia, Vancouver, Canada - MeOH1_35cm_T4_195 | ecosystem: Engineered > Artificial ecosystem > Sand microcosm > Unclassified ...
CAGGGGAGAATGCGCGACATGAATATCATTCTGCTCGGCCCTCCGGGCGCCGGCAAGGGAACGCAGGCGACGCGTCTGGTGGACAGCCGGGGCATGGTGCAGCTATCGACGGGCGACATGCTGCGCGGGGCGGTGAAGGCCGGGACCCCGATCGGCCTGAAGGCCAAGGCTGTGATGGAGGCTGGCGAACTGGTTTCGGACGAGATCGTGTCGGGCATCATCGGGGAAGCGCTGGATGCGCTGTCGCCAGAGACCGGCGTGATTTTCGACGGCTATCCGCGGACACAGGCGCAGGCTCATTCGCTCGACGGCATATTGGCGGACCGCAATCGGACGCTCGACCATGTGATCGAGCTGGAAGTGGACGAGGACGCGCTGGTCGAACGCATCACCGGCCGCTTCACCTGCGCGGCCTGCGGCGAAGGCTATCACGACAGGTTCAAGACGCCGAAGGTCGAAGGCACCTGCGACAAATGCGGTGGTCATGAGTTCAAGCGCCGCCCTGACGACAATGAGGAAACCGTGCGCACCCGCATGGCCGAATATCGCGCCAAGACCGCGCCGATCCTGCCGATCTACGAAGCGCGCGACATTGTGTCGCGGGTCGACGGCATGGCTGACATGGATGAAGTGACGATCGCGATTGCCGCCATATTGGACGGCAAGGGCGCCTGAGCCGAAGCATTTTCCGCCGCGTCGGAAGGCTCATCTGAAGACTCGGAAGATGCGGTCAACGGAGCTAGAGCGTTTTCGAAGCAGATGGCATCATCTGCTGGCTCGGAAAACGCGGAAAACAAAAGACCAATAGAGCATGATCCGATCCAGTCCGATCGGATCATGCTCTAGTCTCGCCTTTCTGCATGGAGGGCGTGATGAGATGGTATAGAGCTGCGATATGGGCTGGTGTGGCAATCGCCGCGCCGGCCCATTCTGCTGTCACGGGCAGCAGCGACCTTGGTTTTGCAGTGGAGAATAGCGTCGATGTTTCTGCCGATGCGGCGACGGTCTATCGGCTGTTGGGGCAGCCGGCACGCTGGTGGAACGGCGAACACAGCTATAGCGGCGATGCTGCCAATCTCAGCCTGGACCCCGTTGCGGGCGGATGCTTCTGCGAAAAGGTACCTGGCAAGGATGGGAAGGTCGGGAGTGTCGAGCATGGCCGGGTCATCCATGCCGCGCCGGACAAGCAATTGCGCCTTTCCGGGGCGCTGGGGCCGTTGCAGGCGGAGGCGGTGACCGGGACGCTCACTTTCGACATCGCGCCGATGCAGAAGGGGGTACGGGTCGGAATGAGCTATGTCGTCGGTGGTTATATGCGCATCGGTGCGGCCAAGATCGCTCCGCTTGTCGACAAGGTTCTGGCCGAGCAATTGCGGGGGCTGAAACGCGCGGCCGAAGCCGAGCGGCCCTAGATTGAATTGGTTGGATGCTGGAGGATGATCATGCCCGAATTCCTCGTGCTGGCTGGCCCGGCGGCGCTGACCTTCGGCTGAGCATTCATCCATTCAGAGAGCTGGCATGCAATGCACATGCCGCGAAAAAGACAATCGAACCTCTTGTTAACCACGATAGTAACGGAATCATTGCCGTTCCATTGCTATGGCGCGGACATGACGGGTTCGCGCCCTTCCTCCCGCCGCTTGACGGAGCTGGACGCCTTGCGCGGTCTGGGAGCCCTGTGCGTGCTGGTCTTTCATTACTCCACCCGCTTCCATGAGCTGTTTCCGCAGGCGGCCCATGTGCCCTTCAGCTTTCTGGGCGGCAATTACCGGGTGCTGCTGTTCTTCACCATTTCCGGCTTTGCGATCTTCTTCACGCTCGACCGGATCCGGACCGCCGCCGATTTCCTGATCAACCGCTTTGCCCGGCTTTATCCAGCCTATCTGGTCGCGATGCTGCTGACGCTGGGGATCGAATATCTGGCGCGGGTTTCGCAATTGCTGATCGGGCCGGGCGCGATCCTGGCCAATGTCACCATGTTGCAGGGCTTTGCCTTCCTGCCCGAAGTCGATGGCGCCTATTGGACGCTGACGGTGGAGATCGCCTTTTATTTCTGCATGGTGGCGATCTGGAAATGGGTGGGAGTCAGGCGGCTGGAGCCTGTGCTGCTGGGTTGGCTCGCGCTGCGCTGGCTCTATGCGCTGTGGCCGGGCATGCCTGAGCGGATCGTGATGCTGCTGGTGTTGCGCTATGTGCCTTTTTTCATCATCGGCATGTTGTCCTATCGCGTCTGGGCGGGGCAGAGAAACTGGCGGCAACAGGCGCCCTATGCCGCGCTGGCGCTGCTCTCGATCGCGACGATCGACAGCCCGGACATCACGCTGGCGGCTATTGTCTTGCTGGCGGGTTTCGTGGCCCTGACCGCCGGGCGGCTGCATTTTCTCAGCCTTCGGCCGCTCGTCTGGATGGGTGGGATCAGCTATTCCTTCTACCTCATCCACCAGCATGTCGGTTTTGTCGTGATGCTGAAGATGGCGGAGGCGGGGTACAGCCCCTGGGTGGGTTTTGCGGCTGCCTTTGCAGCGGCTTTGGCTTTGGGCACACTCATCAACCGTCTGGTCGAGCGGCCGGCTGGGGAAGCGATACTGGGCTGGTGGCGGCGGCATGGAGAGAGGGTGGCGTCGAGCGAGGCGGCGCCGAGCCAAGTCTAGGGGAGGGTGGTTGCGTCGCGTCCTCCACCCTTTGTCGCCATCCCCGCGCAGGCCGGGATACGCCTCCTGACGGTTGAAATATGTCGAAATGTTCCGAGAGGGATTCTCGCTTTCGCGGCAATGCTCGGGAAGCGCAAGCTGCGGGCTGGACAAGGGCGCGCCACGGGACCAAATGATGAGCCTGTCATGACCAAGCGCATCCTTCTTATCATTTCAGGCGGCATCGCGGCGTATAAGTCGCTGGAGCTGGTGCGGCTGCTGCGCAAGCGGGGCTTGGCCGTGCGGGCGGTGCTGACCGGGAGCGCAGCCCAGTTCGTGACGCCGCTGTCGCTGGGCGTGCTGACCGAAGATCATGTCTATGGCGACATGTTCGACCTCAAGGAAGAGCGCGAGATCGGGCATATCCAGCTTTCACGGCAGGCCGATCTGGTGGTGGTGGCGCCCGCGACCGCGAATGTCCTTGCCAAGATGACGGCCGGGATTGCCGATAATCTGGCGACGACGCTGCTGCTGGCGACCGACAAGCCAGTGCTGGCCGTGCCTGCGATGAATGTGCGGATGTGGCATCATGCAGCTACCCAGCGGAACATCGCCCAGCTCAAGGCCGATGGCGTACACATCATGGAGCCGGACAGCGGCGAAATGGCGTGCGGCGAGTTCGGCAAGGGGCGCTTGCCCGAGCCGGAGGCGATTGCGGCGGAGGTGGCGCGGTTGCTGGCCTTGCCGCTGGCCGCCGACCCTTTGGCTGGCCAGCCGGATTTTGAAACGGCGGATGCGCCTCTGGCCGGACGGCATGTGCTGGTGACGGCCGGGCCGACGCATGAGCCGATCGATCCGGTGCGCTATATCGCCAACCGCTCGTCGGGAAAGCAGGGCTTTGCCATCGCGGCGGCGGCGGCGCGGGCAGGGGCGCGGGTAACGTTGGTCGCAGGGCCGGTGCATTTGCCCACACCATCCGGCGTGGACCGCGTCGATGTCGAGACGGCGCGGGAGATGCTGGCGGCGGTGGAAGCCGCCCTGCCCGCCGATGCGGCGATCATGGTGGCGGCGGTGGCGGACTGGCGCACGGCGGATGCGGCGGATCAGAAGCTCAAAAAGGATGGGTCGGGCAAGCCTGCGCCTTTGGCTCTGGTCGAGAATCCGGATATTTTGGCGACGCTGGGGCGGCATGCAAAGCGCCCGGGCCTGCTGGTCGGCTTTGCGGCAGAGACGCAGAGGGTCGCGGAACATGCTCAGGCCAAGCTGGCGCGCAAGGGGGCCGACTGGATCGTTGCCAATGATGTGTCGGGCGACGTGATGGGTGGCGACAGCAACAGCGTGCACATAATTTCCAGGGACGGCGTCGACAGTTGGGAAAATCTGCCCAAGGACGCCGTCGCCACCCGTTTGATAGAAAAGGTCGCTGATGCCCTCTCCTCTCGCTCCGATTGAAATCCGTCTGAAGCGCCTGCCCCATGGCCAGGGGTTGCCTGCGCCTGCCTATGCGACGGCGCATGCGGCCGGGATGGATGTGGTGTCGGCGGAGGACGTCATTCTGGTGCCTGGCGGACGGCATGCGGTGTCGACGGGCTTCGCCATGGCGATTCCGGAAGGTTATGAAGTGCAGGTCCGGCCTCGCTCAGGCCTGGCGCTCAAGCATGGGATCAGCCTGCCGAATACGCCGGGGACGATCGACGCCGATTATCGGGGTGAATTGAAGGTGATCCTGATCAACCTCGGCGGCGAACCCTTTGTGATCGCGCGGGGCGACCGGATCGCGCAACTGGTGGCGGCGCCGGTGCAGATCGCTACCTTTGCCGAAGTCGAAGAACTGGACGAAACCGTCAGGGGTTCCGGTGGATTCGGGTCGACGGGAGTGAAATAATCATGACCCCATCCCCGCTCACGGACGAGCAGCTTGAACGTTATGCCCGCCATATCGTGCTGAAGGAGATCGGTGGCGCTGGACAGGCTCGACTGTTGTCGGCGGATGTGGCGGTGATCGGGGCCGGGGGCATCGGCAGTCCGGCGATTCTCTATCTCGCGGCGGCGGGCGTGGGGACGATCCGGGTGATCGACGACGATGCGGTCGCCCTCTCCAATTTGCAGCGGCAGGTGCTGTTCGGGGCTGAGGATATCGGCGTGCCCAAGGCCGAGCGCGCGATGGCGGCAGTGGCGCGGCTCAATCCCGATGTGAAGCTGATCCCCATCAATGCGCGGATCGATGCGGACAATGCCGCGCTGATGCTGCGCGAGGCGGATGTGGTGCTGGACGGGTGCGACAGTTTCGCGACGCGGCTGGCGGTGGCGGATTGCACGCAGAGGTTGAGGATTCCGCTGGTGTCGGCGGCGGTCGGGCCGTTCGAGGGGCAGCTCGCCACCTATCGCGGGTGGGAGGCGGGCAAGCCCTGCTATCGCTGCCTGGTCGGATCGCCGGAGGATGCCCCGGAGCGGAACTGCTCGGAGACGGGGGTGATCGGGGCGCTGACCGGCGTGATGGGCAGTCTGGCGGCGCTGGAGGCGATCCGGGCGCTGGTGCCCTTTGGCGAGGATATGGCCGGGCGGCTGCTGTTGGCCGATCTGCTGTCGATGCGTTTTCGGACTGTGGCGGTGCCGAAGGACCCGGCCTGTTCGGGTTGCGCCGTGCAACTATGCGCGAACTGAGGATCGTCGTCGCGACGGCGGATGCGGAGCGGCTGCGCGGGGCGCTGGTGATGGCGGCCGCGCAGGCGGCGCTGGGCGGCAAGGTGGCGGTTTTCCTGCAACTGGATGCGGTGGGCTTGCTGCGGGCGCCGATCGGGGCGCCGCAGGATGAGGCGCACCGGGCGGCGGGTTTGCCTTCGCTGGTAATGGTGATCGAGGAGGCATTGGGATTGGGGGTTGTCATCCTCGCCTGTCAGAGCGGGCTGGCCTTGTGCGGGATGACGGTGGAGAGCTTGCCCGCGGGGGTGGAGATTGGCGGGCCCGTTCGGTTTTTGCAGCAGACGGGGGATGAAACTCGCCTGCTTTTTGTTTGAAGCTGGAGGGGAGAGGAAGCGGAATGTCCGCTTTTGGCCAACTCCGGCCATCCCTCCGCCTTAGAAAGCCTTGCCCCAGAATTTGGCGACCTTCGGGTCTTTCGCGCACGATTCCCGCAGCGCCTGCCATTGGGCCTGATCCAGTGCGGGGCGATAGGATGCGCCGGGCTTGACGGCAGCGGCGAAGCGGCGGCGGCGGGCTGCGGAGAGCGGATGGGAGGAAAGCCAGGTCATGGCTTGCGCCTTGGTCCCCTCACCCTCCTGGCCGTCCAGGCGTTCGAAGAAGGCGGCGGTGGCGGCAGGGGAAATCCGGGCCTTGCGCATCTGGTCGATGGCGACGCCGTCCGCCGCGCTTTCGGCGCCCCGGCCATAGCTGAGCGACAGCACGCCGTTCAGATAGCCGCCCGCATTGCCCCCTGCGCCGCCCAGCACCACGCTGAGGCCAAGCTGACGGATAAGCCCTGTCATCGTATCGCGGTGGCGGACATGGCCCAGTTCATGGCCAAGGACGCCGGCCACTTCATCGGGGGATTTGGCCTGCTGAACCAGGCCGTCGAACAGGATGATCCGTCCGCCGGGCAAGGTGACCGCGTTCACCATGGGGATATTGGCGAGCGCGATTTCGCGGGCTTCATGCTGGGGGTCGATATGCGCCGCCAGCGCCTTGAGCGCGGCGTCGCCTGAGGGCGTGTGGCAGAAACGGCCGCCAAAATCGCCCACCATCGTGTCGCCCATGCGGTTTTCCCAGCTTTGGGGGACGAGCGGGGCGATGACGCCGGGCGCCTCCAGCGCGCCCCAGACGACCAGGGCGGCGACCGCCGTGAAGACCCCCGCCGCCGGCCAGAAGCCGAAGCGGTCGATCCAGCGGCCATAGCGATCCCCCTTGGGCAGATGCGTGGCGATGCCGGGGGGCGCCTCGCCGGCAAAGCCCATGCGCCAGCCGGGAATCGCGCTGTGGCCATAGGCCGAGCGACCATCCTGGGCGCCGATGGCGGTCAGGTCTCTCCATTCGGTCGGCGCGCCGACCCAGCCGCTTTCCGGCTCCTCCAGCACGAAGCCCGTGCCGGCAGGACGGAGCAGGACGGCCCGCCGGACTGCCGTCACGCCATCATAATGCCAGAGCCGGAAGTCCGACATATCGGTCAGAAAGCCCCCACGTCGAGCGCGTCGAGCAGGCCTTCGCCGTGGCGGCTGGTCTTCGTCCGCGACTGGGTCAGTTCGTCGGTGTAGATGGTCCCGGTCGCGCCCATATGAGTCACGAAGAACTTCCAGTGGCGATATTGCAGGAAGATCGACCCGATGCCGAGCGTGCAGATCACCAGCGCGATGTCGCCCAGGAACAGCAGAAACCAGTCCTTGGTGCGGGCATAAAAGTGGAAGCTGAGGCCGGTGAGCGACAGGCCCGCCACCGCTTCCCGGAAGAAGCTGGCGTAGAAGGCGAGCGCGATCAGGCCCAGACCGGCATAGATCGCCACCACGAAGAACAATAAGCCGAGGAACATGCCCGCGACTTTCCCGGCGTCCCCGCCCGGCTGCATGCCGCCGAGCGGGATGGCGACAAAGGCAAGGATGGCGCCGATGATGACGGCCACGATGGGAAAGAGATAGAAAAGCAGGAAGCGCCTGAAGGTCGGTCCATGATCGCCCGCGGCCTCGAACATATGCGGGCCGAAGCTCATCTTGTTCCAGCGCTCGTTCCACAGCGACATCATCGACCAGGGGATCATCAGTCCCGCTGCCAATGTGCCGACGAAACTCTTCCACATATAGGAAATGCCGTAGCCGAAGCCCTGATCGTCGCTGCCGCCGCGAATGCCGTGCCACCAGGTCCGGCTCAGGCGATAGCGCAGCGCCCGGAAGCGGGCGAGGCCGACCATATAGAAGATCGTCACGAAGGCCGCGAGCGTGAGGATCGCGGCCATGCCCTCATACCCCTGGAGAATAAGCGCCTGCGCGCCGAATTGCAGGAAGAGGAAGGGAATGCCGATCAGCGCCAGCACCATCAGGAAGCCCAGGAACAATTCCTTGCCGGTGCCGGTCCATTCCAGCCGGTCGTCGATGAAGCGCGTGTTCGCCCAGAGATAGCGTCGCGTCCGCGTCGTCGCCCAGAAGCGATAGATGCCCAGCGTCACGATCGTGAGCAGCAGGTTGGTGAAGGCGATCGGCGCATAGTCGCGCCAATTGCCCTCAAAGGCGAAGCCGTCGCCGCCAATGCGTTCCTGATCCATGATAGCCCCCTATGGTCCCCGACAGGAGAAGACTATGCTGGCGGCTTCCGGTCAAGAGGGATCGGGACCGCTTTGGCCGCTATTATGCTGAAATAGCTTGTGACTTTGGCCGGTCGGAAGCGGGCGTAGCGTTCGTTGCCGATGAAACCGAGTTTCTTGGGCTTCTATTGACAGGGCGGGCGGCCCATTTATGGGGAAGGCGCGGCTTTTTTTGGGCCGCGCGCAATCTCTCATCCCAAAAGAAAGACCACCCGTGTCCGCCATGCTCAAGATCACCCTGCCCGATGGTTCCGTGCGTGAAGTCGCGCCCGGCACTACCCCGGCGGACATTGCGGCGGCGATCGGGCCGGGTCTGGCCAAGGCCGCCATCGCCGCGCGCGTCGATGGCGAACTGCGCGACATCATGCGCCCGCTGGAAGCCGACGCGCAGCTCGCGCTGGTGACGTCGCGGGATGAGGCCGACGCGCTGGAACTGGCGCGGCATGACTTCGCCCATGTGCTGGCCGAAGCCGTGCAGGCGCTGTTTCCGGGGACGCAGATCACCTTCGGGCCTTCGACCGACGACGGCTTTTATTATGACTTCGCGCCGAAGGACCGGCCTTTCGCTGAGGAAGACCTGCCCGCGATCGAGGCGAAGATGCGCGAGATCATCGCCGCCGACAAGCCGCTGCGCCGCGAAGTGTGGAAGCGCGAGGAGCTGATCGCCCGCTGGAAGGCCGAAGGAGAGACGTTCAAGGCCGAATGGGCCGCTGAACTGCCCGAGGGCGAGGAGCTGACCGTCTATTGGTCGGGCAATGAATGGCTCGACATGTGCCGGGGGCCGCATCTGGCCTCGACGGGCAGACTCGATCCGGCGGCGTTCAAGCTGACCCGCGTATCGGGCGCCTATTGGCGCGGCGACCAGAAGAATGCGATGCTTTCGCGTATCTACGGCACCGGCTGGCTCAACAAGAAGCAGTTGGCCGAGCATCTGACGCGCCTGGAAGAAGCGGGCAAGCGCGACCATCGCAAGCTGGGCGCGGAGATGGACCTGTTCCACCTTCAGCAGGAAGCGCATGGGTCCGTTTTCTGGCACCCCAAGGGCTATCTGATCTGGCGGGAACTCGAAGCCTATATGCGCCGCGCCATCGACGCGGCGGGCTATCGCGAGGTCAAGACGCCGCAGGTGATGGACGCGCGCCAATGGGAGCAGTCCGGCCACTGGGGCAAATATCGCGAAAATATGTTCGTCATCCCCGACGAAGTGCCCAATGTCGCGGATGAAGGGCCGCTGGTGTCGAACGATGCCGACTGGATGGCCTTGAAGCCGATGAACTGCCCGGCGCATGTCCTGATCTTCCGCCAGGGGATCAAAAGCTATCGCGACCTGCCGCTGCGTTTCTACGAAAATGGCTGCTGCCACCGCAACGAGCCGCATGGGGCGCTGCATGGGCTGATGCGCGTGCGCCAGTTCACGCAGGACGACGCGCATATCTTCTGCCGCGAGGACCAGATTGTCGAGGAGGTCCGCGCCTTCTGCGCGTTGGCCGACCGGATCTACAAGGATTTCGGCTTCACCTATTCGATCAAGCTGGCGCTGCGCCCCGACAAGCGCTTCGGCACTGAGGAAATGTGGGACAAGGCCGAGGAAGAACTGCGCAACGCCGTTGCGGCCGCAGGGCTGAACACGCCGGAATATGGCTGGGAAGAATTGCCGGGCGAAGGCGCCTTCTACGCGCCCAAGCTGGAATGGCATCTGACCGACGCGATCGGACGGACCTGGCAGGTCGGAACGATCCAGTCCGACCGCGTGCTGCCGGAGCGACTCGACGCTTCCTATGTGGCCGAAGATGGCGAACGGCACCGGCCGGTGATGCTCCATCGCGCGATTTTCGGCTCCTATGAGCGGTTCATCGGCATATTGATCGAACATTATGCGGGCAAATTCCCGCTCTGGCTGGCGCCGGTTCAGGCGGTGGTGGCGACCATCGTGTCTGACGCGGACGGCTATGCGCAGGCGTTGGTCGAAAAGCTGCGGGCGGCCGGAATCCGGGCGGAAACCGACGTTCGCAACGAGAAGATCAACTATAAGGTGCGCGAGCATAGCCTCGCGAAAGTGCCGAATTTGCTGGTCGTCGGACGCCGCGAGGCAGATGAGGGCACGGTGGCGCTGCGCGAACTGGGCAAGGAGGGGCAGAGCATCCTTTCCCTCGAGGATGTGATCGCCCGTCTTGCAAAAGAGGGCCAGGCACCCGATATGCGGTGAGGCAGCGATGCCACATGGGGCCGGTAAATCCGCAACTGCGGACTTGCCGCCCCTTTCGGCTTTGCGCTAAAGGGCCGCCAGAGCCGTTTTTGTAAGCTACCATAGGAGAAGCCGCTATACGTCCCCCAATGATGCGCCGCCCGATGGCGCCGCCGCCTAAGTCCGGTCCCCGTTACAATGAGTTCATCACCGTGCCCAAGGTGCGCGTGATCGACGACGAAGGCGAAAATCTGGGCGTGATGTTTACGCAGGAGGCCATGGAGCGCGCTTACGAACTGGGCCTGGACCTGGTCGAAGTGTCGCCGACCGCCGATCCGCCGGTCTGCAAGTTCCTGGACATCGGCAAATATAAGTACGAGGCCCAGAAAAAGGCGAATATCGCTCGCAAGACCCAGAAGACGCAGGAACTCAAAGAGATCAAGATGCGTCCGAACATCGACGATCATGATTATGATACGAAGATGAAGAAGGTCCACGACTTCATTGGCGACGGCGACAAGGTGAAAATCACCCTGCGCTTCCGCGGCCGCGAATTGTCGCACCAGCAGCTCGGCATGCAACTGCTCCAGCGCGTGGCGGAAAATGTGGGCGAGATCGCCAAGGTCGAAGCCTATCCGCGCATGGAAGGTCGCCAGATGCTGATGGTGCTGGCGCCGAAATAAGGCTTTAGCTTAGGTTTATGCTTGTCGGGCGGGGTCTGGATGCAGGTTCCGCCCGATGTGTTTTTAAGATCGGAAGTTCGGCCGGTTTTGCCAAATTCTGATCCGCCATGGAGTCGCAAGCGAGAGCCGGGACACAAAAAAGGCGCTGCCGGAAGCTCCGGCCGCGCCCTTTTCCTTGCAACAACGCTGCTTACTGGGCCCGAGGCGCCGCCGCTGCCGCATTGGCCGGCAGGCCGCCCAGTTGCGTCACGAGCTTGGTATAGGCGTCGAGATAGGCCAGCACGATCACCTGGCCGATTTCGGTGTTCTGATAGCCGCCGCCGCCGGCCGCCGCGAAGCCGCCCCACCAGCCGGCACCGCCGCCGCCGCCGAAGCTCAGATCCGATTTGCGGGCATAGCCCTCGGTCAGCGCTTCTTCCTCGGTCGTGCGGGCATTGACGATCGAGAGCGTGACATTGGCCTCGCTCTTCTTGACCGAGATGCCGCCGGCCAGTGCGCCGAAGGTCCGGCCGCCCAGGAAGCCGCCGAGCATGCCGCCCAGCGCATTGCCGCCCGAATTCTTGTTGGAGGAGACGATGTCGGGCTGAAGATAATAATCCGCCGCCTTCACCTGGCCCTTGCCCAGGTTCGATCCCGCCTGCAATTCGCCAGAGTCCGCCATCGCGCGCTCCAGGTTGCGGCTGGCCATGGCCCGGCCGCGGTTGACGATGCCGAAGCAGCCCGATTGCTGGATGAACACCTTGAGGATCGCCTCCGGGCTGCCCAGGTTCAGCTCACGCCACCATTGATTGTCCGGCTCGACGATCGCCACGGTGCCGAGGCGCCGGGTGCAATGAGGAATTTCGGCGGTTTTCTTGGCCTGCTGCTGCCGGGCGGACGAGCCCTTGTCGGCGGCCATCGCTGGAGAAGCCGCGACAGCCAGGCCGGCTGCGGCAGCGACGAATTTCGCGAACACACGCATTGTCATGCACCCCTGAAAGTTGCTCAAGTCGTTTTGCTTTTTTTGGCGCCCCGATATTTGACCCAAGCTCTAGCACAACCGCGTGGGCGCGCAAGTAATGCGAACGGTTATCACCGCTATTGCCTTCGCGCGCGCGCCGATGCGCGTGCCTGCTGACACGCCCGCAAATGGCTGCTATCGGCGCGGGCCATGACCGATCTTTCGCACATCCGTAATTTCTCGATCATCGCCCATATCGACCATGGCAAGTCGACCCTGGCCGACCGCCTGATCCAGCGCACCGGGGGCCTGACCGACCGGGAGATGTCGGCCCAGGTTCTCGACAATATGGACATCGAGAAGGAGCGCGGCATCACCATCAAGGCGCAGACCGTGCGCCTCGACTATGTCGCGAAGAATGGCGAAACCTATGAACTGAACCTGATGGACACGCCGGGCCATGTCGACTTCGCCTATGAGGTGAGCCGGTCGCTCGCCGCCTGCGAGGGCGCGCTGCTGGTGGTCGATGCAGCGCAGGGCGTGGAAGCGCAGACGCTGGCGAACGTCTATCAGTCGATCGAGCATGATCATGAGATCGTGCCCGTCATCAACAAGATCGACCTGCCCGCCGCCGAACCGGAAAAGGTGAAGGCGGAGATCGAGGAAGTGATCGGCCTCGACGCGTCGGAAGCGGTGCTGGCGAGCGCCAAGTCGGGCATTGGCATCGACGACATATTGGAAGCAGTGGTCGCCAAGATTCCCGCGCCCAAGGGCGACCGCGAGGCGCCGCTGGAGGCGATGCTGGTCGACAGCTGGTACGACCCCTATCTGGGCGTCGTCATTCTGGTGCGCGTCATGAACGGCGTCATCAAGAAGGGCCAGAACATCAAGTTCATGATCGGCGGCACCGAGCATCTGATCGACCGCGTCGGCTGCTTCCGGCCGAAGATCGAGCAACTGGCCGAACTGGGCCCCGGCGAGATCGGCTTCATCACTGCGCAGATCAAGGACATCAGCCAGACCCGCGTCGGTGACACCATCACCACGGTCAAGAACCCGGCCAAGGAAGCGCTTCCGGGCTTCAAGGAAGTGCAGCCGGTGGTGTTCTGCGGCCTGTTCCCGGTCGACGCCAATGATTTCGAGAAGCTGCGCGATTCGATTTCGAAGCTGCGGCTCAATGACGCGAGCTTCTCCTTCGAGATGGAGACGTCGGCGGCGTTGGGCTTCGGCTTTCGCTGCGGTTTCCTGGGCCTCCTGCACCTGGAGATCATCCAGGAGCGGTTGACGCGCGAATATGATCTCGACCTCATCACCACGGCGCCGTCGGTGGTCTATGAGATCCATATGAACGACGGGACGACGCGGCACCTGCACAACCCGGCGGACATGCCGGACGCCAATCATATCGACTTCATCGAGGAACCATGGATCGAGGCGGTGATCTACTGCCCCGACGAATATCTGGGCAGCATTCTCAAGCTCTGCCAGGACCGGCGCGGCATTCAGAAGAATCTGACCTATGTCGGCGGGCGGGCGCAGGTGACCTATGAACTGCCGCTCAACGAAGTGGTGTTCGACTTTTACGACCGGTTGAAGTCGATCAGCCGCGGCTATGCCAGCTTCGACTATCACCAGATCGGCACGCGGGAGGGCGATCTCGTCAAGATGGGCATCCTCGTCAATAACGAGCCGGTCGATGCGTTGTCGATGATCGTTCACCGGGGCACCGCCGAATCGCGGGGACGCGGCATGTGCGAGCGGCTGAAAGACCTGATCCCCCGCCATTTGTTCAAGATCCCGATCCAGGCGGCGATCGGCGGCAAGGTGATCGCCCGCGAAACCATCGCGGCGATGCGCAAGGACGTGACGGCGAAATGCTATGGCGGCGATATCACCCGCAAGAAGAAGCTGCTGGAGAAGCAGAAAGAGGGCAAGAAGCGGATGCGCGAATATGGCAGCGTGCAGATCCCGCAGGAGGCCTTCATCGCGGCGCTGCGCATGGGGGATGAGAATTAGAGTGTTTTCGAAGCAGATGGCATCATCATCTGCTGGCTTGGAAAACGCGGAAGACAAAAGACAAATAGAGCATGATCCGATCCAGTCTGATCGGATCATGCTCTAAGCCGAAGCGTACCGCGCTCCTGGGCGGGCGGCCTTGACGGCGGTGGGGTGTCCATGGTCAATGCAGGCAATCGGAGCATCGTGCGCAAAAACGATGCGACAACAAGGAACTGGAGCGCGCATCCTGCACCCGATTTGAGGCGGCGTGCTCCAGCGGCAAGGGACCGGCATGAGCGAGACTTGGCTGTATGATGAACATCCCGCGATGTTCCGCGCACACCCCTTTCTGTTCGTCCTGCTGCTGATTTCCGTCGTCGGCATCCTGGCCATCGGCGTGTGGTGGGTGCTGAACAAGGGCGAGCGGCTGGCGCTGTCCGACCGCGAGGTGCTGCTCGAACGCGGCCTGCTCGCCAGGCAGCGGACGGAGATCGCGCTGTCCAGCATCCGCAGCGTGCGCATCACCCAGACGCTGGGCCAGCGGATTTTCAACGTCGGCAATGTGGAGCTGTTCAGCGCAGGCGATATGGCGGAAATCGCGATCAAATCCATGCCGCGGCCCGACCGGATCCGGGCGATCGCGGCGTCGCGCAACCTGGACCTGCTGCCCCAGCGGTAGGAGAATGCCGAACCGCCTCTTGACTTGTCCGCATTTATTTCAACGATAGTGCAATAGCGAGAGGGGCCTTTTGAAGTGCCCCCGGGCCAGCAGGAAGGACGCCGAAGGAACGCCGGTCCGCAGTGGCGCGGGCAGGTGATTGCAAGGGGTCGTCTGCATGGGCTTTCGCGTGATGCCGTCGCTGCCAGATCTGACTGCGCAGCAGCAGGACGAAATCCGTCAGACGTGCGGTTTTGCTTGTGTCCGCTGCGGCGTCACGATTTACCGTTATCTGCGTTTGCCCGAGAGTCATGGAGGGACGCTGCTTTGCCCGACCTGTCATGGGCTGGTCGAGGAAGGGCGGTTGACGCCGATGCAGGTGCAGGGCTTCCACGCCAATCCGGTCGTGCGGCAGCGCCATTTCGCGCGCGACCGTCTGCCCTTTTCGCCAGAATTGCCGACGCTGATCATGGGCGGCTCCCAGTTGCTGAGGGATACGCCGATCCCCCTGACGCTGGAGGGCGAGCCGATCCTGATCTTCGCCCCGCCGCGCCGGAGCAATGGCGCGACGCGAATCAGCGTGCGCATGGGTGGTCCCGATGGCGAGCCGGTGCAGGTCGTGAACGGCAATGAATGGATGCCGACCGACGGGAGCTGGCACTTTCTGCTGCGCGGCGATCGCTACACCATGATGG